>Ga0307378_10001397_pt1 | contig 39438 bp, 37 predicted proteins | sample UN1MG_FD_202238 | JGI IMG/M metagenome (GOLD analysis project Ga0307378, IMG submission 202238) | Soil microbial communities from Risofladan, Vaasa, Finland - UN-1 | ecosystem: Environmental > Terrestrial > Soil > Coastal area > Acid sulfate soil | place: Finland: Risofladan, Vaasa | collected...
CACCGAGCCAACCTCTTATAACCTTTCCTTTCTCTTTTAGCTGGGGCATAACGGATTTCGCCATGTTAATCGGTATAGCAAAACCAATACCTACATTTCCCCCACTTTGGCTCACAATAGCTGTGTTGACTCCTATAACCTCTCCATTGAGATTGAACAGCGGTCCACCTGAATTTCCAGGATTTATTGAGGCATCTGTTTGAATAAAATTATCATATGGTCCTGCACCTATTACCCGTCCCTTTGCGCTTACAATGCCTGCGGTTACAGTACTTCCGAGACCAAAAGGATTTCCAATAGCCACAACCCAATCACCTACCATCAGCTTATCTGAATCTCCGAGTCTGGCAGCTGGGATAGTGTTTTCTGTCTTGATCTTTATCAGGGCAAGATCGGTCTTCGGATCTCTACCAATGATCTGTGCCTCGTATTTCTTTTTATCAGAAAGTGTGACCAGGATTTCATCTGCATCTGCGACTACATGGTTATTAGTCAAGATGTAGCCGTCTCCGCTCACAACGACACCCGAACCGAGGCTTCTCTGTTTCATCTCCTGTTCAGGTATTTGGCCAAAGAAGTGACGGAAATACTCATCCCCAAAAAAATCCTTAAACTCCCTGCTCTGAAAGGGAGAAAGCCTCTGTATTGACTTAACTATCTTTGTCGTAGAAATATTCACAGCCACATGGGCCTGTTTAGCTGCCAACTCTGCAAAACTATCGGGGATGCCATTTTTTGCTATGGCATTCTGGCTAAGCCAGAAGGCTGAAAAAAAGACAATAACCAAGCCCAGAAAAATCTTTTTTCTTAGTTGAAAACGCTGATTTTTCATTATCATTTCACCTCCTTGTTTACCTTTCCTTTTTCACTTTTTTCCTCTAATTTTTTTAGGATTTGTTGAGCTTTTGCCAAGTCTCTTCTCAAGGCAACCATCTCTTCTTTCAATCGTTCTGCCTCATCATGTTCGTGGGCATCGATATGGTGTGAGGAACTATGATCGCTACATGGAACCGCTCCATCGATCTGGCCACTCATGTGATTTTTTATTACGTCCCCCACTATGCCGGAAGCTCCTGTAAATGCTTGTATCCCGAGTTGTTGAAAAACCGATAGCCTTTGGCCCCATGCCACCAGAAATGATTACATCAACCCCTAAGCTATGTATAAAATTAGGTACCTCACCAGTTTGGCCATGGCTTTCATAGAAGGGGTTTTTTACTGCCTTGACATCCTTAATTTCCTTGTCATCGACGTCCACCACTATATAATAGGGGCACCTACCAAAATGGTGACTTACGACTGCATCTAACCCCATATTATCATCTGTAGCGAGTGCAATTTTCATGCTTGTATTCTCCTTTCATTGTGACTATTCCGTTAATGCTTCACTCTCTTTTTAATAAAGTAGTATATCCTACAATGGTTATTTTTCAGCTATTACCTACTATGTAAAACAGGAATTTAATTAGAAAAGATAAGACTATTAGGAGAGGATGTCAAGACAAGAAGGCCAAATTTGGGAATGATGCGGGCCCACATATACTTCTTTTACGATAACCCTATTTTCCAATCGAAGTCTTACTTCTATGGCAGTGAAGTATCGAGAATTTTGCCTTCTAACTCTCCATAGCCTCAAAAAAAGCCTCAATCCGGGTGCGTGTCTGCTCCTCGAAGTACACCCTGGAATCAGTAATGTCTGCCTCTATGACCACAGAGGGAACCGTAAGCCTATCCATCAAAATGCGTCCAAGGTCATACTGACCCACCGAATAAGGCTTGCAGCTTCTCGCAGAGTGGATCACTAAGCCGTCAACCCGATACTCCTTAATAAGTCGTTCCATAAGCTCTAGGCGATTAGTAAGGTTTTTGTTAAGTATTACGAGGCTGTAGGCCTTGGCCATGGACTCGAATGGTCGGTTCACATCTAAATCGTAAATAGTCTCAGCCCAGGCGTTTGTATACGTGGCAGTAACAAAGTTCATGCCCTGAGCGGCAAAGATATCGGAGAGATCTCGTACCTTATACCAGATAGGGATGTTGTCCCACATGAGCCTCTTGCGCTCATGTGGGATAGCCCCCACACCACGCTCAATTCGCTCCTTCAGCTCACGTAGAAGGATACGATAGTAGTCCAAGGCCACAGGCAGCCCGCGCAGCGAAACAATGGGGGCGAGATGTCCAAATGCATCAAAGATTGTCATGGGCGCTGGTTGGGTCTTCATGGTAGCCAAAACTTCACCCCAGGTGAGAGAGCCTTCCTTTGCAATACTAATAATTCCCTGAAACTTCTTATAGTTGAAACGCTGCCCGGAGACCTGCTCTAATAATGGAATCATCTCTTCGAACTGACGGACCATGTAAGAGATATCATGTTCTGTTATAGTTGAAAAGTTATACGGCGTGTCAAAGAGAACAAGTGGCACCTTCCAGTAATGGGCCAAAGCCTTATACCAGTAGACTACTGTCTGGCAGATATTGTTTGAGGCGAACAAAAGGTCCGGCTTTGGTAATTTACCGACCGGGGTTATGCCAGAGAAATAGTGCCCTAGGTCTATCCGGGCATATGAGCACAGGTCCTGGTGATAGCCATGTTCCTCTGCTATGGCGCACAGTTCCGGCCCCATCTTTTTCGCTCCACAGAGAGCTCCGTGGTTTTCTGGATAGAATGTGTAGAAATCAAAAACCCTCAGCAGCTCAACAGGTGCACCACTGGTTACCCAGGCCACAGGTTTCGCTCCCTCAGTGTAGCGTGACAGGAAGTAGTGTCTGGCCATAATCTCCTTTAAACGATTGGTGCTCTTAAGTGCTGGTCCAAAGTTGGGGTTGGGACTTGTTGGGCGCTTTTTCTTTTTTAACCGAGAAAAACGCATGAGGGCTGGGGCGCCAAGGTCTTTCATGAAATGGTAACGTACATTCTTAAGCAATGACATAAAAATCCTCTAACTGATCATTTCTACAAAGGCCTCAACACGGGTTTCTAACTGACCGCTGAGACCCTGGTTTACCTCGCAGTCTATAAGGAGAGTAGCCAGCCCCCTCTTTTTCAGCTCTTCTACAAGATGCGGCACATCAAATAGCTCAGTCTCACAGAATTTTACCATATAAAAGATTACCCCTTTGGCTTTGCTACGCTCAATTTTTTTAAAAAGATGATCCGCACGTGCTTTCAGAGACGAGTTTTTGGTTGTGCATGGGGGCATACCAAAATAATTCTCGGCCATAGCTTCAAAGGGATCTTCGTTTCTGCTCTCAGGTGACAGAAGCCGTCTGCCACAATTCAAAAGATCGTCGTCAGCAACCTTCACCCCCATTTCGTCCAGGATTTTGAGGATCTCAGGGGGATTTGGCACAATACCGCTCAGAATCACTGAGGGACCCTTGCGACCGTGGCCCCTTGAGATGGAAAGGAACTCCTCGAGCAGGGGCAGGAAATCATCAGGATGCAGGTATTCACCTCTTCGGATTATCTGGTAAAAATCGGTATTAGAGGCGGTAAGTTCATCACAGGCCCTGAGCCTATACAGTTCTTTAAGGAGTGCGGCCACCCGATGCCCCTTCTTCACCTGCTGTTTCAGTGTGGAGAAATCAAGGGCCCCAAGCTGTGTTTCCAGCCTTAACACTAATCCCTTAAGCTCCTCCAGATAGTAGCGCCTGGATGCGGCACTGTACGGAGCCTTGGGATGGTAAAAAAAGTAGCAGGGCGTATCGAGGTTCAGGTAATCGGAAACAATAGAGGCCAGATTCTGGATAGAGTCACAGGTGTGAGGAAACAAGAAGCCATCTATGTCCTTGCACTTGCCCTGCAGTATAAGCTCTAACCCTAGTTTAACTACCGAGCAGATATACGACTGCAGGTGAGCGTTCGCATGGTTAACCTCGAGTGGCGGATCCCAGACCTCCACTGGCAGCACGTTCATAGCCCAGAGTATCTCTTTGGGGTAGTAGGCAGGGAAAATTCCAAAAAGTTTTCGCCCCTTTTCCTCCTTCTGCCTCATCAGATATTCTTTGCGTGTCATCAGTTCTTTCTATGTAAGATTTTTAATTCACGTTTAATCCCTTTTCCCTTAAATAATCCTTCACCTCTCTAATGCTTAAGATGTGATAATGAAACACAGAAGCAGCCAGGAGAATCTGTGCGCCACCTAAAACCACCCCTTCATAGAAATGTGTGAGCTTTCCAGCACCACCTGAAGCCACTACCGGTAAATCAACGACATCTGAAATGGCTTTTGTATATTCAAGATCATATCCTGCCTGTGTTCCATCTCCATCCATACTGGTGGGTAAAATTACACCTGCACCCAGTTCCTGACACCGTTTGGCCCACTCGATAGCATCCTTCCCAGTTGGTTGTGTACCACCTGAAACAACCAACTCAAAACCAGAGGCCATCTCGTTATTCCTTCTTGCATCGATCGCCACAGTGATCCTTTCTGATCCAAATTGTTCCGCCCCTTCCCTGATGATATCAGGATTCCTTACTGCCGCACTGTTCATAGAAACCTTATTCGCGCCTGCTTTCAAGACCACATCAATATCCTCTAACACAGATATTCCCCCTCCAACGGTGAGAGGGATATCGATAACCGACGAGACATTTCGTACCCATTCCAGTTGGGTTTTTCTTCTCTCTACTGTTGCCGCTATATCAAGCATGGCCAGCTCATCGGCTCCTTCTTTTTGATATAAGATCGCATTTTCTACTGGATCGCCGGCATGTTTCAGATCAACAAAATGGATTCCCTTGACTACCCTCCCCTCTTTCATATCAAGACAGGGCATTATTTTAATTGTATCCATAAATTCCTCTTTTTTCTCTTTGGGTAACACCAATCTTACACTCTCCTACGACACCTGCTCACATTATCTGAGTATTCTCAAAATCAGATCAGGCATTTTCCTAACACTGCATGGCATCATAGTATTCAATACCAATGTATGCAAATCTCTTAAAGCATACGGCGAGACCTTTGAAAAACCTGACAGTTTCTGCCATCCTCATCAAAAAATATGGATTTTGCAAATATCTCACGGCATTCAGGTAGCTACTATTGCATACTCTCATCTTCTATATCAATTTCTTTCTTACTCTGCAAAGGGGATGGCTTGACAATGTAAAATTCTACCTTATCTTTTACGCTTAAGAAGTGATGAAATATGGCCTGCTGCAGTGTCCATAGTAAATGGCAGACATAGTACAATACGATGGAGTTATACACCATGCTTAGAAAATTAGTTGTTGGCCCTTATCAGGCTAACTGTTATATTTTAGGTTGCAAAGAAACAAAAGAGGGCGTTGTAATTGACCCTGGAGATGAAGTATTGCGTATTGTAAAAGAAATCTCAGAGAATGCTCTGAAGATCCTCTACATACTCATTACCCACGGTCACATTGATCATATTGGGGGTGCTGGTGAACTAAAACAAATAACCAAGGCTCCCCTATTCATTCACAACCTTGATGCCCCAGGCCTACATTTTAGACCAGATGGATATCTCTACGATGGCCAAGAACTACACTTCGGCACTTATAGTATCTCAGTGATTCATACTCCTGGCCACTCTCCCGGGGGAGTGAGCTTCCATTCTCCTGGCGCTATCTTTACTGGTGATACCCTTTTTGCAGGTTCTATAGGAAGAACCGATTTTCCTGGAGGAGATCATAACAAATTGATAGATGGGGCTGTAACAAAGATCTTCCCCTTAGGAGATGATGTGCGAGTATATCCAGGACATGGCCCGACAACCACAGTTGGCAGAGAGCGCCTTACAAACCCCTTTTTCAGCTCCAGCCACACCTTTTGAACGTATACATGCCATTTTATACGCCTTGGTACGGTATATTTTATATCTGTTCAAACGCATCACAAAGGCCATGGATGTCTTTTTTTGCTGTTGAATGGGGAAGCCTTTTTATATAGACTGTATCCAATACATAGGTAACTGCTCAGGTTCAAAGTTCCCAAGTTCACCGTTCAATGTGAGAAAACGATGAACATACCTGCCCGGCAGACGTCAGACGGGGACCAGTATGAAGATGAGGCAACTAATCCCGATTTCATCGGGAAACCTTGAATCTCACCTGCCGTCCGGCGGGCAGGCCTGAACCTGATAACCCGACTAATTACATAAATAGATTCCACGAGATCTTTGCACAACCTGACAATCTTTGTAACCCAAGAAAAGAGGGTGGACTTTTCTGGGCTGGCGTAAGGGCGATGTTTTTTCGCAACTTATCAGTGGGGGAAACCGTAGGCCCCGACATGTCGGGGCAATGCGGAGGGGGTAAAACTCTCCCATAGATAAGTTGCTGAAAAGACCAGCCCGAGATCCTCGGAACTGAAGAAAAACCCACCCTCTTTAAGGGAATATAAGTTATGCAAAGCTCTCTCCACAGGTGCTATTCATAGTAAGAAACCCTGTAGCACAGAATTGATGCTATTTTCTGTGTGGGTGAGCGGACCTTAATTACTCATCCATGAAGAAAAATTGAGGGGACAAGAGCGCATGGATCCATTGATTGCCAAAGGCGCAGATATGATACAAAAATCTGAAAAGATTCTCGTGTTCTCAGGGGCCGGACTGAGTACGGAATCGGGTATTCCTGATTTCAGAAGCCCGGGAGGTGTCTGGAGCAGGTACGATCCATCAGATTTTTTCTTTGATAAAATTGTATCGGATGAAAACACCAGGGAAAAATACTGGCAGATGAGCACAGAGTTTTACCAGACTATGAAAGATGCTGTCCCAAACCGTGCTCACCGTGCGATTAAAGTTCTGGAAGACATGGGCAAGCTCCTATCGGTAGTCACCCAGAACATCGACTGGCTTCACCATAAGTCAGGAAACTCGCCAGACAAAATCATTGAAATTCACGGCACCGCTTTTTCAGTTTCCTGTCTCAGTTGTGGAAAAAAATATGACAGGGATGAAATACAACAACGGATACAATCAGGCGTGAAAGTCCCGTATTGTGACGATTGCTCCGGTATCCTCAAACCAGATACTATCTCATTTGGCCAGGCCATGCCTGAAGAAAAGATGGCGACCGCAATTATGCATGCTCGCGAATGTGATCTCTGTATCGTATTAGGCTCTTCACTCGTTGTGTATCCTGCTGCTTCTGTTCCTCTTACAGCAGTTCAAAGCGGGGCAAAGCTGATGATAATAAATCGCGATGAAACACCCCTTGATTCCATGGCAAGCCTGGTGATCCATGAATCAGTCTCTCATGTGTTAGGGGATATGCTTGAGATGTCAACGACGCCGCCCTCCCGGACGCGGCTTGAAAAAAGGAAATAACTTATTGGCCGCCCACATTCCTGCTCTTCAGGCTGTGGGATTAAAAGGCAGCGGTAAATTTTTTCCTTGAAGCCAGGCAAGATTGCGTCTATATAACATTTTATGTAAAAAATCGAGTTGTAAGGAGGGAATAATGTTACGAATCGGTTTTATTGGGTGGCGAGGTATGGTTGGATCAGTTCTGCTGGGCCGTATGCAAGAAGAACAGGACTTTAAAGGTTTTGAACCAATATTTTTTACTACCTCAAATGTCAATGGGAAAGGCCCTGATGTGGGCCTTGACATTCCTCCATTAAAGGATGCCTTTGACATCGAGCTCCTTTCCTCAATGGATATCATTCTGACCTGCCAGGGAGGTGATTATACAAAGAAAGTGTACCCCGAAGTACGCAACCAAGGATGGAAAGGCTACTGGATAGATTCTGCGTCTGCCCTTCGTATGAAGGATGATAGCATTATTGTCCTGGACCCTGTAAACAGGGCTGTGATAGACGCTGGATTATCATCAGGAATCAAAACCTATGTGGGTGGGAACTGTACCGTGAGTCTGATGCTTATGGCCCTTTCAGGTCTTTTTGCCTCGGGTCATATTGAGTGGGTATCTTCTATGACCTATCAGTCAGCATCAGGCGCCGGTGCCAAGCACATGAAAGAGTTGATTGCCCAAATGACCATCCTCGGGGATACCTCCAGAACCCTGCTTGATGACCCGGCATCCACGGCCATAGCCATTGATGAGGTTGTGACAAAGGAATTGAGAAGCAACGCATTTCCAGTTGAAAATTTCTCGGCTCCTCTTGCTGGCAGCCTGATTCCATGGATTGACTCTGCAATGGAATCCGGACAGACCAGAGAGGAATGGAAAGGCTCCGCTGAAACAAACAAGATTTTGCAAACAAAAAAACCGATACCCGTAGACGGTCTATGCGTTCGCGTGGGTGCCATGAGATGCCACAGTCAGGGCCTGACCATCAAGCTTGACAAGGATATACCTCTTGATGAAGTCTCTGAGATGATTGAAAAAGGTAATCAGTGGGTGACACTAATCCCTAATGATAAAGAATCTACCCTTCAATTCTTAACACCTGCAGCGGTAAACTCTACACTGACCATTCCCGTGGGTAGACTGCGAAAGATGCTCTTAGGGCCTGAATATGTGGCTGCCTTTACTGTGGGAGACCAGCTCCTCTGGGGTGCCGCGGAGCCTATTCGTAGTATATTAAATATCATAATCAGTTACTTATCGTGATTATTTAATATGTTAGTTTAATCTTTACAAACTCGTAGAAAGTCTTTTGCGAGCGATTTTGGCCACTTTTGGAAAGTGATTCATGAAATGCTGAGCGTTAAAATCGCCAAACTGTTTGAGGAGCATGTGTATGTCTTTTTTTGTCAAATGCCCAAAACAAAGGCCCGTTCAGGGGCGTTTCAAAAAGGTGCATATGTACGGAGTAATAGAAGACAAGGGCATGTTGCTTTGCACCATTTTGAAACGGCCCACTACTGTGAATTTATAGGGCATTACAAAAAAAGACATACACATGCTCCTTCTCAGACTCTTAGGCCGAGTTTTTGGAATTTAGCGAAGCATTTCATGAATCCCAAAATGGGCATCATGAGCGAGTAAAAGGACTTTTTGCGAGACTATCAATCTTAGAATCCATTAGAACCGTATGTTCAGGGCTCAACTACGACTGCCCCATTATCTCCCCTAAACACATCAAGGTCGTATTAATATCCTCTGAGCTAATTCCGTAGTGCGTCACCAGCCGAAATCGAGATGGTCCGGTAGCCGATAGCTTGATTCCTTTCTTTTTAAGTTGCTTCATGAACACATCCATCGCAATTTTATCACTGACAAGATCGAAATAAATAATATTCGTCTGTACCATTTCGAGGTTAATTGACAATCCAGGAATCTGAGCAATACCTTCGGCAAGGCAGCGGGCATTGATATGATCCTCTGCCAGTCGATCAACCATCTGTTCCAGGGCGATAGTTCCTGGTGCAGCAATGACCCCTGTCTGGCGCATCCCACCGCCTAATATCTTACGTGTCCGTAGTGCTCGGGCAATGAATTCTTTCGAACCACACACAACTGAGCCAACTGGCGAGGAAAGCCCCTTTGACAAGCAAAAAATCAGGGAATCAACGCTTTGAGTTAATTCCTTGACATCTACTCCCAAGGCAACAGCGGCGTTGAATATCCGAGCACCATCAAGGTGTAATAGGAGGTCATACCGTCTTGCCAGTGCTGCGACTGATTCAATATACTGAGAAGTCAGAGCAGCTCCATTGCAGCGGTTATGGGTGTTCTCAAGGCAGATCAGCCTTGTGCGTGGAAAGTGTATGTTATCGCCACGAATGGCAGCCTCAATGTCCTCTAAACGTAATGTACCGTCAGGCTGATTGGGAATAATATGCGGCTGTATTCCACCCAATGCTGACATGCCACCAGCTTCGTTAATAAACATATGCGACGCATCACCCAGGATTACTTCTTCTCCCCTGGCGCAATGAGTGAGCATACATATCAGGTTACCCATTGTCCCGCTCGAGACCAGAAGCGCCGCTTCCTTTCCCATCTGTTCGGCGGCCATCTTCTCAAGGCGTTGAGTAGATGGATCCTCACCATATACATCATCACCCAGCTCTGCATGATACATAGCCTTCCGCATCGGTTCCGTTGGCAACGTAACAGTGTCACTACGCAAATCAATGATTTTCATCAATTTTCTCCCATCGAAGGTTACATGCGCACAATTCGCAGCATGAATGTAATATTCGTCTCATCATTTATAATAAAAGAATCCTGTTGTAAATAATACCGCCTGATGAACTATTTCGAGATTCTTTCTATCACCTCTGAATAATTTTTTTTGCAATCACCGTGCAATTCCTTCAATCTCGTTAAATAATTCTCTTTCTTTTTAGAAATCTTTATGGCTTGAAGGTTATCTATGACCACATGCACTGTGCCGTTTATCGCTCCCATGAGAAGTTCGCATGCCACTTGAAGGTGGGGTGACCATCTGTTGTGGAACCAGACAGTTCAGTTGATCAATCCATATTTTTATAACCTCAATAGTTACTATTTTATACACCGTGGCCCGTTTTTGTTCTCAAAAGAGATAGGAATCGGGAAGGCATCACACGATAGAGCAGTAAGAATTGATACTGCTGATGGTGATCAGATCCTTTGTGAAAGATAGACAATGAAAGAACCTGATGAGCCAGAAAAGGCCTAAATTGACTCCAAAAGGGATGTAATCATCGCCGTCTGGTCTTGGTCGGCCATCTTGAATTTCACACCGACTCCCTGTGTGGTAGACCTGACAACTTCTCCAGTAACCTTGATATGTTTCTGGTAGTTTGGGAGCGGAAAAGTCAGTGAAACCTCCTGCCCAACAGTAAACGGCATATGGGTTTGTATAAACACTCCGCCAGTACTTATGTCTTGAATGAAATCCTTGTAGATATGATCCTGCGTAGAGTAATCTACGGCCATAAGGAAGGGTTTCCTTACATGTTTTCTTCTTCCTTCAAATGGCTTTTCCTCTAAGTCTTTCAGGAGGGTTCGCTGCTCGTCTTCGGGCATATTCTTAATCAATTCAATCAAACGGGCAGTAATTCTGGATTCATTCGATTGTATCTCGAAAGTAGTCATTCTAAAACTCCTTATAAGAGAAATAGATAGAGACTATGATACGTTTTTTGTTGATATGAAGCCTATTGCTGTTACTACACTTATTTTTAGTAGTATAGTAAAATATAGCCTGAATGTCAAAATATAAAAATATCGCGTGAGTTTAACACAAACTTTTCAGAATTTTGTAATTGCAATTGTCCTTTTTTTGTTTCTTTCATTGGCTCCCTTCACAATTCATACACTATCAGCGAGCCGAAATTATACGCTAAAGTGTTATACTAAAACCAGGTTCTGGAACCATCAGGTTCAGTGAGCCTGCCATCTGCGTGAATCTTTGCATCTCATCAATCACCTTGCTTCGCACCTTTCTTTGTATATGGACAAGGGCAAGAGTAGATGCGCCACATTGTTTCGCCATCTTAATCGATCCCGTAACGGTTCCGTGTCCTGGGATTTCGACCTCTAAAGAGAAAGCCTCATGGATGATAAGTTGGCTGCCCTTCGCAAGGGACATGCTTTCAGGTGTGGCCTTGCCATCACCACTGTAATAGATCGATTTTTCCTGTGCGTCTATTCTCAAGGCCAAATCTCTTTGGGAATGACTGGTAACAGCAGCCTGAAAAATAAGGCCAAAAATCGTTACCTCCTTCTCTGGCTCCACCTCCCTGAAATTAAGTGGGAATCCTAATCTTTCATACATACCAGGATAGGCAAGATCAAGAGATGTGCGCATGAAGGTAGCTATGCCCTTTTGTCCTAAGAGTGTTAATGCCTTTTTGCGTCCTTCTTCCCAGAAGCGAACCAATAATGCAGGAATCCCCAGGCAATGGTCACCGTGAAAATGGGAAATCCATATACCGTCAAGTATATCAGCATCTGGCTCTTCCCTCCAGAACTGAGGCGGAGCAGTAAAGCCGCAGTCAAGCAGCAATGTGACAGGGGTGGCTCCCACCCTATAGCGAATCAAAATAGATGTGTTTGGAAGCTTCTCGTCAAATGCCTCACCAACACCCAAAAAAATTACTTCGATCATAACTCCTCCACATTTCAACCAATCTATTGTAAATGATTGGAGACATGACAGTTCAGTATTCCTATTGCCCTACCAGCAAATTACTATACTATACTTTTCCATTGCTACATCTTTCACACACATTACCTCTTCCTCTTTTTATGTGAGCTCTTTTGGTGAAAGTTGCAATCCCTGTCAAACTCTAAACCCATTATGAGATGTTTGTAAATATAAATTGCGTGCGAAACACTACCCTTGTTACAATCTTATGCAAAATCCCAAAAAAATAATTGAGCTTATCAATTGAAAAATGAACGGCAAATAGATACGATAAGGCTGTAACTCACAAAAAAAAGGTGAACACCATGCCCGAATTACGACAAAATCCTATTACAAAAGACTGGGTAATAATAGCTCCGGAGCGACGCAAGCGGCCTAATCAATTTAGGCATCATACGGTCAAGGGAAAAATACCTAAACCGGATAGGGAAGAGAAAGATAAATGTCCATTTTGCCCGGGAAACGAAGAGATTTGTGGAAAAGCTGTTCTAGCATACTATGAAGAGCCTGGGGAGGATGTGCAATCCCAATGGACTCTGAGGGTAGTGCAAAATAAATTTCCTGCGTTAGTCGAAGGCAAGGAAACATCTCGAATCACAGAGGGCGCTGGAAATTTTTTTATAAAAATGAACGGAGTGGGCTACCATGAGGTAGTAATTGAACACCCGGAACATTTCCAGACGATTGCTACAATGCCATGTCAATCTGTTGAGCGTATACTTTCATCATACATAGAACGATACCAGGTGCTCATACAGAAACCCAATGTAGAGTTAATAACTATATTTAGAAATAATGGTCCAGGAGCCGGCACATCATTACGGCATCCGCATTCCCAGATAATTGCCAGCCCAATCATTCCAATTCATATCCGGCATACGATAGAAGAGGCGGTGAGATATTTCGATACCATGGGCAGGTGTATATACTGCAACATGATAGAGCAAGAAAAAATTTCAGGAAAAAGACTCATATCAGAAACTGAACATTTTATTGCGTTTGCTCCCTTTTCCTCACGAAGTCCTTTTGAAACGTGGATTCTTCCAAAAAAACACAGGGCGTCATTTGCAAAAACCTCTGCTATTGAAAAGAAAGATTTAGCAAGGATATTAATTGATATCTTACAAAGATTATATTACGGGCTTGATAATCCGGATTATAATTACATGATTCATTCGGCACCATATCAAGAGGATCCTGCGGACTATTATCATTGGCATCTCCAAATACTTCCAAAACTCTATAAAGTGGCGGGATTTGAATTGGGCTCTGGTATATATCTAAACAGTGCGAGCCCTGAAGAAAATGCGAAATACTTAAAGGAAATAAAGCCGGATGTTTTAGAATAATATAAAGAAACTTTCCTGATCGCTGTCTCAATAATTTATGAACGCTGAGCGATACGGTGAATTTTCAAAGAATAACTGACGCAGGGAGCCATAAGTTTCACTGATTTTCAGAACTAGTAGGAATATTTGTCCTTCAGCTTCCTATCATTTTGCTGTTAGCGTTGAATCTTGGGATTGAGTTCTTCTCTAAGCCAGTCGGCAAAGAGATTGATCCCTACCACCAACAGGACCAAGGCGGCGCCTGGAAAGACCACGAGCCACCACATGCCTGCATATATATAGTCTTTCCCGATAGAGATCATCATTCCCAGGGATGGTTCTGTGAGAGGGACCCCCACACCCAGGAAGCTCAGGGTCGCCTCCAGCATGATGACTACTGCCAGATCCACGGCCATGACTACAAAAATGGGGGGGATCGCATTGGGGAGCAGGTGCCTCAAGAGAAGCCTGAAATCTTGAGCCCCAGTTGCCTTTGCAGCCATGATATAGACCTCCTCTTTGACCTCTAAAACGCTGCCTCGCATGGTTCGTGCATACCTGACCCAGTCTGCGATGCAGATAGCGATGATGACCACCAGCACGCTACGTTGTTTAAACAGCCCCAACATGAGTAAGGCCATCAGGGTGGTTGAAAAGGAGAAGAAGGTGTCGGCCAACCGCATGATCACCGAATCCAGGTGTCCTCCATAATAACCGGCCAGCAAACCCATGGTGATGCCAAAGGTGCCGGCGATTATGAGCACTCCGAATCCCACGGTCAGGGAAGTCCTGCATCCATAAAGGATGGTGCTGAATATGCCCCGCCCCTGATCGTCGGTTCCCAAAAGAAACGGGGGCTCCCCCCCCTTCATCCAGAGAGGGGGTTTCAGAAAATGTTCAAGGCTCACCTTCTTCAGGTCATAGGGGTTCTGGGGCGCAATCAATGGCGCAAAAAGGGTAGCAAAAATAAAGACCACAAGGATAAAGCTTCCTACAAGGGCGGACGGGTCACATAGGTAGTTGTAGAGTAGCTTCGATTTAATGAGCCGTTTATTCATATCGAATCTTGGGGTTCAGATAGGCGTAGAGGACATCCACGATGATATTGAGGCTCAGGATGATGAGTGCAGCCAGCATGATGTAGGTAACAATAACAGGTTGATCTGCCTCATAGATGGAAATCAGCAAGAGGTTTCCCATCCCCGGCCATTGGAATATCGTTTCTGTGACAATGGAAAAGGCGATTAATTCTCCAAATTGAAGACCTGTCATGGTCACCACCGGTATCAAGGCATTTCTCAAGGCATGCTTGAAGATCACCTTTCTGGGTGGAAGCCCCTTGGACCAGGCCGTCTTGATATACTCTTCAGTCAACACCTCTCGCATGCCCGCCCGGGTCAGACGCAGCAGCACTGCAAGCTGGTACATGCCCAGTGTAAAAGCAGGAAGAATCAAATGCGTAATCCCGCTCCAGGTCAGAAGGCCGGTCCGCCAGAACCCAATAGTAACCGTCTCTCCCCGACCAAAAGGCGGGAGAACTCCCAGGTAGACCGCAAAGACCATGATGAGCAGGATCCCGGTGAGAAAAGTGGGGATGGAGATGTTGAAGAGGGAACCCGCCATGATGAATCGGTTCCTGAGGGCGTAGGGCTTCAGGGACACCAGAACGCCCAGCACCACACCCAGCACAAAGGCGATGAACACGGCCGATGTGGCGAGCTCCACGGTAGCAGGGAAGCGTTCCATGATGAGGCCGAAGGCCGGCACACGGCTCACAAAAGACTTTCCGAAGTTGCCCTGGGCGGCATTGGCGATAAAGCGTGTATATTGTATGTAAAAGGGCCTATCGAGGCCAAAGGCCTTCCTCACCATCTCCCGCTCCTGAAAGGTAGCATACCTTCCAGCAAGCGATACAACAGGATCTCCTGAATAGCGGAAGATGATGAAGCAGATAAAGGAGACGGCCAGGAGAACGACCACGCCTTGAATCAGCCTTCGTGTAATGTAAGTGACCATATCTGTGAAAGGGAGGGCCGGAAATACATCCGGCCCTCATTTCTCTGCAAGGGTTATTATTTGGAGATCTCCTTGAAAACCATCCACCGGTCTGGGCGGGGCTGGAATTTAATGCCTTTACCCTTCTGAATCGCATAGATATCCTGTTGGTAGTGCAGGGGGATCCATACGATCTTATCTACCATGGCCATCTTATTGAGGTCTTGAAGAACCGTTTTGCGCTTCTCCCGGTCAACGATACTGCCGGTGGGCCCGAGAAGGGTGTCTATACTGGGATCGCTGTAATTGGTTCCGTTTAACTCTCCAAAGCCCTCACCGCGGGTATGGGCCAGCTTGAAATATGTCCGGCCCATATCAAAGGTGCCGTCAAACCACCCGATGAGATAGAATTCGAGCTCACCCCGGGCGACCTGCGGAAAAAAGATGGACTTGGGCTTTACATCCAGACTCACCTTGATGCCCACCTTAGCCAGATACCTTGCCACGGCCTCGGCAATCTTTTCGTCCTGTACATACCGATCATTGGGGCCTGATAAGGTAATTTCAAACCCTTTCGTGTACCCTGCTTCCTTCAGGAGCTTTCTGGCCATTTCCGGGTTGTAGGAGAGACGCTCTATCTCCGGATTATACCCGATGGTAGGGGGATCCGGAATCTGCGCGGCAGGTGCGGCATGGCCTCTCATAATCTTCTCGATAATCTCATCCTCATTGATGGCCATGTACATGGCCTTGCGAACACGAATGTCCTCCATGGGGCTCCCCGGCTTGTTGCCCAAGGCCAGAAAAATGGATCTTCGGGCAGGGCGGGTGATCACCTCGAGTTTCGGGTTTTGTAGAACCTTTTCATACAACTCCACCGGCACGCCGGAGACAAGCTCAGCCTGCCCGGAAACCAGCGCGGCAAAACGGGTGGAAGACTCCGTAATGGGCATCAACTCCACGTTCTTAATGGGCGGGGGCCCTTCCCAATAGTCCTCATTGGCCACCATCTTGACATACGACCCCTTGACCCATTCAACTAACTTATAGGCACCGGTTCCAATGGGCTTGACCTCTACCTCCCCCGGATCTCTGGCATCTGTCGACTCCTTATCCATCATATAGATCTGATGGAGATTGTTCGCGAACCAGGGAATAGGGTCCTTGGTTTTGATGACAACAGTATAGTCATCAACGATATCGATCGATGCAATGCTTTTTCCGGTGTTGATGAACTCCGATACGTCCGGGTTGGATAGCCTCTCGAAGGAAAACTTCACATCCTTGGCGGTAAAAGGGTTGCCATTGTGAAACCTTACCCCTTTTCTAAGGTATAACTTCCAGGTCAAAAGATCAGGATGCTCGTACCGCACGGCCAATGCCGGGAAGAGGTTTCCCTCGGGCGCCTTGCGCTGAAGAAGCCCCTCAAAAAAGTTGGCCATTATCGAGAGGTTTGCATCCGCATCGGAGCCGTGGGGGTTCATTGTCCTGGGAGGAGTGTCCACAGCGACCACAATGGATGAAGCTCCAATGGCTTGCCCTGTCAAAATGAGCAAGGTTCCTATAAAGATGCCCAAGAATAATAAAATAGAAATTCTTTTCATTTTTGTTCCCTCCCTTTTTAATTAATAGTTTCTTTATAGGTTTACCCCGCTAGAATGCCCCGCTATTTATGGCCTGAATGCTATAGGTAAAAATTACATTCCTTATTTATAGCGGGGTCTAATGACCCACCCTTCTAATGGGGTTTGCTATCAATCATCACCTCCTTTCATGTCAAGTAGTCTCAGGCCTACGTTAGCCCAAATAATGAGCATCTCATTGGATCCTAACAATAAATGAAGATATAGTTTGAGACTAAAGGCATTGTTAAAGAGTAAATTAAATCAATATAAAAATCAATATAAATAGCATCCTACATAGTGATCGCCTCCAATGTCCTTTAATGCTGGTTCACTTTGATCGCATCCCTCCCTTCTATGGGCACACCTGGGATGAAAATAGCAGCCCGATGGTGGATTGATAGGGCTGGGTACATCACCTTTTAGAATGGCCTTTTCCTTAACTGCTTTCGGATCCGGCACTGGAATAGCTGACATTAAGGCCTGGGTATAGGGATGCTTAGGGTCGGTGTACAGATCTCGATAGGAGGCCATCTCCACAATTTTCCCCAGATACATTACGGCAATGCGATCGCAGATATATTCCACCACCGCTAGGTCATGGGCAATAATGATGTAAGAAAGTTGAAACTCTTCCTGCAGGTCAATCAGGAGATTGATAATCTGGGCCTGGATGGAGACATCCAGGGCCGAGACAGGTTCATCCCCGATGATGAGCTGGGGGTTCAGGGCCAAGGCCCGGGCAATCCCGATCCTTTGCCGCTGCCCGCCACTGAATTCATGTGGGTAGCGTCTTCCTTGTTCAGGGGTGAGGCCCACCTTTTCAAGTAAATATGCGATCCGATCCTTTCTCTCGTGGCCTTTATACACCCCGTGGATCTCCATGGGATCACTGATGATTTGATTCACTGTCATACGAGGATTGAGTGAGGAGTAAGGGTCTTGGAATATTATTTGCATCTCTCTTTTAAGGGATCTCAGCTGGGATTTTTCCATATGTGATATGTCCATCCCCTGAAAAGTAACCGTTCCAGCAGTAGGTTCGATCAATCTCAAGATAGCCAATCCCGTTGTGGTCTTGCCACAGCCGCTTTCACCCACTAATCCGATGGTCTCACCCTTACCCAAGGAAAAGGAAATCCCATCCACGGCATATACATACCCTACGGTATGAGAGAAAAGACCTTTTTTGATAGGGAAATGAACCTCCAAATTTTCTACCGTGAGAAGCGTTTCCAAGAAAATTCTCTTCACTTTAGCGACCCGAGTGGAGCCAGCAGCTGACCCAATGGTTTCCACCTATATCAACCAGTTCGGGCACATGTTCCTGACACAATTCCATTCTTTGCAGGCATCGAGGGTAAAAGCTGCACCCGGGTGGCAATTCATAAAGGCTCGGAACAATTCCCGCAATTTCCTTAAGCCGTTCGCGGCCATGCCTGGACCTCTGGCCGAGCTTTGGAATGGACTTAAGAAGCCCCTGGGTATAGGGATGTTTGGGGTCTTCAAAAATAGCTACTGTTTGTGCCTCCTCAACCACCTTGCCTGCGTACATCACCACAACTCGCTGTGCGATTTCCGCAACCACGCCAAGATCGTGAGTGATCAGCATAATTGCCGCATTAAAGTCCTCTTTGAGCTGCATCATCAGATCAAGGATCTGTGCCTGAATGGTGACATCCAAGGCAGTTGAAGGTTCGTCAGCAATAAGGATCTCCGGATTACACGAAAGGGCCATGGCGATCATGGCCCTCTGCCGCATGCCCCCTGAAAGCTGATGGGGGTATTCATGAACCCTTTTCTCTGGGGCTGGAATCTGAACCTTACTGAGCATCTCGACAGCTCGCTGCCAACCTTCCCTCTTGCTATGTTTCTCATGAAGGACAAACATCTCAGAGATCTGGTTTCCGATGGTAAAGACAGGGTTAAGGGATGTCATGGGTTCCTGGAAGATCATGGAGATCCGTTTGCCTCGAATGTCTCTCATTTGCTTCATGGTGAGATCGGGGAGGTTAACACCATCAAAGTCGATCCTTCCATGTACGATCTTGCCTGGCGGCTCGGGTATGAGCCGCATGATAGATTGCGCGGTGACACTCTTTCCGCAACCTGATTCTCCGACAAGTCCGAGGGTTTCTCCTTTTTTCAGGTAAAAAGAGACGTCGTCAACTGCCTTGGCGATGCCCTCAAATGTATAAAAGTATGTCTTGAGCTCTTGGACTTGAAGGAGTTGGGGATGGGTATTCATATTTCCAATCCGCGATCAATACGCTCGTGCAAATAGGATGTAAAATAATTGATAGCACAGCTAATGTGACTCTGCAATCAGAAATAGGGGAAAACGCAAATTTTCAGCAGATAGGATAACTTCTTGCCTTATCTGCTACGGATTCGCATGAAATTATGGAATAGAGTGCACAGAAATTGGTCTTGATAACCTCGGAGAGTTCACGTGAGAGCCCTCTGGATTGCCTCAGTAAAAACTCTAACACCGATTAAAAGGACTTCTTCATCAACATCAAAGTGTGGGGAGTGAAGCATATGGACAAAGCCTTTCTCCTTGTTTGCGCATCCTAATCGAATCATTGCACTGGGTCTTTCAATCGCAAAAAAGGCAAAATCTTCGGAGCCAGTGACCGGAGGAAGATATCGCATATTATTGGAGCCACACACATGGGCTGCGGCTTCATAAAGGAAAGAAGACGTATGTTCATCATTGATACAGGCGGGAACACTTTCAAGGAATTGCAGCCTACACGTTACATGAAAGGTCAACTCAATGCCCTGAATGATATCATGTACCCTTTGAATGAGTTGTTCTCTCACATCATTTCTGAACGCCCTAATAGTCCCCTCAAGATGAGCCTGGTCCGGGATGACATTGGCTGCTTTCCCGGCTGTAAATGTGCCCAGTGTAATAACAGCAGTATCTGTGGGTCTGATATTACGACTGATTATAGACTGAACGGCCGTGACAAAATATGAGCCGGCTACGATGGGGTCGATACCTTCTTCAGGACGCCCTCCATGGGCACCCTTTCCCTTGATATCCAGGCTGAACCGATCTCCAGAGGCATGGCTTTGAGTTCTATTAACACCCACCACCCCTATAGGGAGATCGGGTGAAACATGGCAGGCAAATATCCTGTCCACATTGGGGTTTTTCAACACTCCCTGAGCAATCATTTCTTTGGCGCCAGTGCCTCTCTCCTCGCCTGGCTGGAACAAAAACTTTACATTCCCCTTGAGCTTCTTGGAAAGACCTGATTCCTGGATATGCTTGGCCACACCAAGCATAATGGTTGTGTGGACATCATGTCCGCACGCATGCATGGTTCCATCATGCCGGGATTTATACGGCACATCGTTTAGTTCTTGTATGGGTAAGGCATCGATATCCGCTCTTAAAGCAATAGTTTTGCCATTTCCTTCACCTGGGATCAAAGCAGTGAGCCCTGTTAATCCATGCAGTTCTTGGACCGTAACGTCGAGGTTTCTAAGAATTTCTTTTATTTTTTCAGTTGTCTTAATCTCTTGGTTTGAAATTTCCGGATACATATGGAAATCTCGTCGTATGGCAGCAAGCCACTCTCTCATCGTATCTTCGTTAAGATGCACTGCTTCCTCCAACTATTTGATTATTTTTTTTACTTTTCAAACACACCCTTTACCATAATTTCCTTGTTCCTTATCATTATTCTGCCTCGTGCAATTACAGTATCTATGTCCAGATTTTCATTTAGCAGCACCAGATCCGCATCTTTTCCAACATGAACCCTGCCCTTGTTGAGTAGTTTTAAATTTCTCGCAGGATTTGAGGTAATTACCGTTATGGCAATTTCCACAGGAATTTTTTCATCTATTATTGCATCTCTGACCTCTTTAAACAAAGAGGTTACCATGCCGACCTCAAGCCCACTAAATTCCCCTTTTTCATCAAACCGGGGCAAACTTCCCTGACCATCGGAGGTAAAACTGACCCTTTCAACAGGTATTCCTTGGTCAAGTACCTCCTTTAACGCCTTGCTGCATTTAATATTTGCTTTTATTGGAGGCCATTCCGGGCTGCTTGTTGTAAAGTCTATAAGGCCTCCTTTCTTTGCATATTGAATTGCCGCCTCAAAGAGGCCGGGGTTTCTTCCGAGGTGGGTTGGAATAAACTGTGTTATAGGGATCTCCGTGCTGTTTGCTACGTGCTCCAAAAAACTCAATTTATCCTTCCCATCACCTATATGAATATTTACAATACCGGCTTTTCCTGAAAGCATTCCTCCAACCCTTGCGGCTGCTGCGATTTTTCCTATATCCTCGAGCGTTGGCTGGGAAGAGCGATGATCCGATACTGCAATTTCACCAACACCTATTATTTCATCAATCAAAACAATATCGTCTTGAATAGAATCTGTGAGTGTTCTTACAGGGATGTGATAAGAGCCCGTGTATATATAGCAGGTGATACCCTCTTCTTTCAGACTCTTTGCCTTTGCAATAAGATTGCGTATTGTCCTTGTTGACTCATCAGTGCCGAGGCATCCTACAACGGTTGTTACACCCCCTTTGGTGATGTCGCTGAGCATTATTTCGGGAGTTCTCGTCTTAAAACCTCCTTCTCCTCCTCCACCACAAATATGGACATGTGAGTCTATAAAACCTGGCACTAACAGCATGCCTTTTGCATCAATAACTTCAATGTCAATTTCTTTGCCTGGATCAATACGATCCTGAATGTATCCTATTTTCTCTGCTGTTATCAAAACATCCTTTTTACCAAGCGGTTCAGGGGTAAAAACATTGGCATTTTTAATCAGTTTTATCATCCTCATCTCATCTGACATAAAGTGTTCTCCTTTTATAATAAAAAACTCATAGCCATACTGCCTACTGCTGGAGATCACCTATCCGCTGCAGGCGAATCAGCTGTAAACATTATTGTCACTAATTGCTGTATTTTCTCAATATCTTTAATACTTTTTCAGTTGATTTCAGCCCATGTCCTGTAAGCGGAACAACTATTATTTCTTTGGCTGCACTTTTATATTTTCTGAAACCTGCTATCGCTGCGGCAGATGTCGGCTCAACATACAACCCATTTTTGCAGATTTCAAATAGAGACTTTTCAATTTCTTTATCAGTAACAATAATGACTTCTCCTTCCGTTTCCAGTAGAATATCTAAAATCTGTTTTGCCCTCAGAGGTTCAGCTATCCTAATCCCCTCTGCCATGGTTTCTTTTGGTTCAATGCGTGGCACTTCTTTTAATTTTTCATTAAACATCTTATAAATAGGGGCACAGGTTTCAGATTGAACCGCTATCAATCTGGGCAGTTTTGATATAAGCTTTTGATTCAGTAAATCTTTAAATCCTAAATAAGCTCCGATAAATAGGGTACCGTGTCCGGTTGGAATAATGAGCGTATCAGGGACAGTGAAATTAAATTGTTCCCAAACCTCAAAGGCAAAGGTCTTAGTTCCCTGAAAGAAAAACGGGTTCCATGCGTGGCTTGCATAGAAGCTGTATTTTGCAGCCTCCAGAGTCGCATGGGCTGTATCTTCTCGGGACCCGGGAATTTTTCTTACATGGGCACCATACATTTGGATCTGGGCCAGCTTCCCGTGAGATGTCTTCTCCGGAACAAAAATATCACATTCAATACCTGCCTTTGAAGAATAGGCTGCAATGGCACACCCTGCATTTCCAGATGAGTCTTCAACTACCTTGGTAACTCCTAATTCTTTAGCCTTGCTAATAAGAACTGAGGCACCCCGATCCTTGAATGACCCAGTGGGAAAAAGGTGTTCAAATTTAACTAAAATTTTTTTGCACCTACTGTTAACTCTAATAAGGGGGTAAATCCTTCGTTAAATGAGATAATGTTTGCATCCTTGTTAATCGGTATAGCTTCACGATAGCGCCACATGGTCGGCGCTCTGCCTTTGATTTTTTCTCTATCGAAGCTGAAGGTAAATTCAATATCCAGAAAGGATCTGCAACTGCACCTCCACCGTAAATCGTCTAATGGATATGTTGATCCACATCTTTTACATATAAGCCGGTTCATACGCCTTGGTGTAAGAGATTATTGTGGTAATGATGCTATCGCCTCGATTTCTATATCAAAACCAAAATGCAAGTTCTTTATGGGAACAACAGCGCGTGCCGGACGATGCTCGCCAAAGAATTTACCATAAACCTCGTTTACCCTGTCCCATAATTGAATATCAGAAATATACACGGTAGTCTTAATAACTTTATTTATATCACTGCCTGCAGCTTTAATGATTTCAGCTAAATTCTTTAATACTTGCTCAGTTTGCTCCTCAATCGAGCCGAGGCGCTTTTGTCCAGTAGCCGGATCGATAGGCAGCTGTCCTGAAACGTATATGATATTGTCGTGAATTACTGCCTGAGAGTAATGACCTGCAGGTTTTGGTGCATTTGGACTAAAGATTTCTCTCATAATGCCTCCTAAACTCCTTTTAGTTCTGTGGTGATATCCCCCTTACTGTATACTATTTTTAAGTTCTTGTCTGTCGGCGTTTGGTGGATCGCTGTCGCGCAGACAAACCAATGATTTTGATGTAGCTAGATCTGCCTAGACCCGATTTGGAGAAAAAATCCTTTCAAATAAAAAATAACGTCCTTTGTTTGGACTTTACCACATCTGGATTCAAAGAGAGAGTTAGTTTTATCATATTCCTTTCTTAAATAAGATAGGAAATTGGCTCAGAAACCCACGCCTATTCATAAGGGGTTATACTTTTTTTTTGTTAATCTTTTAAGCTGACCTAATTCTCTATGAAAATCAATTGATTAAATGACATTGACATTAGCTTAACTATCATAATTATTTGACAATATGCCCTGCCTTAGATATTTTTAAGGGGATTTTTCATATAAGATGAAATAAGATTCTCTTCCTTGTATAAACATATGGAACATCAAACAAGGCATAGGCAAAATCTCAGATGAAAGGAGGCGGCTCAATGACACAATGCTATATGACCCACCTGGAATGTCCAAAATGTGGTATTTCCTATGACCCGGATCAGGTGAATCAAGTGTGTTCTTGTGGAGCACCGCTGCTTGTAAGGTATGACATGAAGGGTTTAGGTGCAGCAGTCAAGAAGGAAGATCTAATCAACCGAGCCCCATCTATGTGGCGTTATAGGGAATTCTTGCCGCTCAGAAAAGAGGAAAATATCGTAACTCTGGGAGAAGGGATGACGCCAATTATTCCCTTGCAGACAATTGGGGCCAGATTGGGCGTGAATAACCTCTACATGAAAGATGAGGGCGTCATACCTGGGGGAACGTTCAAGACTCGTGGCGCTGCAGTTGGGGTATCAAGGGCTAAGGAGTTGGGGGTCAAAGTCCTGGCCATGCCCACTAATGGGAATGCAGGCGGAACTTGGGCCACATATTCTGCTCGTGCCGGTATAAAGGCCTACATTGTAATGCCTGAAGATGCACCTGCCATTACACGGAAGGAGTGTGCAGTAAGTGGGGCGGCACTATATCTTGTTCGAGGCCTTATCAGCGATGCCGGAAAGATCGTAGGACGAGCAGTGGAAAGATATGGCTGGTTCGATGCATCAACGTTAAGAGAGCCCTACCGCATAGAGGGCAAGAAAACGATGGGTCTGGAAATTGCCGAGCAGTTCTCATGGGTCTTGCCAGACATTATATTGTACCCAACCGGTGGTGGAGTTGGAATTATTGGAATTTATAAGGCCATGTGTGAATTGCAAGAAATTGGTTGGATGGGAGAGAAGATGCCCCGATTGGTTTCGGTGCAGGCTGCCGGTTGTGCCCCTATTGTTAAGGCATGGGAACAGAAGGAGACCAAATCCACGTTTTGGGAAAATTCTGCCACCATAGCCTTTGGCATCAATGTTCCCAAGGCACTGGGCGATTTTCTCATTCTCGATGCCGTTTATAAAACAAATGGCTGTGCAGTGGCGGTTGATGATAAGGAAATCCTGCAAGCACAGGCCAGCCTGGGGGCAGAAGAAGGGGCGTTTGTTTGTCCCGAGGGTGCAGCTACCCTTGCGGCAGCAATTCGCCTGTACAACAATGGCTGGATTGAGCCAGATGATAAAGTATTGCTACTCAATACAGGCACCGGTTTGAAATATCCTGAGACCGTGAAAGTAGAAGTGCCTATTATGGATCCAGACGATGATCTAATGGAGTAATATACTCTAACTGCTGCAATATGGCAGACACTTAAATTGATGAGGAGAATTTCGATGAGGGAAACAATATCCACAAGAGATGCTCTTGAAGGAGCGGTTCCCGCAGTTATATGAGGATCTTGTCCAGAAAATCCTTTGTCCTGGGGCTCTCAGGATTTTGGAAGAAACTAATATCAGTCCCCCGTTCAATGATACTTCCTTCATCCATGAAGATAATCTCGTCAGCCACTTCCCGTGCAAATCCCATCTCATGGGTGACCACGATCATGGTCATTCCACTCTTAGAAAGATTAATCATGACTTCGAGCACTTCCTTGATCATCTCCGGGTCCAAGGCTGAGGTGGGTTCATCAAACATCATGATCTTTGGTTCCATGGCCAAAGACCGTGCTATGGCAACCCGTTGTTGCTGGCCACCAGAGAGATTGGCCGGATATTCATAGGCTTTTTCCGGGATCCCAACCCTCTGAAGCAGCCCCATGGCACCGGCATTGGCCTCTTTTTTCGACTTATTTCGTACCTTCATAGGAGCCAAGGTAATGTTCTGAAGGGCAGTCATATGGGGATAGAGCTCGAAGCGCTGGAAAACCATACCGATCTCTGTACGAAGTTTATAAAGATCGGTTGCTGAATCGCCGACGGATACACCATCCACGATGATTTCACCTTCCTGGAAGGGCTCGAGACCATTGATACATCTGAGAAGTGTGCTCTTGCCTGAACCGCTTGGACCACACACAACTACAGTCTGCCCCTGTTTCACTTCCTCGTTGATGTCTTTGAGGACCTGAAAGTCGCCGTACCACTTGCTCATGTTTCTTATCTCGATCAATAGCTATCCTCCTTCTTCTGCCTTTACCTCAAATCGGCGGCTAATCATTGACCCGATATAGCAGGTGATAAGGAATACAATGGCTACAAAACCAAAGAGCTGGATGGATCGGACTTCTAAGGTATCGACGATTGTTGCTCTCCGGATGAGCTCAGGGAGCCCGATCACAAAGGCCAAGCAGGTATCCTGATAGGTGACAATGCTCTGGGTGATCATGCTGGGAAGCATCCTTCGGAGGGCAATGGGGATGAGTATATAACGTGTGGTCTGAATATAGGTCAGGCCTGTAGAATATCCAGCCTCAATTTGCCCTTTGCTTACAGACTGATAGCCTGCACGGATGATCTCGCCGAAGTATGTTGCCTCAAAGATAATAAATGATATAACCGCAGATGGGAAAGGATCTAAAGGACTTCCAATAATAATAGGCATTACGAAATAAAACCAGAAGATCACTAGTATAAGGGGGATATTCCGAATCACATTCACGTAAAAGGTAACCGGGTAATACACCCATTTATTACTGGAGATCCGCCCAAGCCCCACCAATATACCCAAAGGGATTCCTCCGGCCAGGGCAAAGAAGGCCAATTTGATAGTCACCCAATATCCACCCATGAGATATGAGATATTATTAATTACTGCATCAAACATCCTTACCTCCCGATCATACCAGGTATTTTGAGCCGTGACTCCAGAATACCCATCAACCCGACAACCGCTAAACCCAAGGCCAGGTAAATCAAACAGGCGCCGGTGGTCGATTCCAATCCATGGAAGGTCTCGGAATCGATCTTGTAGCTCATAAATGTCGTCTCCAACACACCAATTGTCATAGCAATGGAGGAGTTCTTAAAGATGGTCAGGAACTCCGTGGTTAATGGAGGGATAATGATCCGTAAGGCATAGGGAATAATCACATAGCGGTACATCTGTGGATGCGTTAGACCGGTAGACAGGCTGGCTTGATAGTGATCCCGAGAGATGGATGAAAAGCCAGCACGGGTATGCTCGGCCACCCGGGATGCCGTGTACATTCCGAGGGCGATGATGGCAACATAGTAGTTGAGGCCTATGATGGCATTAATACTTTTTTGAAGGGATGCCCCAAAGACCATGGGCCCGGCGTAATACCAGAAGAAGAGCTGGACCATGAAGGGGATATTTCGGAATAGCTCTACATAAGCGCCCCCCAGGAATCTGAGCCATCTCCAGGGGGAGATTCGCATCGTGCCAATGAGAACCCCTAAAGAAAGGGCGATAATCCAACCAATGAGTCCCATTTTAATGGTGACCCAGATCCCCTGGACCAGATACATCCCGTATGGGTTTCTCCACAGGACACTCCAGTCAAATTCATATGCTAAACCCATCACAATACCCCGAAGAAATATGGAAGAGGGGCGTTAACGCCCCTCTATTCTTAATGTTTCTTCCACCAATCCTCCGCTTGTGGATAGCAGATCAATTGCAGGTAATCCTCATAGGCCTTGGACATCGGAATCGGAACAACCCCTTTAGGGCCCATCCACTTATCGTACATTTCAAAGAACTTGCCCGTTTTTATCGACCATACAATGGTATTGTTGATGAAGTCCCTGATATCGGAATTGCCTTCCCTGCACATATAGCCGTAAGGTTCGTAGGCGATAGCGAAATCAGCAGTTTTCCAGTTTTCAGGGTGCGGGGCCTTCATCCTCAAACCTTCCAGTAAACTCCGATCCGTTGAGTATGCATCGACTTTTCCGCTTTTCAAGGCAAGAAATCCTTGAGGATGGGTTTCCACGACTACGATATCCTTGGGTTTATATTTCCCTGCTGCAACCTGATCTTCTATAGCCTTCAAGTTAGTAGTTCCCCGGGCCGCCCCCAGCCTTTTTCCGTTGAGGTCGTCAATCGTCTTGATATCGCTATCTTTGGGAATGAGAAAGGTCGTCTCCGAGACAAAGAAGATGTAGCTGAAATCAACTACTTCTTCACGCTTTTGAGTATAGGTTGTAGAACCCATCTCCACATCAACCGTCGCATTGGCCACCATGGGGATACGGGTTTTAGGAGTAACGGTAAAAGGTACTATCTCTATCTTTTTGCCGAAGTGTTCGGAGAGCTTGTCAACAAGAAGGTACGTCATATCCACGGAAAACCCAACGTGTTTTCCAACCTTAGGATCGATGAAGGCGAAGGGTATTGAACCCTCCCTCAGCCCCACACGAATCTTTCCCGTTTTGTTAATGCGGTCCATGGTTTCATCTGCCAGCGCTACACTGCCAAAGAGTGTCATGGCAAAGATGAAGCAAAAGGCAAAGATAAAAGATTTTTTCATAAGACTACCCCCCTTTTATTATTTTATAATAATAACCATAGCCCAGTTTTTATTTTGAATTTTATCACCCCCCCTTGTCTAAATTTTTGGGTTCACTATAGGACTAAGGAAAGGCTATGTCAACTCCATTTCATAAAGCAACAGACGTGATAACATAAGAATCTTATTAAATTTTTTTGGTTTCCTGAAAAATCAACAAGACATTACATAAGATGGTTGAAAGAGGCTGTAGTTTGATATATCCTCGTGATTGACCATGGAAAGAATAAGAGAGAAGGAGCTAAAGTCATGAAAGAAGGAATTATCGGTATATTAGGCGGAATGGGCCCAGAGGCGACCTCATGCCTTTTCCAAAAGATCATCAAGAACACGAAAGCGATGAGAGATCAGGATCACCTCAGGATACTTATTGATAATAATCCAAAAATCCCTGACCGCACTCCTGCTATAGTGGATCGAGGAGAAAATCCTGTTCCGATGATGATTGAGGTTGCAAAAAACCTCAAAAAAGCGGGTGCTGACTTTATTGTAATCCCTTGCGTTTCAGCACATTATTTCATCAATCAATTAAGAGAAGGAATTACCATTCCAATTATCTCCATTCTTGATGAAGTAGCAAGAGAACTAGAAAAGTACCTTCCAGATATAAAACGAGTAGGCCTCATCGCAACTACAGGGACCATCAAGGCTGGCCTTTTTCAAGATAGATTAAGGGAAATAGGGGTCGAAGTTTTGGTCCCCTTCCCCAAAGAACAGGAGAATCTCGTCATGTCTGCAATTTATGGAGAATCAGGAATCAAGGCAGGACTTATTTCCTTGAAAAATAAAGAAAAAATTTTGCAAACCTCAAAGGCATTGATTGAAAAAGGTGCCCAGGGGATCATAGGGGGCTGTACTGAGGTGCCTCTGGTCGTAAACCAAACTGATATCGAGGTCCCCTTTTTTGATTCCCTCAATATCCTTGCCCTTTCTGCAATCCGTATAGCGAAAAGTAATACCCGCGAATACAGACGATAAAATCCGGATTTTTATGTTCTTCCACCTCTCTTCTGATCCAGCGCTAAAATGTCCTTTTTCATAATGGGGATATTTTTTATTAGGCTAACGCTGTATTTATGGAAAGGACGGATTGATACTGAAAGAACCGATTTATGTAAACATGAAAAATTAAGGGTCTTCGTTTGACTCTTATTCCTTTTTTGGCAAGTGTCAAACGGAGACACGACCACTTTATATTAAAAAGATTATATCATAGGTTTGATGATCCGGATTATAATTACATGATTCATTCGGCACCATATCAAGAGGATCCTGCGGACTATTATCATTGGCATCTCCAAATACTTCCAAAACTCTATAAAGTGGCGGGATTTGAATTGGGCTCCGGTATATATCTAAACAGTGCGAGCCCTGAAGAAAATGCGAAATACTTGAAGGAAGTAACAACGGATGTTTCAGAATAATATGATGAAAATGTACTGACTGCTCATTAATTCATTAACGCTAAGCGAGGTGTAAATTTTTAAGGGCTTTTTTGGGCTTTTTTGCTTGACACACTAGTGCCGTTCTCTTAAGCTACAAAAACCAAAAAAATATTTCTATTACTTATTTCAATCCCTTTCTTAATCATATTCACGCTTATGGCTATATCTTGCACTTTGATTGAGCAAAAAGATTTGCCTAACCACGAAATCCACCCTTCCCCAAAGCAAAAGAAGCTTAGAAAGTACAGCCAAATTGGTAAAACACTAAGCTTTGTATTTTTTTTAACCACATCCAAAAGATAAGGAGGTTATCATGAAAAAAAAAGTTTTCTGTACCATTATTACCCTAATTGTCTCAACAGTATTAATAGGGGCTTTTGGGGTGAACAGTGTCCAGGCAGCAAAAAAAGGTAAACCCATAGTTGTCGGAGCACCTGTTCCACGAGCGAGTGCATATGGGCAAAATGGCGAACGAGGCATGATCTTGGCCGCAGAGGAAATTAATGCTGCAGGCGGGGTTAATGTAAGCGGCGTAATGCGTCCCCTTAAACTCGAGATTATTGATACCCGCGACGAGGAACCCGGTGTGCCTACCAGCGAAGTTCTCCTGGCAATAGAGAAATTGATTCTACAGAAAAAGTCTGATGTTATTGTTGGTGGCCCCTGCATGTCAGAGTGCGGGATGGCAGCTATGGATCTGTACGCTCGATATAAAATTGTAGATATTGTATCCATTGGCTGCTATACGCCCAGCTGGGATCAGAAGGTAGGCAGCAACCCCGAAAAGTATAAATATTCTTTCAGGGCAAGCGGCAGTGTTAAGGCATATATAAAAGAAGGGCTCGATTTGCTCAAGCAAATCAACAAGAACTTCGGATTCAATAAGATGTTCGTTTCAATAGACGACAGTCTAATGTGCCGTAAGGCAGCAGGAATTGTGGAAAAGCTTGCTGTAAAAACTGGCTGGGAAGTCGTAGGCAGCGATAAGCACCCTATTGGAACAACTGATTATTCCATGGCGTTGAGTGATTGTAAAAAATCAGGGGCACAAGTTTTATTCATGTGGGCCTATTCACCGGAAACCTCTATTCTCTTAAAGCAGTGGGCTGATATGGAAGTGCCAGCGCTACCACTCGGTTTCATTGGTGCTGCCGAGGACCCCGGTTTCTGGAATGTGACAAAAGGGAAAGGTGCTTATACAGTGGTTACCCTCTCGGAGACTGGTAATGTTCCCAGCAATTTAATGCCACAGACCATGAAATTCTATAATGCCTTTGAGAAAAGATGGAAAGTGGCTCCCCGGAGCACCGGATGTGTAAGTGCGTATGAAGCACTGTATGTATTGAAGGATGCTGTTGAGAGAGCCGGAACTCTTAAAAATGATGCCCTGATAGCTTCACTTGAGCAGACGGATCTTCCAGCCGTACGAGGCACGATCAGATTTGATAAAAATCATCAGATCATCTATGGCTATGATCCAAAGACAAGTGTATTAGGCTGCTGGGTGCAATGGCAGGATGGAAAAAGGGTATCTATCTTTCCAGAGGCAGCTGCTACTGGTACGGTAAAGATGCCCCCATGGCTGAAGTAATATTAATCAGTGATACCCATGTAAGCCCCTTGCTCTTGCGAGGGGCTTATTTCAATTTTAAATAGTTAAGTAGCAGAAAGTATGGACATAGTAATATACGGTACTGTTAATAGCGTTATCTTTGCACTGATAGCTGTTGGTTTTACATTGGTCTATGGGGTGAGTAGAATACCAAATTTTGCCCATGGTTCCATATATGTGCTGGTCGGTTTCTTGACCTGGAGTTTCGTGAATGATCTCAAAATAAATTATGCACTTGCTATCCTTGTATCCCTAACTATAGCGGCAGTTCTTGGTTTTATTATATATCGCCTTATACTCATACGCTTAAGGGGCATGGCAACATCTGAGATTATTGCCTCATTCGCTGTGAGCTTAATTATATTAGAAGGCCTGCGGATGCAGGGTATTGCTGGGTTTAAAGGCTTTATAGGCCCCTTTTATGTTCTACAACCATTTATAGAAGGCAAACTGAACATATTCGGGGTGTTTGTGGACTATCAACGGCTTATAATTATAGGGGGAGGATTTACAGTAGTAACATTTTTGTGGTTCTTTACCCACCATACTAAGATGGGCCTATCCTTAAGGGCTATAGCCCAAGATGAACGTGCCGCTATGATGCTTGGCGTAAACTCAGATAAAACAGCAATGATATCTCTCTCTATTGGTTCTGCATTGGCTGGTCTGGCTGCCGTTATTATCCTTCCCCTTGGTAGTATTACTGTTGAGGCAGGATACAAGGTTTTGATATACGCCCTTGCAGTATGTATCATCGGCGGTCTCGGAAGTTGGGCAGGTGCAGTATTGGCATCCTTTGTAATTGGCTTTGCTATGAAAATCAGCACAGCCCTGTTCGGAGCAGTATGGGAGTCAGTAGTACTGGTCGGAACCATTATCTTTATACTATTATTTAGGCCTTCAGGACTCTTGGGGAAACAGAAAGAGCTTGAGGAGAGGGTTTAAGATTGGTTGGCGAGGAGAAGCGCAAAAAAAGGTTAGATAGAAGTATAAAAGTACGAACAGAGGGGCTCTATGCCCTATCGTCATGGGGTGAGATGGCATATCTGATCATGCCACGACTTGTCTTAATCCTTGGATTACTTTTTCTTCCCCTGATTTTAGATATGTACTGGCAAAGGGTCCTCTGCTCAGCTGGCATCTATGCATTGTTGGCGCTAGGTTTTGATTTTCTGGCCGAATATGTTGGTCTGGTCTGTTTAGGAGGGGCCTTTTTTATCGGAGCCGGTGGATACATCTCCGGGCTCTTGAATGCATATCTTGGCTGGTCACCGCTGCTGTCTATCCCAATCGCTACAATTGCCGGAGCTGTGATTAGCACACTGATTCTGCTGCCCTGCCTCCGACTCAGGGGCATCTATTTCGCTATTGTGAGTTTTATGTTTCCCTTATTTTCGGTCTATATTATCATCGCGCTTAATGTTTTCGGAAGTACAGAGGGTATCAGTGCCCTGGCCAACCTGCCTAATATCTGGGTTGAACAGTACCTTATCCTTGGGGCTATTATCTTGTCACTATTTGCATTGAGAAGATTAGTCCATGAAGATATTGGTGTCATTTTTCAGAGCATAAAGGACAATGACCAGGCCGTTAAGGCCTCTGGTATTAATATAACAGTTTACAAGGCTAAGGCAGTTTTCATTGCATCATTAATCGGTTGTTTTGGCGGGGCTTACCTGAGCCACCTTTACGGGTGGTTAGGTTTATCGCTTTTTGCCATGGATTTTTCCATACTTCCCATTGCCGCCTCTGTCATGGGAGGAATGGGATCTTTAGTAGGGCCAGTATTAGGTGCATTCATACTAACCCCCCTTTCAGAGGCACTGCGTGGTTTTGGGCAACTCAGGGTAGTCCTCTATTGCCTTATATTAATAGGTTTTATGGTATATAAACCTGAAGGATTAATGAATTACCTTGAGCGCAAGTATCATCAATTCGAGCATTGGGAAAAAGTGTAACCATGCATGATGAATCTATTCTTCGCGTAGAAAATATTCGTAAGGCATTTGGTGGGGTTCAAGCTGTAAAGGATGTGAGCTTTTCTTTATCGAAAGGAGAAATTCTCGGAGTCATCGGACCAAACGGCTCGGGTAAAACAACACTTGTTAACCTTATCACCGGCTTTGTGCGAGCCGATTCCGGAAATGTTTTTTTTAAAAAAAGGAATATCATAGGTATACCACCCCATAAAATCGTTAATTTTGGACTTACGAGGACGTTTCAGATAATGAGACCCTATCACAGTTTGTCTGCATTTAAAAACCTCATTGTTCCTTTGAATTCACCCCGTGTACGACGAACCAGAAGTGGGAAGCTCGGCGATATAGATGCAGTTGCCATAGATATGTTAGAGGAAGTCGGTTTTGAACGTGATGCTCGTGTTCCGTATAAAGCAGCCGGCACCCTCCCCCTTGGGTACCTGAAACGTCTTGAGCTCGCCAGATGCATTGCCCTCAGGCCTGACGTCATTATATGCGACGAAATTTTCTCGGGGCTTAGTATGTCTGAAATAACATCCCTGATCCCCTTCTTGGAAAAATTACAGATGGAAGGGACCACGATGATGATGATTGAGCATCGACTGAGAGAACTCTTTAAGCTGGCAAACAGACTGATTGTAATGAATTTTGGTGAAAAAATTGCTGAAGGAATCCCTGTGGAGGTTATTGAGAATCAAGAGGTCAAAGAGGCTTACCTCGGAACGGCGACATCATGATGCCAATATTAGAAATCAAAAATCTCATGGTATTTTATGAAAATGCCATAGCCATAAATAATGTTCATATAACATGTGAAAAGAAAGAAATTACAGGAGTCTTTGGGGCCAATAGTGCTGGTAAATCTACACTCATGTATACCATTTCCGGAATAATTTTAGATGTAAAGAAAAAAGAAAAAATGAGAGGTGGTGAGAGAATAACAGTGCTTGGAAGCATATACTATGATGGGGTGGATATCGTCAATACGGAGACCAGCGAAAGGGCAAAGCAGGGGATTATCCTTTGTCCAGAGAGACGTAGAATTTTTCAGGAAAGTAATGTATTGGAGAATTTGAAAATAGGCGGCATTTTAGCAACAAGGGCAGAAGCCAAGAAAACACTTGACTATGTCTTTACAATTTTTCCACCTTTAAAAGAACTAAAAAAAAGAGAGGGAGGTTTTCTGAGCGGTGGTGAACAGCAGATGCTTGCTATTGGGAGGGCCTTGATGGCTCAGCCTAAGTTGCTGTTGCTGGATGAACCGCTCCTTGGACTTAGCCCAAAAATAGAGGAAATGCTTGCCAGAGTAGTGAAAGATATCAATCTGGAAATGGGGATTACCATATTGATTTCAGAGCAGTATGCCAGACCAATCTTGCCTATTATACACCACGGTTATGTGCTCGAAAACGGTGGCTCAGTTTTAGAAGGTACCTCCCAGGAGCTTATGGATAACCCGGATGTAAAATCCGCTTATTTTGGGCTTTAGGTGCTATTAGTTGTCCGCTGGCCACATCGTTCACATTTCTGCAATAAACTTCTATCGCGTGATAATTCTTACATATAAAACGATTGTAAGCTGTATTGCAAAGTCTTATAGATTCGATCCGGGTAATGACTCACAGCAACAGTCCCAGGCTCTGCATAGCCCTCCGACACAATCTCTTTAAAAAAGCCCTTTCAATGATTTCCGCCCACATTGACGTACTCCAGTTAGTAGCCGTATGATCACAAAGAAACTATTGAATGAATCGAGAGCAAATCTGAGACCTTGTCACGGAAATAATGCTTTCCGCCTGACAATTGTATGTATACAAAAAGATTTAGTTATCTTACAATAATGATGTTCTTGCAAAAAGTCCTTTTACTTGCTCATGATGCCCATTTTGGGATTCATGAAATGCTTCGCTCAATTCCAAAAACTTGGCCTAAGGCTCTGAGAAGGAGCATATGTATGTCTTTTTTTGTAATGCCCTATACATTCACAGTAATGGGTCGTTTCAAAATGGTGCAAAGCAATATGCCCTTGTCTTCTATTGCTCCGTACATCTGCACCTTTTTGAAACGCCCCTGAACGGGCCTCTGTTTTGGGCATTTGACAAAAAAAGACATACATATGCTCCTCAAACAGTTCGGCGATTTTAATCCGCCTGAGGCGGATTAACGCTCAGCATTTTATGAATCTTTTTCCAAAAGTGGCCAAAATCGCTCGCAAAAGACTTTTTACAAGCTTTTCAATAATAAAACACAAAGATAAAAAAATGTCATAAGATCGGTGTAAACGAAAAAAGTGAGGTGAATCTTTCCCGTGGATTAATGGAGGGTAAAAGCAAAAGAGGAGGTGTACAGTGGGTAAAAGAATTTTGGCAGATAAAACTCTCAATGAAAGGTTGCAAAAGAAACATCCAAATTTCTCGGCCGAGCTTATTGACTTCGATTTTGGCCCCAATAAAATCCAAATACAAGCAACGATTTTCAAAGAACTCCTTGAGATAGATGAAGAAAAGGCGATAAAATACTTTGAGGAGTTATGCAGATCTTTCAGTGAAGTCTGTTGCGAGTATCATATCAAATTTGATCCTATTGATCTTTTCATACTCGTGGATGAAGAATTACAAAGAGGGACAAGCACTAAATTTCGAGATGCATATGATAAAAGTCTTTTTGCCGAAGTCCTAATTCCTGCCAGGGATTTTAAAATGTATGAGTATTGGAAGTATAGCTTTTTGCACGAATTAGGTCATTCATGGTTTTCTATTGAGTTCTCTCCCGAGGACATGGAATGTGGTCATGAAGATCTCTTTATAGATTTAGTGGTCATCTGTACCTTTAGAAAAATCCTCCCCCCACGTAAGCGAGTGTACCAGGAAGTAAAAAAACATAGACCATATTTTTTAACCCAACAAAGCAAAAGATTTATAGGAAAAGAGCTGTATAAGCAGATATTACGTGACCCAGAGGCATATTTAAGGGATTTGCAGCAAAAAATAGACTCAGCAAAAACGTAGGAGAGACATAAAGAAAGAAAGTTTACAATGAAAGAAAGATTTTTAGACGTTATGAAATGCGCGCTTACATCCTAATCGGTTTTTTTTCCTTGCTTATCCTTCTTCGCTCCTCATCTCTTACCTCTCGTCTCAGGAGTTTTCCGACCTTGGACTTTGGAAGCATATCTCTGAATTCTATATATTGTGGAATCTTATAAGGGGCCAGTCTTTCTTTGCACCATTTCGTCAACTCAGAGCCACTCACGCCCCTCACATCCTCCTTGAGCACTACAATTGCCTTGATGCGTTCGCCTACCTTAGGATCGGGAACGCCTACCACACATGCCCCTATGAGGGCTGAGTGATCTTGCAATGCAGCTTCGATTTCAGAGCATGATACCCTATAACCCTTATACTTGATAATATCTGCACTTCTGTCCACATAGTATAGTTGACCGTCCTCGTCCATCTGGACATAATCGTTCATTCTGTACCAGGTTTTACCATCGATCTCCACATATGAAGCAGCAGTCTCCTCTGGTTTTTTCCAATAGCTTTTAGAGATATATTCAGAAGTAACCAATAACTCTCCAATTGTTCCGGGAGTAACTGTTTTTAAGGTATCAGGGTCTACGATTTTGGTTTCCCTGGAAGATAATGGTTGTCCAATGCTCCCTGGAACAGGCTCTCTATCCAGAGGACTCATCGCAGTAAAGCCGACTTCTGTTGCACCGTATACCTGATATATTGGCACATTGAACTTTTTTTTCCACCGGTTATAGACCTCCAGAGGGAGGACATCCCCACCACTCCAGCAATATCGCAGCGAGCTTAAGTCAAATAAGTCTACCCTATCGTTTTCCAAAATCATCCGGAAAAGGGTAGGTGCGCCGAGAAAGAGAGTTCCTTTATATTTCTGTATGGCTTTCAAAATAGCATCTACTTGAGGTATGGGCATTAATACGGCGGTATTTCCTTTGGTTAAAACCATCCCCAAAATGACACCCTGAGCCATCTGGTGAAAAAGAGGATTAACCATAATAAACACCTCTTGCCCATCGGCAATATGGCCATCCCCTACTGCTCTAATTTCATTAACAAAGGATACCATGCCTGTATGGCTGGCTATGCAGCCCTTGGGAAATCCGGTAGTCCCTCCAGTATAGAGTATGTAGCTGAGGTGATCGTTTGGATTAATATTCAGCTTAGGTGGGTCAGGCGGATATTTTTGGATTAAATTCTTAAAGGAATATATATTATTGCCTTTTTCAATAATTCCGTCTGGTACTTTGTCGAACAAGGCACCAATCACCCGCTTATATAATGGAAGTAAATCCACATAGTTTGTTACAATAGCCCTTTTCAGACAGGTCTCAGGAAAAACCTCTTTGATATATCTGAAATTTGTGTCCTGGCATAGGACAGTTTCAGCCTCAGAATCGTTGATGAGGTATTTCATCTCATAGGGCGTATAAATAGGAGAGACTGGAACCGGAATAGCTCCAATTTGCTGGGCTCCAAAGTAACTAATAAGGAACTGAGGGCAATTCGGAATATAAAGCATAACCTTATCGTTATCCCTCACACCTAAATCGTGCAGTGCAGTAGCAAATCTATCAATTAAATCTTTTATTCTCAGGTAAGAGAACTTCTCGCCAAGATATATTATTGCTGTTTTATCAGGATATTTCTCACACGCTCTTTCAAATGCATTAATAACTAATTCGTCGTATACTCCCACAGTTAACTCCCTATCACCTTTTCTTTCACAGGAAATCTGTGCATAAATGTTGAGCTTTGATGTAAGAAACGGTGTTTGAAGCAGTTATATAACATTGTATCTCTTTTCCATGTTTGATAAGAGATGCTCAGTCAATCATTCAAATTTTACCTTGGGTGTGGCCTTTGCTGCTGCGGGAACTTCAAAGAAGGTGGCCTTGCTAAACCCATACATCCCAGCGAGAATATTTGCTGGAAAGCTTCTTATTTTCACATTGTAGGCCTTTACTGACTCATTATAGCGTCTTCTTTCAACAGATATTCTGTTCTCCGTGCCTGCCAGTTCATCCTGAAGCCTCATAAAGTTTTGATTTGATTTGAGATCAGGATATCTTTCCACCACAAAAAGTAATCTGCTCAAGGCCCCTGAGAGCTCATTGTTTGCCTTGATCTTGTCTGGTATATTCCCTGCGCTGCCAACCTGTGATCGTGCCTTAGTCACATCAATAAAAACATCTCTTTCCTGCTTGGCATACCCTTTTACCGTTTCCACAAGATTTGGGATGAGATCATATCGCCTCTGTAGTTGATTTTCTACCTGTGCCCATGATGCCTTGACCGTCTCATCAAGCGTCACAAAGGTGTTGTACGTGCCCTTAAAAAAAGAATACAGAGAGAAGAGAATAATAACAATTATCGCAAGTGCGATAACGAGATTTCTTGTTCCTTTGGTCATCAGTACCCTCCTTGCTTAAATTTCCATTGTATCAACAACTTCCCATAATTTTCTTACCTCTACCATATAGGCTGTAAAGAGGTCCTTTATTTCAGATGATGAAAACTCCGCCTCGCCTTGCTTTATATCCAGGCATTTCATAAAAATCTCCTGGTTGATAGGTATTTCTTTTGCAACAGATTGTATAATCTCCCTCCTGGTTGGGGGTATCTCAATGCCTTTAAGGTGTAAAAGTCCATTAAAGATAGATATAAAGGCGGTGATTGACGCCTTGATTAGCTCGGCTATCCTCTTTTGTTTTCCCCCTGTCTCCAGAAAGCCTGCCCTCAAAAGCAGGAGTTTACCTTTGATTTCCCGTTCACACTGAAGCCTGAGGTGATGAGATTGCAGGGATATGTCTTTGAGTACATCTTCACCATACACAAGAATATAATTTTTCTTTATGTTGAGGAATTCGAGGGGATATGAATCCAGGGAAGACTGGATATACGATTGTGTCATGAACAAGGGTGTGGCCACATTCCTTTTCCTCCATCGGGATACTGTTTCAATAGCCCAATCCAGGTGATCTATGGCTTCTTCTGAAAGGATTATAAGGAAAT
>Ga0307378_10001399_pt1 | contig 39411 bp, 35 predicted proteins | sample UN1MG_FD_202238 | JGI IMG/M metagenome (GOLD analysis project Ga0307378, IMG submission 202238) | Soil microbial communities from Risofladan, Vaasa, Finland - UN-1 | ecosystem: Environmental > Terrestrial > Soil > Coastal area > Acid sulfate soil | place: Finland: Risofladan, Vaasa | collected...
TCTCGCTTGAGGGTTTTATTCCCACTTTTCGGTGTTCTTGTTCGAGCCATATTGGGTATGATGGCTTTTATTGTATAAAAATATACGGGTTAATCAGAAGTGATTAACTATAGTGATGGCTGTGAAGTCCGAGATTACTATTGTTCTGAGGGCTCTTGCACGTATAATTACTCAAATAGGCATACAGATTATTACGACGGTTGGGTTTACTATTGTTCCGGCGATACGGTGCGAAAACATCAATTATTCCATGATTTTTATTGTGACAATGGAGCATGCATCGAGCACACTAGCTGGGCGGAGGATCAATTGGTAGAGAACTGCACCGACTACGATGGCTGGTACTGCACTGGTGACATAAGAGAATATAGGGACTATTACTGCTCAGGAGAGAGTTGCACCTATACCGTCACCTCTACCGAGAATTGCAACAATAACGATGGCTGTTATGTCTATGGTGATGGCTGCGAAGTCCGAGATTACTATTGTTCTGAGGGCTCTTGCACGTACAATTACTCAAATAGACAGACAGATTATTACGACGATTGGGTCTATTATTGTTCCGGCGATACGGTGCGGAAACATCGGTTATTCCATAATTTCTCCTGTGACGGTGAAGCATGTACCGATCACACGAGCTGGGTGGATGATCTATTGGTAGAGAACTGTACTGACTACGATGGGTGGTACTGCACTGGTGACATAAGAGAGTATAGGGACTATTACTGCTCAGGAGGGAATTGCACATACACCGTCACCTCTACTGAGAATTGCAGCAATAACGACGGCTGTTATGTTTATGGTGACGGCTGTGAAGATCGGGATTACTATTGTTCTGAGGGCTCTTGCACGTACAACTACTCAAATCGACATACCGATTTTTACGACGGTTGGGTTTACTATTGCTCCGGCGATACGGTGTGGAAACATCGGTCATTCCATAATTTCTCCTGTGACGGTGGAGTATGTACCGATCACACGAGCTGGGTGGATGATCAATTAGTAGAGAACTGCAGCCTGTACGATGGGTGGTACTGCAATGGTGACCTAAGAGAGTATAGGGACTATTACTGCTCAGGAGGGAATTGCACATACACCGTCACCTCTACTGAGAATTGCAGCAATAACGATGGCTGGTACTGCACTGGTGACATAAGAGAGTATAGGGACTATTACTGCTCAGGAGGGAATTGCACATACACCGTCACCTCTACTGAGATTTGCAGCAATAACGATGGGTGGTACTGCAATGGTGACCTAAGAGAGTATAGGGACTATTACTGCTCAGGAGGGAATTGCACATACACCGTCACCTCTACTGAGAATTGCAGCGATAATGATGGCTGTTATGTTTATGGTGACGGCTGTGAAGTCCGAGATTACTATTGTTCTGAGGACTCTAGCACGTACAACTACTCAAATCGACATACCGATTTTTACGACGGTTGGGTTTACTATTGCTCCGGCGATACGGTGTGGAAACATCGACTGTTCCATGATTTTTATTGTGACGCTGGAGTATGTACCGAGCACGCGAGCTGGGGGGAGGATCAATTGATAGAGAACTGCAGCCTGTACGATGGCTGGTACTGCACTGGTGACATATGAGAGTATAGGGACTATTACTGCTCAGGAGGGAATTGCACATACACCGTCACCTCCAGCGAGAATTGCAGCAGTAACGATGGCTGTTATGTTTATGGTGACGGCTGCGAAGTTCGAGATTACTATTGTTCTGAGGGCTCTTGCACGTACAATTACTCAAACAGACATACCGATTATTACGACGATTGGGTCTACTATTGTTCCGGCGATACGGTGCGGAAACATCGGTTATTCCATAATTTCTCCTGTGACGGTGAAGCATGTACCGATCACGCTAGCTGGGTGGATGATCAATTGGTAGAGAACTGCAGCCTGTACGAAGGGTGGTACTGCACTGGTGACATAAGAGAATATAGGGACTATTACTGCTCAGGGGGGAGTTGCGCATATACCGTCACCTCTACCGAGAATTGCAGCAATAACGATGGCTGTTATGTCTATGGTGATGGCTGTGAAGTCCGAGATTACTATTGTTCTGAGGGCTCTTGCACGTACAATTACTCAAATAGACAGACAGATTATTACGACGATTGGGTCTACTATTGTTCCGGCGATACAGTGCGGAAACGACGGTTATTCCATAATTTCTCCTGTGACGGTGAAGCATGTGCCAATCACACTAGCTGGGTGGATGATCAATTGGTAGAGAACTGCACCGACTACGCTGGCTGGGTGGATACGGGTAACACGAAATGGATAAACGATTCCTCTAACGAATGCAAGGTGAAGGAGCAGAAAGAACAGGAGTACCATGACTACACATGTTCAAATGGAAGCTGCGCATACACGGTGACAGCCATGCAATGGGTAGATACAGGGAATACGAAGAACAAGCAAGATGGAACGGATTGTGGCTCAGATTATAACGACGATTGGGTTTACTACTGTTCCAGCGATCTGGTGAGGAAACATCAATTATTCCATGATTTTTATTGTGACGGTGGCGCATGTACCGATCACACCGGGATGAGGGATCAATTGGTGGAGAATTGCAATAAATACGATGGCTGTTATGTTTATGGTGATGGCTGTGAAGTCCGAGATTACTATTGTTCTGAGGGCTCTTGCACGTACAATTACTCAAATAGACATATAGACGGGTGGGTAGATACTAACATAACGAGATGGGTCGACGATCCGAGTGATCAACGCAAAGAGAAAGAACAGAAGGAACAGGAATATCATGACTACACATGTTCAAATGGAAGCTGCGCATACACGGTGACAGCCACGAAATGGGTAGATACCGGGAACACAAGGGTGTTCTTCAGCACCGGTCCATCAGCCAATCCGTATCCAAGCCTCTCCGGCATCCACAACGGCACCATCACGCCTTTCTATGACATTAACGTAAGTACGCTTTACACCTACCCCTCTCCCGGTACGGGTGGGCACACCGGATATGTAAGGATATGGAACGGCACCGGCTGGAACGTAACCGCAACGTGGGATGGCTATGTGGGAGATTGGCACAACATTACCTTCAACCAACCTTTCATCTTACGAGGAAACGAAACCTACAATTACACCATTCGCACCGGATCGTACCCGCAGATTATTCACGCAGAAAGCAAGGACGTGGTTGGCGGAGTCATAACATGCACGGGGTTCGTGGACATCAACGGCAAGCGGCATGAGGGGTGGATACCGGCGATTAAGTTGTATTGAGAGGAACTAGCCGTCTATATTAGAAACTTAATTCTATAAGAATATAAATATTGCTCCGCCGGGGATTTGAACCCCGGTCGTGGGCTCGAGAGGCCCAAATGCTTGGCCGAACTACACCAGCGGAGCGTAACCGTGTCCTTTACCTTTACTCTTCTCTCTTTCTTCTTTTTTCTTAATTAATAAATTCTTTATTTAGAAAGAGAGCGTCATTCCAGCTCTTTATAATTTAGATCCATGAATGTGTCACAGACCGTATCGGGATCGCCGCGCATCACCAAGGTTCCCTCGTCTATCAAGATCGCTTCGTGTGCAAGCTCTCTGATGATGTCAAGCTGATGGCTTACCACCAGTATGGTCGTGTTGAACTCGCGATTCAAATCCTTCAGTGCATTCGTTATAATACGCAGTGAAATCGGGTCAATGTCGCCAAAAGGCTCATCTAAGAGCAGAATCTCACAGTTAGAAGCTAAAAGAGCGGCAATTGCCAGTCTTATCTCTTCACCCATGCTCATTTCCGAAACGAACCGCATTAATATGTCCTCAGGCAAGTTCACCGCTTTAAGGTACGGCTTGGCGGATTTTAACGTCTCTTCCAATGGTAACCGCGGGAACAACGCATCCAATATATCCAGATCAAGCCCTAACTCGTTTAATCTGCCCTTCGCCTCGTCCTCCGGCATGTCCGCGAGTCGTAACAGCACGTCAAGTGTGACATCACTTATCCCGTATTCCTTCGCCTTCTCCATCGCCTGCTTTACCAGCTCGAACTTCTTCAGCCCTATCTTCTGCGCAAAGAGGTCCTGAACGAGCTGGTACGGCGGCAGTGCGAACTCCTGATGAATAATGCCCAATTTGCTCCGTGCCTCTATCGACCGTTCACCGTATTCCGCGATATTAGCAAAGTCCACCGTCCCAATCTTTATCAGAATATGGCCATTATCCGGCTTCTCGAAGCCGCCCAGTAACCGCATCAATACGGTCTTACCCATTGCAGAAGGACCTATTACCCCCAGTATGTCGCCCTTCGGAATCTTGATATTAATATCTTGCATCTCAATCGTTCGCATCAATGTGCTGGAGGTGATGAGCTCGTATTTCTTCCAGACACCGTCGATCCAGACCATCGTGTGCTTCTCATCCTTTATCGGAGTTAACGGTTTTAGAGGCTCAAGCGGCGCTAAGAACTTTGTAATCACACTCCCGGTATCGCCACCCTCTACGATTCGCCCTTTATCTAACATGAGCACGCGATCGCAGAGAGTCCTGTGCACGTCCGGCATATGCGAGACGAGCAATATGCTCAAATCCGTTCGCTCTTTCACCCGTTTCAAACTCTCAAGCAGATATTTCCGCGTGATAGGGTCAGACATCGTGCCGGGCTCGTCTAGCAGTAATAAAGCGGGCTCTTTCGCAAGCTGACGGGCAAGCAAAACCCGCTGCTTGTCGCCACCACTCAAGATCGGGAAGAGATGATTCCACTTGTCTCGCAGTCCCACGAGATCAAGGATTTTAAATGCCTCCTCTTTCAACTCCGCGTATTCGTCCTCAAACTCTGGGAGCTCTTCATAACCTACCTGTTTCGCTCTCAGTCGTCTTATTACATTGTCAATTACGGAGGTACTATAAAGCGAGAACGAGCGCTGAAGATGAAACGCGGTCTTCTCGCGAAGCATTCGGAAATCTGCATAGGGTGAGTCTCGCGTTACTCTCACACCATCCAGCTCGATGACGCCGTCGTCCAATAGCTCGTAGCCACGAAGCATGCGAAGCAACGTTGTCTTACCTGCGCCGCTCCGCCCTATTATCCCCAGAGTCTCGCCCTTCTCCATCTCGAACGATACGTTATCGAGCGCTACTAACTCCTTTCCTATGTTTGATAGCTCATATCGCTTACAAAGCCCCTGAACACGTAATAATGCCCCCATCTTTCATCCCCTCTTGTTCTATAACTGTGATATGTTTAGTATATCTATGCTTCATAAAGTTGTATTGATTCAGCTTTCAAATGACATTTGGGGTTAAAATAGTGATATGTAGATTGGTATCAGCTTAAGCCATTGTACTTCTCGATCTGCAGTTAGTAGAGGTGCAAAGGACATTTTACGAACCCCTGTCCACTGCGGAGCGATGGCGACTGCTAGCACCGCGCGAGTTTGAATGCACCATTAAAGCAAAGCGTGGCTGACGATTACTGAGCGAGCCAACAAGCCCCACGTACCGAACGGCGGGAATGAAACTAGCAGAGAACGGAATGGACCGGTATGGGCTCTTCAAGTCGACGATAACGCATCGATGCGTTTACAGTCACAAATGAGGAGCGAAAAGCCGAACGACAAAAAATAAAGAGGAGGATGATTAAAATCCCCCAAATCCCGGTCCTAAGGGTCCTGGATATCCCGGTCCTGGCATCGTTGGCCCCAGTGCAGCAATGATTACTCCTATAACGATTGCAGGTATGAGTATTGCGAGAATCACAGCGAGAACAGCTTTACCGGTAGAGAGCCCGTGAAGTTGTCGTACGCCGATTATCCCTACGATAAGCGTCCATATCCCTGCGATGAAGTTTAGGATTGGAATCCATCCTAAGAGAAGACTCGGCGTCTCTCCGTACATCACCGCTTTTATCGTCTGTTCTACGCCATTTTTACCACCTACGAGGTATACCCAGATGTGCAGCCAGAGCCCGGTGATGAAGATCCCGATTATTCCGCCAACGAGTGCACCGACAAAAAATACAACGGCGGCCATAAGCCCCCTTGCCGCTCCAAAAGGCAGTTCTGGTACGCCGAACATGCTCAACATGCCAGAAATCAACGAAAACGCTGCAACAACTACGATTGCAATAAGCACCGCATAGATCGCCAGAATAATGACGAAATACTTGAACGCATCGCCAAGTGTGTCTTCCCTGGAGGCGTCGAAGGTTGCCGAAGGACTGAACAGGAACCCCTTTATCCTTTCCACTATACTCAAGACCATGGTGCGTCACTAGAAATGACTATGGAGTTATACCTATAAAAACTTTTCCATTAAATAGGCTTTATTTGCAAACTTTTGCCTTACAGCTTCATCCTGCCTATGTCCACATATCTGATTCGGCTTTCTTCGCCCGCGGCCGCTTTAAACGAGAAAACCATCCGCTTCTTCACGCCGTGCGCCAACCTTACTGCACGTGCCAATTCGGGCATTGAGAAAACATGCTCGTGGGGGAGCACATGGATCAAATCAAGCGAATGTTTCTGATCCAGCGCCTTGTAAACTCTGAAATGCGAGCCAAATTTAAAACCCGTCTTTGCTGTCAGCCCTTTTTCCCTTAAATCCTCGTAAACTGCGTATTTAGCCGTGAAATTGCTCTCTACGCTGGCTGCATGCTCGACGAACGCGTCAAGATCGAGATCCAGCAGCCCTCTCTTTATCAAATATGCCGCTTCAACGAACGAAAGCAGTAGCCGATTCTCCTTCGTTAACGCACCGTAAAAATCGTTCTTGTAGAGGTCCACCGCTAAGTCGGTATCCCATAATATTACCTTATCACCGAGTAAAAAGGCTTTACCGCTCTCTTTTCCGTTTCCTCCTTCGCGCGTCGCACGCTTGCCAATCGCATCAAACGTTGCTCCCTTCACTTCGTAGTACGTGATATCGCTTTCGTCATCCACGACCGCAATGATTGGCTCCTTACGCATGTTATGCGCTAAATCAAGGAGTCCCTCCAAGTCCTTTACCGCTAAGAATTCGCGCTCTGATAAAATGCGGATGAAGTACCGCGCTGGCTTCGCGTCCGGTTTCGCACCGCGCGGATAAAGCCAAAAATCAACGCCCGCAGGCTGCACGAGATAGCCGCGCTCCTTCAGATCCTTGTAGACGATGTATCGCGCTCCAAAGTTCGGAACGAGATCCAATGAATGCTTCAAGAACTCTTCAAACGTTAAAACGTGCTTTTTCCCCCTCCCTTTCGTTATTACTAGCTTTCCCGCTTCGAGCAGAAACGCAGCCTCCTCCAGCGATAGCGTTACGTTATTCTCGCTCTCATCCTTTCCACCTTTATCCATCTTCCGGCCATACCCGCGGAACTCAGAACTATCTGATTCTAACCCGGTTACTACGACCTTGTCGCGCGAAAGTATCCCATACATCTTTAATAAGAGAAACGCTTTCTTAGTAAGAAAAAGTTTTGGGGCAACAAATCCATAGGTAAACCACTTGTTTATCGTTTATTCGTTCCGCGACAAGCTGTCATCCCACACTTCACAATGCTAAAAGATGACAGATGAGACGGAAGCGAACGGTAGTGAAGAGAGAAAACAATAAGCTTTTTAAGTCTCTCTTCCCCATCTGCATAAGGTAAAATGGAGAACGGGGAATACGATATAGAATACTTCAAGGAGAACGGGTTTATAAGGAAGCACTGCGAGAAGTGTGGCTCGTACTTCTGGACGCGTGACGGTGAGAGAACGACGTGCGGCGATGCCCCCTGTGAGATTTATTCGTTTATCGGCTCGCCCATCATCAAAGAGCGAAGTCCGGACGAGGTACGCGAAACATTCTTATCGTTCTTCGAGCAGCGTTCGCATACACGACTGAGCAGGTATCCTGTTGTGGCGCGATGGCGCGACGACATTTACCTCACGATTGCCTCGATTGCTGATTTTCAACCGTTTGTAACCTCGGGCAAAGTCCCGCCACCTGCGAATCCGCTCGTCATCTCGCAACCCTGCATCCGACTGGAAGACCTCGAATCCATCGGGAAGAGCGGTCGGCACTTAACCTCTTTCGAGATGATGGGGCATCATGCCTTCAATAAGCGAGGCGTGGAGGAATTATACTGGAAGAACGATACCGTGAGGTACTGCGACGAGTTTCTGGAACAGGTTGGCGTGGCTGTGGAAAGTGTAACGTACAAGGAGGCCCCCTGGATAGGAGGCGGAAATGCAGGCCCGTGTCTCGAAGTCATCTCCGGCGGCTTGGAGCTTGCCACACTCGTGTTCATGGATCTCGAACGCTCCCCTCGAGGCGACATAACTCTGGAGGGTCAGCCATATCGTAAGATGGACACGTACATCGTGGACACGGGCTATGGCCTGGAACGCTTTGTATGGGCTTCTCAAGGCACGCCGACGGTCTACGATGCGATGTTCCCGGGCATAATAGCGGAATTGGTAAACGCTGCGGGAATCGAGCATCCGTTAGAGACGCATCCCGAGATAATTTTAAAACAGGCGAGTTTGTCCGGCGCTCTGAACCGGGCCGAGATAGCCAAGCGGTTGGGTATGCCACTTGAAGCGCTCACGGAGCTATTGGAGCCAATCGAAAACGTCTATGCAGTTGCAGATCATACAAAATGCCTCGCGTTCATGCTCGCCGATGGCATCGTGCCTTCGAATGCGAAAGAGGGCTATCTGGCTCGATTGGTCTTACGGCGAGCGTTCCGAATGCTTAAATCCCTAGGGATAGAAACACCGTTGGAGGAGATCATACTCCTGCAGATAAAAACGCTCAGAAACTCGTTCCCCGAATTGGAAAAAGCCGCGGATCGAATCGTCGAAATCGTCTCGCTCGAGAAGCAGCGATATAACGAGACACTCATAAAAGGCGAAAGGATCGTAAAGCAGCTTGTGAAGGATTTTTATACCAATAAACCCGAGCAAACAGTACCGGTCGATCGGCTCATCAATTTATACGATACGCATGGCCTACCGCCGGAATTTGTGAAAGAGGTGGCATCTACCATGAAGGACACGCAACCGGGGATTAAAGTACGCGTGGACATTCCCGAGAACTTTTATACGCTGGTTGCTCGTATGCACAGCGAAGAGCAGAAAGAAGAGGAGGCGCCCGTTGTGGAAGGCATGAAGGAGAAAACGAAAGGGATTCCAGCGACGGTAAAGCTTTATTACGAAGAGCCCCTGACCTTGGAATTCGAAGCGACCGTTCTGGCTGTGGTTGATGATTCGGTTGTTTTGGATAAGACGCTCTTCTTCCCGGAAGGCGGCGGTCAGCCTGCGGATACCGGCTTCCTGACTCTGGTGCAGAACGATGAGAAGAGTGCGGAGCGTGTAAAGGTCGTGGATGTGCAAGAGGTTGAGGGCGTTATTCTTCATAAACTAGAGAACGGAACGCTAAGCAAAGGATCGCGAGTATCCGGGCGCGTAGATCCCACGCGGCGAATCGCGCACAAGAAGCACCATACCGCGACGCATATCGTCGTCTGTGCAGCACGAAAGGTGCTGGGCGATCACGTCTGGCAAGCAGGCGCGCAGAAAGGCGAAAAGCGGGCGAGAGTCGATATCGCACACTTCAAACGGATTTCTGATGCCGAGCGCAAAGAAATAGAAATGCTTGCAAACCGGTTGGTCATGGAGAACTTGGAGATAAAAACGGGTTTCGTGGATCGAACTGAAGCAGAGCGGACATACGGCTCCCGCATCTATCAGGGCGGCGTGCCTATCGGTGAGCAGATTCGCATCGTGCAAATCGGCGATGCTGTGGATGTACAAGCGTGTGCCGGAACGCATCTGTCGAAGACGGGCGAGTGTGGCCCGATAAAGATCTTGCGCATCGAGCGAATACAGGATGGTATCGAACGATTGGAGTACGCCGCGGGAGAAGCCGCAATCGAAGCGATACAAGCGCAGGAAGAACTGATAAAGCAGTCGGCAGCCGTGGTAAAAGTGCCACCGGAAAAGCTACCCTCCGTGGTTAATCGATTCTTTGAAGAGTGGAAACATTTGAAGAAGGAGAATGAACAGTTACGCGGTGAGATCGCGAAGATGGAGCCTGAACGGTTGCGAAGGCAAACGCAGAAAATAGAGGACGTTGACGTGATTGCGGCGATAGTGCCCGAACCTACTCCGAAGGAGTTGAGGAACATCTCATCACAGCTCGTAAAAGAAGGTCACATCACAATGCTCGTTAGTGGTTCATCCGGTAGTTTCATTTATGAAGTTCCCGCTGATTTGAGTGACCGGATAAATGCCAACGCGTGGTTACAACATGTTTCCCAAAAATATGGGGGCAAGGGTGGCGGAACCGCGACGCTCGCTCAGGGCGGTGGCGTAAAGATAGAACTGGTGGATGCAGCCCGTAAAGAGGGTTTGAAATTTATCGAAGAGCAATTAAAGAAAAAGAAAAATAGAAACTGATATTAATAATAGAAACGAAACGATAAGCGAGGTGCTCGGTTGTGTACCTGATAATAGTAGGGTTAGGCGGAATCGGAAAGAATCTGGTGGATATCGCGACGAAAGACAAGAATGACGTAGTGGTCATAGATGAGCTTGAGAAGCGATGTAAAGAGATAGCAGAGAAATACGACGTATTAACGATCGTTGGCGATGCAACGCAAAAGTCAACCTTAGAGGAAGCAAATGCGCAAAGGGCGAACGCGCTTATCGCCACCACGTCTGACGATGCGGATAACTTGATGATGGCGCTCACGGCAAAGGAGTTGGGCACGAAGAACACTATTGCCGTGGTGAACCAGGAAGAGCACGTGGATATGTTCAAGAAAGCGAACGTCAGCATGCTTGAAAACCCTGACATGACCGTCGCGCGGCATCTCTATCTCTCGGCTAAACGACCGAAGATAAAAGATTTTCTTACTATCGGTGGAGGGAAGGCCGAGATATTTGAGGTCGTGGTCTCCGAGGATTCGCGTGCCGTGGGTAAGGTGTTGTCGCAACTGAACATAAAAAAGGGGATCGTGGTAGCGATAGAGCGAAATAGTGATGTAATAATGCCGAAAGGGGACACGGTCATCGAAGCCGGCGATCAAGTAACGATATTCGCGAAGGCAAAAGAAGTAGAGGCGATAAGTTCCCTCTTCGCACATGACAAAGTCTTCTGAGTGGCTGATCGGCTGTATTCGAGGGGACGATAGAAAGTTTCGTCTTTCTTCTTGTGCTTGAATTTAGTCCACGGCAAAAAAAGACACGTCACCCTTTCCAAAATGTCGGAGTGAGCAGAACTAAAACGGTAAAGATCTCTAACCGCCCCAGCCACATGCAAAAGGACAGAATGAGTTTCCCTACCACTGGAACAGATGCGTAATTGGCCGCTACGAGCCCGAAGCCAGGGCCGACATTGCCGAGGGTCGCTGCTACGGAAGAGGCAGCGCTGATCATATCGAAGCCCAACGCAGTCATGGCAATTGAGCACAGTGCGAAGATCATGATATATGAGATGAAGAACGCACTGATCCCTTGAATGATATCCTCAGAGACCGGCTTACCCCCGGTCTTCAGCACGAAGATAGCGTGAGGATAGAGTATCCTGTGAATCCGCTGCTTGATGGTTTTGAGCAGCACGTAGATCCTGATGACTTTTATGCTTCCCCCGGTTGACCCGCCGCAGCCGCCAATGAACATCAAGCTCAGCAACACGATCTTGGACAAGTGCGACCACGCATCAAAATCCGCGGTGGTGAAGCCCGTCGTGGTCATGAACGAGATGGCCTGGAAGCCGCCATAGCGGAATGCGTCAAGCAAAGAGGAGTAATAGTTGCGAATGTACAAATCTGCGACTATGATGGCAATAGCCGAGAATATAAAGAAGCAGTAGACCTGGAATTCCTTGTTCGCTAGTATCTTCCGGGGATTTCTCACCAGCGAGTAATGCAAGATGAAATTCATCCCGCCGAGGAACATGAATATCATGATGATGAAATCCGCGCTGGGGTTCATATAGCCGGCGATGTTTGCGGGATCGGGAGAAAAGCCTCCCGTTGGCAGCGTGCTGAAGGTATTGCAAAGCGCGTGATACAACGGCATCTTCGCCACGAAAAAGAGCGCTACAACTTCCGCACAGGTCAATAACACGTAGATCGACCAGAGCATCCTCGCGGTCACCTGCACGCGTGGTCGAATCCGTTCCGCCATAGGACCCGGGAATTCGCGGTCGAACAACTGGCTGCCTGCAATGCCGAAGGTCGGAAGGATCGCAATGAAAAGCAGAATGACGCCCATACCGCCAACCCACTGCGTGAAACTTCGCCATAAAATTATACTGTGATCCACTTGATCCAGGTTCAGCATCACGGTGGAGCCCGTAGTGGTGAAGCCGGACATAGACTCAAAGAAGGCATCAATTGGGCCTAATGTCGTTGAGAAGATGTACGGTAGCGCACCGAAAAAAGCAACTGCGAGCCAACCTAAGGCAACAATGGCAAACCCCTCCCGCCTCTTTATTACTCCCGTCGTACCCAGTTTCTTCTCTAAAATAAACCCGAAGATGACCGTTATCGCCAGTGGGATCAGCCAGGTTTGAACCATAAAGAGAGTGAGACGTATTGGTCTGTCACCGTACCAAAATGCCACACCCAGCGGCACAATCATCAGGATACCAAGATACTTTATGATGCTCCCCACGCTGCCGAAAACGATCCGGTTGTCCATGCACCTATCCCCTTTTTACAAAGTAGAGAATCGTACTTAATTAAAGAAAAAAGGACAAGTTTCTTTTTAAGGAAGAGCTTGATTGATATAACTACGGTAAAAATAAACCTGATGGAGAGGGAGATTTTAGACTTACTCTTTAACGTTTACCAACGAACGCAGGAGTGGATGATAAAGTGTTTCCAAACCTGAGAATCGTACTTAAAGATCTCGGCAGCATTCTGAGTGTTGTGGGATTACTCATGCTGGTGCTGATCATTGTCTCGGGCATTTTTAAGGAGTTCTTTGTCCTGGACGTAGTGTTGCTCACTGCTTTTGCAACTCTTGGTCTCGGCTTAGCACTCAGATATTCCTGCAGGAATGAAAAAGAGCCCGAGCTGAAACACGCTATGATTACGGCAGCATTAGCATGGCTCATTGTCCCAGCAGTTAGTTCACTCCTGTTTATCTTCATTGAAGGAATGAGCCCCCTCGATTCGTTTTTTGAAGGTATGTCCGGTTGGACGGGGACGGGATTGACAATGGTCGCGCATCCTTCCTCGCTTACGCATACGATGCAGTTCTGGCGAAGTACGATGCAGTGGGTAGGCGGCGTCGGTGTGATTGTACTGATGGTGACGATCTTAGCACGACCAGGAACGGGATCTTTCCTGCTGTATAAAGCGGAGACACGGGGTGAGAAGATACGTCCCAGCGTCGTTTCCACCATGAGAATCATCTGGTGGATTTACTTACTCTTAACTTCCATCGGCATCGCTCTCTTCTATTTCGCGGGCATGAGCCCCTGGGAAGCGATAAACCACGCGATGACCGGAATCGGAACGGGTGGATTTTCCATAACGGACAGCAGCATGGCTTTTTACAACAATCCGATGATAGAGGTGGCGATCATTCCGATAATGATCCTTGGGGCCATCCCGTTTTTAATACATTATAAGCTGCTCAAAGGGAACGTAAAAGCGTTCCTGAATGATATGCAATGCCGAGCACTCTTTGTCATTCTCCTCTTATTGTTCGTTCTTCTTTTCATCGAGAACTATTTCGTCTCGTATGGCACCCTTCTGGACGCTCTCCGGTACTCTTCATTCCAAATCGTTTCCGGAATCACCTGCACGGGGTTTCAGACGACTGATGTGCATCTGTGGTCCGGAAGAGCGCTCACTATAGTCTGGATAGCGATGCTTATAGGCGGTGGGGCAGGCTCTACGGCTGGCGGTATAAAACTGATAAGAGCAGTAATAGTGTGGAAAGGCGTGAATTGGTCATTAACGAAATCGTTCTTACCAAAAAGAGCGATTAAGACCATTAGATTTGGCGATAGATTGTTAGAAGAGGAAGAGCTAAACAGCATCGGCTCAGAAGCGAATTTGATCGTAATCCTCTGGATTTTATTTCTGCTGGTCGGTGTGGGGGTATTGTCTTACGTCGGAACCCCGGGCTATACACTCGATGAGGTGATCTTTGAGGTCGTTTCCGCACAGAGTAATGTGGGGTTGTCCACGGGCATCACGAACGCCGGACTGTCCGGTGTGGGGAAAGTAATGCTGATACTCAACATGTGGGTCGGTCGTTTGGAGATAATACCCGTTTTGATGCTCTTCCGTGCGTTCGTTAAGGGGTTTGAGCCCATTTGATCAATGAGGATATTAAGCTGCGTTTAAAACGCAGCGCATCGAAGGAATGGTTTAGAATAACTGAACCTACAAGTATCCTCAAAATCGTCGGTCGCCCATCTCGACCCATATCAATATTTTTCTCCCGCATCACGGCATCCACTCAAAGAGAAACTTTAAAAGGGGAAAGCCAAGAGGATTTAGAGATAAATCGCCCTATCAAAGGTTCTCAAAATCCGTGGAGACCCCTATTTTTCAAACAACTGTTTTTGAAAGTGTATGTGGTTATTTTAGCTACACGTTTGCCTTCCCTTTGTCAAGAAGGATAAAAGACTTGGTAAAAATTATCATAAAGTATATATACCTTTAATACTCTATCAAAATTGTATGGGGGACGAGAATCGACTTGCATTACAAACACTCGAAGATTTTTATGGAAGTCTAACCACAAGACATAAGTTATATCTAAAGGCAACTCGTTTTGGTAATATTCTGGGGGGGTTAGGAGTTCTGGTGAGTCTTATTAGTCTTTTGCTCGTTGCGTTCCACCCCCCAACTCGCAACCTTTCAATTGGAGCCTTTGCGTTTGGCTTTATTTTAGCGTATATTGGTGATACGGTAATAAAAAGGAGTTTAGCACCCCCGAAATTATCAAGGACCGAAAAAGAATTTCTCAATGTTTTCGCGGCGCGTAAAGACCTTGATGACTACTTCAAAAAAAAGATTGATTTTGTAAAAATTGAAGCGGCTAAGAAAATATCAAAATTTGAAAAACATCTTTATAATCCATCCTCAAATTCCACCAATCTTTGGGTTGAATTGATAAAAGATAGAAATGATTCTTTGGATATTCTCAGAAAAAATTTAAATGAAAGATTAATTCCAAGCATAAAGCGTGGTGATGATGAAGAAATAGAAAAGGCATATAACATCATTACGAAGGTTTCTCAATATCTTCAAAATCCTGAAGATCTAAATATTCTATTTGATTTAAATGATTTAATGTTAAAACTTCCAACTTACACTGAAGAAGAGAGTATAAGAAGTTCGTTATTTGACCGCTATCCGAATTTTAGACATATTTTTAATTTGTTTTTTTTCGCTGTTTTCAGTTTTTTTGTTTATTATATTGGTGTAAATTTCTCATATGTATCACTCGATACTGCGTATACTGTTGCTATACTAGCTTTTGTAGGTCTAACCGCAGCATACATGACTAATGTGATTAAAGGTTTGAAATAATAGGTCAGATTAACATGGTTCTGGCTATTGGGGTGGCTATTTGGAGAACTACTCCTTTACTGCCAAATGTCTAAGTTCTCCCAAAAGGGTTGGTTTGAAAATTAAAATTTATTGCTTTGCGTTCTGTGAAGAAATACTTCCATATTTCCATAACCATTCTAATTGCAATCCATAGGGGTAGAATATATTCTTTGAGATAATAGAAAACTCTAGGTGGTACCCTTTTTATTCTATTTATTAGCTCTGAATCTAGTAACTTAACTGTGTCGTTGCCAATATCAAACGCTAGATAAGCGATTAGAGAAAGCCCCGGAATAAGTGAGAACGTGCACAAGCTCATGGATACCTACCTTACAACTGAATCGGTGTCCGAAGAAGAAGCTACTAAGTCCTGATAGCAATTTAGGTGTCCTGTGTTTAGCTACAAAATCGTTTCCCGTCTTTTATCTAAAACACACATCACGGCAAGGACGATAAAGAGTATCGTCAAAAGACGTGACATCTGAGTAAATAGAAAAATTGTTATTATTACAACTAAGGTGATAGAACTCAGCTTAAGTTGTAAGTTGTTAACCTTTCCGGTAATTAAAAAAGCGTATGAGTATGATATGGAAAGCAAAATGGTAGCAGATATGGGATCGTAAAGGGATAAGCCTGTCATAATTGCTACCAAGAAAGGCGCCATGAGCATTGCTCCCCTCTTGCTAAATCGCTTTTCATCGAAGGCAATATCGAGATACTTCAGACCAAAGCCGATTAGTGCGAACCCAATAATAAGTAAAATTAGATATACCGTTGCAACATTGATGCCCAAAAGCATAAATCGGCAGTCACAATCGATTATCAGCATGTTAATCGTATCTTCTTAAGAGTGAGATAGAAGCGAGAAGGATATGGAAGTAGTAGTTATGTTATAGTGATCACAAAAAATTCCTAAAAATAGAAATCTAGGTTTTAAATAAAGGGTTATACTTACCCTCCATCCGTCACTAAAATTTCCAAAGGGCTGCTAAGGATGAAGCGATAGTGGAGGCGCTTAATAGGTGGATTGAAGAAGCACGGGGAAGGCGTCATAGCAGTTCAAAAAGTAAATTTTAAAATAGACAGTCAACTGTCTATTCACCCGCATTTACCTTTAGTAAGCCCTTACAGGGCTTGCAGGCGGGATCGTTGGAGCCGAGCCCAACAGAAGAAACGGTTTGTGCGACCAGCTATACTGTAAGACAAAAAGCGGTTTGAGCCTTTTTAGCGAGCACAACAAAGAAGAAGAAGAAAATTCAAACGCTTCTTTGATTTAATGGTCTTGCTACTGGGCAAATAGTTCTTTTGGTAAAGCTTTCCCATAAGTTTTTTGAACAAACTTTCTTTCTACAGGAGTGACAGTTCTTTTGGCAAACCGTTTCAGCAGGTTCTTTTGGTAAAGCTTTTCTTTCCAAGAAAAGGTTTGTGCGGGCACGCCCTCGGTCGACACCATCGCCATCAACCAGGCCCTCAAGGTCTTTCTCCACACCACTATCCTCCGAGCGCCAACGTTCACAGTGAGTCTGCTCCCTTCCGGGCCTGGACCGATCTCCATGACAAAGGCATGGCGACAGGCCCTCCAGCCAGCCACCATACCACCGCCAACCCCGCAGGGCGGTGCTTCTTCGTCCAACCGTGAGCTGAAATTGAAAGCTACAGAGCCTTCCTCAGGCTTCGCCTCTCGCATATCGGCGATTTCGAGTTACAGAGGACGCCTAACCCCCCAGGCTAGCCCGCACAAATTACTAATAGTAGCAGCAATAAATAAACCATTCCGAAAACGGTTTCAATGGGTTCTTTCGGACACTGCTTCTCCAAATCAGGTTATGTGCGTGCCGGCAAAAAGCAGCTCATCCGAGATAGTCCATCAACCTGTCGAGATCCAAGAACCGTTCGGCAAGTTCTTTAACCTTCGCTATCTTCGCTTCGCCACGTATTCGCGCCTTTCCGAACACTTTGTCCACTTTCTCCAGCGTGGTGAGCGTATCATCAGCAACAAGAATGACCGGAACCCCTTTATCTTCCGCCTTTCCCAGTATCGTCCCCGCCGGTTCCAAATTGCCGGTCAGGATCAGGCAGTTTATCGTGCCCGTTTCCAATGCGAGGTTCTGCAAATCCGCACGATCTCCGCCGGTTATCAATGCCGCACGCCGTACACGCCGGAAATATTTGAGGGCCGCTGGCGGTGACATCGCTCCGATCAACAACTCCTCGATAATCACCTCTTCGCCCGGCTTGCATTTTATAAGCCACTCACCGTTCAAAGCCTCCGCGATTTCACGCACCGATAACCCGGCAAGGAGCGGACTGAAAGGCAGCGTACCCAGCAGCTCTATCCCATTCTTCTGCAAAAACCGCTCGTTAATCGCCGTAACGTACGCAGTCTTATAGCCTGCGAGCTGATTGAAGACGATGAATCGAAGTCGTTCGCCAAGGATGCCTCGTGCAGTCAGGATTTTGTCAAGGACGAAGTCGCTCGTGTATTTCGCGACCATGAGTATATCCAAATCCAGCATCGCTGATACGTCCGAGTTACAAAGCCCCAGCGCTTTCCCGAATTTGTACTCGCCGCCGCTCTCCACCAGGACGATATCCTTGCCGTCTGCTATCCTCCCGTAAGAATCCACAACGTTTTTCTGTAACTCTACAGGGTTCGCAGAACGAGCGAATTCCACGTACGGCTTATCCAGCGTGACCGGGCATACATCTTCTAGAGCATCCCCGGTATCCAGCACCGTAGCAGTATTGTACGCATCTTCGTCGACGAGCTGATCGCCTATTCGAGTAGTGCCGACGCCAAGCGGTTTGAAGTAACCCACGTTGTAGCCTTTCTCCCGTAGTATCAGCCCGAGGGCTATGATCAACGCGCTCTTCCCCGAGTATTCCTCGATAGACGAGACAAGCACGCTTTTCATCTTCTAGCACCCCTCGTAGCGCTGCATTTCACTATCCTGTCAAAGTCACTATCCGCCACCTCAACCTTCCTTCCTATCCTACGTGGTATAATACCATAAGCGCACATATAACCATTACCCCCCTCCATCTCCTCGGATTACTTTCACATCGATTACACAGCACCCTTTGCCCTGCTCAAAGACTTTAATGGGATTTAAATCGGCCTCGAGGATCTCCGGGCACTCCGTACTGAGCTGTGAGAACCTGAGCAAGACGTCAAGTAACGAATCTATGTCGGACATAGGCTCGCCTCGTGTGCCCCGTAATATCCTATACGCCTTCACCGTTTCGATCATCTCCAGCGCGTCGACCTTGCTCAGTGGTGCAATCCCGAACGAGACATCCTTGAAGACCTCGACGTAAATCCCGCCCAGGCCGAACATGAGTAAAGGCCCGAAGTGCATGTCTCGTTTCATACCAACAATCACTTCTCTTCCGCCTTCCACCATCTGTTGAACAAGAACGCCATCTATTCGCCTCGCACTCGTGTACCGCTCAGCGCGGTGCACAATCTCAAAGAAGGACCGTTCAACCTCTTCTCTCATCACGCCCAGCTTTACACAGCCCACATCCGTTTTATGCACGATATCCGGCGAAATGATCTTCATGGCTACCGGATAGCCGATGCGGTCTGCGATTTCGAGCGCTGCTTCCGCTGTTTCCGCTTTGCCATACGGCGACACGGGAATGCCATACGTTTCTAACATTTCAAAGCCCTCCACGCCTATGCTCAGTCTCGCCCCTTCTCGATCTATGCGCGTACACAACCGCTCAAAGGCGTTTCTATCAACGTCGTAGTGCGGCGGGGGAGTATACACTTTCTCTCGGCTTTTGCTGTATTCGTTAACCGCGTGAAGCGCGTTCACCGCCCGTACCGGGTCGAAGTAATTAGTAATCCCGCGCTTTTTAAATCGCTCCACGGTACGTGTAACCGCCGTACCGCTCATGAACACGGGTACAATCGGCTTTTGGGCGTTCAGTTCCAGCACGTAATTCCCCGCCATCTCAAAGTCTATTGGCGCAGTTGGCGAGAGAATAGCGATTATCGCACCCACGCGTTCATCCTCAGCAACGATACCGAGAGCGTTTCCAAATTTGCCTGAATCCGCATCTCCGCGCACATCTACGGGATTATAAAAATTGGCAAGCTGTAATGCGTGGAGTTTTTCAATCGTTGCCCGCTCAAACGAAGCGAGTTTAAGTCCGAACTCCTCGATTGCGTCTGCAGCCATAACGCCCGGCCCACCGGAATTCGTCACGATCGCTATGTCGCCGTCTACGTGGCGAACTCGCGAAAGGATACGCGAAAAATCGAACAGATCCTCGATCGAATTCGCTTCCACCACGCCTGCTTGACGAAATGCCGTTCTGTACGCTGCTACGCTGCCCGCTATGCTGCCGGTGTGGCTCGAAGCTGCTTTCGCTCCCGCTTCCGTCTTGCCGCTCTTCATCACGACCACGGGCTTCGTTCTCGATACGCGCCGCACGACCTCCATGAATCTCCTGCCGTCTCGCACGTCCTCGAGATACAGCGTCACCACATCCGTATCGTCGTCCGTGGCGAGATATTCCAGGAAGTCGCATTCGTCAAGAACCGTCTTGTTTCCCAGGGAGACCAATTTGCTGAACCCCATATCCGCCACGACCGCCCAGTCGATAACCGCCAGTGCAAACGCCCCGGACTGACTTAAGAATGCGATCGCGCCCTTTGCGGGTGTCACTTTACCGAAGGTCGCGTTCAAATTCGCATGCGTGTTTATGATACCCAAACAGTTCGGACCAACGAGGTTCACGCGGTATTTCTCGCTTATACGTGCAAGTTCTGACTCTAAGACCGCACCTTCGCGTCCCACCTCTTTAAAGCCCGCTGAGATGACTACCACGTTTCTTATTCCCTTCGCTCCACACTGCTCGAGAACTTCAGGAACCGTAGCGGCCGGAACTGCAATCACTGCGAGGTCTACCTGTTCTTCAATCTCAGTGACCGACGGATAGCAAGCGATGTCAAGAATACGCTCACACTTCGGATTAACCGCATAAAGTCTTCTCGCCTTTTCTCCCGTCTGCCCTCTCGAGTTATCCTGAAATGCACGTAGGTTCTTAAGGAGGGTGTTGCCAACTTTTCCTTCCCTCGTACTCGCTCCCACTACTGCTATACTTCCGGGATTGAAAAAGCGATCGAGCATCGGATTGGTAATCAACAATTTCTTTTTAATCCCATTAAAAGTAGCTAAGACGAACGCCACATGCACCATGCATTTCCAGCACCGTCCGCCTCAGCAAACTCACATTGGCACTGGCACACGTAACGTGTGCCGTCTCATGGCCTGAGAGCCCTATTTTACAAATTCCCGCGATGATGAGCGCAAAACGAAACCGTTAAAGATTTTTCTTTATCTTCGCAATCACGTCTTCCACTTTCTCCGTCACCCAATACTTCCTTATCGCCTTTCCCTTCGACTTCGGGTTTTCCGAGATCTCGTACCTGCTGTTTAAGAAGCCGCATTCCTCTAAAGCAATCAGATGGTAAGAAACGAGTCGTCGCTCTTCCCCCAGCGCTTTACTTATCGCATTTATATGCATCGGCTTCTCTACCAGCAATTCCACGATCTTAAATCGTATCGGGTGCAGTAGCACATGCGCTTCCTTTACTAACTCCTCTTCGAGTTTCATGCTACTTTTTTCCATTAACGTGGTTTATAAACTTTTCGATTTTGCACGGGGTATAGTATATGTACTATTTATATCCCAAGTTATATCACGAGAAATAGACTCAACTCAAGAAGGGGTAAATGCAAGTAGAGAATTAAAACCTGTTCTTAAGCTCTGAAAGCACCTCTTCCGCCTTCTCGGTCACACTGTATTTCCTCATCACTTTTCCCTTTAATCCCTACAGTTGGGATATCTTGCGGTTGTCACCCAAAAGACCTTCCTCTTCCAGAATAAGGAACTGGTATGAAATGCGAGCCTTGTCCGTCACACCGTATTTCTTCCCGGGTTTCGATTTTGCCATCGCCTCCTGAGGGAAGTCGAATTTACTGCTCACGAAGCCATGTTCCTCCATGGTAAGAAGATGATAAGAAACAAGTCGCCGGTCTTCACCAAGCGCCTCAATTAACTCATGTATATGCCTCGGTTTCTCAGCAAGCAGTTCCGCAATTCTATATCTCGTTGGATGCAAAAGAATGTGCGCTTCCCTCACTAGCCTATCCTCGATATCCATGCTAATTCATCTTGCTAATTACACATTTTATAAGCTTTTCGTTTTCTTGCAGTAGATTGACATAGAGATATTTTGATTTGCCGCGGATATCCCCTCTCGCTCTTTATCGGCCCGAGGGTACTCTTGTGAGGGCTTTCACGGCTTTTCCGGCCGAAGGTTTTTCAGGATCCCCCCTCAAAAAAGAAAAACTTTAAAAGGTGGTCACGCCCTAACAATAGTGTTATGAAAGTTATATTTAACGGTGAGCCCCGAGAAGTCAAAAGTACGCGGTTGGGGGATATTATCAAGGAGTTAGACGGTGCATACAAACCCGGCTGTATAATCGCGGTCGTCGCGGAGAAGAAGGGCGGGGAATTGAAGAACGAATTTGCCTTGCAAACGACGAAAGGCGAGGCAAGAATAAAGATCACCGGAGAAAAAGAGACCGAGGCAGTGTCCTTATTCCTCGAGATTCATAAAAACTTTCATGATGTGCATGGTAAAATAGGCTGGCTAAGCGATGATATAACCGCTATTGGGCCTTTTGGATCGAATCTAAACGTAGAACGGAGCGTGCATGCTTATAAGAAATGGGATGTGTTCTTTGGCTTTGGTGGTTTTGATCCTGGCATGACCCACCTCATGATAAGCAAGCAAGAGCATGAAGCTGCTTATGGTACCGGCGCTGACGCCGTTATTGGCAGATTAACGCGAGGGAGAAGCATTATTGCTGAGTTGGGCGAAGCGGATAGGATAGAGTCGATAACGCCGATCGTAACAAAGGCGGAGCGGATCGGTTTCGTCACTACTGATTTGAATACCAAGATAAAAGACGGTCAGGAGATATTCACCTATGTGAAGATACGACTCTCGCAAGACTCACCGATGTCAAGTGAACATTTCCTATCGCTCGCACGAGACGATGTTTTCCACGTTGACGATCGTACGCACACGTATATTGCTACTGATGCTTTGAAGGGGCTGAGTTTGCCTCTCGAGTCCATTCAGTATCGTTCGAAGTATTACCTCACTGCAAGGAATAAAGGCGTTGATAAGGGGAGGGTATACGCGTATAAGGGCAGTCGATTGCCCAACCCGTCTCATAATGTCTTTGGCGAGATCATTCGGGGCGGGGACTTGATAGACTATGCAAAAAAGGGGAATACGATTTACACGGTGACCGAGCCGAAGTGGATGATGGTCGTGGGGCGAACACAGAAGGAGGCCGAGGAGTTCTTTGAGCAGAGGGATATCGAGCAAGTACGAGAAGGGAATACGGATGATGACGCGATAGTTGTAGACCAGGTACCGGCATTGACAATGGATATTATGGAACACGGGACCGTAAGGACCGTGGGTGTGGAAGAGGAGGCAGTGTTTGACGTGAAGATATATTATGAAGAAGCGCCTCAGACCGTGTGGTATTTCAAGAAAGTTACCGGGTTGATTAACCGGCCGATCGGGTATTTAAAAGTGCATTTCACGGTTCCCGGAATGCTGGTTCTCTTTGAGGGGAACGCTAGTGAGGCAGGAACACTCGTCCCCGAGAACTTGCCAAAAAAGGCAGTTAAAAAGGGTGTGCTTGGCGTTACTAACATGTCCCGGTCGAATAAAGGGATGATGGGCATACGACTGGAGAATAACAAAGAATACGGACCTACCGGTGAAACTTTCGATGGTGCTAATATCGTCCTTTCAATTCGGGATCTCACGCCGTCTACGATGTCTTTTCTCAGCAAGCTCAAAGACGAGGATGTCATTTACGTGAAAGAGAAGCAGTAAAAACGTTAAATACGCACCCTCATAACTACTTTTACCCGGATCGCGAAATAAATAGTAATAGTGAATGGAATAATAGATTGGATAGGGTTAATGAATGTTAATAAAGCCAATTTAACGCTTTCTTTGAACGCTGAAGAGGTATTAAAGCGACGATATTTGTTAAAGGACGAACGCGGCAAGGTTATCGAGACTCCACGTCAAATGTTCGCGCGTGTGGCGAAAGCAGTAGCGCGCGCGGAGCTGAAGTACGGCAAGAGCAAAGTGGAAGTAAACGGACTAGAACGGCGCTTTTACCAGCTCATGCATGATTTGGAATTCCTGCCGAACAGCCCGACGCTCATGAATGCGGGAACCGAGCTCGGGCAGCTCGCTGCGTGCTTTGTTCTCCCAGTCGAGGATTCTGTGGAGGGTATATTCGGCGCGGTTAAGAACATGGCGGTGATACACCAAAGCGGCGGTGGCACGGGCTTCTCATTCTCGCGGCTCAGGCCTAAAGGCGACGTCGTGAAATCAACAGGCGGGATCGCTTCAGGGCCTGTCTCTTTCATGCGTGTGTTCGATGTAGCTACTGATGTGATCAAGCAGGGCGGAAAGAGAAGAGGCGCGAACATGGGCATATTGGACGTTGACCATCCGGACATCCTGGATTTTATAATAGCGAAAGAAAAAGGTGGTCAGTTTGCCAATTTCAATATTTCTGTAGCCGTGACAGACGAGTTCATGCATGCTGTAGCACGGAACGAAGACTACGACCTCATAAATCCACGGACGAAAGAAGTGGTAAGGGGCCTAAACGCGCGTGAGGTTTTTGACGAGATTGTAACGTACGCGTGGAAGGTTGGCGACCCCGGAATACTCTTTATCGACGAGATCAACCGACATAACCCTCTTTCTGCGGTTGGCGCGATAGAGGCGACGAATCCTTGTGGCGAGCAGCCGCTCTTGCCCTACGAATCGTGCAATTTAGGCTCGATTAACGTTTCTCGATTTGTCAATTCGGGCAGCGGTGATGTGGACTGGGAGCGGCTTAGAGAAACGATTAGGCTCTGCGTGCGGTTCTTAGATGACGTTATCGATGTGAACCAGTACCCGTTGCCGGAAATAGAGGCTATGTCGCGTGCAAACCGTAAGATCGGGCTGGGCGTAAAGGGATTCGCAGAACTGCTGATCACGCTGGGGATACCGTATGATTCGAAGGATGCACTCTCGTTGGCTGAAAAGCTCATGCGATTCGTTACCGAAGAGGCGCGGCAGTGCTCACAGGCGCTGGGGCTGGAAAAAGGATCGTTTCCTAACTTCGAGCTGAGCAGTTGGAAGGAATACAAAACGATGCGTAACGCCACGGTGACCACCATCGCGCCAACGGGAACAACAGGTGTAATAGCCGGGTGTTCCAGCGGTATTGAGCCGTTATTCGCCGTTGCTTTTGTACGGAACGTAATGGGCGGCATGCTGGAGATAAACAAGCTGTTCGAAGCGATAGCGAAGGAGCGGGGCTTTTACAGCAAGGATTTGATACGCGCGATTGCGAAACGCGGCTCAATAAAGGATATTGACGGCATTCCCGCGGATATAAAGCGGATTTTTGTTACCGCACTCGATATCTCGCCGGAGTGGCATGTGCGAATGCAAGCGGCGTTTCAGAAGTACACGGATAATGCGGTCTCAAAGACCGTTAATCTCACCGCGGATGCGACACGAGAAGATGTACGGAACGTGTTTCTCCTGGCGTACGAACTCGGGTGCAAGGGCATTACCGTGTACCGCTACGGCAGTAAAGAGCAGGTCTTATCGCTGGATATTCCGAAGCTCATGCTTGACGAGTACGTATCCGCCGATTCGGAATACGCGGGCGAGTGCCGGATCTGCTCGGTGTAGCGCTCTGCTCGTGATCTGACCGGTTAGCCGTTTTCTGATCCGAAGAGGGGGTGTTGGTGTCACAAACACGAGATTTATATGTAATTGTTCCTTCTGCTTATTAGCACTCATGGAGATGGAGCGGAAACAGAGGATAGAAGGGAGACGGAAATGAATGGGAAGGGATTGTTAAAGGATATACGAGTAATTGCGTTGATTTTAACCGTTTTAGTGGCTTTGGCCCTCATTTACGTTTATCCTGCGCCACCCGCCGATGCGGGTATCAACGGTAATTTGCGATACGGCTTGGATTTGGTAGGCGGGTCCTGGCTGCAGTTGAAATTAGAAGGTACGGTCGCAGGGATAGACGCGCCGATAAGTGAGCCCGAAGTGGCCGATTTCCTTGAACAGGAGCTGAATGCAGAGGTGGTTTATTACAAAGGTGAAGATGTCACGGTCTATGAGATACGGAAGAGCGTCTCGAAGGATGAGCTCGTGAACGTTTTGCAGGAGATAGACGGTAGTCTAGTGACGAGGGGGGATGGCACGGACTTCTTTGAAGAGGGTGTGACACAAGAGACGCGCGACGAGACACGGCGAATAATAGACGTCAAGCTCAATTTGCTCGGCTTGGCGGATACGAACATACGAACGGTGGGTAACAATTTCATTCTTGTTGATCTCGCGGGTGTGGACATCGGAACGGCAAAGAGCATAGTAGGCAAGCCGGGAAAGTTCGAGATACGGATCCAGACGGCGGGCACTGGGAGCGACTTAGAGCAAGGAATGAGATTTGAGGTGATTGAGAATATCACTGCACATGTCGTGTTTGGCAGCGAAGGTATCGAGAGCAAGAGCGTCGGGGCAATGCCCGTGCGAGAGAGCGAGAATTCACCCTGGGGCGCTGCTTTTACGCTGACCGAAAAGGGGGCGACCGCATTACAAGAGGCCGCACTGGAATACGGTGCAACCGATAATCCCGTCGACCACGAACTCGCGATGCTGCTTGACGATGTGGTGATCTACAGCGCGCCGTTATCGCCCGAATTGGCGCAGGACTTGAAAGAGAAGCTGGCGTACGCATTACGTGCGGAAACTGGGTTAGAAAACGAAGGGTTCGAACGAGCGAAAGAGCTTATTATTCACTTAAAAGCGGGCGTGCTCCCGGTAAACGTAGAGATAATCGGTTCCGGAGAAGTGCCTGCGTATCTAGGCGCGAAATTCAAGGAGGAGTCATTAATTGCTGGCTTTACTGCGCTCCTGTTCGTCGCACTGGTGGTCTTCCTGCGGTATCGAGAGAGGAGGATAGTACTGCCGATGTTCTTCACGCTTCTGAGCGAGGTGATCTTGATAGCGGGCTTTGCAGCGGCGATAAGCTGGCAGTTGGATTTGCCAAGCATAGCGGGAATCATCGCGGTGATCGGCACGGGCGTGGACCAGTTGGTGATCATATCAGACGAAGTGATTTCCGGTGGGCGCTCCTCGGTGAGCATGTATCGTAAACGGATCTCGTTTGCGTTCGGCATTATATTCGCTTCTGCGGCGACGACCATCGTGGCGATGTTCGCACTTGCGCTCCTGGCTCTCGGCACGCTGCGCGGTTTTGCGATTGTCACCATCGTCGGACTCGTGATCGGTATCTTTATAACGCGACCTGCGTATGCGCGAATGATCGAAGAGTTACTCTAAGTTCTAGAGTGCAGTAACAGCCCAAGCTCCTGATGGATTCCGAGGTTAGTAATGAGGTTTACCGCATCATCATCCCTTCGAAGATTTTTACCGCGTCTTCCTGCTCGACTGTGCGCGGATTGCGAGCTAAGTAGCCTTTTTCCTTTACCACTGCCTCCGCCAACGCAGGCAGGTCTTCCTCCGGCACGTTTATATCCGAAAGCCTGGTTGGCAAGTCCAGCGTCTCTAACATGCCCTTAACACGAGCAACAGTCCATGAAGCTGCCTCTTCTTCGGTTAGCCCCGGCTCGCCGCCCAGCTCACGAGCAACTTTTGCCAGCTTCTCCTTTACCGCAGGTGCGTTATACTCCATCACATAGGGCAAAACGAGTGCGGCAGATACGCCATGCGGGATTTTATACCGTGCTCCGAGCGTATGCGCTATTGCATGACCCGCGATGACGCCTGCATTGCCAAACGCCATACCTGCAAGCATCGCCGCTAACGACAGCTTCAAACGCGCCTCCAGGTTATCGGCGTGCACGAAAGCCTCTTCTAAGTTGTCCGTGATCTTCCGTATTGCTTCTAACGCAAACGAATCGGTTAACGGGTTCGCACCCAATGAGAGGAACGCCTCTACCGCGTGACTCAAGGCATCCATGCCGGTCGAAGCGGTTATTCGGGGCGGCATGGTCGCAGTGAACGCGGCATCGATAAACACGACATCGGCGAGATTATAAGGGCTCGCGATCGCTTTCTTTTTGCCCTCTACAATGACGAGCGCGAACGGCGTAGCTTCGGCACCGGTACCTGCGGTTGTGGGAATAAAAATCTTCGGAACGCTTGGCTTTGCAATCTTATTTCCACCTAAAAAATCGCGTGCCTGCTGCTCGGGATTCGCCGCCGCGGCTGCAGCGACTTTCGCCATATCCAGCACGCTCCCTCCACCAATACCCACAATCACGTCGTAATCTGCTCGTGCAGCGCTGGCCACCGATTCCGCATCGTCTAACGTTGGCTCTGACGCGACTGCATCGAAAATGTCAACGTCCACAACCTCTTTTAGAGGCCGTTCTACTTTTTCACACAAGCCGAGTTTTTGCATCGTCTCGTCGGTAACGATGAGCGCCTTGGTTGCACCTAATCCTTTCGCCTCCGCACCTATCTTCTCCTCTATCCCACCACCAAAAACAACCCGCTTTGGCAGTTGAACCGCATACATCTTCATTTCCATCACTCCTTCTTAAGAATAAGAAAAAGTTCCCTTCGTTAAGTAAACTTCGGATGGAGGTAGTGCGGATGTGTGAAGCCGACTTGATGTGGTTTTTCCGTGTATCCACCAGGGAGCGATAGTTCAGGCTTAGTACCTTCTCTTCTTCCACGGCAAACTATGAGCAAAAGGGAAAAGGTTATATGGTTTGTGGTATGATGGCACTAGTATAGGAGGACTACGTTAAACCCAAGAGGGACTGCTAAAAAGATGGCTAAAATTGTCGTTGATACGCCAACAACGAAAGGGTTGGGATTCCAGGATTATGCGGAAGCTCTGGTCAACATAATTCTGGATTCGGGATCACCGTTTACCATTGGCATTTTGGGCGACTGGGGTGTTGGTAAGACGAGCCTGATGCAAACGATGTGTGCGAAGCTCAGAGAGCAATCCGACAAGGGAGTTATACCTGTCTGGTTTAATGCATGGCGATGCGAGCGAGAAAGGAATTTTGCAATTATTCCGCTATTGGAAGTATTGGCTGGTGAAATCAAGGATGAAGATCTCAAGAAAAAGATTTGGGACTTCCTCAAGTCAATGCAGTTAAGAGTCTGTTTGGGTCCTGCGGAACTTAGTGCCGGTGGTGACAAACAGAACCAAATCGAAGAAGCACTGTATTACGATAAACTGGCGGCTATCGAAACTACGTTGAAGGGAAATAATAAGAAAATTGTGGTGTTCATCGACGATCTGGACAGATGTGCACCAGACAAAATTTTAGAGGTTCTCGAATCGACAAAAGTGTTTCTAGATATTACCCGGGTTCGTTTACGTGCTTGGAATGAACTTGGAGGTCGTGAATAAGGCAATAGACCTGAAATACAAGGATATGGGTATTAAGGGAGAAGACTATCTTGAAAAGATAATCCAGATCCCTTTTAAAGTGCCCGATTGGATTGAACTTGATCTTGGCGAATATCTTACCTATTTAATAGACAAAGAGATAGATCCTGACTACAAAGAGACATTCAAAGAGTACAAGGGCATCGTTTTAAAAGTAATAGAGAAGACACCACGGCAGGTTAAACGATTCATCAACACATATATCAGTGAGCATGAAGTTTTTAAAGGTAAGGCGCTTGATAAAACGATCCATCTCATTCTGACCATCCTGAAGTTCAAATGGTACGACTTTTATCATGATTTGTTTTACGAAAGCTATCGAAACTATTTGAAAAAACTTCTTATAGATAATAATAAGCTTAAGGAAGAGTTTAAAGATAAAAATGATCTCGTTGATTTTATAACTCAAGTAAAGGTGAGGGAAACGATTGATACCATACTTGGAATGAACGATGGGAAATTACTTGAATACCGGAGAGCGGGAATGAGTATCCCGCAAAAAATTATAAAGCCCGCGATTGATAAATACGCTCTCATAGACCTGCTCAGAGCCGGAAGAATTGCTGAGTTCAATGACATTACAAAGGATTTAGATATTATTGACCTAAGCAGGGCTGATTTGAGCGGAGCTTATTTACACGGGGCTAATTTGAGCGTGACTATTTTGAACGGGGCTTATTTACACGGAGCTAATTTGAGCGGGGCTGATTTGAGCGGAGCTTATTTACACGGGGCTAATTTGAGCGTGACTATTTTGAACGGGGCTTATTTACACGGAGCTAATTTGAGCGGGGCTGATTTGAGCGGGGCTGATTTGCGTGATAGCTTGATTCATGTTAGGGAGCAAGAATATCAAGGAACAAAGGTAGAAGACGCCAATTTTGAAGGTGCAATAATAGGCAATGGGGGATTTATAACGTATTTGAGAAAAAATGGGGCAAAAAACGTTCCTGATGCGTTTACTGATAAAGATAAATCATAAACCTGCTGAGGAACAGAAGCTATGATTCGGAGGTTATAGAGTGTGTAAAAGAGTTTTTAGAACTATGAAGAAACAAATTGTGTAGAGTCCCGAAATTATTTCGTCAAGAAGTTTCACCAAAATCCATGGTGAAGCTCACGGACAAAAAGATCAAATGGGCTGTTAAACAGGTAATCAACAAAGGAGAAAGAACTGCTATGGTTGCAGCGATATATGGTGTCTCCGCAAGAAGAATACAGCAACTGGTGAGGGAAGAGCTATAAGGAAACGGGTGAATATCCCGTGCTCGATAGGAAAAGAAGACCCAGGACTCCTCTGAGCGATGAGGAGAAGCGGATAATTGAAGGGGCATACAACGAGTCATTTTTAGGCGCTCGTTTACTTCGATATCACATACGGAAGCATTACAAGCGGAACATATCGCATAATAAGATTCACCAGCATCTGCTTGCGGTGGGGCTGGCGAGGCCGAATCCCAGGAAGCAAAAGAAGCGCAAACGGTGCAGATATGAGCGAAAGCACAGCCTCTCACTGGTGCATGCCGATTGGCTCGACTATGATGGGGTCCAGGTGATCGCGTTCGAGGACGATGCATCGAGAAAGATTCTCTCGATCGATGAATTCGCACATGCGACTGCAGGCAATACCATAGCGGTGCTCCAACGCGCGGAAGATGCAGCGGGAGCGTATCGCGGACGTATACTCGAGGTTAATACGGATCAAGGCACTCAGTTCTATGCAAGCGGAGGCGAGAAGAAGAGCAAAGGTATCAGCCGGTTTGAACGGTATCTGTATGTGCGAGGTATCAACCACACCTCGTCGAAGCGGAATAATCCGCAAACGAACGGTAAGATCGAGCGTTGGTTCCAAGAGTACAGAAGACATAGATGGAGGTTTGATGGCACATATGCGTTCGCAGAGTGGTACAATAACCGTATCCACGGAGCTCTTGACCTGGAATGCGGTGAAACTCCGAACGATGCATTTGTCAGGAAACTGAGAAGCGAGAGTATCCTCGGGATGTTCCTTGAGTGGAACGAAAGGGAGGTGAGTTTATGAAGGGGCAAGCTCTTTGGGATAGTAGGCGAAATAATATTAGGACTCAACATACATTTTTAACCATATATTTCATCCTTCATCCACCCCTCATCTCCTTCTTATCTTCATCGATTTTATTCGCGTTCACCTTCCCCTCGGCACCAGCACTTTAGCTCTCTCTTGCCCTTTAAGAAGCGCAATAACCCCTGCCAACGCGTCCGGCCCGTCGTCATGTACCTCTATCAGAGCAACTTGGTCCGCACCTCAATATTCGCCAGCAGCTCTTATTAGAAGCGAGATATGTCTCCGTGTCTCCGGAATACCATCACGATTACGGGCTACAATGCCACGGAGCACGCGCAGCCTTACGACCCCCCAATCTGACAGCCTATAGCCAGGCATAAAGCCAACAGGGAAAGGGCGGCTGTTATAATAATGAATTGCAACAGTACAGCCAGTAAAATTTTGTTATCGGATATATTAAAGAAGAAGAAATACGGTTAATTAGGCACTGATACCATAATTGGACGATTTGTATGATTTATTTGAATCCCGGTTGTAACGCATTAGTGCACTCCTGCTTTCTCCCGGAGTATATGGAACAGAAAGCTACCATTGATGCGGTATTCGCTCTGGCATTAGGGCTCTTCACCTATGTTAATCCTGTATCGACGGTCACAGGAGCACCACAATTGGTAAAAATATTGACTCAGGACTGCAAACAGGTGACCGGCGGTCTGCTCAATGTAGAAACAGATCCGGTCAAAGCAGCAGACGCCATGCTGTCCCACATCGAAGCCAATCGCGATAAACTAGGCATCTAACTAAACTAACCAGGCTAAAGTGGTGGTAAGAAGGAATGTGGTGGTCTATTAAAAGTAAGGCAAGTATTTATCCATTTCGCTTACCTTATTATACTATTGAGTTAATTGGGGGATGATCCAATGTCTCAGGTGCACGTCGAAGGGAAGAATAAAGGGAAGGTAATACTCTACGCGCTAAGTACGTGTGTGTGGTGCAAGAAGACCAAGAAGCTGCTCAGTGAGTTGGGTGTGGATTTCCACTACGTCTATGTGGACTTACTGGAAGGTGAGGAGCAAGCAAGCGTTTTGGCTGAGATGGTGCACTACAATCCACAACGCTCCTTTCCCACGCTCGTAATCGACGATAAAACGAGCATCGCGGGCTATCAGGAAAGGAAAATCCGGGAGGTGTTTGAAGAATGACTGATACTGAGATACGTGATGATGAGGTACAGAAACTTTACGATCGACTGAATAAGGAGGCTGAAGCGGCAGGATATCACCTGAATCCCGATATCGAACACACGAAGAATCTGGTCAGAGGCCTGCTCATCAATGAGGGGCGATATGGCTACTGGGCCTGCCCGTGTCGGTTGGCTTCGGGCGACTCTGCGGAGGATCTGGATATTATCTGTCCCTGCGATTATAGGGATCAGGACGTCGAGGAATACGGCGCCTGCTACTGCGGACTCTACGTATCGGAAAGCGTGCTCTCGGGCGACAAGGCTGCAGAGCCAATACCAGAAAGGCGGCTGCCAACTGTTGAAGAGCGGAAGAGCCGGGAGCAAAGACCCACCGAGTTGACATCTCTCCCGCTTCCCGTGTGGCGATGCCGCGTCTGTGGCTATTTATGTGCACGCGAAGGCCCGCCTGGTGTGTGTCCGATCTGCAAGGCGAAAAAAGACAGGTTCGAACGGTTTCTCTAGCTCTAGCATTGGTTGATGCACGTTGTGGAAAAGATCACGAAGCTGAGCCGGAAAAGAAGGTTGTGGTTGCAAAATGGCAGAAGAGCGTAAAAAGAAGGCGGAACTCAAGATCGCCGGCATGACTTGTGCAACCTGCGCTACGACTATTGAAAAATCACTATTGAGCCAGAGCGGCGTTGCTGATGCGCAGGTGAATCTCGGTACCGAGACGGCTACTGTGGACTACGACGCTACCAAAGTTAACCTTAAGGACCTGGAGAAAGCAGTAGTCGGTGCGGGCTACGAGGTGATCCACGAAAAGACAACGCTGAAGATCGGGGGCATGACCTGCGCGATGTGTGTGAAGACCATTGAGAACGCCCTTGGTAGCTTGGATGGAGTCGTCAGTGTGACCGTTAATCTTGGTGCTGAGAAGGCGTACGTAACGTACAATCCACGAATAACCACGATCGCCGAGATGAAAAGCGCGATAGAAGACGTAGGCTACCAATATCTCGGCGTTGAAGGCGAAGAAACGGGAGATTTAGAAAAAGCCGCACGAGAGAAAGATTTGAAAGAAAAGCGCAATCGGTTTATCGTAGGGTTTGGTGTAAGTATCCCGCTCATGATTCTCATGTATCTTCCGGTTATGTTACCGTTTTCAATGGCGTATTTCATGCTCGTTGTGTCGACTCCTGCGTTTGTGTACGTAAGCCATCCGATATTCCGCGCGGCCTATCGCTCGCTGAAAAATAAGAACCTCAATATGGACGTGATGTATTCGATGGGGATCGGCGTTGCGTTTGGATCGAGCCTGTTGGGCACCTTTGGAATTATACTTACGGGCGAATTTCTCTTTTACGAAACCGCGCTCATGCTCGCGTCGTTCCTTATGGTGGGCCGGTATCTGGAGTCACGGGCAAAAGGTAAAACGTCAGAAGCGATAAAGAAATTGATGGGGTTACAGCCGAAAACAGCCACGGTGCTTCGTGATAGCCGGGAGACGGAAATAGCGATCGCGGACGTCCAAATAGAGGATAAAGTCGTTGTGAAACCCGGGGAGAAAATCCCGGTCGACGGCGAAGTGATCGGGGGTGAGAGCTACGTGGATGAATCAATGATTACGGGAGAATCGCTTCCCGTTTTGAAGCGGAAAGGCGATAGCATTGTCGGCGGCACGCTCAACAAAAACAGCGTGCTCACATTTAGCGCAACGAAAATAGGGCGGGATACCGTACTCTCGCAAATCATACGGCTTGTGGAAGAGGCGCAAGGTTCACGGCCGCCGGTTCAACGTATTGCTGATAAAGCAGTGAGTTATTTCATTCCCTCGGTATTGTCCATTGCGCTTCTTGCCTTTGCCGTGTGGTATTTCGTTCTCGGCAACACGCTCCTTTTCGCACTTACCACTCTGATTTCCGTGCTCGTTATCGCGTGCCCCTGCGCGCTCGGGCTTGCCACACCGACTGCAGTAACCGTGGGTGTTGGTCGTGGCGCAGAGCTGGGGGTGCTCGTAAAGAACGGCGAAGCACTTGAAATAGCAGAGAAATTGACCACAATCGTCTTTGATAAAACGGGCACGCTGACCAAGGGCGAGCCGGAGGTTACTGATATCGTCGGTACCGGAATTGACGATCGAGAACTCTTGAAGCTGGCGGCAAGCGTGGAGAAGAACTCGCAGCATCCGCTCGCAGAGGCGATCGTACGAAAAGCAGCGGAAAAAGGTATTGCACTGGAGGAATCAGAAGGTTTTGACACCTTCGGCGGTAAAGGCGTGATTGCGACTGTTGCAGGTGAGGAGATGCTTATAGGGAATCGAGCACTGTTTGACGAACGGGCTATCTCGTACCCAGAAGCGGTTGAAGAAAAGATCGTTCAGCTTGAAACCGAAGGGAAGACGGTGATACTCGTGGCTCGTGACGGTGCGATGGGAGGTGTTATCGCTATCGCGGACACGCTGAAAGAGACGACGAAAGAAGCGATCAACGCGTTGAAAGAGATGAGATTGAACGTCGTCATGATTACCGGCGATAATGCACGGACTGCGCATGCGATTGCGGATCAAATAGGGATAGAACAGGTTTTGGCAGAAGTCTTACCGCAGGATAAAGCGGAAGCGGTGAAGAAACTGCAAGAACGGGGCGAGGTCGTCGCGTTCGTCGGCGACGGCATTAACGACGCGCCCGCACTGGCACAGGCAGATGTCGGCATCGCAATCGGCAGCGGAACGGACGTGGCAATCGAGAGCGGCGATATTGTCCTTATAAAAGACGATTTAATGGACGCCGTTGCCGCGGTGCAGCTCAGTAAGAAAGTGATGTCACGGATAAAGCAGAACCTGTTCTGGGCGTTCGCGTACAATACGGCGCTCATTCCCATGGCTGCGGGCATACTCTATCCCTTTTTTGGCATCACGTTTAAGCCGGAACTTGCGGGGCTTGCAATGGCACTGAGTTCCGTAACTGTCGTAACGCTTTCTTTAATGCTGAGAAACTATGTGCCACCCGCAAAGCAAAGCGGGTTGAAAAACCAATAGGAGGTGAATGAAAAAATGGCAATAGATCCGGTCTGTAAAATGACCGTAGACGAGAAGACGGCGCAGTTTAAGACCGAGTACAAAGGTGAAACCTATTACTTCTGCGCGCCCGGCTGCAAGAAGGCCTTTGAGGAGAATCCAGAAGAGTACCTCGGATAGGATAGATAGAACAAGGGCACGGAAGTAGTGCAGTGAAAACATGGGAAAAGTCTTGGGTCATCTGTGAGTCCGCGATTGCTTCGCACTGCCCCGACAGACCGGCTGACTGACCAACCAATCGAAAAGCTTTTGTTTAATGAAATGAAATATAAGGTAATAAGCGGAGGTTTTGACGTGACGATGGATTCGGATGTCGTTCCGGATGCGGAACTGGACTGTGTGGGACTCTACTGCCCGATGCCCATTGCCATGACGAAGGAGGAGATAGAAAAGATCGAAGTGGGGCAGGTGCTGAGGGTGGAGGCGGATGACCCCGCGGCGGAAGAGGACATCAAACGCTGGGCGAAGAGGACCGGCCATGAGATTTTGAAATTTGAGAAAGAGGGAACGATGTTGACCTTCTTAATACGAAGGACGAAATGAGGTGTGGTAAATTGAGAACAAAGAGGGGAGGTGTGTAATATGAAGGATGAGAACTCGATCTTGTATGTGCAAACGAGCGACGCTCCAGAACGGCAGTATTCGCCACTGGTTTTGGCACAGACCGCGAAGGCCATGGATCTGAAACCGATGGTGTACTATCTGGGGATGGGATTGAAAATCTTACTTCCCGGAGAGGCCGAGAAGATCAAACTCGGAAGCTTCCCGAGCGTTGCGGAAATGCTCCAGAAGACCTTAGAAATGGAGATTGAGATCTATGTGTGTGAGGCATCCAAGCAGATGCTGGGTTGGGAGAAAGTTGATTTAATACTTGGAGTCAAGATCGTCGGTGCAGCGACGTTGAATGATCTGGCCTTAGAGGCCGGGGCCACAATGTGGTTCTAAATGATTCAATCTAAATAAAGGGTGAGTGAACGAAGTGGAGCGTATATATCTCGACCACGCCGCGGCGATGCCCGTTGATCCACGGGTACTGGCGTTTGCCGAGCGGTATCTGAAAGCGGACTTTGGCAATCCGTTCGCGCTCTATTCGGTCGGATTAGAGGCGAAACGGGCGGTTGAAGAGGCACGGAAGAACGTCGCTGAACTGATCAACGCTGAGAGCCCGGCCCGTATTGTCTTTACCGGCAGCGCAACGGAATCCAACAACCTCGCTATCAAGGGCACGGCACTCAGGAATGTCGGAAAGGGCAAGAAGGTTGCGGCAAGCGCCATAGAACACATGTCGGTGCTCAATCCGATGAAAGAGCTGCAGAAAAATGGGTTCGAATTCACGCTTATTCCGGTCGATGCAACGGGTCTCGTCGACGTTGAGAAAGTGAATGAACTCGTGACCACCGATACGACGGTGACCTCTATCATGTACGCGAACAATGAAATAGGGACCATCGAGCCGATCAAGGAGATAAGCGAGATCGTGCACGAGAAGGGGCTATATCTGCACGTCGATGCAACTGCTGCGGCTGGACGTATCCCGATAGATGTCCAAAAGGATGGCATTGATCTGCTGACGCTCTCATCGAACGATCTGTACGGACCACGTGGTGCCGGTGCGTTATACATGAAACAGGGTGTAAAGCTCCAATCGATCCTTCCCGGCGGCGGGCAGGAACGCGGCCTCCGGTCCGGCACGGAGAACGTATTCGCGATTGCGGGCATGGGCGAAGCGGCACGGATAGCAAAGGCCGAGATGGCACAGGAAAGCACGAGACTCTCGGGAATATGGGATGAACTCGTCAAAGAGATACTGCAAATAAAAGAGGCGTATCTCACGGGTCATCCCACGCAACGGCTCCCGCATCATGCCAGTTTCCGGTTCAGTCGCATAGAAGGTGAAAGCATCCAGTTGAATATGGATACGCTGTACCATATACAGGTATCAACGGGCTCAGCGTGCTCGTCCAAGACCCTGGAACCATCGCACGTGCTCCTGGCGATCGGGTTAAAGCATGAGGAAGCACACGGCTCCATGGTTATCACGCTCGGGCGATCAAATACGCCTGAAGAAATACCTCGTGTCACCAAAGCGGTTACAGAGACGGTGCAGCGGTTGAGAGCACTTTCACCGTTGTAACTTTCGTTATAGCGTTATAGGATTTAAGGTCAACTGTTGAAGAAGAGCATACGACAATGGCAAACTGTAGCTACAAAACAACCTTGGATTCTGGCGCAGAGTGGGAATGCCCTTGTGAAGCTCTCCCGGGAGAAGAGCGCTGCTACTGGCACAAGAAAGAGGCTGGAAAAGAGCCCACTCAAGAGATGCTCGAAGAGCTGAAGGCAAAAGAGATTTTTGGTGTCTACCTTGAAAAGGCGAACCTCCGGAACGCAAACCTAGAGAAGGCGAACCTCCAAAAAGCAGAATTAGATATGACGGATCTCCGGAAGGCGATGCTCGAAGAGCTGAAGGCAAAAGAGATTTTTGGTGTCTACCTTGAAAAGGCGAACCTCCGGAACGCAAACCTAGAGAAGGCGAACCTCCAAAAAGCAGAATTAGATATGACGGATCTCCGGAAGGCGATGCTCGAAGAAGCGAACCTTCAAGGAGCATCACTAATTCATACGAACCTCCAGGGAGCATGGTTATATAAAACGATTCTCCAAAAAGCGCATCTAGGGACAGTTAACCTCCAGAAAGCGTTTCTAGGGCGTGCAGACCTTCAGAGAGCTAGACTAGGGTTTGTAAAGCTCCAGAATGCAGATTTAGGGGGAGCGATCCTCCAGAATGCGGAGCTATTGTATGTGAACCTCAAGAATGCAAACCTACAGGGGTCGAATCTCCAGAATGCAAACCTACAGGGGTCGAATCTCCAGAATGCAAAATTAAAAGATGCCCATCTTCAAGGAACTAATCTTTATGGTGTAAAATTCGACTCAGAAACAGCTTTGGAAGACTCTAAATTGTTTGAAGCCAACCTTTACCGCTCCTATTTCGACGAAACCAAGAGCTTCCGATATGTAACACTATTTGATACAAAAATTGCCAAAGAAATTAACGAGATCGCTGGGGATAGTCTTGATAAAAAGACCAAGGTTTCAAAGAAAAAGGCACGTCTCTCCTTGCGCCTGAAGCCTTCCGTTCTTAATTTGAGAAAGATCCTGGAAGAAGATCCTGGTGTTGCCGCAAAGATTTTGGAAGAAGGACTGATGAGATTTGTCCGTGAGGGCAATGAAATTATGTTTTTCGATAGATCATCCCAATGTGCGATTAAAAATCCAGAAAAGGGATGGAGACATAAATCAAGCCTTGTCGAGATAGACGGGCTCTCAGACGTAATCCTCAAAGATGGTGAGATACAGCCTGAGTTCATATACAAAGGCAGCCGTGCCGATCAATTCGAAGCGTCATATGAGGTTTACAATAACCTCTACAACTTTTACATTGCTAACGGCAGCCGTGATCAAGCAGGGCGCGTTCATTACCGGAGAGGCGAGGCATACAGGAAGTTACTGAGGGAAAAAGGAGGGCTTAGTTGGTTAAGATCTTGGTTTTTCGACTTTTTGGTGTTATGGCTTATGGCAGGATATGGTGATCGAATTAAAAGACCAATAGGTTTCTGCAACAATAATTGCTCTTTTCGCCGTCCTCTTCTGGCTGACTGACGGCATTGTCAAGACCGTGAACGGCACGATTGTATCTCCGGGATGGCTCGATTACCTCTATCACAGCATCACCACCTTCACGAGCCTTGGCTATTCCAATATCCAGCCCAACCTCGCAGTTGGACCATGGCCGCAGATATTAGTGGCTGCCGAGTCCGTACTGGGTATTCTGTTGATGGCGTTAATCATCTTCGTGGTCACCTACCAGGTCTCACGTTAGATTTTTTCTAAACCCTAACTCCGCATCATTTTAGGGAATACATCAATCCCTAACAGTTTGTCGAGTTCAGCCACTTTTCTCGGAATCTCTGAAATTACTTCCTGCTCGCCATC
>Ga0307378_10001401_pt1 | contig 39380 bp, 42 predicted proteins | sample UN1MG_FD_202238 | JGI IMG/M metagenome (GOLD analysis project Ga0307378, IMG submission 202238) | Soil microbial communities from Risofladan, Vaasa, Finland - UN-1 | ecosystem: Environmental > Terrestrial > Soil > Coastal area > Acid sulfate soil | place: Finland: Risofladan, Vaasa | collected...
AATCTGGGTTATTTTTCCATACCTTGTTTCAATAATAACCTCATTGCCTTCCTTGATTCCGTATTTTATCGCAGTATCGGGGTGTATTTCAGCCTTTGGGTCTGGTCTTTTTTCTCTTAGTCTTTTTATCCATCTATATGATGAATGAAGGTGATACTGGCTTTTGGAACTGGTTAGTACCAGAGGATATTCAGGATCGTCTTCCTCTGGAAGTCCCTTAAATGTCGGGAGTGGCGATAGATTGAATTTTTCTGCAGTACTCAATGTAAGCTCTACCTTACCTGTGGGGGTTCGAAAGCCCTTTTCTTCATAAAGCTTGAATCTGTCAGGGCCTTTCAAGTAGCCCTTCTCAACGAACTGGCTGTATGTGAGATCACTTGGCTTGACAACATCTTCCAAAAACTGGCTATGGTCGTCGTACCAGTATTCTTTAGGAGAAATACGTTTACCCAGCTCGTTTATTATTTTCATATCAGGCCAACACTCTTCGGGTGGATCAACTATTTTAGGTCGTGCCAGGATAAAACCGTGGCCGAGTCCGTAATGGCCGATATCGTTCATCTCGAATTGGCTTGCAACAGGAAGCACTATGTCTGCCATAGCTGCTGTAGGCGTCATGAACAAATCAGCGACTGTTATAAAATCAAGATTTATAAATGCTTCATACGTCTGGCGACTGTCTGCATAGGATAACATGGGGTTTGCACACATGGCATAGAATCCCTTAATAGGATAGGGCACCCCTTCAAGAATTGCCTTTTTAAAGAAAGATGGTGCAATGGTCATTAATCTGGGTATCACACCATGATAGGCGCTGATCATTTCCTTTCTCTTGTCTGGAATAAGATCGGCACGGACAAATTGCCCTAAGCCCATGATTTTTGGATCTTTTGCATGTACATTACCTCCGGGGACATCAAGATTGCCACATACTGCCATCAAGCAAATGAGTGCCCGTGTTGTGTCAAAGGTATGGATATTATGCTCAATCGGGTTTCCCCACTGAATAACAGCAGGCTTTGACGTGGCATACAATCGTGCTGTATCTCGAATGATATCAGGAGGAACCCAGGTGATCTCAGACACTTTTTCTGGAGTATATTTTTTAACATGATCTGTTAGCTCATCAAAGCCGTGGGTCCATTTTTCAACAAAATCCTTATCATATAAAGACTCTTCGATAATGATGTTTAGAAACCCCAGTGCAAGTGCGTGATCTGTTCCAGGCCTTAGCTGTATCCACTTCTTAGCTTTTTTCACCAAATTGATCTTTCTCGGGTCAACAACTATCAGTTCGGTACCATCTTTTAACTGCTTGAAAAGCATGCTGCAGATCTCTCCCTCCTCATTTGTGGAGGTGATATTGCTCGCCCATAAAAGGACGAGCTTGCTTTTGTGATGCAGGTTTGCCACAGGATAAAAGCCGCAGGTATGAACACCGGTTATCTCTCGAGGAGCGTGGCATACATCCTGAGATGCGATAACATTGGGAGAACCAAAAATGTTGGCCAGCCTGATTAACACAAAGTGTTCCAAACCTTTGGGCATGCCAACGCCAAATGCAACTCCTTTTGCGCCATATTTTTCTTTTATGTTATTTAGATTTTCAGCTGTCTCACTCAATGCCTCTTGCCAGGATATTTGTTTCCATTTTCCTTCACCTCGCTTTCCTACTCTTTTCAAAGGATGTTTGAGGCGATCAGGATGGGTCAGACGATCAGGTGATGCAATTCCTTTTGCGCATACATACCCCTTGTTTAAAAAACCACCCGGATCTCCTTTCACGCTCACGATTTTGTTATCTTTCACACCTACTAACAGCGCACAACCGCCATGATCCATCCTTGCACAGTGGGTTTTTACCCACCTGATATCATCTTTCATTTACAATCTCCTCTTTTTTGACAAGATCACTCAGTAGATAGTACTTAATACACTTAATGGATTATTTTGGCAAATATTAGGCATTTTTCAAGTCATTATTCATGAGGAATTATCGATATGAAGAGTTTTGGTCACTAAGTGCACAGTTTCATAAATACGATGATATATAATAACCGAAGTAATTGATCATGGGCATTCTTTTATCTCTCACCCCAGTACGATGGTTCCCACCTACGGGGCGGGCAGAGGACACAGGGGACACAGAGTATTGATCTGGATTGCTGAGGGGGCAATCCAGATCAAGCTTCTATCCAGCTATCGCTGGAAATTTGCCCCGACAGGGGCTGAGTATTTGGCCTGATTTCTCCTTCTCAAGAAATCAGGCCAAACTCTTTATCTCTGTGAACTCTGGGAACTCTAGCGACTGCAAGGAGCGGGCGAGAGAAATCAAGGAGTTTCTAATCTCAGAATACGCAATCATATTTAGGAACTAGGGTACTAAGAGATGGGGGGATAATAACGATAATAAAACATTTATTGAGAGAGAAACATCAAGAAAGGGTGTCTATGAAACGTTGGATACGTTTGAAGGCTTCTTTCAAAACCTCCAGATTGACTGTTAAAGCAATACGTACACAGCCTTTACCTGAAGACCCAAAGGACTCTCCTGGAACTACCACGACCTGTTCCTTATCCAATAAATCCAAGGCAAACTGACGGCTGTCTTGGGTGATTTGTTTGATATCCGGGAAAATATAAAAAGTTCCTTGAGGCTTGTGAACCTTCACACCAGGGAGCTTATGCAGTATTTCATATGCGTGGTCACGACGCCTGCGAAATTCTTCAACCATGGCATTGACGACTTTTGGATCGAGCCGCAGAGCAGCCAGAGCAGCACGCTGGGAAACCGATGGGGCGCACGATGTAGTAGAACTTACTACTTTGATCATGGATTCAATGAGCCATTCCGGCCCAAAGGCATATCCTATGCGCCAACCAGTCATAGCAAAGGATTTGGAAAAGGAGTGAACCACAACTGTCCGTTCTTCCATGCCTGGCCGTGTTCGAATGGATTCGTGTGTCAATCCGTCAAAAAGAAGTCTTTCATAAACTTCATCACTCAACACTAATAAATCTTTTTCTACCGCTATTTGGGCAATATCATCCAGGATCTCGGCAGGAATGACAGCTCCGGTTGGGTTGTTTGGCGAATTCAAAAGCAATACTTTGGTTTGCGGGGTGATTGCTGCTTCCAGGGCTTGGGGCGTTGGCACAAAACCGTTTTCAAAACGGGTCTTCACATGCACGGCCTTTCCACCAACCCATTCGATATGATGTCGATATGGTGGAAAGTAAGGATCTGGCAAGAGAACTTCATCACCGGGGTTGAGCACAGTACGGAAAAATGATGTTAAGCCCCCAACCCCTCCGGTAGTCACAACAATCTGACGAGTTGAGAGATCTTCGCCCAGGCGCTCATGCAGATACATCTGAATTGCTTTGAGCAATTCAGCATCTCCCTGCGATTGAGTATAATGGGTGGCACCTTGGATCGCATCCTGAAGTGCCTGATTGCATATCTCTTTGGGAGTGTTAAAGTCTGGCTCACCGATCCCCAGGGAAATGTAATTATCATACTGTGCGGCACGTTGCCACATTTCTCGAATACCGGAAAGGGGAATTTGACTCACAGCAGTCGAGATTTTAGATTTCATAATGAATAACCTTGTATCAGAAAATTTTAAATTGTGTCAAATATAAACCCTTTATTTCATCATTGTCGTAATTTTATCAACATACCCCACTGTTTCCTCATGGCGCCAGCCACTCACCTTTGGTGCAACCGACTTTATATTATGCCAGAGGTTTTCATTGAGCCCGCGCTTTTTAGCTGTCTTCTGAGCCTTCACAATGTTTTGAAAACCCGCATTATAGCTTGCGAAGGTAAAAGATATTTTATCTTTAAATGGTCGCTCGGCCTCCCATTTCTTATAAAGTCGGCGATCGTAGGATATGCCTGCAGCTATATTCCAACGTGGTTCATTGATATCCATAAAGGAGGGGTTTTTCTTTTTGATTTCATGGAATGTTTTTGGCATGAGCTGCATTATTCCTTTTGCGTTGACCCAGCTTGTGGCATTCGCTTTAAGGTTTGACTCTGCAATGGCCTGGGCCTTGAACCATTTCCACTCAAAGCCAGCTCCAAAATATCTTTTCGTATATTTTTTAAAATACTGATCATACTTACTTGTCCATTTTCTTGAGGTTACTTTAGGAAAATCCTCTATCTTGCCGACGGCCGTGCTCGCAGCGCAGGCAGGTGCCTCTGGTATAATAAAAAAAAGCAGTAAAGTAATTATTAATGCCTTTAGGATATCCTCTCCCATTTACAAAACCTATCATTTACATAATTTCAAAGTATTGGACTGACCCCCATGAGATGCACAGATCAGAGTGATGTAATTAGAGTGCTCTGACAGGTGTTTTGGGTTAATGTTATCATAGCTTCAAACCCACAAGGAGGTAGATATCCCAGAGAAGAATGTAACCGTTTGTGGAATTAAGCCTTAATAGATTTAAGCTTTGCAGGAATTTTGTTAAGAACAATTTCTTTGAGATCAATTTTATGACTAGCATTGTCAATGTCGATTCCGGTTATATTCCCACCTTCATCATAGTCTAGGGCGATACCTTCGGAAATTTCTACAGTTTCCTTGCTCGGCTTGGAATAAAGATCAATGTAAAGTGAGTCTGTTTCTGGATAATAATTTAATTTCATGGCTTAAAGCTCCTATCTGGGAAGGGGGAGTTAAAATCTCCCCCTTACCCGATTAGGTTTCCATTTCGTCCATATCAATGTCAGAAATAGGAAGAATGAGTCCCTTTATCCCGACATTTTGTCGGGATTCATGTCGGGATAATTTCATAGTAAATTGACCGCGCGGAACCTAACGACTATGATAACCAGCTTGAAACCGCCCTGACCGAAGGCAACCAGGCTGATACGACCACCACTACTTTTTATATGATGTTCGATAAGAAGACTCCTTATAGTTCCAGTCTTTTGGAATGTAAAATAGCCTTATTTGCCACAGCATTTTTTATACTTCTTCCCGCTTCCACATGGGCAGGGCTCATTGCGTCCAACTTTCTTTTCGGCTATCTTGGTTTTTGGTGGATTTAATAATATTTCTAAATCGGTAATATCCTCTGGTTTATCTGGTTCCAATCCAATTGTATATTTCCAACCGTTTTTTTCAAATATCGATGCTACTTCTTTCAATCTTTCTTCTGTTTGTACATGAACAACAGCGGACCTCTTTTCAGTACCTAATTTTGCCTTCTTTTTACCATCATAGATTTTTTCCATCTTTTCACCATTAAAAATATTATAGGATTCATCTACAGCATAACGGAGAAGAGAGGTAGATATTTTCGTAGAAAAGTGTAACCTATGTATCCAGACTTTTCTGTTACCTATGTCTCCGACTTTCCATATTTATTAACCCACGTCTGATGATTTCCCTTTGATCTTGTGAGCTTAGACTCTCAATCGTATTATATACTTTACGCAGTTCTTCAGGGCTTAATCTTCTTTCAAGTTTTTCGATTATATTAATACCTGTAAGACGCTTATCTTCTTTTGTTTGTATTATTTTGCCAGCCAAATCAGATGTAAATCTAAATAGTTGAATCAATTCTGAGTAGCTGGCATTTTCAATAGCGGCACCTGCACAATATTTATCGCATTCTTTCGGCCAAGGTACCTTAAGGCAAACTTCTTTTGTGCAATTTACAGAATATGAGATAGAGGTGTTTATGAACAAATAAAGCAAAATAAGAATGATACGCTTTAGCATAGGTTTTCATTCCTTTTTTGAATCATTCCACTCACCAAATACCCACCATAATACATATAGAATTAGCCAGATCCCCAAAAAGATCATCCCGCATTGTAAAAAGTTGATCTGATATTCCAAGTCACTCATCATCTCAGCACGAATAGAACTATGGAACTCAGGTTTTGAAAAAATAGAAGCTAAATATCTACCATTAATCTGGCGGCCATAGAAAATGGATATGGCGAGCAATATCCAGGCTGGAGGAAAAGACAAATAAATCAGCCTCAACTTTTTTGTGGGTGGTCGGATATACGAAGTGCTTACAATTGTTGCAACGCTTCCGGCGTATAATAAAAGAGTCCATTCAACTAATGTGTTTGAATGTTCTGCTGCCTCTTTAAGACCAAATTGAATTACCGACAAATCCATATTCAAATTATTCCGTTTAATTTTTAAACGCTAACAATTAGTAGTTAGAATATAATTCTACATATTCAAGTTAACATTCTATCTATTCTAATATTAATCTATAATCACATAAATAAAATATATTGTATGGGTTTTATTATGCAGAAAGACCAAATTAATGTCAATGAACATGGCCATAAGCCCTCTCGAAAGCTGCTTGATCAGATAAGTGATAGTTTGCGCGTGAAAGGGCAATTGGCTAAGGCGACGTGTGCGTATGTGCTACTGGGAAACAGTGGCACAAGACGCGTACAAAAGTCCGGGAGCTGCTTAAACTCAGTACCTCACTTAATGCCGCAATAGTGGTGTGATTAATTCGGAAAGGATACTGGCGGCTTTCTCGTACACTGGCAACACAGGCCGACATGATCTCGCCCTTGGCGGGACTGAAGGAACAGGGGTTGGTTTCCATCAAGAAACTCTGGGTTCACATCAATTATCCGGCTACGGTCCAATAGGTTCTGTGAACCGCCCTGTGAGCTTGTCCTGAGCCTGTTGAAGGAGACCCGCACGAGGGTCGAAGATCCCGATTTATCGGGGGTGGTGTGGGGGCTGGGGGAGAGAAACCCCCGGATACCCAATTGGCCTATCCCATTGTTTTTCTGGCTGACCTGACTTCGTAGAGAGCTTGGTCTTCACAAACTTGCATATGACCTATATCGTCAAGTATCATTTTTTCAAATATCAAATCTGTTTTCAAAAAAAGATTACTGCTCTCTTTTTTTAAGAATCGTGCGGCCATACGACAATATTCAGGATCAATGTCTATACCTATGCTGTTTCTACCGTATCTTAAGGAAGCCACCATGGTTGTCCCAGTGCCGCAGAAAGGGTCAAGAACTGTATCCTCTTGAAATGAAAACATTCTAACAAGACGGGATGCCAGCTTAAGCGGGAAGGGAGCGGGGTGGTTTCGGGTCGAAGCACCGGTTATACTCCATATTTGCTGAAACCAGACATTAAAATCCTTTTTATCTATTTTGCTTAATTTTCTTTGAACTTCGGTTGGCTTTCGATAGCCACCCGGTTTTCTCTGCATTAAAATAAATTCCATATCGTTCTTGATAATTGCGTTAGGTTCATAGGGTTTGCCTAAGAATTTAGAACCATTTTCTACCTCAAAACTGGCATTTGCTATTTTATGCCAGATAATTGGATTAAGGTTATCAAAACCAATTTTCCGGCACAAAACACAGATGTCTGCATGCAAAGGAAAAACAAGATGACGTCCGAATCTTCGTCTTGATACGCACACGTCGCCCACAACGCATACTAACCTACCCCCCGGAACAAGCACACGGAAAACTTCACGCCATACCTTTTCGAGCTCACTTAAAAATGATTCATAGTCATTCACGTGCCCCAATTGATCAGGATTTTCATTATAGCGTTTCAGATTCCAGTATGGAGGTGAGGTGACGACCAAGTGAATAGATTCATCGGACAAGAAGGATAGATCTCTTGCATCTCCGTTTATTAGTCTCTGATAGGTCTTCTGTTTATTGGTTTTCATACAAAGACTCCAATATGAGAAAAAAGAGATTTTGCGAAATTTTTAAAAGAAAGATCGTTTGCTGGTTCATTGTAAACACCTTCAATCCCAGTATCACTTGCAGATGTTATAAAAGATGAGGACGTATAGTGACGTTCAAGAATAAGTTTCCGGCAAAAAAGTTCATAACGTTTCATATATGAAGCACTGACGAATTCAGGAAATACTTTAAAATGAGGTTCCTTTACTTTAATGGGTCGATTTGAGGCTTGACAATCTTCGAGCATAAAGAAATATCCAAGGAAAGGCTGAATACCCCCATTGAAGGCCCCCTCTCTGAAAGCAGTCCATAAATCGAGGGCGCTTCCCATAGCCTCCTCGGTCCTATTGTTGAAATTGTTCCCGAATGAAGGTCCCACTTGGGATTTGGCTTCAATGGCGACTATTAGCTGACCATTTTTAATAACCAACAAGTCCCACTCTTTGGTCGGCCTAAAAAATCCTGGCAGCTCAAGTGCCTTTTTTTCATGAATGCAATGGTTATCAATCCCGGTATCAACAATCAAATCCCTGAACAGGGTTATAAAACCATCCATTTGTGCGCCACCAGTAACTGCACTTCTCAGACCTGCATCAGATACCCCACGATTTTTTTGCTTGTCCTTTTGTGCTTTTCGAGTAAGCCAATAATGGGCTACAGCCTGAGCAACATGTTTATCGATATCATCTAAAATTTTCTGCATTTTTAAATCCTATACCCAATTCTCTGTTTAATTTGAAGGCCAACGGCCAGCTTGAGAGGCTCGACGATAGGAGCATCCATCTCAAAGCTGAGGTTAGGCGAATAGCTTATAAATTGCTATTCATTGCTTACATTTCTGTGCTCAAGACCATTTCTTGATCTGTTTATGGAACAGTAAGCACGCAAATCGCTTACCCAAATAACCCCCAAGACCAAGCTCAAAACAAAAAGCCATAATGAACTCTCCCATATCGAAGCAACAAGAAGACCAATAATCATCAAAAAAGCAACTTGCAATTTCCATCGTTCGTATGCATTTGCACTTTCCAAACCGGCATCATGACGAACATTCATTACAACGATCCAAATAGCGAGAACAGCAAATATGGCTCAAAGTGCAGGGCTCCATTTGGAGCCTCCCAGGAGGAAGTAGATAACTACAATAGCTACTACCGCTTCAATCATATAAGAGCGGACTTTGTGACTGATATTTTTACTCTTCATGAATTAATCTTCCAAACCGCCTAACGGGCTGCATAAGCGGTTGCAATGGAGCGCAGCGGAATTGCATCTTAATGCAGTTGTTATACGGTATTAAATGATTTATCATAAACTGCTTCAAGGAACTTTTTCGTAGGGGATAAGGCCGTATTAATATACTCACTTTCGATTCTGATGAATCTATCACTTTCGAGATCAATTCCGGTTGTGTTTGCAACGATATTTTTCAATTTCTAGGGACTCTTAGCATTCAATATATCTCCCTGTGCATGCACAATACAATTCCTGATTTTGTTGAGTTTTAATATTTCATTCCATTCATTGCTGCTTTCCGGAAAATCAATCAAACATGCTTTTGTTAAATACAATTTTGCCCTTTCAGTCCCATCTCCCCGCAAATCCTCTAAGGATAAATATAATTTCTTCGAATTGCACAAATAACGACATAGATCGTTTAGTGAGATTTCAAGCAACGAATAGATAGTAACTATTGTTGAATAGCGAAATGTTTTCAGAAAAATACTTTCTATTATGTGATGCTTCTCTGAAAAGTATTCATCAAGTTGATATTGTATTTCTGGATCTAATTTCCCATTTCCAGCTTTTTCATCGTATTTTTTTGATAATCGGCTTTTGTCTCGTGCAAATTTAGATTCTAGTTCTTCATAATATTGCCTTACATCTTCGAATTCATGCTCAGTGCGTCTTTTAATAATATCCTGAATCATTTTTTCACGATCAATCTTGAATTTTTTCCTGAACTCTTTAGCTTTCATTCATTATCCCGATATTCGTATAACATGCCCTTAACCAGGTGGCTTTTGAGTGAACAGCGAAAAAGCCAATCTGGTTCAAGGGATGGTTAGAACAGATTATAGAAGAATTATTAGCTATTCTTTATTCCTTTTTTCTACTCTTGGTTCATATTTTGCGAGCTGACGAATGACATTAAGAGTCAGGTCCACATATTCAGTGGACTGGACACGTCCTACGCTATACCTGCTTTCATTCATATCATCAAAAAGTTCGTTGAGTTTTATTATCAGCTCCGATAGTTTAGGCTCAAAACTATTAAGTAGCTTAGCAAAATTTCTGTTCCTTGGTGAATAATATTGTATCTCAATCTTCTTAGCATTGGCAATTTCATTTAGCCTGCTCTCCACTGCTCCCCACGCCATATGGATAGCATGGTTTGGGTTTTGCTGAGTTAGCTCAAGCATGTCATCAATAAATATTTGGGAGAAAATATCTCCACGTCGCGCGGGAACATACGTGATTGACTCTCTTTTATAAGCTTTATCCACAGGCTGATTCAAGGAATTCTTTGCACCAGAGCCAATTCCCAAAAGTTCTTGATGATCTTGGGTGACAGGTTCAATTGATTCTGAAATGGATTTAGCCTCACGTAATTTTATTTCGAATTCGAAACCACCGTATTTTAGGCGTAAGGTAGAAAGAAGGTTTTGAATAGGCCTACGCATTATCAATATCAGGGCCAACAAAGTGAGTGGCCAAATCAATGCAGAAATAACCCGCACTATAAATTCTAGATTATTCATCGCCTTATGTTTCCTGTCCTAACAATTAGTAGTTAGAATATAATTCTACATATTCAAGCTAATATTCTATCTATTCTAATATTAATCTATAATCACATAAATAAAATATATTGTATGGTTTTTATTATGCAGAAAGACCAAATTAATGTCAATGAACATGGCCATAAGCCTTCTCGAAAGCTGCTTGATAAGGTCAATGATCGTTTGTGTGTGAAAGGGCAATTGGCTAAGGCGACGTGTGCGTATGTGCTACTGGAAACAGTGGCGATATGCCAGGACAAAAGTGCGTAATCCTCTCAGGCTGGGGACGAAACTGAAGACGGCTATTTATGTGGCAATAAGCCGCAAAGGCTATTGGAGGTTAGCCCGGCCCCTGGCTACACAAACTGGCATGACGAACCTGTGGCTTGAGAAACAAGGTTTGGTCTCTATCAAGAAATTGTGGGTGAACACTTGCCTGCCTCTGGCTGGTTCACTATCCGGTTACGACCCGATAACCTTTGTGAATCCCGCTCTTTAGCGGGAATCCCGATTTATCGGGGTGGTGTGGGGGCTGGGGGAGAGAAACCCCCGGCTACCCAATTATCTTTTCATTTTTTTCTTTTTCTTCTTTTTCTTTTAATTGTTGCTTCTTCTTCCTTGCTTCTTCCCATGATCTTAACGTCTGAGCGATATCATGAAGATAAGAAACATCCTGTGCAATCGATAATCCAGGTAGAGTTGCTCCAGTTGCTCTGTTTGCAGCATATGCAGAAATAATCCCTATAATTTCTGTTCCTTCTGTTTCAGTAGAGTAAAATACAGGACCACCGCTTACGCCATTAATTGATACTCCATCAATAAGATAAGCTTTTCTATCATCTCGCCTTGCACTAATACAACCAGAAAGGAAACACATCGTGTAGGGTTCAAGATAGGGGAATCCTAACCAGCCAACTTCTGACCCAATATCTAATGCTTTATCTAAAGGACGTAAAGGAAGAACGTTTTTAGGTAAATTTGATTTCTCTGGTTTTGGAAAAAAAATAATTGCTGAATCGGTTTTCCAATTAAGAAATATAACACGATCCCGCTCTTTTAAAAATATCTGTTCGGGAGATGCTTCGTGTATTATTTTAACTGGTTGTTGCCATTCATCAGCATATTGCACAACGTGCCAAGCAGTTGCTATACCACACCATTTTTTACTCTCATTATAAAGACAAAGAAAACCAGTACCACTTCCCGTGGGAGTTTCGATTTTTACTAAATAAGGCTTTACTTTTTCAACAATTTGATTCCAAAACATATATTCTCCTTTTTTATTTTAAAGATAACAATTAGTAGTTAGAATATAATTCTACATATTCAAGTTAACATTCTATCTATCCTAATATTAATTGAAATCACGCATCTGTAATGTATGGTTTTTATTATGCAGAAAGACCAAATTAATGTCAATAAACGTGGCCATAAGCCCTCTCGAAAGCTGCTTGATCAGATAAGTGATCGTTTACGCGTTAAAGGCTATTCCCCACGAACAGAAGAAGTATATCGGGATTGGGCTAAACGGTATGTGCTTTTCTTTGACAAGCGTTACTCCAAGGAAATGGGAATCGGGAAGTACTCCAGATTCCGATAGAAGGAAAGATCCGGGCCGTTCGGTCTATAAGTGCATAGCCATGATGACCGTTTTGCCGGCGCCGGTGGCCATCTTGCAGCACCAGCGCGCAAACCCTCCGCCGTCCCCCGGAATATCAATACCGGTCTTTTCTGCTTCAGGCGCCTCCGCCAGCCAGATCAGGGTTTCTATGGCTTCCAGTTGACAGAAGAAGAACCGCCTGATTTTCCGTCCCTCCGGGTCCTGCCAGTGATGAAGCAGCCGGCGGGTGATACCGGAAACACCGGGATACCCATTTTCCTGCCAGGACTTCACACGAGGGCGGATTTTCTTAACCAGTTCAATGGGCAAAAGATCCCCGGATCATCAAACCCCTTGCTGTCCGGCGTGGCGACAACGTATCCGGCAGGCCTGCGGCCCTCGAGTTTTTCAAATGAGCGATGCTCCCGGTCATAATGCCAGTAATATTTCGGCTCCTCATACGGGGAGTTGATGATGAGTTTGTCTATCTGTTTCATTTGCTATTCTTTGTCTTTTAAAATTGATTGCAATTGTTCAATTAAAGGCGGCAGGTTTTTTTAACTGTCTGCCAGATGATATTGTAATCAATATCAAAATAAACATGTATCAAGCGGTTGCGTATTCCGATTATTTTTTGTCAGGGAATACCCGGATGTTCTTTGCGGAATTCAATGGATATTTTTGAGGCTGCTTCGCCGATAACTTCTATTGAGCGTATAACAGCCCGGACGGTTTTGCCGTCTTCAACAAATTCATCAAATGAAATGCCTTCCGCATATTTACAGGCTTCGCCCGCTTCATCAAGAATATGCTGCACGCGGATTCTATCTTTAGATTGCATATTCCACCCTCGCTTTTTCCAGGACATCATCTCTGAAATACCGGCTGAGTTCAGCAGGTGTGCGCAGGTCGACTTTTCTGCCGAACATCTCCGCCAACTCGATTTCCATTCCGGCAATATCAAACAAACCCGGCATATGGTCTTTGTCAAACTCCACAAGAATGTCAATATCACTATCCGGCTTTAATTCATCACGCAGAGCAGAGCCAAAAAGAGACATCCTGGTTATATGATTTCTCCGGCAGAATGTTTCCAGCTCCGCTCTGGGAATATAATCCGTGAGTTTGAACATAATACACCCCTCTTTTATAGTGCTATAACCCTTAAGCTTTCAATGCCCCGGTCATCTATGATTTTCACGGCGATTTTGTCGTTGTCCCCCTTTTTAAAAGGGAGCGAGACCGTACCTTTAAACGTCTCGATCTTTTCTTCGTCAATCGTTCAGCTTGAGAGGTGCGAATGAAGCGAAGCGAAATGAGCATCCTTCTCCAAGTTGAGATTCGGCGAAGTCAATTTTTAATCTACCAGTTGGAGTTCAAGAATGTCTTTCATGAGTCTAAAGTGGTTATCAAAAGAATAAATTTCACAGCGATTTTGTTTTGCGTTTTGGGCAACTATTAAATCAGGAATGCCTATTCCATTTAAACCATTTTTCAAACAATTGAATTGGAACTCAATAATTTGATCCCAGTTGAGAGTGAGATCTAGCTTTTTAATATTAAACAATAATTTTATAATATTCATTTGGTTTTGAACTTTTAAAAATGGGACTAATTCTGCAAGTATAAGATCATTAATAACAATGAGCTCTTCATCAATTAGAAAATCAAGTTTTGCAGAATTATTGCCACTACTGAAATAATCAATCCATACAGATGTATCGACTATTACCGACATTGACGCTCCCTAATGACGTCCAGATCAATGTCCAAATCCACCTTTCCCTTAAATTTTTTCAAATCGGAAATCTTGGATTTCCTGATCAATCCCTCTAAAGCGGTAACAATTACCTTGGTTTTTGTATTAATATGAGTAGCTTTCATAGCCTCATTAATTAAATCTTCTGGTATATCAAGTGTCGTTCTCATAATTAACCTCCTTATGCATTAAAATAATATTTTATGCATATAATGTCAAGTTTTACGCTGAAAGTGAAAGTCACCAGCCGGAAAAGCTATAAGGAAGTTCAAAAATTCGATGTTTTACACAAAATGACGTTAATGTAAAAAACGGCAAGGCTTTTCCGGTCTGGTGCACTGACTGGGTTGGGACGTCTCCTTTTAATCTACCTTCGGACAAAACGAATCTGCTTTTCCGTGACTACGACAAATGTGTTTGATAGTCGATCTGGGTATGTACTGAGAAGGCGGGATAGTACCTGAATTTTTGATGGAGAACGTTCATCTTCAAGGCGAAGTAAGATGACACCCCTGTGAAGTCGGCCATCTCGATATGCTTTTTCTCAGAAATCCTTATCGTTTGTGATCAAAATCCAATTTTCTTCAAGTGCCTTCAGGATTATGTCATCATCAGCCATTCCTCTTGCCTCTTCAAACACCGAAAATACTTCGTGTTTTTGATTGCGCAGCCACTCTGCAACAGCTGGGCCTGTACATTCATCCACGAGGAATCGCATTAGGAATGCTCCGCCATCAGCGGCATAAATTCAGTGTTCTTGAGGGACTTGGTGGCGAAAAGGAAGCAAGCATGTATATCTTCAATGGTGAGGCCTTTGTATTCATTCAAAATCTCATTCTCTGTAGCCCCGTGCGCCAAAAGATTAAGAATGAAATCGACAGTTAAACGAGTTCCTCGTATGACAGGCTTACCTACCATGACTTTTGGGTTCAGTACGATTCGTTCAAGCAATTGTTCTTCTTTCATAATAACAGCCTCCAATTTATAAAAGATAACAAAAGAGACCTTTTCAGTCAATTAATATGATATTTTATCTGGGCGTCCCAACAATTAGTAGTTAGAATATTATTCTATATTCACGATTATATTCTATCTATCTTAATATTAAGTGAAATCACGCCTCTGTAATGTATGGTTTTTATTATGCAGAAAGACCAAATTAATGTCAATGAACATGGCCATAAGCCCTCTCGAAAGCTGCTTGATCAGATAAGTGATCGTTTGCGCGTTAAAGGCTATTCACCACGAACAGAAGAAGCATATCGGGATTGGGCTAAACGTTATGTGCTTTTCTTTAACAAGCGTTACCCCAAGGAAATGGGATCGTGAAGTACTCCAGATTCTGATAGAAGGAAAGATCCGGGCCGTTCGGTCTAAAAGGGGACTGCTCCTGACTCATAGTTTTAAAAAAGTTGAAAACCCTTTAACCTATAAGTCTATCAATTAAGACCTAATCCGATAACCAGACCCACAGCAACTCCGATACCAATAAAAATTCCCATTACAACCAACCCGACTGCTTTGTTGTCCTTAGCGAGCTCATTGGAGGTATCAAATTTGGTGAATTTGTCAAACCATTTGTAGCCGAAGTACATAAAAAGTAGTGTTAAAAAGCCACCTATAATAGAATAGAAAAGATTTACAATCATTGCTGTTAGCTGCATAATCCTTCTCCTTATTTGGATTTAAAGATTACTGCCTATTCATCACCCGTTTGTTTCTCTTCACAAAATTTTTCTCAGTTATCTCACCGTCTCTCATCCCGCTTTAAAGTATCAGGAAAAAGCGGGATGAGGGGACAGGTATATTATTTTCATTTAATCCAAATCAACAGGTGTTTTGCACTTATTACACCTTTTGGCACCCCTGAAAAGCTTATGGCCGCATTCTCGACAGATATAGAGCGCCTCCTCATCTATAACCCACTTTTCTGTTCCAACCTTTTTCCAATAGGGGATAGCCCTAAGGATGACCTTCTTTCCAAGAGGTATGGGAAATTCTTCTATTAATGTGCAAGGAAAATCTGTGCATTCATGGCAGCCCGTGTATCCCTTTTTTGTTGTGCAATCTTTAATAGCGCATTCCCTGCAAAAATAAAATGACTCACCAGATAAGCAGCCTTTACAATGGATGTCTTTAACAGATAGATTTTCACTTTCAGGAAGTTTATCTCTATATACACCAATCAGTCTTTCTTTAAACTTCCAATTATTGTCACGTGTTGCATAGCGGATACCGCATACTCCGCAGTAAAGACCACAGGGTGCTATATAGTCAGGATTTATTTCCATATGCAAGATCCAATTAAATTACAAGAGGGCTTAGATATTATCTGCAGTTATAGATTATGTCAATGTTGAGTTATATTAACCACTGACCCACGCAGATTGACACAGACATTTTGTCTCCGCTTGAGCAGAGACAAAAAATGCAATCGCTTTGCGAAAAACGCATTCTCGAAGCATCCATAGGCTGTGATTAAAAGCCTGCCTACCATTGGAACTATTGGTCTGCGTAAGTCTGCGGTTGAAATATTTCTTTAAGTTAATAACATTGAGCCAAAGATTGGAAGATGAATTGACTTGACTTGACATTAAAATTAGAAGGAAAATAATTAAGAGGGCAGGGGAGAGATAAGATGCAGCTAGAGCAAAGAACTGCAAAGATTTGGATATGTATAATCGTGTTGGGGATTCTGTTGGTCTTTTTAAGCCCATATCAGGGAGAGGCCAAGAACCTCCCCATCGGCTTTAAAAAAGAGAAAAAGTCAAGCACTGTGCCTGAGGGGTGGGAGGTTATCTCCTATTTTCGAACGGCTAAGAACAAACTGTCTCTGAGTAAGGAGGGAAAAAGGACTGTTCTCAGGGTGAAGAGCATAGGAAGCGCATCTGGTGTTTTAAAGAGGCTTGAAATTGATCTCAAGAAGTTTCCAGTTCTTGTATGGCGCTGGAAGATTAATAGGGTAGTAGGAATGGCAATTGAATCCCGGAAGGACAGGAACGACTCTGCGGCCAGGGTGAGGGTTATTTTTGGAAAGGCGGCACCAAAGCCTTTGAAGGGACCGCCAGAGGTTGTAAAGATTTTCAAATCCTTTGGGTTTCAAACGGGAGGAAAAGAACCACCCGGATTTAAGATTGATTATATCTGGGGAAACAATGTCCATAAAGGGGAAGTTATTGATTATCCAGGTTCAAAAAAGCATAAGATTGTGGTTGTTGAAAGTGGAAACAAAGGGGCAAACCGATGGGTATGGGAAAAGCGCAATCTCATTGAAGACTTCCAACAATTCTTCAGGAGCTCTCCCTCTACTCTCATAGGGATTGTGGTTCTCACAGATACCGATCAGACAAATGAAGGGATTATAGCACATTATAGCAGCATCATCATGATGGATAAGTAGCTTCTCCATCCCTTGTTCTCACCCAATGGATGTGCTACATTGCATTTGCTTAATTCAAAGGGTATCATCCAAATATCAATTATATGAAAGATCGTATGATTGAAAGAGGAGATGATAACCGCCATGAAATTTTTATCTGGCAGGGCTAACTGGAAAGCGGGCCTTGGGCAATTTCTTTTAACGTCTCTTGGAGTTAGACCAGTCATTGAGTCGGCATATATTGAGATATATCTTTAGGGAAGGTGCCAAAGAATAAAAGGAAACACTTGTGTGGGCTTTAACCTAATACTAAAGTAAGGTATTCGAATGATTGAGATAAAGCTCCTTGGTAGGGGAGGACAGGGCGTCGTTGTTGCTTCTGAGATTCTTGCACGGGCATGCTTTGAAGAGGGATTGTATCCCCAGTGTTATTCCCTTTTTGGCGGTGAAAGAAGGGGAGCACCTGTGGCCTCCTTTGTCAGGATAAGCGATAAGAAGATCTACCTTAAATGTGATATAGATCATCCTGATCATCTTATTCTCTTTGATAAAACTCTTTGTAACGAAAAAGAAATTATTGACCAGGTGGCACCCGGAGGAGTTCTGTTATTAAATACGGACGGAAGATGTCAGTCGGATATTTTGAAAAGCTACACACTTGGTACGATTAAAGCCCTTGAAATTTCTAAGAAAAATGGATTGGGCTCTATAGTGAATACCGCTATTCTGGGGGCATATGTTCGTTTATCTCAGATTGTGAAACTTGATACAATGTTAAAGGTAATTCAAAAAACTGTTCCCGCAGACATTGAGCAAAATTTAGCTGCGGCTCAAGAGGCCTATGAAAAGGTTTCTATACCTTGAAAAAAAGGATTTGGGTACCATATTAAACCAGTACAGACCTCTTTTGAAGATAAATGACCCATTCGTGCCCATCTCTTCTGACACTTCACTGATCTTCAAAACAGGAGGCCAAAGATCAGAACGGCCGTTTTTTATCAACAAGGTTGCTCCATGCCGTCATGTTTGCCCCATAGGTATTGATATCCCTACGGCCTTTTATCTGGCATCACAAGGGGATATTGATGGAGCCTTACGCACGTATCTTCAGGATAATCCTTTGCCGGGTATCTGCGGGAGGGTTTGTTATCACCCCTGTGAAATGGAATGTAATCGGGTGAATTTTGACGAATCCATTAATATTCGGAGCCTTGAACGGTTTTTATCCGACCAAGGTCATGTGGATATAACAAGGGATGTCCCGATTCATTCAAAAAAAGAAAAAATTGCAGTCATAGGCTCGGGTCCTGCTGGTCTGAGCGCCGCCTATCATTTAGCCAGATTGGGCTATCGCGTTACCATATTTGAGGCAAAATCAGAGCTGGGGGGTATGTTGCGGTATGGCATTCCTTCGTACCGTCTACCTCGGTCTATTCTTGACCGCGAAATTGAAAGAATTCATTCTCTGGGTATACAGACGCAGCTTGAGACGACAGTTGGTAAAGATTTAAGCTGGAAAGAACTCGAATCATTTGATGCGGTCTTTATGTCTCTTGGACTTCAATCAGGGAAAACCCTGTTTGAAACGGATGGCTTGGAGAATGATATCTTAATAGGTCTGGATTTCTTAGCTAATCCCAAAAGATGGTCATTGGAAGATGATACGCAAAAAACGCTTATCATTGGAGGTGGTAATGTTGCCATAGATGTGGCTCGAACTCTGTTGCGACTTCACCAGGGCAAAGGGACTAATATTACTGTACTATGCCCTGAATCCAGGGATCAAATGCCAGCACTTCCAGAAGAGGTCAAGGAAGCATTAGAGGAAGGAATAAACATTCTCAATGGATGGGCTCCTCATAAACTTCACAGAGAAGATGGTAGACTTTTTTCTCTGGATTTTTGCCGGGCAGAGGTAAAAATAGATGAAGAATCTGGTACCATGGAAATCATTCGTGTAGGGAAGGAAATTCAGAAGCATATGGTGGATAAGATCATTGTTGCTATTGGACAAAGAATGAAGTCCGATAATCTGCCCCCAGGTATTGAAATAAAACAGGGCGGGATTGTTACGGATCGATTCGGGAGAACGTCTCTCCCCAAGTTTTTTTCAGGCGGAGATGCAATAAGGGGGAAAGCATTTGTGGCCAATGCAATTGCAGGTGGTAAAATGGGGGCCTTTGCTATTTCCTGTTTCTTTGAAGGCAGAGACATTGAAATAGAATTTCAAAGGTATCAGATAGGGGATAGTCAAATCTATTCTTTCCCGCACTTCATCGGAGGCCTTGAAAAAGATACGATCCATCTAAAAACAGTGGTCTCCTTTGATCAAATTAATACCCTCTTTTTTTCTAAAAATGCTCGAAATAATCCTGATAAGTTAGAACCCGAAACGAGAAAAAAGACCTTTGAGGAGGTAACTCGCTCACTAAAACAGGCAGGTATGGAAGAGGAAATCTCACGTTGTTTTCATTGTGGAACCTGTATTGACTGCGAAATTTGTTTGGACTTCTGCCCGGACATATCTATCATCAAAGATACAAAATTGGGGATTTATAGTTTTGATTCTGATTATTGCAAAGGCTGTGGTGTTTGTTCTGTGGCCTGCCCGCGGAATGTAATTGAAATGGTGGGGGAAACAATATGAGGATGTTACTGACGGGTAACCATGCCGCCGCTTACGGGGCACGATTGGCCAGGCCCCGGGTCATTGCAGCCTACCCTATTACCCCCCAAAGTCCTATTTATGAAAAGATTTCCGAATGGGATGGGCAAGGTGTGTTAGGAGCCAGGATGATGCGGGTAGAATCGGAACATTCTGCCATGGCTGCCTGTATCTCCGCCTCGTTGACCGGTGTACGAACGTTTACAGCCACTGCATCACAAGGTCTTGCCCTCATGCATGAACTACTACACTTTGCCTCTGGGATGAGAGTTCCCATTGTTATGGTTAACGTCAACCGTTCTTTGGCAGCGCCGTGGAGTTTTTGGAGTGAACAGACAGATAGCCTCTCGCAGAGAGACACGGGTTGGCTGCAATTCTACGTGGCCGATAATCAGGAGGCCCTGGATACAGTTATCCAGGCCTTTAAGATATCTGAAACCGTTTTTCTTCCCACCATGGTTGTTTTAGAGGCCTTTTATACCTCCCATTTTATGGAGCCCGTTGAGGTCCCTGATCAAAAATTGGTCGACAAATTCTTGCCGCCTTTTGAACCTGCTTTCAGGTTGGACACAGATAACCCCGCCGCCTTTTCTCAGACAGTTACACAGGAGCAATATGCGAAATTTCGCATACAACGCCACGGTGCCATGGAAGATGCCCTGGAGGTGGCTGAGGTTGCTGATAAGGAATACCAGGAACGATTTGGCAGGGGATACGGTCTATTAGACTGTTACCGCCTGGAGGATGCCGAAACTGTTTTGGTAACCGCCGGTACAATTGGTTCTACAGCCAGGGTAGTTATCGATTCATTAAGAGAAGTGGGAAAAATGGTAGGGATGATCAGAATAAGGCTGTTTCGACCTTTCCCCAAACTAAGATTGATTGAGTTGCTTAAGAATGCCAAAAAGATTGCCGTTATTGATCGGAACCTTTCGCCTGGCCAGGAAGGGGTTTTTTGTGAGGAGTTGAAATCTGCCCTCTATTCAAGGATAGACGGTGTACCGGTATTTGGCTTTGCCCTGGGCCTCGGAGGGTCTAATGTCTCACCGGTACATATCAAAAAAGTATTTGATATTACGGAGTACATGAACGATGCACCAATAAAGCCAATCTTAAATATTGAGGATAAAGATGCTTTCGGAATATGAGTATAGAGATAATCTCTATCCCGGGCATATGGCCTGTGCAGGCTGCGGCGAGGCGCTTGGACTCAGACTTGTTTTGCAGGCGGTAGGGGAAAAGACTATTGCTGTCATCCTTCCATCCTGCCTGGGAATTATTCTCGGGCCCTTTCCCTATACCACGTTTAAGATACCAGTTTTCCACGCCGCATTTGAAACAGCTGCTTCCAGTGCCGCTGGAATATCTAACGCACTCTTGGCTCAAGGGGATGAAGAGACGGTCGTAGTTGCCCTGGCAGGGGATGGTGGTACAACTGACATTGGATTTCAGGCCCTGTCCGGTGCTGCAGACAGGGATGAAAATATTATCTATTGCTGCTTTGATAATGAGGCGTATATGAATACCGGAATTCAGTCGAGTTCCTCGACCCCGGAGCATGCATGGACCATGACCACACCGCTGGGAAGGTCCCGAAAAAAGAAGAACATGGTGGAGATCATGGGAGCCCACAAAATTCCCTATGCCGCTGCCGCTAATTCATGCTTCCCCGATGATCTGCGAAGAAAAATCGTAGAGGCAAAAAAGCTCAAAGGACTGAAATACATCCATATCCTTTCCCCCTGCCCCACGGGATGGCGGTATCCGGAAAGGGTGACCCCTAATATCGGCAGATTGGCAGTCGAAACAAAATATTACCCCCTCTATGAGATAAGAGATGGGCAGAAATATAAAATAACTCACCATCCTAAGAACCTGCCAGTTGAGGATTACCTTTTGGCTCAGGGCAGGTTTAAGCACCTCACGCACAAGGAGCTAGAAATAATACAGAAAGAAGTCGATACAAACTGGGATGAGTTAGCGAGAAGAGAAGGAGATGATTATAGATGAGTGCTTATGTTAATTACGAAGGCAAAAAGATACACTTTTCCATTCCGGGTGGATGGAACGTGATCTCCGGTCAGGAAAAACCTCCTGTTTCCGGAGTTACCGAGCCGTTGGAAGAAATCAGGCGGGCCTTGGACAATCCCTTTGGGGCACCAAAAATAGAAGAGCTGGCACGTCCCGGGATGGAAGTCGCCTTGTTGTTCGATGATCTCCAGCGACCAACACCGGCTTACCTTGCTCTGCCCGAAATCATGGATCGGCTGAACAGGGCTGGTGTATCCGATGAACGGATCACCGGAATCTGTGCAAGAGGAACCCACCCTATGCCCACACTAGAGCAGCTGAAAGATAAGGTGGGGAAAGAGGCCTTTTCTCGTTTGCAGGACCGCATTTTTTGTCATGATCCATATTCATCGGATAATGTTATCATTGGTAGAACCCATAGGGGCACTCTGGTAGAAGTTAACCAATGTGTAGCTTTCTCGGATTTGATTATAGGCATCGGGGAATGTATGCCTCATCCTATTGTGGGGTTTGGAGGGGGATGTAAGATTATCATGCCCGGGGTATGCTCTTATCGCTCTGTGGCAGACCATCACTTTACATGGATGCGACATCGAAAATGTGCAGTAAATATTCTGGATGGAAACCCTTTCTATGAAGATATTGTGGATGCTGGACGTCTAGGAAGATTGGCATTTAAACTTGATCTTATTATTAATGAGAAAAAGGAGGTAATACGAGCCTTTGCAGGAGATCCTGTCGTAGAACACAAAGAAGCTTCCCGTTATGGAGCATCTCTCTGTTTGGTTTCCCTTCCGAAACTTGCTGATGTGACCATTACCTCAGCTTTTCCTTTAGAAGTAGGGGTTCAGTCAACAAAGGCCTTGGTTATGGCGGGTTTTTGCACACGATCTGGGGGAGCCATTATCTGGATTGCCCCTCAGAAAGAGGCAGGCCCTATTATGCCGTTGATAGAGGAAATGGGGAGTTCGGAAAGCGCCAGTGACTTCCATCGTCTGTTGATAGAAGGAGATGTTCCCGACCACCTAAGGGCGTTTGGGATTTCCTACATTATGCAGGTAGTTTATTTCAAGGCGCTGGCCGAAAAATTTGTCATTGCCCATGTCACAGAGGGCCTTTCTGAGGAGCAGGTGAGGATGATGAAATTCACCTATTCTAAGAACATCCAAGGAGCCCTCGAGTGGGTCTCTGAGAGATTTCCACAGGCAGATGTTGCGGTTTTTCCATCAGGAGGCAATATTATTCCAGAGGTGCATTAAATAAAAAGAGGCTAAAATTAGCTAAATCGCTTCTATAGTGGAAGGTGGTTTTTTGGTGATATTGTATGTAACGCTGACAACACCGGGTACTTCCGTTGTGAGCCGCTCAGCCAATTGGTCTAACACGTCCCAAGAAAGCCTTGTGGGAGATCCTATTTTTGCGTCTGTGCTCTCCCAACACCTGACCTCGATTTGCAACCCATAATCTCTTTTTCCTTCCCTTATCCCGGTAACCTTATCATCATGGAGAATGGCCAAATACTGGAATGCGCCACTATTAGATAGTTCTTCTTCAACAATTCTGGTAGCACCTCGTAAAATTGTTACTCTTTCAGGTGTAACCTCTCCGATTACTCTTGTCGCCAGTGCAGGTCCAGGAAAAGGCGGTCGGTTATATAGCTCCTCTGGTAAGCCAATTGCTTTAGCGACCTTTCTGATCGCTGATTTTCGCAGTTGAATCAATGGCTCTAAAACTTTATATCCGTACATTTTCTGTGGATCGATTCCAAGCTGCTCAAGGATATTATGCTGCCTTTTAATTCCTGCAACAGTTTCTTCTACATCTGTGTAGTTAGTGCCTTGAAAAAGATATTTCGCACCAGTTTCTTCCACTAACTGAGCAAAGGCATCTTTATAAAATGAGCGGGTGATAGCCTCTCTTTTCTCCTCTGGGTCGGTGAGACCTTTTAATGCCTTAAAAAAGATTTCTTCAGCCTTGATTAGTTCAACGGTTACTCCTAAATCTTTAAATATTGCAACAATGTATTGGGGTTCTCCCTCTCTCATTAGGGCATTATCAATGAAATATGTCTTGAATCGATCACCTAATGCCTTGTGTCCAAGGATAGTTACAACTGATGAATCTACACCTCCAGACAGGGCATTGATAGCCAACCCATTACCAATAGTTGAGGAAATATCTTCAATCTTTTCCGCGATGAATTTATCAGCATCTAATTCTTCTAAGGTAATTTCTTTGATCTCCATAGTACCTCCATATTTTAAAGAACATCTGGCGCTGCTCACAATTCGATATGAGCCAACCTTCTCATAATGTGCCACAGGTATTACAACTGGTAGCGCTACAAGAACTGCAGGAAGATTCCTTTGAACTTGAACGCTCCCCCTTACTCTTATGGCTAAAGGTAGAAAGAAGTTTTGTAACATTTTTTCCTGAGCAGAGAGGGCAAAGCACTTCCTGATCACCCAATACTATAATCTCAAAGCCCTTATCACATTCCATGCAATGGTATTCAAAAATAGGCATAGTGTCGGAATCTCCTTAAACTATTTTTTATAACAAAAGATGTAATATAACAATTAATAAAAAATTGTCAAAAATTTTTAAGCGATCAGTCCTTAGTAATAATTTTCACACCAGGTGCAGCTAAAATACTCTTTTCGCTTGACATATAGCTAAATTATGCATTATGGTTTTTCATCCTAATGGCCCGGCTCTATTTGCGGGTTGGCTTTGCTCTGAAGGATAGTTTCCTTTGCCAGAGTGGCGACCTGAGGTTTGGGACCATGGAAGAAAGTTTTTTGAAAGGAGGTTAGCACTATGGCAGAAGGAACGGTAAAGTGGTTTAGTGATAAGAAGGGATTTGGCTTCATCGAGCAGGAAGACGGCAATGACTTATTCGTACACTATTCCTCAATCAACTCATCTGGATTCAAGACACTCGCTGAAGGCGAGCGAGTGAGCTTTGAGGTGGAAGAGACAGACCGAGGACCTAAGGCCAAGAACGTCAGTAGGCTTTAGTATACTAAACTGCGGTTATAAGGGGAATTATGTTGAGGTAACACATAATACCCCTTATAATGTAGTAATCCAATCAGGAAGATTTTGTCCTCTCTACACAGAAGAGGAAACCTGTCATTTTAAAGTTTTCTTTCCAGGAGAAGTTCTTTTTCTTGTAATTCCTTAAAGATTTGGTTTCCATGCTCTGATTCATCAATCTACATGTCAACTACAACGCGAGAATGTCCGATTTCAATGCTTTAGGTAACTATAAGTGACGGCCTTAAGGTATCTTTACGTACTATTTATGACATTGAGAGGGAGGATCTTTAAGAAAATATGAACAGAAAATGGACAGCCTATGAAATATGAGTAGGGAACATTACTGTCTACGGGGGAGGCCGCTTAACCGTATAAGGGAGGTTACCAGTATGGAAGAAAGGCAAGATGCTTACAAAAGGGAATATAGAAAAGTTGCTATCAGAACCATAGATGGCTCCACGATATTAGGGAAAGTAAATATAGGTATAAAAGATAGAGTATCTGACGTATTCACTAAAGCAGACAATCCGTTTATTGTTTTAATTGATGCGGAACATAAAGACATTTCAGGAAAGGTCCTCTTTGTGAATAGAAACAATGTTGTGTGGGTCGAACCAGAAGATTAGTGACTAATAAAATGCCATTTCTCACATAGAGAGATGGGTCTTGTTTGCTTTGATAGGTGGGATTATGGAGTCACATTTTTTATTGTAACGGATTATATGTGGTCTATAACGGGTCACTGTGTTTGAGAGATTTATAGAATGTTTTTTGAATAATACTCTGTAAAATATACATAAAAACGTAGCTTATCATTAAAGGGCAAAAACATGCGTTTTGAAGAGACCTTCATGAATTTTATCCTTCACCATCAGGAGAGACATAATCGTACCTATCATTTCTTGACTTTGATGGATGCCTTAATCAGTGCGGCTAAGCATATCCAGCACTACTATTTGACGGGTGTCTTAAAAGGGAATTTGGGATTGGCTGGCAAAGTAAATGTGCAAGGCGAGGATGTCATGCGCATGGATCAGATTGCACATGACATTACTATTCATTATTTGAGGAGTTCTGGTAGAGTAATCCACGCGGTCAGTGAGGAAATGGAAGAAGTCATCTCGATGAACACCGATGGGGGACGCTATTTTGTGTATTTCGATCCCCTTGATGGTTCCTCAAATGTTACCCATGGACTGCCGGTAGGTTTTCTATTCGGTATTGCCAAGCGAAACCTGGATGGACCCGAGGATGGCCATTTGCGGGCAGGGAAAGACTATATAGCGGCCGGCATGTTTGTGATCCCCACCGGCACGTTCACCCTTGCGCTCAGGGAATCCGGCACCTGGCGGTTCCACATCGATGAAACCATGAGCTTTGTCAAACCCTTTCGCATGATGCTTCCGGAGAATAGCAAGACCTGGGAGCTGTCATTTAATGAGGCAAACCGACACACTTTTTCTAAGAGGGTTCAAAACTGGATTGCACAAAAAGAAAGAAAATACGCATTCAGATACCTTGGCGCCCTTGCTGGAGATTTCCACAGGATTCTTTACAACGGCGGCATGTTCATGTATCCTGCCATTGTTAATCACCCAAAACCTGAAAAAAATCGCCTGCAAGGAAAATTGCGTCTCATGTATGAGGCAGCCGTTGTGGCATTCATGTGCCGCGAGGCCGGTGGTGATGCTGTTGATGAAACAGGTACCCCGATTCTCGAAATTCAACCAGAGAACCAGCACCAACGTACAGCCCTCTATGTGGGTTCTAAGCTACTTGTGGACGAAATCGCCCAGATCCTGCAAAGTTAGGATAAGTATAGGGATTTTAAAATATCACGAGATGTTGTATGTTCAGTTTTTGTGAAATTCCCTTTAAAAGAAAGGAGTAAAGCGATGGATCTTTTTAAGGCTATTAAAGAAAGAAGAAGTTACAGGAGTTTTTTGCGTGAACCAATCAGTGAGGAGGCCATTGAAAAGATTCTGGAAGCTGCCATCTGGGCGCCTTCTCCCTTAAACACCCAGCCCTGGGAATTTATTATTATCACAAAGGAAGAGGTGAAGGGAAAAATATTTTCTGAGGCCGAAAGATGCATTAAGTGGGCACTTGAAAAAAGTGGCTGGAAGTGGCTGGAAAATTATCAGGTCACTTTCTTACAATCTGCACCTGTTATAATAGCTGTGATAGGAGATCCTCAAAAAACAGGTGTCGATATGTTTCTTGAAGAGGGTGGAGTAGGCTATCAACATGCCTGTGCCGCAGCCATCCAAAATATGCATCTTGCAGCTCATGCATTAGGTATTGGCAGCTTGTGGTTTACTTTTTTTGATAAGAAGGCTATGCGGGAAATACTTGGTATTGACCCAAAGAAAACACCGCTGGCTCTTGTATGCCTTGGCAAACCAAGCGGGAAACCACTCCAAACACGTAGAAAGGATGTAAAGGAAAAAACAACCTATATACGGTGATCCTGCCACAAAGCTTTTAGGTCTAAGTACTGTATCCTGCGATTCCTTTTCCTTTTCCTTTGACCTACAAACGCCTTTTACTCTATACTCTCCTTCCCAAAAAAGAGCAGATCTATTTTGATAGGCTCTCATTATAATAGACGGCGCACTTGATGAAGATCCGAATTTCCCTGATGCCCTGGTTCTCAAGACCCGGATACTGCGGAAGGATTTTGAAAATGCAAGGGTTACGAGGGAGTAATTAAAAAATGAAAGTAAAGAGGAGAAAAATAAAATGAAAGGGTTTTTTATACGATGGTTAATACTGACAGCTGCCATCATGTTTGCTTCATACGTAATAGATGGGATACAGGTAAAGGGTTTCTTTACTGCCTTGTTCGCAGCAGCTATCCTGGGCATCTTGAACGCCTTTTTCCGCCCTATCTTAATTATTTTAACACTCCCCATCAATATTCTGAGCCTGGGTCTCTTCACCTTTATTATAAATGCTTTGTTGCTTAAGATGGCCTCGGGCGTTATATCAGGATTTGAGGTATATGGTTTTTGGTCTGCTGTTTTTGGGTCCCTGCTCATCAGTTTGGTAAGCTGGGCTTTAAGTTCTTTTATCAATGAGCAGGGAAGAATGGAATATATTGATTTGAAAAAGAAAGATGGAGACAGGTGGGAGTAATGAGTCGAAACACTTTTTAAAACTATAAATTCTTAGTCAGTAAGGAGTTTATTGATAATGGATAATCCTGTCTTGCAAGAATTAGAAAAACTGCCAAAAGATACCTTGATAGAATTAATAAAAATGTATTCACATAACCGGATGACGATTGATGGCTTGTGGTTTAGCGGAGTGGAAGAAAAGTATGGGTTAGATACAGCACTTGAACTCGATGTAAGGATGTGGCAAATTGGCTCTACGATTGAGACCAAAAGGATCAAGAATGTGCTTGATCTGGAAGAGGGAGGATTAGACACTATCATAAAAACAATTAATTTCATGACCTGGGCATCCAGTTTTGGTTATGAATATACGATTTCAGGCAATAAGGCAATCTGGACCTGCAAACACTGTCCACCACAGGAGCAAAGAGTTGCAATGGGCAAAGGGGAGTTTGCCTGTCAACCTACCTTTGATGCATGTTTTAATAATGTTGCCAAGGTGATTGATCCAATTGATTGATCCAAGAGTAAGTGTTACATGCATATTTTGTCCTCCTGGACCTCATCCAGATGACGCCTGGTGCCAATGGGAGTTTATCCTTCATTAATGCGCCAGAGGTGCATTAAGCTTTTAAGCAGATAATATATGATAGATACGAAAAAAATGGCAACAAAACCGAGGATGGCATCAACAGTTATTCTCGTAAGAGAGCATGGTGGAGAACTGCAGGTCTATCTCCTTAAGCGGAGTACCAGGAGTGGTTTTTTTCCTGGAACTTATGTCTTTCCCGGGGGGAGAGTGGAGACAGAAGACCGGGCCTCTGGGCTATGGAAGGCACATGTGGATTTGGACAGTGAGGAGATTTCCCAACGATTTGGTGGAAGTTTGACTGAGGAAGAGGCTCTGACCTGCGGTGTGACAGCCATACGAGAGACCTTTGAGGAAGCAGGAGTTCTTCTGGCTTATAGAAATGAATACACCCAGGAAAACCTTGAGAGGGTTCAGGGTCGGCGTAAGGTGGAGGAGCTCCCCAAAAGCTGGCTCAATGATCTTGTGGTGTCTGAAGGGTGGATGTTGGCCTTTTCCAGACTTACTCGGTGGGCTCATTGGATAACTCCAGAAGGCATGCCGAAACGATATGAAACCAGATTTTTTTTGGCATTTATGCACCCAGGGCAAGAATGCAATCCGGACGCAAGGGAGACCACTCATGGGATATGGGTCAGTCCAGAGAAGGGACTCGTTAAGAACCTTCAAGGAGAGATTCCTTTGAGCCCACCAACCCTGGTTACACTGCACGAGCTTTTACACTATTCAGATATGAGAGATTTGAAAAAAGAAGTTCAAGCACGTACATGGGGGGAAGCACTATTACCCCGTATGTTCAACTTGCCCAAGGGGAAACTAATACTCGAACCATGGGATCCTATGAATAAGAAAGAGTTTGGAATTGACACCAAAGGGCTGGAGATGAACTGCCTTCCGGTTGGCGAGCCTTTTTCCAGGCTTTGGTATAACGGGGGGATATGGAGACCGGTTGGGAGCTGAACTTAGCCCCGTGTCTTTTGCTTAAGAATCAACCTGAGGTTAAAAACAATGATTAAAAAAATTTTGCACACCACCTTAATACTCCTCATTTTGATATGTGCATCGCCTGCTCTTGTACCTGCTGAAAATAGCGAGAAGGAACAGATGCCGCCTGCAAATGTCGTTGTATCGAAAGTTACTACTGGCACGATCGCACCCGAGGAGGAATTTATCGGAACGATGTACTATCTTGAGGTCTCAGATATTTCCGCAGAGGTAAGCGGAGCTGTAGAGGTTACAAAGTTTGAAGAGGGACAGCGAACTACACGAGGGGAAGCGCTTGTAAAGCTTAATTCCAACCTCCTTGAAAAGAGACTTCAGGCAAGAGTGGCATCCTATGAACAGGTTCTATCGGACCTTGAAAGGGCACAAAATGATTTTGAAAGAATAGAGAATCTCTTCAAAAAAAAGATCGTTGCCGAAAAGGATTATGATGATCAGTGGTTCCAGGTGAAGGGGCTTGAAAAAAAAGCGGCTGCTCTTAAGGCAGACGTGGAACAACTTGAAATAGAGCTTAAAAAAACGCTCATCACGGCACCCTTTAACGGCGTGATAATTAAAAAACATGTTGCACGTGGCGAGTGGCTTTCACCGGGTAAGACTGTAGCAACAATCGCACGGGATGATGCCATGGATTTAATCGTGGAGGTTCCGCAGAGAGTTATCAAATATCTAAAACCTGGCATGACAGCCATGGCAACAGCAGCCGGAACGAAAAAGAGCGGAACGATCACCGCCATCATACCAAGAGGTGATATTGCAACAAGAACATTCCCCGTGAAGATAAGAATTAACGACCCCACTTCACTCATGGAGGGAATGGAGGCGAGGGTGAGATTGCCAGTAGGTGAAAAAATAGCCACTTTTTTGGTACCAAGAGATGCTGTTGTAAATATGTTTGGGAGAACAGTGGTTTTTGCCGTGGTTGACGCAAAAGCAATAACCATACCCACTCAAGTCCTGGGATATAAGGGAATGAAGGCCGGTATAAATGCACAGAAGATTTCAGAGGGTATGAAGGTTGTTGTGAAGGGAAATGAAAGACTCAGGAATGGCCAGCCTGTTATCATTATAAAAGAGGTAGAGTGAGTTTTGGATCCTATTAAGTTTTCTATAAATGACCCTGTTAAAGTTATCGTTGGCGTTCTGGTAATTCTCCTTTTCGGATTTATCGGGCTTTATAGACTGCCCTACCAGTTAAGCCCAAGTCTGGAGGTTCCCCAGATTACTGTTACAACAGATTGGGTAGGCGCCACCCCATATGAAATCGAGCGAGAAATCATAGAAGAGCAGGAAAAGGTATTTAAGGGAATCCCAAATCTTGTCGAGATGGAAAGCACATCATCGAACAGCAGAGGTGAGATAACGCTCAGATTCAAGTTAGGCACCAACATTGATGATGTACTCCTGAGGGTTTCAAACAAGATGAACGAAGTCAAATCCTACCCTCTAAATGCTGAAAAACCTGTAATCAGCGCCACAGGGGCTGAATCATCTCCTATAATTTGGATGATGCTGAAGACAGACGAAGATAATCCAAATTCCATATACACCTATAGAACCTTTTTTGAAAACGAAATAAAGCAATATCTCGAAAGGGTGGAAGGTGTTGCTGATCTCTTTATAGGTGGCGGGACGGAAAAAGAGATGCACATCATTTTAAAGCCTGAAAAACTTGCTGCATATGGCCTGACAGTTGGAGATGTCGTAAAGGTCTTGGATGCAGAAAATGTGAATATATCTGCGGGAAGCATGGATGTCGGAAGAAGAGACTTCAGGATAAGGACGGTGGCTGAATTTCAATCAGCCGAGGATCTTGAAAATATGGTCATCAAATCGACAGGCCAGAAGCGGATCTACCTTTCGGATATTGCTAACGTAAGATTTGGATACGCAAAGCTGACAGCTGAGATTATCCACAAAGGTAGCGAAGCAATCGTGAGCGGCATAAAACCGGAGCCAGGCACAAACATACTTGAGTTGACAGACAGGGTTGAGAAGGTCGTTAACTGGCTAAACTCGGAAATATTAAAACCACAAAAGATACATATACATTGGGGTTATGACCAAAGACCATATATAAGAGGTGCAATCAAGCTGGTACAAACAAATATTCTTATTGGTGGAACGCTCGCCATTCTGGTTCTTTTGGTCTTTTTGAGAAGTTTTTCCTCAACTGTTGTTATTGCCACTGCTATTCCTATCAGTATTATAGGAAGCCTTATTTTCTTAAGTTCATTTGGAAGAACCCTGAATGTGGTTTCTCTTGCAGGGATTGCCTTCGCAGTTGGAATGCTTCTGGATAGCGCTATTGTGGTTCTCGAAAATATCGACCGTCACAGAAAGATGGGCAAATCTCCCTTTCAGTCCACCTATGAAGGAACAAGGGAGGTGTGGGGTGCAATACTTGCCTCGTCCCTTACCACAGTGGCCGTCTTCCTTCCCATTGTCTTTATAGAGGAAGAAGCGGGTCAATTATTCAGGGATATCGCGATAGCCGTGACCTGTGCCATCATATTGAGTCTTTTCGTTGCTGTATCGGTTATCCCGATGTTCTCCAATAAGATTTTTAGCGTCCGAAAGAATAAAAATACCTTTAAGGGGAACCGCCTCACAGGAATAGGATTTTCTCTGATTGATACAATAATGGGTCTGGTTGGATTGGCTACAAGAAATTGGATGACAAGGATAACAACTGTCACAGTATTGACCGTCTTTTCCATATCATTAGCTGTATTTCTCACACCCAAAATGGAGTACCTACCTCAGGGAAACAGAAACTTCGTGTTTAGCCTGATGGTCCCCCCTCCCGGGCTTTCTTACGAGGAGAGGAAAGAAATTGGAGAAACTATATTTAGCTCTATTAACCCTTACATAGACAAGGACTACAAAGGCCTGCCGGGAATCAGGGAAATATTTTATGTGGGTGCGGATAGGTTTATGTTTCTGGGAACCATGAGCAGACACGAGCAGCGTGCCGCAGAACTCCTGCCGCTTTTATCTAAGACAATCAATAGTATCCCGGGACTATTTGGTGTGACGAATCAGGCCGGGATATTTCAGACAAGAACAGGTGGTGGGAGAACCATTGATGTGGATGTCAGCGCGCAGGATTTAAACACAATTGTCCGGGTTGCTAGTACCATGTTCGGGATGATACGAAGAGAAATTCCCGGATCCCAGATAAGACCTGTGCCTTCCATTGAGCTTCTCTATCCCGAAATCAATATTATTCCTGAAAGGGACCGTCTGAGGGCGTCTGGAATGAGCTCCAGTGATCTGGGTATTCAGCTGGATGTTCTCATGGACGGCAGGAAGGTGGGTGATTTCAAGCAGAAGGGCCAGAAGAAGATCGACCTTGTTCTTAAGGCATCGGATAAGGATTTTTCCACACCCGAAGAGCTTTATGAGGCACTTGTTGCGACACCGAAAGGCAAGATTGTGCCCATTTCCTCTTTTGCAAGGTTAGAAAGATCAGCAGGCCTTGATCAAGTACGGCACCTTGAAAGGCAGAGGACAATTTCTCTTCAGGTAACACCGCCCAAGACCATAGCCCTTGAAGAGGCAATGGATATAATTCGTGATAAACTCGTACCTCTTCTTAAGAGTCAGGGAATGCTACAGGGTGTGGATATCAAATTGAGTGGCGAAGCTGATAAATTGACAAAAGCAAGAGGGGCAATTCAGTGGAATTTCATCCTGGCCGCAGTAATTATCTATCTTTTGATGTCCGGCTTGTTCGGAAATTTCATCTACCCCCTTGTCGTATTATTTACTCTTCCCCTTGCAGCAGCAGGAGGGTTTATTGGTCTTAAATTAATGAACCTATTCCTTCAGCCTCAACCCCTTGATGTATTGACCATGCTCGGCTTTGTTATACTTATTGGAGTTGTGGTTAATAATGCGATACTTATCGTTTACCAGGCCCTCAATAATATCAGGAATTACGGTATGGAGTACCGTGAGGCAATACTTAAATCCACCAGGACAAGGCTACGGCCAATTTATATGAGCACCTTTACCAGTATCTTTGGTATGCTCCCCCTCGTGGTTGCGCCGGGACCTGGTTCGGAGATTTACAGGGGGCTTGGAAGTGTTATCCTTGGAGGGCTTGCCATATCTTCTCTATTCGTGATCTTTATCATACCTTCGCTCCTTATGTTTTTCATAAGAATGGAAAAGGTAAAAATTGATAAATAAACGACATATCTCGGATTATGATTGATCACACTCCCCAGCCGCCAGATACAGGTAAAGCAATGCCGGTGATAAAGGATGCTTCATCTGAGGCCAGAAATGCGATAACCCTTGCTACCTCTTCTGGCTCGGCAATGCGACCCAGGGGTGTATTAGCTATAATATCCTTTTTGTACCTTTCATCCATAAAAGTCTCTATGGTAGGAGTCCTGGTTAGGCCGGGCAGTACTGCATTAACAGTAACCCCGTCCTGACCACATTCTTTTGCAACAGATTTTGTCAATCCAATAATTCCTGCCTTAGCGGTTGAATAAGCTACTTCGCCCTTTCCACCAATAATTCCATAAATGGAGCTGACATTTATGATACGACCCCACCCGGCTTTACGCATACCTGGAAGAAGAGTCTGGATGAGAGTTAAGGGAACAGTAACATGAATGCCAAGTACCGCTTCAAATTCTTTTTTATCTATCTTGGCGGTAGTGCCAGGCCGGTCAAATCCGGCATTATTTACCAGGATATCTATCAGGCCGATCTTGCGGGCATTTTCCACAGCCTCTCGAAGCTTTTCCAGGTTTGTGAGATCTACTACATATTGCATAACCTTGCGCCCTATCCTGTCTACCTCATCTGAGACAGTATTAAGGGTCTCAGGGTTTTTATCGAATAATACCAAATCCGCTCCTTTAGAGGCAAAGATAACTGCACAGGCTCTACCAATGCCCTGTCCAGCTCCAGTAATCAATGCTATGTGACCATCAAGAAGCATATGAACTTGAACATCCTTGAATTATTAAGAAATCAATCATGTGTTGGTTAATCTGTTTATTTTTTTTGAAAAGACCTGAGTAAAATCACACCCCTCTACCTCTGGTAGTGGCGTGTGATTTAGTAATACCCATTAGGCTGTATCCTCAATTGCATGAACATGGATTACTGACACGCAAATAGTATTGAATATTCGATAGTTCCAACAATATCAAAATATGAAAGCCGAGGTCAAATTAAATGTAAGAGGCGTAACAAAGACTGATAATCTTGAATTTTCAGGAGTTTAGTCACGTTGGAAAAGAAACTGTCTGAGCCCGTTGTGGTAGATGAATGACTTAACAAGGGTGAAGGGGGTAAGCAAGGAAAGAACTTCCCTATTCTGGTGCATGTGAAAGGGAAGGTCCAGATGGGGCTGGGGGCGTAGGTCGAGCTGGAAGCTGTCTCTAATGACAAAGGAGTTTATCACTGTCTGGGTCGCCTGCTCGCCCAGAGAGAATACCATAACTAGGCCGCCTGGCCTTAGCATTTTGATACACAATTCTACGAGCCTGCACACCTCACGGTCTTCCAAGTGATCGATCAGGTCCCACAACAAGATTCCGTCGAAGCTTTGGGGTGGATAGTCCAGATGTTGCCAGAGGTTGCTCATGGGAAGATCCTTGCGTCGCTCCTGGTCGAACTGGAGGAACATATCGCAGACATAGAGCCTCATCACATGCTGGGCTAAGAAGTTGATGTTTTCAGAGCACACCGGCCCTATGTCCAGTACTTGCCCCTTTTGCTGTCGCTCAAGGCCATCGATGAACAGTCGAATAACATTACTGGTGTGGGTAACTGGCTTGGAATCAAGAGAGCCCTCCTCTCTTAGCAGGTGAGTGGAGATGGCTGAGGATTCGGCCTCGTTAAGCAAGGTGCGGGCTTCCTTTTCCGATCCGTACGCCTCCTGTTCGGATATCTTGTCAGTGGGTAGAGTTTTTTCCTGTGGCTCGTGCTCCAACTCGATAGCTGCCCTGAGGGAGGCACCATCCTCTATTGAAACTCGTTTGGCTTTGATCTGGCCGCTGAAGTCAGCTTCCCTGGTGATCTCCACGTTGGAAATTGCTTTGATATTGCCGATCAGCTGTCCCCTGATGCTCACGTTTTGGGCGCGGATCTCCGCCTCCACCTGCCCCCTGGGAGCGACGGTAAGACCGCAGTTCTCCAGTTCGATGCTGCCCTTTACAGAGCCATTGATGATCAGATCTTCGTTGCCCCGGATAATGCCTTCGAAGGACACCTGCTCACCAATGATGGTCTTTTCCCCTATGGAGGCTAACGAGTTGATGTTTTTCACGCTCTTAGTTTTTCTAAGCATGGAAAGGCCTTTTACCATATTCTAAACCCCTTTCAACCTCACATAAGCACATGTACTACATAATATAAAAGCTGAAATCCGAAAAGAATAAGGATTACTCCACACACTGCCTGAAAAGTTTTGAGCAATTTCATCGACTTCAATACTTTGCCAGGCAAGAAACCCATGAAACCCCCTAATACTATGGGAGCAATGGCTGTGCCTAAAGCAAAAACTGTTGCATACCACATACCGGCTAAAACGTCATTTTCTGCTATACAGGCAATATAAGGAAAGATTGCCACATATGGCACACAGGGAGCAACCCCCATAAAAAACCCAAAGAGAAGCATACTCTCAATTCCTCTATTTAGCATCTTATTTCCGATAGGTATGTTAAAGCCTTTACCTAAAATAATACAAATACCCATTACAATCATAAAGAGAGAGACGATTCCATAGACCCAACCGGACTTTTGAGGCGGGAAAAATTGATTGATACGGCTAAAGGCCATTGTTACAAGCCCACCCAAAATGGCAAGCGCCAAAAGTCGACCAATCGAAAAGACGACCCCAACCTTTAAACCATCCTGCCACGTTGTTGTGGTGGCCCCAATGTAAGGCAAAAGTAACGGAGCAGTATACGTGAGAGACATGGGCCCCACCCCATGACAAAACCAGCTATTGCTAGTTTTATAGAGTCAGAAGGCATCTTCTATTGTTATCGTCTTACCTGCCCCTACAAGGATAAAGTCTTTTCCGTACGCTTTCTCAAACTGCTTTCTGGCGATATCACCTGAACAGTGACATGGAGCCACCTTCTTAACACCTTCTTTTTTAACCCCATTAATTATTTTCTTTACTTTCGAAAGACTCATCCAGCAAAGATGAAATCCACCTAAGACCAAATAGACATCGGATTTGAGCATCTCTTTTGCCCTTTTCACTATGCTTACAACCCTAGGATGAGCACACCCCGTAATTACTATTAATCTTTTAGATGTTTTTATTATAAGCGATTCCTCTTTTATAAAGTCTCCCAGTTCACCGGTGGAATAGACATCCTCGCAGATTTTTATTGGTTTCTTAACATCAGCTACTCGGGCGCCTGCCTGTCTGACTGTTTCCTTAACACTTTGGAGCAAAGATTGTGGCATATAAACAGTAACATTATGATTTTATTTTAAAAAATAGGATAGCCCTCCAATATGGTCATAATGAACGTGAGAGAGAACTATTGCATTTACTCCTTTAGGGTTAATATTGAGTTTTTTCATATTGCTCAAAAGGACTGAACCCTCACCGCCAACATCAAATAAGATTGTCTTTTCTGTCCCCTGTACATAACAAGAAAAACCCCATCTGGTATCTAATCTATTGTCGTAAGGATTATTATCATAGACTATGGTAAGGTTTAAGTCCTTACCCTGTATGGTGGGCGCAGTTAGTTTCTCCTGGGATGCTGCATTGGGTAACGGTTTGAGTAATATGACACAAAGTTGGATTAAAATCATCCATTTTAGCTTACGCATTTCTCACTATCTCCATACATTAAAAAGTACTGGATTCGGCTGTATATCAGGGGCAGATTAAGCAAAGATGAATGGAATAAACTTGACGGAAAGTTACATAGATTGCAAGAAATTTCTTGAGCTAAATTTCAGATATTGTAATAACTTCTTGCATCCGGAATGTTATACATAAAGCAAGAAAGCATAAATGTTGATTGGGAAAATCGATCCTAAAATATTGCATTAAGGCTATATATGATTTGTGACCCCTTATAATTATCAGCATCTTTTCTGATTTATAAAAAACAGTCTAACTATACCCATATATTGTAGAGGAACAAAATGAAAACAAGCGAGAGTCAGTTTAAGCAACTAATGAATAATATTTTTACGAGTGGCATGTATGAAGACTACGACATTGAAATCATGCGCAAAGTAATAATGATAAATATCATGACTATTATTGCCCTGATAATTCTAATACCACTTGGTATTGTTGATTTAATCAAAGGAAGTTTCACGATCGGGTTTTTCGTTCTTATTGTGGCGGCAGTATTGATTTTCAATCAGTTCCATTTAAGAAAAAGTGGAAATTATATGTATACTATTTATTGTGGCATTTCTATCGGTGCTGCTTATTTTTTCCATGCTCTTGTGACTGGAGGAGTCAATAATACAGGATATCTATGGTATTTTACTTTTCCATTGTTTACCCTATTTCTTCTTGGTCCTAAAAGAGGGTCAATTACAACATTACTATTGCTACTTCCCTCTATTTTATTTTTATCTATTGATAATATCTCACCATTTTTTACTACGTATACCATAGATTTTAAAATACGGTTCATGGTGTCCTTCTTGGTCGTCTTTGGATATTCCTATTTATTTGAAATTTTAAGAGAAAAGGCTCAACTCAAATTATCGCTAAGAAATGCCGAACTAACAGAAATAGTAACTAAGCTTAAAGAGGCAGAGAACGCACTACGGAGATCCGGCGATCATCTTGAGGAACTTGTAAAAGAACGCACAGCAGAACTGCAGGAAAACGAGGATCTCTACCGTACATTATTTATGAATAATCCTATCGAAACTATAACAGTGGATTTTGAAGGTAGAGTGACTGGATTCAATAAAGCAAAAGAAAATACAGCAAAGCAGAGATCTGGTGGTAGATTACCTGATGTAGGAGATAGGATGTACACGGAAGATTATGCTGGAAAGCATAAAATAAATATGCGTGCAGAATTGATGGACTGTATTAAGTCAGGCAAGTCAAAGGAATTTACTGAACTAGAATATGACGACATAGTGTGGAATGTAAACATATCTCCTTTTACAGAGGGGGCCATTATAACATCCATTGACATCACCTCCCGCAAGCAGGCCGAGGATGCACTGCGGGAGAGCGAAGAGAAATACCGCACCATCCTTGAAAGTATTGAAGAAGGCTACTATGAGGTTGATATCGCTGGCAACTTTACCTTCTTCAATGATTCCATATGCAAAATATTTGGATACACCAATGACGAATTAATGGGTATGAATAACCGAGAGTGCACAGAGAAAGAGACTGCTAAAAGACTATACCAAACCTTCAACAGAGTATATGAAACAGGAAAACCTACCAAGATATTTGATTTCGAGATTATTAGAAAAGACACTACCAAAAGATATGTAGAGGCCTCCGTATCGCTCATAAAGGATTCAGAAGGTCAGAGAAAAGGGTTTCGAGGTATTGTACGAGACATTACAGAAAAAAAGAACCTCGAATCCCAACTCCTCCAGGCACAAAAGATGGAAGCCATTGGCACTTTAGCAGGAGGCATTGCCCATAACTTCAATAACCTCCTGATGTCGATCCAGGGAAATACCTCCT
>Ga0307378_10001402_pt1 | contig 39365 bp, 53 predicted proteins | sample UN1MG_FD_202238 | JGI IMG/M metagenome (GOLD analysis project Ga0307378, IMG submission 202238) | Soil microbial communities from Risofladan, Vaasa, Finland - UN-1 | ecosystem: Environmental > Terrestrial > Soil > Coastal area > Acid sulfate soil | place: Finland: Risofladan, Vaasa | collected...
CGCTGGCTCCCTCCGGGATAGCTTCCGGGGAAGCGTTCGGGACAGCGGTGATCAGTGTGGGCTCAGTGCCTTTGGTTTCTTCGGGGATAGCTTCTGCTGAAGCCTTCGGCACTCCCGTAATTACTACGGGGGCCGTCACGGTCAGTCCCTCCGGGATAGCTTCCGGGGAAGCGTTCGGGACAGCGGTGATCACTGTTGGGCCTGTCTCCGTCATAGCTGTGGGTATTTCCTCCGGGGAAGCCTTCGGATTGGCTACGGTATCCCCCGGAGCCGTCAGCATTCTCCCGGCATCTATTCCATCGCAGGAAGCATTCGGGACTCCGGCAGTGGGCCAGGCTATCGAAGTATCCGGGATTATTTCCGGGGAAGCCTTCGGGACAGCGGTGATCACTACGGGGCCTGTCTCCGTCATAGCTGTGGGTATTTCCACGTCAGAAGCCTTCGGGGTATGTTTGGTCACTACGGGGGCCGTCAGCATTCTACCATCAGGAATAACCACAGCGGAAGCCTTTGGTATTCCTTCTGTCTCCCCTGGTGCGGCCCCTGTCGGGCCGGGAGGGATTGGGACTGAGGAAATATTTGGGACGGCTGTGATCACTGTTGGGCCTGTGGATATACTCCCCTCCGGGATCACGACAGCGGAAGCCTTTGGAGCTGTGACTGTGACTCCGGGAGCCGTGAGTATACTTCCCACTGGAATTGTATCAGCTGAAGCCTTCGGAGTCAGCAGCGTTTTTACTGGTCAATTTATCGATGATGCTGGTGGGATCGCTTCCGGGGAAGCCTTTGGGACGGCTTTACTACAATATCGTCAGATCATATCCCCTTCTGGAATTGTCTCTGGGGAGTCCTTCGGGACAGCGGTGGTGCGATTGATTCCGCTCTCTCCGTTTTTCCAGATGCTGGAGGATGATATTGATGATGTATTTCTGCACGTCGGTTCCAGTGAATTTGCTGAGGCGGCCGTATATCACAGCCCTGAGTGGGGTGTGACTATGGATATCAATTTGATTTTCGACAGGGAGTATTTGGCGATAGATATTGACAGCGGGGCGATGGTGCAGGGGCGGGAGCCTTACGTGCTTATTCAGTCCCGCAAATTACCCCATCCCCCTGTCCAGGGAGATTGGTTGGAGATACGGGGAGCCCGTTGGCGCGTGGTTTCATCGCAACCGGACGGGACAGGGATTTCAGTGGTGACGTTGAACGAAGGGATTTGAGATGCCTTGGAAGCACAGGAGAAATGAGATCAGGGGAAAGCTCACGGCGCTCCTAAAAGCTGGAGTGGATGTGGGGCAGCGTGTATTTCCGGAGCGCTTTGACCCACTATTCATTCCTGAGATGCCTTGTATTTGCTATTATTTTGAGAATGAGCCAGTGGATGATGATAAAGCGCGGCCGATTAGGAAAAAGCGGAGACTCACAGTCAATATTGATATTATCCGACGGATCGGACAGGAGGATGGGCTTGAGTCTTGGTTGGATGAGCGGGCGGCGGAGGTGGAACAGGTTTTTGATAATAACAAGTATTTGGATTTCAATTATGTCTCCGATACTTTTCTCACCAATACGTCGTGGGGCAGTATTGATGTGAGTGCTGAGGAGCACGTCAGGGCTCTCCGATTGACGTATCAGATAAATTATGAAACAGAGATTCAACCCACGTCAAGCCTGGATGAGTTCAAGAAGGCTCCGACAGACTACGTGACCCCGGAGGGGGCGGAAGCGCGGGATGATATTGTGATTCGCACTTAACATATTCAATGGAGGTGGTTATGCAGATAATAGTCAAACCCAAATCTGGAATGATCGTGCGCGATCCCCGTGGTGGGGCAATTATTCCGGCCGGGGGCAAGCGCGTCAATCCTTCGACATATTGGATGAGGAGGTTGGAAGCGGGAGACGTTGAATTGGGAACTAAAAAAACAGTGGATAAAAATCTGAAGACTTCAGCGGCTTCAGTATTCAAATCTGCTGCTGACAAGTAATATTTTTATCATCATTTACAGGAGGGAAAATCATGTCAATACCCACTACAATTCGCGTGCCTTTTGTGTACGTTGAATTTGACGAGTCACGGGCATATTCTGGCCCGGCGCTTTTGAAATACAAAGTGCTAATTTTAGCGGAGAGATTGAGCACGGGAACGAAGGCAGTCAATGAGATTTCGGCTGTCACTTCAGCTGATCAGGCAGCAACCTATTTCGGCGCGGGATCCGTGATTCACAGAATGTTTCAGGCTTGGTTTCAGAACAATAAACTGGTTGAAGTTTTTGGGCAGGGGATCGAGGAAGCGACAGGAAACAAGGCAGCAGCAAGCATAGTATTCACCGGAACAGCTACAGCAGCAGGGACGGTATATGCTTATATTGACGGAACAACTATCCAAGTTGCTGTTGAATCCGGAGATGCTGCCGCTGATGTTTCATCCGCTCTGGCTACGGCGATCATTGCCGTGACTTCTCTCCCAGTGACCTGCGACGGCACCACTACTCCGGGAACGGCTGTGGTGACTTGTCGGACAAATGGAACAGTGGGAAATGAGTTGGATATCCGGCTCAACTATAATGACGGAGAGGAGTTGCCGGCGGGCATCACTGCTGTTGTCGCTGGATCGGGCCATCAGGCTACTCTCTCCGGCGGCACGGGGACTCCCGATTGGTCAAGCACTTCTCCCCTGTCCAGCTGGGGTGATACGTGGTTCAATATCATTATCGGATCGGTCAAGGATGCGACCAATATGACTTTGATCGAGACTGAGTTGGCAGACAGATTTGGTGCCCTGCGTATGATTGATGGTATATATATCTCCTCCCAGCGCGGGACTCTCTCTGGACTTGCGTCATACGGAAACGGGCGCAACAGTCCTCACGTGATCATGCTGGAGAACGGTGGAAAATTAGGAGTGGGCGGCCCGACAAGCAGCTGGTGGATTGCGGCGGGAGCCGGAGGACGGATTGCCACTGAGGCTGAAATCGATCCGGCCCGGCCATTTCAGACTCTTCAAATTATCGGAGCCCTCCAACCCGATATCACGGAACAGTTCACACTGGCAGAGCGCAATACTCTCCTCTATGACGGCATAGCAACCATCCGTCCGTCATCCGGGGGAGCGGTTCAGATTGAGCGGGCAATTACAATGTATCAGACCAACGCTGCGGGAGCGGCTGATATAGCTTATTTGAACTCAAATACTCTGTTCACATTAATGTATATCCGGTATGACTGGAGAAACATTATACTGACAAAATATCCGCGAGCGAAGTTGGCGAATGACGGAGTGATGGTGGCTCCGGGACAGCAGATCATGACCCCTTCTGTGGGCCGGGCCGAAGCGATAGCGCGGGCGCGCACGTGGGAGTTCTTGGGACTGGTGGAAAATATCGATCAGTTCAAACAGGATCTGGTGGTGACGCGGAGTATATCTGATCCGGATAGGTTGGATTTCCTCCTTCCTCCTGATTTGATTAATCAATTGAGGGTGGTGGGGAGCACTATTCAGTTCTTGTTGGAATCACCGACAATATAAACGGAATACTTACAATCTTTTTGGAGGTAGAAAATGTCAAATGAGAACAGAAGAGCGGGCATACTTGAGGTGAAAAAGGATGCCCAATTGCTGGATGTGAAGGGAAACTGGACGTATAATATTGGGCGGCCGAAACGTGACGCGATAATTGGTGCTGATCGGGTTCACGGATACAAAGAAATGCCGCAAGTTTCTTACGTCGAAGGCTCTATCACAGATGCTTCAGACTTGGATTTGAAATCATTGTTAGACACTACCAACGCCACTCTCACCCTCACCCTGGCCAACGGCAAAACAATTGTTTTCCGTGAAGCCTGGTATGCGGGGGAAGGTGCAGTGACTACGGAGGAAGCGGAAATTGCCGTCAGATTTGAGGCAATGAGCGCTGAGGAATTATAATCAACCGGAGGGAGTTCACCGGGGACTCCTTCCTATTTTTTCATAATCAATCAGGAGGTAGATGATGGCTGGTCAAAGAGAACAGGGACAGGAGCAAAAAGTATTTCCACTCCCTCACACTATCAGGCTTCAGGAGCCCATCCCATTCGGGAAAGATGAAACGATTAACGAGATTGTATTTCAGCGGAGACTCAAGGCGAAGGACTTAATGGGCATCAAGGTGCAAGATATGACCTTTGATGATATGCTGAAAATAATCTCCCGTATGACTGTTCAATCGATGGCGATTATAAAAGAATTGGACGGGGTGGACTTTATGGAAGCATCTGAAGTTGTCAACTCTTTTTTGCCAAATGGGGCTCAGGCGGATTAGCACGCCTGGGTCAATTCGCGGTTCTGTTTCATTGGCCCCCGTCGGAACTATATGAGATGGATGATGTGGAGATCCGATTTTGGGGCAAAGTTGCGGATGAGTACATGAAAGCGCTCAAAGGAAAATCATAATGGCTTTTGGAATCAGACCAGTGCGCGTCCCGATTGTGGGCGTGGATCAGTTCTCCAAGACGTTCGGAAAGATAGGCAAAAACCTGTCCCGATCAGGAGAGAAGATAGCACAAGTGGGATCATCGATGACCCGAAAAGTCACGTTGCCCATTATGCTAGCTGGCGCTGCTATTTTAGCCACAGCGGGATCCTTTGAAGCGTCAATGAAGGAAGTTCAGGTACTCACCACTACTTCCGGAGCGGCTTTCACAAAACTGTCCGACAGGGCGCGGGAGATGGGAGCAAATACCCAATTCTCCGCGTCCGAAGCTGCAAAGGCGATGACATTCTTGGCGATGGCCGGGTTGAGCGCTGATCAAACATTCACGGCGCTCCCCGGCACTCTTCAATTAGCTGCTGCGGCGGGGACGGATCTGGCGACGGCGGCTGATCTGGCTACTAATATCATGACCCCATTCGGGTATGGAGCGGAGCGGTTGACTGAGATCAATGACGTTCTGGCCAATACATTTACGCGAACAAATACGAATATGCTTCAGCTTGGGGAGGCAATGAAATACGTTGCTCCTGTTGCTAACGCAATGCATATTTCCCTTAATGAGACGGCGGCTGCAATAGGATTGATGGGCAATGCGGGTATACAGGCGAGTATGGCGGGAACGTCACTGCGCGGTGTGCTCTCCAAACTGGCTACTCCCTCCCGCGAAGCAATCAGGGTATTGTCGAAACTACGGATCAGAAAACAGGACGTGCTGGACAGCAGAGGGAATGTCAAATCAATAATCGACGTGGTGAGAGCGCTGGAGAAGTCCGGCGCTTCAGCCGGGGATATGCTGGAGATATTTGGAGAGCGGGCAGGTCCTGGGATGGCTGCGCTGGTCCAACAGGGATCCGGAGCGCTGGCAGATTTGACGGAGAAAACGAAGATCACCGGGAAGGCTGCGGAGATAGCGAAGATCAGGCAAGAGGGTTTATTTGGCCAATTAAAGCGGCTCCGGAGCGCGGCGGAGGAGCTGGCGATATCTATGGGTGAGGCGGGACTGCTGGAAGCGGCGACAAAACTTGCTATGAAATTAATCGCTCTCACCCAGAGATTCCAGAAGCTGTCCCCGGAGACAAAGAGATGGTTGATGATTACTGCGGGGATCCTTGCGATCTTGGGGCCGATACTCCTGGTGGTGGGAAAGTTTATAGCATCTTTGGGATTTATCTTCATTGGTGTGGCGAAGCTGGCCCCCGTATTTCTATTTCTATTGAAGATATTTGGTTGGCTCCTCACTGGGTTCAAATTCCTATTTGTGGCTTTCCGGATATTCATGGGACTGTCGAAGTTGGCGTTGCTCAATCCCGTCACGTTGATCATAGCTGCGCTATTTATTTGGATCTACGTCATCAAGCAAATAGCGGACAATTGGGAAGCGTTGACAAGTGCGTTTGAGAGCAAAATGACTTTCTTCAAAACCTTCAAATTTTTTCTTGCGGAGATAGCTGAAGCGCTGGCTGATATGTTCTCTAAAATCCCGCTATTGGGGAAGGGACTGTCAGAGCATTTCAGACTGGCGGCGGAGGGCTTCAGGATGGAGGGAGCTGAGACGGGGGCGGCGACAGCTGGCGCGGCAACAGTGGGCTCAGTCAATACGAATAATGCGCACGTGCTTGTGGAGGTTCAGAGCAAGGACGGTTCCCCAGTGAGAGCGAAACGGGAGAGCGGTGCTGATGTATCGTTGAAAACGGATACGGGCCTGATGTGGGCTCCGGGATTATAGGGGAGAGTATTATGGGATGGAAAGAGAGATTATTGCCGGCCAGTTTTCGCGGTGTTTCTTTTTACGTGAATGCGGCCAATAACACGTTCGGCCGTCGAATGATCACTCATGAGTTTCCCCAACGTGACGTGCCGTATACGGAGGACTTGGGGCGGCAACCGAAGCACTATCAGATAGACGGATATTTGCTTGGTGATATGTATATGGAACAGCGGGACAGGCTTCAGAGCGCTTGTGAGGATCAATCCACGGCAGGTGAATTGATTCATCCTTATTACGGGATATTGAAAGTGCTGTGCTCCCGGTTTGTCACTTTGGATAGTACGGAGGAGACGCGGATACTGCGCATTCAGATTGCTTTTGTCGAAGCTGGCTCTCTCCTGTTCCCTTCAACTTTTGTGAATACTTCTTTTTCCAACGCCACCAACAAGCTATCCGTCATCGATCAGGCGCGGGCCGGGCTCAGGGCTCTCTATGATTTGACCCGTATCCCGGTAAATAAATTCAGAGAAATACGCACCAATGTTCAATCGGCAATAGGAGCCATTGAGGATTATAGATTGATAGTTGCTTCTGTTGCTTCATACGGGAAGATGGTCAAACGGACTCTGGCCGATATCGATACACTGATTCAAAGCGCAGATGATCTGGCTGAAGCGATGGCCGATTTGGTGACGTTTGGATCTTTCCCTGATGGATTGTTTCCCTCTGATCGCAATGATTTCGATACTGCCAATGAAGAAAATCCGGCGACTGAATTGAATAGCAGGGATCAATTCGATGAATTGAAATCTATGTTTGAATGGGAGCCGGAGACAAGCACCAGCGAGCAATCGGACGCGGTGACCGCGTATATTCAGCAAATCAATATAGCCACAGGCGCTGGTTTTATGTCCGTGATGCCCTTCAGCAGTCTGGATGACGCGGAAGCATTCCAAGACATTATAGTGGGCCAGATCAATAGGGTGCTTTTGAATGATCTTCCGACAGATATTGCGGCGGCTTTCCGCGATCTAAAAGCATCAGTGATAGCTGATTTGAAAAAGCGTGCCACTACATTGGCCCGGCTCACCACGTTGACTCCTCCGGAGTCCGTCCCGGCCCTTGTGCTGTCCTTTAAGCTATACGGAACAGTGGATGCGGAACAGGATATCATTGATAGGAATAAAATTGATCATCCCGGATTTATCCCCGGAGGACAGGAAATTGAGGTATTGACCAGTGTCTGAAGTCAATCTGAGAATAGGAACGGTGAACTATACTGGCTGGAAAACGGCGAGTATTTCCCGCTCCATTGAGTCTCTTTGCGGTTCCTTTTCTTTGGAATTGATAGATGGCTTCACTCCAGAGCTATGGCCAATCACTCCCAATGTTGAAGCTGATATTGATATTGATAATACTCCCGTGATGCGCGGGTTGATCGATCGCATCAGCCCCTCCATTAAACAGGATTCCAGAGGGCTGTCAGTTTCAGGAAGGGATACAACAGCGGATCTGGTTGACTGTTCGGCTATGAATGAGCCGGGGACTTGGAGAAACAATACAGTCACAGTCACAACACTGGCCCGTGCGCTGTGCGCTCCTTTTGATGTGAGAGTGATTGCGGAGCGGCAGACCGCTGAGAAATTTACCCATACCATACAGGCGGGGGAGAGTCCTTTTGAGTCTTTGGCGCGGGCGAATGAATTTGAGGGAGCACTATTTTTAACTGATGAGCGGGGACGGCTATTGATTACCAGCCCAGGGCAGGGGGAGCCCGCAACCGATAAACTGGTGACGGGGGAGAATATTATTGAAGCGTCAGCTGCTATTGATTATTCAGATAGGTTCTCTGATTATACAGTGAAAGGACAGGCGCGGGAGATAGGGGACGGATGGAACAGCAATACAGTATCAGTCAAGGCTTCATCCTCAGATCCTATCATCGCATCAAAGCGCTTCCGTCCGAAGCTGATAGTTGCTGAAAAAACTGTGAACACTGCTGATGCGCAGAATCGGGCTGATCTGGAAGCGACGGTGAGAGCGGCGAAGTCATCACAAGTGACCGTGACTGTTGCTGGTTGGGCTCAGAGGAGCGGAAGGCTTTGGCCTTTGAATGGATTGGTATCGGTGAATATTCCTGAGCTACAGTTGACGGACAGAAAGATGCTGATCACTTCGGTCAATTACTCCAAATCTATCGGTGAGGGATCGAGAACAATCATTGAGTTGAGACGTGAAGATGCTTATAAAGCATTGGTGAAAAAACAAGTCAGAACAGGAACGGCGAACGGCTATGGCTGGTAATGATAGGACATTGAATATGCTTGAGCGTTGGATTTCTCCGCTCAGAAAGCGTGTTGCGCTGATGATTATGAAAGCCGTCGTGAAGAGCATCGACACGGCCACAAAGCTGCCCACAGTGACCGTGGCGTTGCTGTCGGGGGAAGATAAACCAGTCACCCTTCTCCAAGCATACGGCATGGCATCCTGGCCAGTTACGGGGGCGCAGGGCATTGTCCTGTTTCCCGGAGGAAATCGGGAACAGGGCTTGCTGGTTTCGACGGATAATGCGGATGGGCGGCCCGCTCTGGATAATGAAGGTGATACGGCTCTATATAACAAGGGCGGATGCCTGATCAAGTTGAAAGATGACGGAATTGAGATCACAGCGGCCGGAGGAAATATCACCATCATAGCTTCCGGATCTGAAGTGAATATAACTACGGATAAATTCACAGTCAACGGCTCTAATCTTGAGGTGACTTAATGTCAGAATTTATAGCCAATCAAGATTGCACTCTATCCATAATCACTCCGGGGGTATCGGGGGTGATTACGGTTCTGTCCGTCCCCAGTACGGTGATGAAAGCGGAGGGCAAGGGAGTATACAAAAAGGAAATTGAATTTAGTGTAGCCAATGTGGTTGCTGTGGCTCCGGCTCCTCCTTGCGGTTCGGTGACTCCGGGGACTGTCACCAGTGCGAAGATATTAGCAACGGCAATAGCGGTGACTACTGAAGGGGATGCTGTGATGAGATTAGGGGATAAGGTGACAGGGGTGACCACGACAGGGGCAACCAATCCCGGCTCTCCTCCTATTTCTTGCACAATCACTTTTGATGTGGAAATCACGGACGCTGGACAGAATAAAGTGAAGGCGGTTTGATATGGATTTTGAAAATATAGGCGATATGATGATGACTCTTGATCCGTTGGATGGGTACGGAGATATCAATATGACTTTACGGGACGCTGCCAGAGATTCAGGGCTGGAGACAGCGGTGCTCATATCTCTGTTCTCCGACAGGAGAGAGAATGATGAGCGGTTGCTCCCAGATGACTCCGGGGGCAAGGGTGGATGGTGGGCGGGGGCCGTATTGGATAGTGATATAGAATTTGGATCAAGGCTTTGGTTATTACAGAGGGGAAAAGATGTCAATGAAGTATTGACATTATCTCGTCAATATTGTCTTGAGGCACTTCAATGGATGTTGGACGGGGAAGTGGCGAGCGAGATTGACGTGACCGCAACCAAATACAGTTCTCAAATATTGTTCCTGTCCATCCGCATAGTACGGCCAGGAGTCACTCAATCAAATGAATTTACTTATAGATATTTCCTAAATTGGGAAGCACAGACTATACGAAGGGGATAATATTATGCCGTTCACCAGACCAACACTGATTACGATTATTCAACGTATTGAAGCGGATATGGAGCAGCGGCTCACTGGGACTGTCCCGTTGCTTGCTGTGGGGCTCCTCCGGATATTGGCCAGAGTATTTGCGGGAGCAATCCACCTTCTGTATGGACTCCTCCAGTGGCTTGCCAAACAGCTATTCTATGATACAGCGGAGGAAAGCGAATTGGACAACCATGCCCGGCGATGGGGCTTGACCCGGAAGGCGGCTGAGTTTGCAACAGGCACAATCACATTCACTGGAGTTGATGGGGCGAGTATTGCGACTGGGACATTGGTGGTGGATGAAGATGGAGTTGAATTAGAAACTACAGCCAGCGGAATAATAGCGGCCGGGACTCTCACGTTGGCCGTCGAAGCTGTGGAGCCGGGGGATGCGGGAAATTTAACGGCAGCCACTGTATTGATTATGATAGAGCCGATGAGTGAAATAACTGAAGTTGAAGTTGTATCAATGGCCGGGGGGTTGGATCAGGAGAGCGACAGCGATTTGGCCGGAAGGATATTTGAGCGCATATCTACTCCTCCTATGGGCGGGACTGCTGATGATTTTGAACGATGGGCAAGGGAGGTGTCTGGAGTGGCGGATGCTTGGGCCTTCCCGAATAATCCGTCATTGGGGACGGTGTCAATAGTAGCGAAGGCGCTGGGGGTTGACCCTGTTCCGGCTCCCGCTCTCCTGTCTGCCGTAGAAACAAACGTGAATGCAAAAAAGCCAGTCACGGCCGGGACAGCAATTGAGCCTATTGTCAGTAAGTTGATAGATATTACAATTGAGATTGATACTGATTATACCCCGTATGAAAACGCTATTGAATCTAATCTGTCGGATTTCTTCGGAAGCGAAGCGGCCCCCGGCGGGACAATTCTTTGGAGTCAATTGAATAACGCTATATCAACATCAGGCATTCCGGATTATGAGATCACGCAGATCACTGTCGCCGGCACTCCTGTCTCCTTGGCTGATATCGTTTTCACAGGTTTTGAATATCCTGTTTTGGATGATGTATTCTGGACTTTGATTTAATAGGCGGAGAAAAATATGGCATATGAAGAATTTGAGCCGTCTCAAAAATACTCCTGTTTAGAGTATTTGAAAATGCTCCGACGGCTATTGCCCAGCGGGCCGCTATGGGATCGGCTCCGGATCGCTCCGTGCTTGGCGGTGACTCCCCGGTATTGGGTGAAGGTTGCTGAATCTCCCTCCAGCGCTCCGGCCGGGTTGGAAGTCATGGTCACGCAGACTTATGGCGGCCGTATTTGGATGGGGACACGTCACACAGACGGAACAGGGAGACTATGGCAATGGTTCGGATCGGAGTTGGAGATATCCCTTGCGGCAGATACTTATTTGGGGCAGGAATTGATCTATGCGCTGGAGCCTTATGGCGGGTATTTAATGGTGGGAACGGGGAGAACAGGAGCACTATTGAAGCATACTCCCGGCTCAGGTTTTTGGTCAGTTGAGGCTCCTATGACCAGTGGTCAAACTGATCTTTTTTCCCTTCGCACATCTTTCTATCCCGGCCCTCAACCAATTCTTTATATCGGAACATATCCCAACGGACTCCTTCTGAAGAATGATATTTGGGCACCAGGTTCAATGACTCCTGTTCTCCCCCAAGCGGCAGGGAAATGGACCATACACTACATGGATATACTCAACAATAAGTTATACGGAGTGACGGAGAGTATGGCGCTATTTGAGTGGGATTTCGCGGCTGGCACGTGGACTGTGCTTCAGGACGGGTGGATGGATACTATAGGTGGATGGGCGCTCAGGGCCTTCAACGGTTCTGTTTTTGTCGGTACACGGGATCATGCAAGGATCGGATATTGGGATGGGGCTTCAATTGTAGAATTGCCCCGCTCTCCCTATTTGGATTATGATAGTTCTCTTCATTTTCTCCGGGAACATAATGGAAAATTATATGGTGTGACGATGGCGGCTATCTCCGGCGCTCCTCCAACTATCGAAGGCGGATCATATCTAATTGAAGTTGATTCCAATTTCAATTATCAGATATCGGCTTTGACCCCGACAGCCAATGGGATTGGTATGGCTGGATTGGAAAGCCTTAATGGAAAGTTATACGGTATCCAAACTGATGGGACAATATGGGAAGCGGTGGAGAGCCCGGAAACGTCATGGTTGGGGCGGTTATTGTCTTGCTTTGCTTCGGAGCTATCCCGTTTTGAAGCTGATGTGGTTAGGTTGCAGCGGGAAAGCGTCCCCGGACTGTCCGTTGAATTGCTATCGGACTGGGAGCGGATAGCAGGGTTGCCTGATATATGTACTCCTCCCTCATTGACGACAGCCCAGAGGCAAGCCAATGTTCACACAAAAATATATTTGACTTATTCAGGGCTCAGCAGTCAATTCTTTATTGATTACGCGGCAGGGCTGGGCATCACTATCACGATATCAGATGTATCGGGCGGGGATTTATTCCGCACAGGACATAAGACTGATGGAAGGATTCAGCGAGTCACTCAAATGCCCCCTCCGGACGGTATTGATGATTCAAGACTAAATTCATCAAGCGTTCAATATCAGTGGGTAGTTGATGTGGTATCGGATCCGGGAGGAAATAGGAGCCTGATGGAATGCGTATTCAATAAGATAAAACCAGCGTGGACTCAAGTGATATTCACGCCATAAACAGGAGGAAACAATCATGCACAGGTGTACCAACGCGGACAGCAAAACCACGGCCACGGGAAAATACGACGGAACGGTTGATATATACCGCGATCAATTGGGAGGGAGCTATGACGCAACGCAATTGAGGCACGCGGAAATGAACGCAATACAGGAGGAAATAGCCAACGTCATTCGCGGTGAGGGTATATCCCTCCAAACGGATACTGAGACTCCTGCTCAGATGTTTCAATTGGAAACGGCTATCAATGCTAAGCTGGTTGCGTCCCGGATAGACAATGATTCAGGGGTATCCGGAACGGATGTGGATGATGCGTTGGATCAGTTGGATTCTGATATCGGAGGGTTGGATAGTACAGATATCGGGAATGTTTCTACTGTCACCGGAGCTACAGTAACAGCTGCGCTGAATGCTCTGGATACTTTACTTGGATCGCTAAGCAGTGATGATGTGGATAGTGATTGTGGATATCTATTGGGAACAACAGTGACTGATGATCTTGACAATCTGGCGGAGCGATTGTATTATGATGAACTGTTCGGAACAATAACTGGATTCAATTATGAAGTAATTACGGGGGGCAGTGATTATTTTAGAGTGAATTTCAGAACGGAAGGCAAGACTATTGGGCGGCCCTTTGGCCCCTATGCGCAACCGATATATCGAATCAATGCTGGCGATCATTATAAAAATGTAGTTGCCGGAAGTGCTCTGGTGAGCTGGGTTGCGGGTTCGGGTGTCGGGGGGTGCGCTTCTGCGCTTGAGGACTTGCCCGCCACTCCCTCCACTACGTTTTCCGGTATACAGACTTCGGGGAGCGCTGTCATTACATCAATGACCGATACCACGAAGATCAGCGTGGGTGATCTTGTGGCTATCAGCAGTACGGGCTTTGCTCCAAATAAATACGTCAGGGTGGTCGGGAAATCTGGTACTTCAATTACGGTTCACCGCACATCCAGCAATACTTCTGGATGTACAGTTGAAGTGGCTTTCCGGCCCCTATTTGTATTTGCTCTGGGGAAAACTACATTGATGACGGCTGCTGAATACGGATTTGATACTTCTTATAGTGCATCAAATTTGATGTCAGATGTGGCTGGGGATGGGTATGATTTGTATAGACGGATCGGACATATTATCATATCCGGATCTATCCCCGGAGCGGCGGGAGGATGGGCCGTAATTCCTATGGTGAAACAGGGGCAGAGATTTATTTTGAATGAGTCCGTGAAGTTGGAAGATACTGCGATCATAGGATCAACCGCAAGATCATTTACAGTCCCACTGCGCACCGACGTAAATGATTATTGGTATAAGATCGCTGATATGCAATTTACTTATAGATCAGGAGGGGATACTGGAGCAGCTACTCAACTGGATATCAGGGGCGATGACGGAGGAGGAAGTGCGGACAGTATTCTGGAGTCATTGAATCTGGATACGGCGAGCAGTGAAACGTATGACACTATTCAGGCGATGGTGCCGTTGCGTAAAATATCATCTGAATATTATGTGAGACGTTCGACAGGGGATTTGGATGGGGAATTTGAGGCACGTTTCCGGGGATGGATTGAGGATTTGAGCAGTGAATGGGGTACTTAATGGCTAATGATTGTAATGAACATTCAGAGCATGCCTGGCGCTTGGAACGTAATGAAAAAGATATCCGGGATAAGACGCGGGAAATATGGCAGCAAGGAGTTATTCCGTTGAGAAAGCAGATTAGTGTCATGATACGTTGGGTGATTGCCGGGATGGGTGCGGTGATTCTACATCTGGGCTTGACCCTTCTCCAGTGGTATACAAACAGGGGGATTTGATGTTGACTCCGACAGCGGCGGCTCACGCAGCGGATATGATTCAGGAACACGATTTGCTCACGGCCAGGTTCCATAATCTTGATACCACTTTGGTGTCGGGAGCGCTCCGACAGATGACTCAGATGGTCTATAAGCCCAACCACTACGGGATATATGAATTGGTGCCACCGGAGATATATTCAGTATACGGTGAGAGTTCTCTTTGGTGGGTGGACGCGAGACAGGCGTGGACGGCGGACGCGATCTGGGAGCGATTCAATAGTGCCTCTAAACTGGAGCGCTGGCCCGTATCTGGGGAGAAACGGCGCATCTGGATAAACAATTGGCGGTGGGGAGGGCCACGCAAATATAGTGGTTTCCGGCCGCCAGACTGTTCGGAGGGCTCCCCCCTATCGCAGCACAGGTGCTCCAGGGCCACTGATATGATTATAGAGGGAATTACAGCGGAGGAAGTCCGGGAAGATATCCGCACGCATCTCAGCGTTTCAGCGTATCAATTTATCACTGCTGTCGAATTGGATGTGGATTGGCTTCATACAGATTGTAGAAATACTGGGAGCGATCAGATTATGTGGATAAAACCATGATAGGAGGAAATATGGATTGGAGCAATGTACTCCAAATCGGAGGAGGAGCGGCCGCTGGTGTGATAGCATCGATACTTGCTGCGCTTCCTATATTTTTGGGCCTTCGGAGAGCTGCGGAGGAAGCGAGAGAACAGACTATTTTATTCACAGACAAATGGGGCGAGAAGGGATTGGACAAAGAATTGAGGATTGATGTGAGAAGATTGTTGATCAGCTATGATGCGGTGACGGAGCGAGTTGCGGATATACTATCAATATTCGGTGCCCGGAGAGCGGCAGCGCGGCTCCGGGATCTTATTGATGATTCACGGCTGAAATTATAGTTTCCCGGTCAGACCACATTGGTCTGCCTCCTGCCCCTGGTTTCGCTTCCGAGCGGGCCGGGGGTTTTTCTATGGTTCAAATATAAAACGCTATAAAAACGCTATACAGCTAAATGGTATCTTTTATGTTATCTATTCTCTTTTGTAAATTTTTAGACAGTTAAGGGGACTATGTAGTGCTATAGCGTTTTTATAGCGTTTTCATTTCGGAGCCAAAAAAATATACAATGAAATAAAATTTTACAATTGCCTAAATGATTATTGTATATTTGGTTAGGCACGATGGTGAAAATAAATAAAAAAAATACTTGTATTTCTGAAATGTATTGGTGTATATTAGATAAGACGGAAGTTCAACCACATTCAAAGGGAGGCACCCCAATGAGCAAACAAGCAACTGATCTTCGGGAAAAAGCGGCAAGGCTGTCCCGGCTCCCCCAGAGCCCGGAGAGAGCCCGTCAGATCGCAGCAGCGCTTCGGAGCGCGGAAGCGATAGAAGCAGCGGAGCTACAGGCACAGACAGCCCGCCAGCAGCAAGCAGAGTTCAACACGGTTCGCAAACTTGTCAGACGGCGCATGGGTATCCCTTCCCGGCTGTCCGGGATAGCGGGTTCACTGGCCAATCTTATTGTCGATCTGGGCGCTATGAGGGTGACTCAGGAAATCCGGACATGAGCCCGCTCATGAAGTATACCATTAATGTATCCCGGAGCGGAAAGCACCTTTTTGTCACTGATCCAAATTCACTCTCAGATCGGGAAAAGGCATATAAGTTGTATCAGGAGTTCAAAGAGAAATTTTCAGATTGCGCTGTACAGGTGACACGGTATGAGGACGTTTCCGGATACATTGAAGATTGGGATGAACCGGAAGCGGAGCCGGAGCGCTGTTTTTATTGTGGTGAGCATGCGAAGCCGGGCGAGCAGGGCAAAACAATTCGTGCTGATATGGATCCCGGTGACCCGGAGAACGGCCCGGCCCCGGATATACAGGATGCGTGGATTTGCAATCACTGTACTAAAATTTAACAATACAAAAAACGAAGGGAGGCACCCCATGAATAATTCTTCACTAACAATAGACCAGCGTTTCATCAGTGCAATCAATCGGACGTTCACGGTGATCGCTTCGGATCTAATGGCGGCAGGAGACGCGGACAGTATCAGCGGAGCAGAAGCGCGGGAAGTCACGATGGATAGCGGATATATGGAGATGTATGGCGATGATAAGGAAGCCGTGGCGGAGTTCCGCAAGCTGTCCTATACAGCACAGGAAAAAATAGCGAAACGCGCACTGCCGTGCCGGAGGTACTCATGACTGACGCGGCCCTGATTGCCTTTATAGGCGCGGATATGATAGAGGAAGTTTGCCCTGAATGTATGGGAGACGGTTGTGAAAGCTGTTCGGGCTCCGGACTTGTTTCCAGTGAAGATGCGAAACGGATCCAGAACAGGATTGACTGGGATATGGATTTATTTTTAATAGAGGAGGAGCGGAAGGAACGAAGGGATGAAGTATATTTGAGCCAGCTGGCTATACAGTATTGCTGACAGGGGAGGCACCCCATCACTTTCAATATTCTTTACAGGAGGCACAGATGAAACAGGGCAGGACACTGACAGGATTGGCGGAGCAGTTGGAGCATCAGTTGGAATCGAAGCGTGATTATATCGCACGTCCCGATGCGTTGACTATGACCGAAGGGCTGTCACTCTCCGGACTCCCGGAAGGCGAAGTGGGGATCACCGATTTGGCCCACTCCCAGATAGCTGAGTTCACAGGTATCCCCGGCCCATACTACAAGCGGATGAAGGTCAGCTGGCCTGTTTTGCTGTCGATGAATGTCAATACATGGATGAAGGAACAGGGAGACAAGCGGCGATTGATCCGGACTCTGGATGGTTCGGCGCGGGCGATGTTGTCTGACAAATATCGGCCAATCGATAACTATGAACTGGCTGACGCGGTTCTGCCCTCTATTTCGGAAGCGGGAGCGAAGTTGGAAAGCTGTGATCTCACTGAGCGGAAGATGTACCTGAAAGCCGTTTTTCCTAAAATCGAAGGCGAGATCAAGAGGGGTGATCCTGTTCAATTAGGGCTTGTGGTGTCCAACAGCGAAGTGGGCTGCGGATCCGTCTCTATCCAGCCCCTTATATACAGACTTGTTTGCCTCAACGGCATGATCGCTCCTGACTATTCGCTCCGAAAATATCACGCGGGGCGGTTGAATCGGGAGGAAGATATCACGGCAGCGCTGTTCTCCTCCGAAACACTGGCGGCGGATAACCATGCATTTTTTCTCAAGGTGCGCGATCTGGTCAAGGGTGTGCTTCAGCAGGAAGTTTTCGACAGGATCCTGAATGGACTCCGGGAGACTACGGAACGGAAAATTGAGCGCGATCCGGTTCAGTCTATCGATTTTATGGCTGCAAGTTTCGGGCTCTCAAAGGAGGAGCGCGGCGGAGTTCTCCGGCATCTTGTCGAAGGTGGTGACCTGTCCCAGTGGGGTGTGATCAACGCGGTGACCCGGACGGCACAGGACGTGGACAGCTATGACAGGGCAACGGAGCTGGAGACGTTGGGCGGAAAGATCGCTGTGCTCAACAAGCGAGATTGGCAAGCGATAGCGGTGGATGGCGAATATAAGGAAGCAGCATAATCACGTTTCTCCGGGGAGGGCTCCGGCTCTCCCCGTTTAAATAAAGAGGAAGATCATGATGACAAAAATATCACTATATCAACACTATTTGCAGAAGGGGTACACTATGAAGGCGACGAAAGATTATGGCGAATGCGGATGCGGATGCGGACGGATGATCAAAAAGAGTGATGATTTTAAAATGTCCAGCGGTGAATTTTATCTGGATGGCCATGACCCGGCATCCACGGCCCCGAATGCTCCTTCAGCTGCGGCTCCGGCTGTGACTCCGAAACGGAAGCGCAGAGCCACTCAGGAAGCCCCGCATACTGCCCCGGCAGCAGCAGCCAGTTCTCCGGCAACCCCGAAGCGGAAGCTCGCACAGGCGGCCCCGGAAGCCACTCAGAAGTCAAAAGCGAAAGCGGAGCCGAAAGAGAAAGCAGCGCCGAAAGCAAAGGTATTGACTCCGAATGGTTTGACTATTCAATTGCTGTGTGAACGCAAATATATCGATGAAGATATATTCAAGAGAGTTGCCGCGAAGTTTCCGGACAGGAACGTGAAGCAGGTGAAAATGGATATTTCTGTGAATCGTTCAATGCTCAACAGTGAAAAATACTATAAGACAGTGAAGGAGAAATACAATATCACGGAGCCCATCGAGCGATTAATCAAAGTGGGCAAGGAATTGATACCAGCTTCTCAGATGGATACCCCGCACGTGGCTCCTGTTGTTGAGGCTGCGAAGGCTCCCGCCACAGGTGGACGGCTCCGGAAGCGGGCCGAAGCGCTGGCGCTGGACGCGAAAGCGGCCCCAACCAAAACTGCAAAGAAAAAATCAATCAAAAAGGCGACAAAAGCAACCGGCAAGGGGAAATAGCAGGTGCCTCTGCTACCCCAACGCCCAGCCGGGGAGGGTTCTTTGCCTTCTTTCTCTCCCCGGCTCTCTTTACATAAACGGCCATGGCAGGTGTGGATGCTGTCCTATATGATTCAGCGCTCTCACTTTGCCCTATTTGTCGATCCCCGGATGGGAAAGACTTTGCCCACTGTGAAGCGGATCGGGATGATGAGCCCTGCGGCTGAATCTATCCTGATAGCTGGCCCCTATAGTTGCCTGTTTGGATGGGAGGAGACTATATTGAGGGAGACAGGAGAGCGCGTGACCTATATCACAGGAGACGCGGAGAGCAAAGCCGAAGGACTCCGGGAGCGTTCCCGCTGGTGCTTAACTAATAAGGAAAGTCATTTATATGCCCCACTCCATCGTGTTCACTGGGACGTAGTTATTGCTGATGAATCTACTTTTCTCAAGAATCCAGGATCAAAAGTCAGCAAGTATTTTTCTCGCCATTTTCGTTCAGCGCGGATCCGGGGTATATTGTCCGGGACTCCGGCCCCGGAGGGGGAACAGGAGTATTTTCAGCAGCTAAAATTTCTTGACCCTTCAATTATCGGATATAAGGGATATTGGGACTGGATTCACGATTGGTTCATACAGCCATTGGGCGCTGAATTGGTAAAATCGAAAGCGCACAAATGGTATATAAGTTTGAAGGGGAGGGAGCGGCTCCAGCGCCAGCTCTCCACTAATTGTTTCGCACTGAAGCGCTCCGACGTTCGGGAGGAACGAATTGAGCGACAAGTGCGCAAGGTTCATCTTCCGGGCGAGTTCAGGGAAATCTACAATAAAGTTGAACAGGAGTTCATACTCTCTCTCCCCTCCGGCGAAGCACTCAGAACTATCTGGAGCACACAGCAGTACATATGGTATCGACAGATTGCTTCAGGAATTGTCAGAGGGGAATTGATTTGGCCGGGTAAAATTGAAGCTGTCTGGGAGTTCCTTCAGACAGAATTGAGGGGCCAGCCTGTTGTTATTTGGGCCGCGTTCACCGATGAAATACGATACATATATGACATATTTACGAAGCGGGGAGCCCGGTGCGTTCAGGTCTGGGGTGAGGTTCGGCCGGAGGAGCGAGAGCGGCGAAGGATAGAATTTCAGCAGGGGAGGGTGGAATATTTCATTGGCCAACCAGCATGTTTCCGGCACGGCACGGATTTATCGGTTGCGGATACGGAGATATATTTCAGCAGTCCGACGGGACTGGAGACGCGGCAGCAGAGCAGAGATAGAATAGTATCAATGGCCAAGGACTGTATTCTATACGTCGTGGATTTCCTCACTGAGAAAACTGTTGATGAGAGTATTCACAGGGGGACGGCCGCGAAGGAACGGCGGAGCGATCTAATGCTCAGAGTGATCCGTGACGCAAGAAAGCGACAGGAGGGAGGAGTATGAGGGGACTGGTGCGGTTGCTGTATGAATTATCCCGAAGGCTCAATGATATTACTTCGGTGATGGGCGGGAGGGGAGCCCGACGGATCCGAAACAAGTTGGTGGGGCGAGCTATCGGAAAGCGTATATTCAAATAATTTTCTACAGGAGGCACACTGATGAGAAAAGATGAGTTGACAAGCGAAGCGTATTATTGGATGAGGAGCGGGAAGGAATTGCCGGTCATTGTAAAGATTAGGTTGGCCCCGCTGATGATTATTACGGTATGCGATGGGATGACATCAATGGCGCTCCCGGACGCTGAATTTGACGGCCCGATACTCCCCCCAGTGAATTGGATGGCGGATAGAAATGATGATTCATATGAGGCTGCTGGGATAGGATATGACGGTGATTTTTAATAGTGCACAACAGGAGGAAATATGAAGGACAGCGAGGGAAATGATATTGATCCGGGATGGTGGCAGATATCTCGTTTTCTGTCCCTGGATCCGGGAGTGAATACAGGATGGTCGATTTTCGATGCTGAGCCCGTCCCTGAGTTTTCGGGGATCATACGGGCTCCGGATCGCTTCGGTAGTGCGGAGCGGTTGATCTGTTTGCGGGACAAATTAATGGAAATAATCAATAAATATCAGCCCACATTGACTGTAATAGAAGATGCAGAATTTCGCAACTATCCAACCGGCAGGGCTTCAGCAGCTTCCGGATCGCTGGAATTGCTCACAAAGATAGTGGGCGCGTATATTGTCCTTTGCCCGGAGCCCACTATGGTGCGGGCGACTCAGTGGAAGGGACAATTGCCGACGTTGATATTGGAACAACGGATCAAGAGGGCGATGGGGCGGGAGATAGGGGATATGAGAGAGCATGAGCGTGAAGCCATTGGGTTGGGTTTGGCTGTGAGGGGGGAGCTATGAGAGTGACAATAGAGCATCGTGAGTCCTTTGAAGCTATGGTGAAAACTATTAAAGCCCGTGCTATGGCTGTGGAGACTAAACAGTATTCACCCATATGTCCAATATGCAATGATCTTTGGCTCACTGAGCACGGAGAGCAAACGGTTGAATACTGTTCCTGTCCCGGAGCGCGGAGGTTTTTTGGTGAAACAATTAAGAATTGAATACTGCCGACGTTGCCGGCTCTCCCAGTGGCGGAGAATGGTGGTGATCGGGCGGGGATCGCTTCCTTGCGAATTGTTGATCATAGGTGAAGCCCCCGGAAAGACTGAGAATTTGACCGGGATCGCATTCCAAGGAAGGGCGGGGAAATTATTGGATAAGATGTTACACGAAGCAGGGCTGGCATCTTTGTCAGTCTATATCACAAATACGGTACTATGCCGGCCGTGCGATGGATGGAAAGAGGAGAACAGGGAGCCGTTGCCCGATGAGGTGCTGGCGTGCGCTGAGAATGTAGTCAGGATCCTTCGGAGAGCGCAGCCCAAATATGTAGTGCTGGCGGGGGAGACTGCGAAGCGATATTTTAAAAAGGATTTCCCAGATGCGGTTTCTATACAGCATCCTGCATATATTCTCAAGACAGGCGCGGAGAGCAGCCCCCGGTATCTGGAGAATATTAGAAAACTTCAAACCATTGAGCGGAGGAGGAAATATGAAAAAATATCATCCCGCTAAACAGGGAATCACACAGAGCATCTTGACCAATTTTATGAGATGCCCTCAGATGGGCGTTTTCTCTGTCGGGGACGGGGAACAACACTGGGAGAGCGTTGGATTGGCGGAGCGGGTGAGGTTCGGGAATATATGTCATGATATACTTGAAGGTGTATACAGTCCCGGAGCGGCCCCCACGGAGGAGCTGGTGGAAGTGCTGTTGGAACGGGCGGCGGACAAATTAGCGAATGAAGGCGATACAAGTCAGGAAGCTGAAAGCGATCTGGCGAGGGCTGAAGCTATAATGAAGGAATATATTTACACGTTTCCAGATGATTTCCACGGCAAGGCGTTCAAAGGTTCGGAAACTGTTTTTGAAGTGGAGTGGATGGGCTATCCGTTGAAGGGAAAGATTGACGCAAACTATAAAGATAAAAAAAAGAAACTGTGGATCATGGATCATAAGACAAAAGGGAAGATTGTTGAGAATAAGATTGTTGAGACATTGGCACGTGATTTTCAGTTACAATTCTATCAGCTGATTTATGAGGTCAAGATCCAGCCAACAGCTGGGGTGATGTTGAATGTCATTCGGAACAGCGGCCACAAGCCCCATAAGGGTGAATCACTCCCGGACTTCATTGAGAGACTACGCGATATTGTCAGAGCAGATCCGCAGGGTTTTTTCTATCGTTTCCCCGTCATCTTCACCCCCAAGGATCAGGAGGAGTTCCGGGGAGAATTGATTTGGAAATTAGGTCAAGTGGATAAAATAATGAGCGGGCGAGTCCCCGTGATGCACAATGAGACTCAATGTCAGATGTGCGATTATGTGAGGCTATGTAATACGGGATCTACAAACGGGTATAAACGCAAAGCACTTTTTTCAGAATTAGGAGGATGAAATGGCAATTGTCAGACGCGGAGAGAGTGGTCAACCGATCACCGCACGCGGTTCAACTACGGTGAATCCGACAGTTCTCCCGGCAGCACTACATATTTTGTCTGCGCTGTCTGGAGTAAAGACAAGGGGAGGTATGGCTGATATGTCAGCATATACTCTCCCTTCCGTCCGCACGGAGCCCAGCGAAAATCTGGCGGATTATACGTGGTTGATCTACGGTGAAAAAGGTATCGGGAAAACGTCCCTGGCCGCTCAGATGGATGCGAAGGATCAGGACGGCCAGCGGGTTCTTTTTTGCATGTATGAGCCTGGAGCGAAGGGATTGAGAGTATACGCCACTCCAGTGATTACCAGTTGGGATCAACAGAAGCACATAGTATCGCAACTGGAAGCGGATCCGAAGGCTTGGAACACGTTGGTCATTGATCCCGGAAACATAGCATATAAGCGCTGTCTGGATGCGGTGTGCCGGGTGAAAGGAATTATTCACCCCGGACTCCAGAAAGACTACGGAGCCAGCTGGGACGCGGTGAACACTGAATTTCAGGATCTTCACTCAAGGGTGGCAGCTTTGGGCTTGTCTTTTGTAGTAATAGCACATAATACAGAAAAGGAAACGGAACGGAGGAACGGAACAAAGTTTCAACGCACGGCTCCGGTAATGAGCGGAGCCACTGAGGAGTTCTATGCTGGAGTGGTTGACTTGATTGCTTATTATCACTACTCCGGGCGCTGGCGCTTTTTGATGATCCGGGGAGATGAGGATATTCAGGCAAAATGCCGCGTTGACGGTCATTTTATCACCCCCAACGGGGAGCCCGTCATCAGGATACCGATGGGCGAGAGCCCACAGGAAGCGTGGTTGAATATCCAACAGGCATTCCACAATAAACAGAAAGAGACTTGGCTGGACATTGAAGTCACAGGTATCAAGAAATCCCGGCCCAAGCAAAAGGTCAAATAGGGCCATCACATCAATCCAAAGGAGGTACTTTAATGAGTACCATGCAGGAACGAATAGCGGGAATGCGGCGAGATATTGCGACCGCAAAACAGTCACTGGCCAACGGGGGGTTCCGTGATCTCCCGGCTGCCATCTACGTCGGCCATCTGGAGCGGTATGAGCCCGGATACAGCAAGAGCGACAAAGCTCAGGTATATCGGATCATTAGAGTCACGGAAGGGGATGAAGCTGGAAATACAAGCCGTGACTGGCAATCGATCGAGAATGACGTGGGTATGGTTATTTGCTGTCAGTTCCTTGGTCAGTTCGGCTTTGAAGCTACTCCGGAGGACATATTTGATTTGGCAGCTTCGGAAGCTGCTAGTAAATTTGTCTTTCATCCGGATTTCATTGCCTGTTGCCGGGAGATAGAACAGGGCCAGCCCAAGCTCAGATTTCAGCTCACAAAGCGTCCCGGAACAGATGGAGGACGGGCATTCAGTGATGTTGATATCCTGGAAGTGATGGAAGGACTTGCGGAGACAGGAGCTGCCCCGGCTCCGGCGGTTGCCCCTCCCCAGAGGGCGGCACGTTCGGCTCCTCCGGCTCCCCCGGCTCCTCCGGCTGATCCTGAAGTATCGGCATTGATCGAATTTGCGCTGAGAAACGGAGCCACGATCAACGATGCTATGGACAAAGCCCAGATCATCGCAGCTATCGGTGAATATGAATATCCGACAGTGGGCGTGACGGAGGAGCAATTGCTCCAATCCGGGTATGCGAAGGAAGATATCAACATGGACTCGTTGATATCAATAGTGGACGCGGATCTGCTGGAGAGAAACGGCTTGGGCAGCGCGGTTGTGCGGCCCGCTCCAATTGTTCCCCCGGCGGCTCCTGCGGCTGGAGGGATACGGAGAAGGAAAAAATAGCTATGGATCGGTTGAGCGGATTTCCTCATATCCATAGGGCATGCGGTTGCTGTCGGTTTGGCGGCGGGCCGCATGGCCCTTTTCCCTATTGCGCGGAGACAGGAAAGCGGATTGATAATTTGGATGATATTTGCGAACAGGAGAAACGGGATGAAGCGACAGAAACGAATAAGGCCGGAAGCTGTGATGGGCGTGGACTCCTTCCCCGGAGCGGTGAAAGCCTTTGATATAGAGACAGCGTCAAGTGGCAACTATACCGACGGCGGAGCATTGAATCCATACGGTGATTCTTGGATATTTGCTTATTGTATCGGCCATGAATTGGATAATATTGAAGTGATCCGGGCTGGGCGTGACCCCTATTGGACCAACCCACATAATATCTGCCCCCGGCTTCAGTCCTTTTTGGATGATACTTCTATTGCTAAAATATGTCACAATGTAAAGTTTGAATATTCATTCCTTGTGACTCAGGGGTATCGGATCCCCGATAATACGGTTTGGCATGATACGATGATTATGAGTCAATTTGTCCGCAATCTCGCCCAGAACCATCAGTTGGAGTATTTGGTATGGGAGCTGGGCGGTGACCCCAACGGGGAGATGGTTGCGTTGGATGAAAAGGTGAAACGGATGGCGCGGGCTTATAATGGATTTGATAAGGTTCCGGAGCCCTTAATGAATCGATATCAACGCACTGATGGTCAATGTACTCTAATGCTGTATGAGGCTTTTCTCCCCTTCCTCCGGGAGAACGAAGATCAGTGGATTGATTACAGGAACGATATTGCGTTGGCCCTGGTCACTCAGCGAATGGAGATGAGGGGATTTATGCTGGATAGGGAGGGATGCGATAATATTCTACAGCATTGCGATAAGGGAGTGAAAGACGTATACAGTCAATTGAAGACTGTCGGAAAGCCCAATGAATTTTATAATCTCGCCAGCCCCAAAGATATCATCAGGCTCCTCTATAATGAGCAAAAGCTCAAGCCCCCGTTTTTTACAAAAACAGGACAGCCATCAACTGATAAAGATGCTATGTCAATTCTACGGGAGCAATACGGTGATCATCCGGCGCTCTCTATCGTGCAGCGTTTCCGAAGTTATATGAAAGGGGACGGAACGATCAGGAAGTATTTTGAGCTGGCAGACAGCAATGACGTGATTCATCCGAATATCAAAACCAATCATGCAGTCACAGGGCGGGAAGCGTGTGACAATCCTAATCTTCAAAATGTATCGAAGCCTGAGAATGCAAAAAATGAGTTCATCGTTTCTACGCGGCCCGGATTCCGGGCACGACAAGGATACAAGTTGCTGAACATAGATCAAAGCGGGATAGAGCTAAGATTGATCATTGAGGCGGCGGGATCCGATAAAATGAGGGAATTGATGTTGGGCGGGAAGCATCCCCACGTGCATGCTTGTGAATTGTTCTATAAAGACATATATGAAACTGATAATGGGCTTAAAATAGTGACTCCTCCCCTGGCTCCTCCTCCCTCCTATAAGCCGTATTGGATAGGTAAAAAAGAGAGCAAGCCCCGGTATGATGCAGGTAAAAATGGCCACTTCTGTCTGGGCTACGGGGGAGGGTTGGAGACGTTTGCGGAGACTATCAATATGCCTATACCCTTGGCGGAGCCGGGATACAACAGATATTGCCTGGAGTTCCCGGAGATTGTAAATTGCGCAACTGATGGAGCCCGGAAGGTAATGACCACAGGATACATAATCACCCCCTTTGGCCGGCAATTGGCTATCCCTTCCGGGAAGTTTTATGCTTGGCTGAATTATTATATACAAGGGACAGCGGCCGGAATAATCAAACGTGGCCAAGTGGCTGTGGATGAGTATATCCGGAAATACTGGAGCGGGCTCATATACATGATTTTGACTGTTCATGATAGTATTATGTTTGAAGTGGAGGAGGAGACTTGGGAAAAATACGGCCCGGTTCTCTATCGGGATATATCCCGGCTGATGATTTCGATAGAGCATATCATGGTTCCGTTGGAAGTGGAGTGGGAGATATCGGACAGATGTTGGAGTGACGCAAAACCATTCAGAATGTAGATGGGAGAAAATATGAAAATAAAACGGCCCAAGGTTAGGTTGTCTGATTTAGTTGAAACCATAGTGCGCAAGGCGCGGCTCTCTCCGTGCGGGAAAACAAAGCATGCATTCAACAGAAAACAATTGAGTGAATTGGTAGTGGTGTTGGATAGGATAGAAAACCGGACTGAGGAGGAGTTTATAAATGCCGATCAAAAGACGGGGCACAGGTGAGACGGTTTCTGCTGCCCGCTCCGTTTCTGTCGATGAGCTGAAGGCTTTTCGCAATCACGGATTTCGGCAAAAAGGTATGAGCGGGGGAAATGTATCTGGTGACTGTTTATTTTGCGGGAAGGCGGATCATTTATTCATCAATCCAGAAACAAAAATGTGGGATTGCAAGCGATGCGGACGTGAGGGCGGATTTCAAACATTTTTGGAGGAGGTTGTGAATAAAAACCTATCCAATCCGGCGCTCCCCTCAGCGCTCCAGGAATTGTCGAAAGACAGGCACATTGCTGTTGAGACACTACAGGCGGCCGGAATAGGATTCAGCCAGTTGACCGGGGAGTATACATTGCCCGTATATGCTATGAGGGGGACGGATCGGGAAGTATGGGACGTGAGGCGGTATAAGATCGGAGGAGCGTTGAAGAGCACAGCAGATTGCAAACTGGGGATCCTCAACTGGGATCAATCCCCGGCTTTCGATAAAATATGGCTTTGCGAAGGGGAGTGGGATGCGCTGGCATGTACGGAGATGTTGAGCGTGAACGGGATCGGGGATACTCTGGCACTGGGGCTCCCCGGAGCCAATACATTCAAGCCAGAATGGCTATCTATTTTCAAAGACAAAAAAGTGATATGCGCTTATGACGCTGATGAGCCCGGCCGGAGGGGAGCGGTGAAGGGATACAACATGCTTCAGCGGGCGGTGAAATCTGTGAAATTTATTCAATGGGGAGAAGTCCGGGATGGATATGACCTGCGGGATGCCTACAGCGAGCACGGCGCTGGCGCGTATGCTCAGTTGCTGTCGAAGTTGGGCGAGTATCCAGAAGGTATAGACACTGCGCAAATAACTGGCTCCCCGGATGCGGGGCAGCTGGATGGGGAGGGATTGACGGCTGAGGAGGTATATGCTCAATTTCAGAAGTGGTTATATCTCCCGGATACTGCCGTGATAGATGTGATCTTTGGTTCTATTATAGGAAATCGTCAAGCGGGCGATCCACTCTGGATGTTCATAGTGGCTCCTCCGGGGGGAACAAAAACAGAGCCACTCAGGACATTGGCGGCGGCTCCGCATATTGTTTATAAAAATACTTTGAGCGCAAAATCACTTGTCTCCGGACAGATAATGGCGGCTGGAGCTGATCCGTCCCTCCTCCCCCGGCTCCATGAGAAAATACTTGTGGTTGAGGATTGGACTGCGCTTCTATCCCTCCCAGCGGCTTTCCGGGAGGAGATATTTGGAATACTTCGGAGCGCTTTCAACGGCACATATGAAAGAGACTACGGAAACGGCCGTATATTCAAATGTGATTGTCACTTCGGGATATTAGCGGCTGTCACTCCAGCGATAGAACATGAAGCGGAGCAGATGGCCGCGTTGGGTGAACGGTTCCTGTCCTATTATCCCCCCATCCCCAGAGATATCCGGGGGCGCAGACCGTTTCTGGAAGCGGCGCGGAGAAATACGTCAAGGGTATCGGAGATGAGGGAGGAGTTGCTGGCCACTTCCTCTTTGGTGTTGAAACATAATTTCACTATATCTCCTGATGTTCCGACAGCTATGGCGGACAGGACAATTGACGCGGCTCAGTGGACTTCAATGATGAGAGGAGTGGTGAAGAGAGAACGATTCAGCAGTATGCGGGAGGTGACCCATGAGCCATACGCAGAGCTGGGGACGCGGCTTGTGACTCAATTTACAAAGCTATTGGACGGGATAGGGAGATTCAGGAGAGTGGGGACGGTGACTGAGCGTGAATTTGAAATTGTGCGAAGAATTGCCTATGGCTCCACCCCCAGCGATAGGAGACGTTTTATTGAAGTGATGTGGTGTGATAATAGTCGAGGATGGAGCACGGCGGAAATCTCCGATGCCACAGGGCTCCCCCGTCATCCTATGTGCGAACGGATAGCGGAGACATTATCACTATTGGGTATTATTAGAAAATCAAAAGCAATCAGCGGGCTCCGGGCGACGTACCTTTGGCATCTGAGGGATGACTTTGGAGCGTTGACGGAGAGCGTCGGCATTTTTAACTAATCAAAGACAGGAGGCACAAATGCCTATCAGAAAGCGCGGTTCAGTCCCTTCCCTTCCTTCGGTTTCTACAGTTCTCCCGGTCAATCCGGTTCTGCCCTCTATGGCTGTGGCCCCACGTGCGGCAAACCATATTGCGTATAATCCGGGCCGATATCCTCACGTGCCCGTTGAATTGGATTTCGTTTCTGTCCCTATTGACAGCGTGAGACTTGATCCGATGAATCCCCGTAAGAATGATATGGCCGCAAAAAAGCTGGCCCCGCTCCTCCGGCTTAATGGATTCAGGAAGCCAATATCAGTGGATCAAGACGGTGTGATCAGGGCCGGGAACACGGCATGGAAAGCGGCGAAGATATTGGGCATGACTCATATTCCTGCTGTTCGGTCATCCTATACCACTGAGAGGGACAAAGTGAATTATACGGTTTCCGATAATGAAGCCGGGACATATTCGGAGTGGGATGACGAGATATTGATGCAATTGAAATCTGGAGGGTTATTGAATCAAGATGCATCCGGGTTCAACGATAACAAATGGAAGGGGTTGGAGCTATCGGAGGAGATGCCCCCGGCGCTGCAGGAGGTTGAGATAAAAGGTGATCATAAGGAATTGGGTGATTTTATTGTGGTGCGGTTCCCGGATTCTGAGGCTCTGGCGGAGTTCAAATTGCGGATCGGTATGGGTATCAATGAACGGGCAATCGAAGCGGCCGCATTCATAAGCGCTGTCCAGGGCATGACGGCGGTTGATACAGGAGTTCCATTTTGATAAAATCCAATACTCCTTTTGAGATATATCAGATAGGTGACCGACAAAACATATGGGTGAAGCGGGAGGACTTGTGCTGCGAACAGGCAAGATTTTCCAAGATACGGGGAGTTGAAGCGCATCTGCGCTCAGTCTCAGCTTCTACAATCGGTGTGCTGGATACCCGGCACAGCAAAGCCGGATGGGGTGTGGCGTATATTGCTCAGCAGATGGGGAAACGGTGCGTGGTATATTATCCTTCATTCAAAGATATACGCGGGCTCCGGCTGTCCCAAGTGAAAGCGAAGGAATGGGGAGCTGAATTGGTTGGACTACCTGCGGGGCGCTCCTGCATTCTATACCACAGGGCTTGCCGCGATCTGGCAGAGCGGTTCCCCAATAGTTATATGTTGCCCAATGCGTTGAAACTATCGGAGAGCGTAGAGGAGACAGCCAATGAATTGATAGCGTATACTCCCAGGGAGATGCTTATTGATAAAGCGCTTTGGGTGGTTTCTGTCTCCTCCGGGACGCTGGCGGCGGGGGTGATCAAGGGGATAGAAACTATTGGTGCGAAGCCAACAGTGATCCTTCATATGGGGTATAGCAGGAAACGCGAAGCGCTCGTGAAGTATATCCAGAAATACGCGGCCGGGGATCGCTTCCGTATACTCATGGTTGATGAAGGATACAGCTATGCGGATGCCGTGCGGTTCCCCTGTCCCTTCCCCTGCAATCCGTTTTATGATTTGAAGGCGTGGCGCTGGCTGTACAAAAAGGCGGAGCAGATGAGCTATGATCCAATAATCTTTTGGAATATAGGAGAGTGAACATGAAGCGGAAAACTGAATATCAAGATTTTCTTCAAATGGAGCGTCCCGACAGAAGGCCGGGTGGGGTTGATCCGAAGTGGGGGAGGTTTGAGTATTGGGATTTGGGGATGACGCGGAATGCGCGGGAGGAGAACAAAAGCACATACAAAGTTTTTCTTGACCCGGCTCCTCACGTTATTCTTGACCAGAACGTCCCGTTGAGAGGATGGTATAAATCAAAAGCGGAGCCGAAGGGGAAGCGGGCGCGGCCCTGTTTCACCGAAGCGCTCCTGACTCAGCCCTATGGAGGAGCTTGCCCGGTGAGGTGTCAATTTTGTTATATCAATAATGGTATACGGGGGTATCGGGGAAGCGGTGTGACTGTGGTTGATCCTGAATATCCTTTGAAGATAGAGCGGCAGCTATCCAAAATGCGTTTCGGGTGGAATGCATATATTTCAAGTTTCACGGAGCCATTCCAGAAACTGGAGGAGAAATTTCACAACACTGAGCAGCTATCTGAAATCGTGACAAGCTATGGGCTGCCCCTGTTCTATCTCACGCGGCAGGTTCCCCCGGACTGGGCTTGGAAGTATTTGAAACTGAGCAAATACAGCTATCAACAATTCAGCATCATCACTCCGGATCGGGAAGTATACAGGCGGCTATCTCCCGGAGCGGCCCCGTTGGATGATCTTCTGAAGGTGATTGCGGAGATGAGGAAAGCCGGAATATATACGTCAATCCAAATCAATCCAATTCTCCCCGGAATTATCCAGCCGGAGGAGATCATGGAGTTGATACGGGAGTTGGGGAAAGCCGGAGCCCGTCACGCCATTTTCAAGTTTGTGGAAATTGTATCCCCAGCGGCCGGAGCTATGACAACTAAGATGCTGCAACTATTTCCCGGAAAGCGGGGGGAGGAGTTTGCGGCGCTGTTCTCCGATACTATTGGGGGACTCCGGACAGTGCAAGAAACATATCGTATAAGGGCTCTGCGGAGATTCCAGGTGACGTGCGCGGAGAACGGAATGACTATGGGACTTTGCTATGAATATAAATATACCCGTGATAATCAGGGAAACGTAGTTGATAAGACAGGAGAGTCACTGGGGCGGGAGTTCTGCACAGCTGATCAATGCCACGGGTTTCGCATACCGATACACGTGAAGGTGAAAGGTAAATTTCAGCCATATGAGGGTTGCCCCCCGTCGGGCTGTCTATATTGTAAAGAACAAACGGAGGGCCAGAGCGTCCCCTGCGGCAGTCCCTTCCTCCAGGAAGCCACAGCCCTCCGGCCTTCGGATTATAACAATTGGAGGAGGGGATGAGCAGCACATTCAGGGCAATACAGATAGCTGGCTATGCGGCGCGGAAAGCAGGTGCTATGATGTGGGACTGTCCCTATGATAGTAAATCACCACTATTTAAGATATGGGAAATAGGATGGAAGGCGGCAGAGCATGAAGAGAGTAAGAATGGGAGTGCTGAGCAAAATGAAGGATTCTCCCCTATGGCCATGGTTCAAACTATTCGCAGAGCTACACAAAATCAGCGGGGACATTGATCCAGTTTATCCGGTTCTGCGGAAGGTACATGAACTGAGGAACAATAGCCAGGAACAGTCCATCTGGCATGCTCTCCTCTATGTGACATGGTACAATTTAGGGAGCGCTGAGAAAGTGCTTCAGCGTTGGCCACTTCCCTCCCCAGTGGTCATGGAGGAAGCTGGATTGATCGGTCATATTTCTTGGGGTGGATTGAAGACAGGAGTGGAGCGGCGCGGATTCCGGGGGAAGGACAATGAAAAGCCATTCCAGATGATCAACGGGCTTTTAGCTTCTGTTTGGAAAAACTACAGGACGTTGGAGGAGTGGTTGACGGAAACAACGAAGCCGGGAGGACGGTTGGGTTGGCAGCGGCTCTATATCGATTTCCAAGGCTATCCGGGAAACGGGACGTGGGCCGCGTATAAGTGGTGCGATTTGACGAAAAATGTATTGGGGTATAAGATCACCAGCCCCGATATTGGACTGGGAGGAGGGGGGCGCAATGCTGGGCCTGTGCCTGGGTTGTCGCTGATGTCAGGGGAGCCGTGGGAGCGGTGCGCGCGGGATGAGGAATTTCAAGAGCAGTTCTACAGAGAAGCGCGGGAAGATGGATTGCCGTGGGATGGGTTGGAGGAGATGGAAACGTGCTTATGTGACTTCAATTCTACATATAAGGGCACGTATTATTTGGGCCATGATATTGATAAACAGATGGAAGATATACGGGACTGTCCGAAGGAATATTGGGAAGCGCGGCGGCTATCCTTCCACCCAGAGTATTTGGGAGAGATCCAGGGATGGGACGGGGTGAGGAAGGACAGGAAGCCCAAATTCAAGAGATGGCTTGAAGCTCAGAAAACTATAACGGGGAGCGATATATGAAATTGACATTGGTTGGGATCGGAGGAGTGCCCGCAACAGGGAAAAGCCGAATAGTATCAGAGATTGTGAGGAGGGAGGGATTGAACCGTATTTTCAAATACGGCACTCTGGTGTTCCATACCCGTGATAAGCGGGATTTATACGTGCTGGGGAAGTATGAGGAGGGGGAAGCCTTCCCCGGAACGGATAGACTGAGCATGGCCGTGATTAAAGATGCGCTGGGCTATGTGCACAGACTCCTTTTTACTTCAGCGGAGATTCCGGCCCGTATGATATTTGAAGGTGATCGGCTTTTCTGCAATCGGTTTCTTGATGAAGCGGAAGCGGATGAAAAGTATTTTTTGATCCTGGCCACTGCGACTCATATCTTGTCGAAGCGACGGGAGGAGCGCAAACAGTCAGAGGTATTTCTGAAGGGGCGGGCCACGAAGATACGGAACATGATGACGCGGCCTGATGTGGTAGTGATGGATCACAATGAGCCGAAGGATACTGAATTCATTATTAAATATGTAATGGGGAGGTAAGTGGTATGGGTATCGGAATTATTCAATGGGCTCCGGGAGAGAAAGAGAAGTTGGCGCAGATCAAGGATTATATCCGTGAGGATTTGGACCGTGCCTATACGTCGAACAATGGCAATATTCACACGGCCATTGATGTTGTTCAGGTGAAGCTGAGGCGCGTTGCTCCCCGCGATCCGCAACAGCGGAGGAAATATGAATTCATAGCCAACGAAGCAGGGGAGGAGTGGCTGGCGGGGATCGGACAGCCCCGCAAGGTCAGTCCATCCCCTATTTTTGATGTGATACGTGGTATGGTGTTCGGGGGGCGGAGGAGGGGATGAAGCGGAAGCGACAGAAACGGACAGGTGACCCGATGCTATCCCGATGGCTACGGGAGTATTGCCCGCGTGGGTGTGGTTGCCGGTTGAGGACGGACGGAAAGTTGATTTGGTGTTCATATATTCATTGTAATTTTTCACAGGAGGTACATGATGGCGGATTTGGGAGATTTACTCAGAGAGTTGATGCACAAAGCGGAGGAATGCCAGTGTGATAGTTGTCGGCAGGAGCGCGGATTGCCTCCCCGGCCCCGGCGGGATATACGGGAGTTGACCATGGAGGAGATGGAGGAGATGACGTTGATCAAAGCGCTTCGACGGGAAGCGGAAGCGATGAATGAGAGGGCGAAGTCAGTTTTGAATGAAGCCAATGCCCGCAGGGAAGTATTCTGGGCAAAGATCGACAGGAAGTATAATGGCTATGATAAGAATTTCACGATTAGCAAAGATAACATGCTTCAGGAGGTTTCAGATATCCCAGAGAATAAGGAGGAGGAGGAGAAATCAAATGGCTGACACAAATGGTGGAAAAGTTGAGAGCCTTCCCAAGTGGGCTCAGGGGTATATCAAAAGTTTGGAGCGGGAACGTGAGACGGCTGTGAATGCGCTGTTCGACTATACAAAGAATCAAGAGCCATCTCAATTTTATTCTGATTCCTTCCTACGCTTGGGGCAAACCAGTATGGTGAAACAGTATATTCAAGCAGATAGTGTGACTTGTGAGATCAAGGGACTGTCTGTGGATATGCGTGTTCATGACGATAATTCCATATCAATTATGTTCAGCGAAAAATATGGATATGAGGCGGTTTTGGTTCCCTTTGCCAGTAATTCATTTAGAATAAAAAGGATAAAAAGGCAATGAAAAGAAGGCGCATCACTCCCACTGTTCCGGCCCCGGCCCCGGCCCCGGCTCCGGTTCCTGATCGGTTCTATCCATCTCCACGTTGGAGTGGGGAAATACTGGATTGTTCGATGCCGATGACGTTTGATCAGTTCTCTCGCTGTTCATATGACTGTCTATATTGCTTCTCCTATTTCCAGCGTTCAGTGCGTCATCTCAATCCACTACAGAATAAGGACGGGAAACGGGAATTGTATACACATGAGGCCCCGTATCCAGTGAACGTCCCGGAAATCAAAGCTATTTTTTCCGGAGAGAAGCGCAGTCAATTCTCCGGGTACATAGATGAAAAGGTGTGGATGCAGTGGGGAGGGCTGTCAGATCCTTTTGATGAATTTGAGCGGAAGCAAGGCGTTGGGCTGGAGCTGCTGAGGTATTTCTCCGCTCTCCAGTATCCTATCTGTTTCAGTACGAAGGGGACGTGGTGGGTATATGATGAACGGTATATGGAGCTATTCCGGCGGAACAGAGAGCGCTGGAATGTGAAATTCAGTATTATCAATCTGGACGCGGAGCGCTCCCGGAAGATAGAGCGCGGTTGCCCTCCCCCAGCGGATAGATTGAAAGCGATGAGGGAACTATATGAATCAGGGTGCAGTGCCACCCTGCGGCTCCGGCCGTTTATCATAGGGCTGTCGGACAGGGATGATGAGTATTTGGAGCTGATCGCTCAGGCACATGAACAGGGAGCCACGGCTCTCTCCACTGAGTTTTTCTGTCTGGAGGGAAGGATAATTGACCGGACGCGATATGACAAGATGAGTGAGGTGCTGGGGTTTGACCTGTTGGATTTCTACAAGCGGAACAGTCCGAAGCGGGGAGGGTATATGAGGCTCAACTGGAAAATCAAGGAGCCCTATGTCAACAAGATGGAACGACTATGCCGGACGCTGGGAATGCGGTTCTATGTCTCCGATGCGCATCACAAGGATCGCTGTGCGACGGGGAGCTGCTGCGGGCTCCCGGAGGGCTCCAACTACCATCGAGGACAATTCACTCAGGCGATAGTGATTGCGCGGCAGCGCGGTGAAGTCCGGTTCTCCGATATTGAACCGTATATTCTCCGGTGCTTTAAAAATATTAAAGCGACTCAAGCGACTAATGGACTGAATTTTATGCGCGGAAGTCCGGGACAGCGGGCGCGGTTCAAAGACTTCACAATATATGATATGTTTCGATATTTTTGGAATGAGCCGCAAGACGCTAAAAGTCCTTATAAGTATTTCGCCGGAGCCCTCCGGCCCGACAGAATAGACGGCGACGGAAACGTGGTTTATAGGTTTCATGGCTATCAGGAGCCAGCAAAGGGGGGCGAGCTTATTTGACTTTAATGGTTGAAAGTGACTGTCGTAAAATTAGATTTTATCAAGGACTTATGCTATGCTTCAATATGAAAACGCTATAAAAACGCTATATCGCTATATACATATACTCATAGCTAACTTGTCTTTTTCTTTACAAAAGAGAATATATACATTTACACACTATGTAGTGCTATAGCGTTTTTATAGCGTTTCTTTGTTTGATGGTTCAAACAGGAGGGAGACAGGAATGACGTTGAAGTATGAGATTCACCCTATTGATATGACGGATTGTGCCGTGGCGCTGCGGTTCCGGTTTGATATGGATCGGAGCGGACTGGGGACGTTTGAGCTGGGAGGGAAGGCGCGGGATATCCCGACAATGAAGGCGCTGGCTGAGAATGTATTTGGGAGAACGAGGTTGGGGGATTTCAGATTCACGGCGGCGAATAAGGGATGGTTCAGTTGGAAGGGACATATGAAGGAAATTGAGGAAGCGCTCCCCCGGCTGGAGGAGTGCCGATTCATTTTCCAACAGGTCAAGTCATTCGGAACACTAACAAGATGAGACAGAAGGGGAGGAGCTATGCCGAATATGGCTATTGATGAAATGCTAAAAGAGATAGGGAAGGAAATGGAGCGGATGGTCAATGTGGCCCGGTATCATGAGAATAAATGGCGTGTGTTGGAGCGTGATTATGTTCTCCCTCTATTCGGAATTGCGGAGGAAATGGGGTTTGACCTTCAGCAGATGGTTCATGATAACCCAGGAAGGAATTGCGTGCAGCTATTCGTGGAGGAAGTCCGGAAGTGGAGGAAGTGCAATCTATGCGATGCTGTGGCGAAGCATAGATATTGTGCGATACATAAACCATGGTCACCGACATAGCGACAGGAGGAGAACAGCATGACTGAGGAGCGGTTGAGGTATACGACGGGACTGCCTATGGAGGTGCTGAGCGCGGAGACACTGCCTCTGGCGCTGTGCGCGTATATGGAGAAATATATTGAAGCGCTCCCTATACCCTTAATGAGAAACAAAGCGAAGATGATTGCGCTTCATATTGATCTTTCGGAGGACGCGAAAGCGGAAGTGAGAGCGATATGCAAAATGGCTTTCCTCCGGGATAAAACAAAAATCCAAAACGGTATGGGCCCCCGGATAGACGGAAAAGCCCCGAAAAGTGATCTGGAGATATGGGAGGAGGGTGAAGGAGATGATAGTGAATAGGGATCAGCTCACTATGCAGTCCGTGGTGGGGGATGACGGGACACTACAGTTGAACAGGGACAGGAGCGCGGTGGCAACGAACAAAAAGGTATATCTGGTATGCGAAGGGGTGCCGGGCGGGATCCGGGAACAGGTGCCGTTGGAGGAGGGGGAGCTGGGGGATGAGCGGGTTGCGGTGTCGCCGGAGACTGTCCGGGAGATGCTGAAGAACGTCCCACGTGATCGAAGGTTCGGCGGCCTGTTGGAACATATTGACGTGCGGGCATCCGCAACTGATGTGACCTTTGAATCTACGGACGGGAAGCGAAAGACGCGAAAGACAGCGAAGCGAAGCGATAGGGAAGTAAACAGTGCCCCGGCGACAAAACTGATATTGGATACGTTCGGGAGGAAGGACGTGACAGTGATGTGCCTCAATCTATCCCGTTTTATTGACTTGATAGCTGCGATGGATTCTATCAGCGATGACAGCAGCGGGGAAAGCCCAGTATGGGTTGCGGTTTCGCCTGATGGGGACATAGCACTGCGGACGGTTAAGTGGAAAACGGGGCAGCGGGTGCTGGGCTATATGCATTCCTATAATGGAGCTGATAGTCAGATCCCGGAGCTATCGGAATGGGAGCGGAGAATGAAAGGATCGACAAAAAGAGAAAATCAGGGTATATTAAATAATAGACAGCCCCCCGTTACACAACGGAGGAGGAGGAAGCAACAATGAAGAAAACATTGGCGTTGATGATTAAGCCCCGTGCCCGATGGCTGACGAGATTGCTTTGGTATACGTTTCTGTTGCCCCGGAGCGTCCCCGTGACTTTTATCTCTCGAACAGGGAACAGTGAGACGTGGCCTGTGAGAGTCAATCGGTTGATCGCCACGAATAGGAGGAAGGTGGTATTTGGTGATGATGGGGCGGGGGAGCATTTTGTGATGTTGAGGATGAACGGGAGATGGGAGAAGGGAGACAGGGGGCAAAATGTTCTTAAATCTTGATAAAGCGAAAGCTGCAAAAAAGGTCTGGAAGCGGTGTGATCATTGTCGGGGAGTATTCAAGCTTCACCGGGCGGCAAAGAATTGCCCCAACTGTTCCGGATCGCTGGAGACGGTGTACAGGAGGTATAATGATCCGGGGAAGGAGGAGCAGCCGTGAGTGCGTTTATGTTTCGATGGACGCGGGGGGAGATAATTGAATTGGCTGTGGCTGTGGTGCTGTTGGTCGGAGCGGTTCCGGTCAGTTGCGGGGCAGCTAAAAAATGGATGGAGGTTCGGTATGGTTTCTGCTATGGTACGGGTGGAGTGGAAGGAGACTGCGAAGGATCTGGACAGGCTATCAAAAAGTGAACTGCCCTATGTAGTGGCGAGAGCGTTGACGGAGACGGCGCGGGGAGCGTCTATGAAGATGCAGAGAGTGACAAGAAATGTATTCAATATCCACTCTCAATTTGTTCCACGCGGTGTCCGGTTCACTCCGGCCTTTGCGAAGGATTTGAGGAGGTACGGATTTATTGAAGCAGATGTGCATACTGCCCCGCGTATTTCTACGTTCATGCCGGTTCATGAGACAGGGGGCACGCGATATCCGCAGCGCTCCGGAAGCGTGAATGACAAGGGGCGATCTATCGCAATCCAATCTAAGTTCCTCCGGCGCAATATCCGGACAGGGACAGGGAAGGTGCAGAAGGCGTGGAAGCCCGCGATGTTATTGAAGGATTACAACAGCAGTCACAATAAGAGGACAATAAAAGTGGGGAGGGGAGGAAAGAGGGGCAGCGCTTTCATTATAAATAGCAGGAAAAATAACGTGGCTATGATTGTGAGGAGAAAGAGCAGTGGGAGCTATCCGTTGGAGCGGTTATTTGTTTTCGCTTCCCATGCGGGGTATAAGCCTGAGTGGGGGTTTGAACAGAATGTGAAAGGGTTTGCTGCGTATGCGTTTGACAAGAAGTTCAAGCGCTTGTGGGATACTATCGTAACAGGTTGATTAACTATAATCAAAGAGGAGGACAGAGGGCATGGAGAAGATAACGATGAGGAAAGTATACACTGAACTATCGAAGGACATAAACAAACAGGGCGAGCAGATGGACAGGCTGATCAAGATTATATCAAAGCTATCCAGGATAGTCAAAGACGTTCAAGCGAAGGTTGACGG
>Ga0307378_10001403_pt1 | contig 39327 bp, 33 predicted proteins | sample UN1MG_FD_202238 | JGI IMG/M metagenome (GOLD analysis project Ga0307378, IMG submission 202238) | Soil microbial communities from Risofladan, Vaasa, Finland - UN-1 | ecosystem: Environmental > Terrestrial > Soil > Coastal area > Acid sulfate soil | place: Finland: Risofladan, Vaasa | collected...
CCGGCATCGCCGTTCGCCTTGCCCTCTCCCTTGCCGAAGCGGCCGGGGATAGCAAGGCCATGAAGCGCGGACAGGGACGAGAGCTTAGACACGGAGGCGCCCTCCTTCCGGATCGATGAAACACGGCGCGCAGACCTCGGCGAGCATTTCTCCGCCCCGCAAGGGATCGGCGACCTTCACCACCTCGCCGTAACGCGCGGGACCGTTCGACAGCATGGCCAGCGCGATCCAGGCGCCGCTTTCCGGCGAATAGGCCATGGAGGTGACGTAGCCCTGGTCGTTGGAGGCCGTGGCGTCGGCGTCTTTCGGCATCAGATGTGCGCCGACACGAATGCGCGCGGCCCGGTCGAGGGGCTTGAGCCCAACGAGCGCGGCACGCTTTGGCTCGCTGAGCGCCGGACGTTCGCCCATGAACCGGCCGATGAAGTCTTTCTTCTTCGAGACCATCTTGCCGAGGCCGAGATCGGATGCGGTGGTCTGGCCGTTGAGTTCCGGGCCCGCGGGATGCCCCTTCTCGATACGCATCACGCCGAGCGGCTCGGTGCCGTAAGGCGCGATGCCGTGGGCTGCGCCCACCTCGATGATCTTGCGGATCAGAGCGTCGCCGTAACGGGCCGGCACGGCGATCTCGAAAGCCAGCTCGCCGGAGAAGGAGAGCCGGAACAGCCGCGCCCGCACGCCGCCGCACACGGTGAACGCGCCACACGCCATATAGGGGAAAGCCTCGTTGGAGATGTCCTGGCCGGGATCGAGCAAAGCCTCGATGACCTTGCGCGAGTTTGGGCCGGCGACGGCGTATTGCGCCCATTGCTCGGTGACGGAGACGGTCTGCACATCGAGCTCGGGCCACAGCACTTGCTGGCAGAACTCCAGATGCTGGCTGACCTTCACGGCGTTCGCCGTGGTGGTGGTCAAGTAATAGTGGTCCTCGGCGAGACGCGCGGTGGTGCCGTCGTCCATGGCGAAGCCATCCTCTCGCAACATCATGCCATAGCGCGCCTTGCCGACCGCGAGCTTGGAGAAGGTGTTGACGTAGACACGGTCGAGGAAGGTGCCGGCATCGGCGCCTTGCACGTCGATCTTGCCGAGCGTCGACACATCGCACACCCCGACATTGGTGCGCGTATTCTTCACCTCACGATCGACGGTCTGTTGCGGGCTCTCGCCGGGCTTCGGATAGATCAGCGCGCGCATCCAAGCGCCGACCTCCACGAAGACCGCACCCTGCTCCTCGGCCCAGGCGTGCGAGGGGGCGAGCCGGCTGGGGCGGAAGTCGGGTCCGCGATGGTGACCGGCCAAGGCCGCGATGGAGACGGGCGTGTAGGGCGGGCGGAAGGTCGTCGTGCCCACGGCGCCGACATAGCGCCCGGTGAGCCCGGCAATCACCGCGGCGGCATTCAGGTTCGAGGTCTTGCCTTGGTCGGTCGCCATGCCGAGCGTGGTGTAGCGCTTGACGTGTTCCGGAATGCGGAAGCCTTCGCGGGTGGCGAGCTTCACGTCGGAGACGGTGACGTCGTTCTGGAAGTCGACGAAAACCTTGCCGCGGCTCTTTTCGACCTGCCATGCTGGCGTCGCGGGCGAAGGCTCTTCTCTAGGCACGGGACGGCGAAGCGCCGGGGGAGAGAAGCCGCAATCACGCGCAGCATCGGCACCCGCCGCCTCCCCGCTTGCCAAACAGGACGCTAGAGAGAGTTTTCCGGCGGCCGCGCCGGCCACGCGCATGCCGGGCGGTAGATCGCCCGGCAGGAGGCAGGACCGCGTGTGATCCCAGACCGGCTTGCCATTGAGATGGGTCGTGAGATTGAGCGCCGGGTTCCAGCCGCCGGACATGGCGAGCACGTCGCAATCGAATTGATGGGTGTGGCCGTCCGCATGGGTGACCAGGACGGACTTGATGCCATGGGCGCCGCGCACGCTGGTCACGGCGGCGCCGGCAAAATACGGGGCGTGCGCGGATTCCGCGACGGCTTGCACGGTCTCAGACGGCTCGCGGCGCGCATCCACCAGCGCTTCGACCTTGATGCCGGCATCGGCGAGATCGGCCGCAGTACGGAAGCCATCGTCGTTGTCGGCGAAGACCACGGCGTTGCGCCCCGGCGTGGCACCGAAGCGGTTCACATAAGTACGTACGGCGCCCGCCAGCATGACGCCGGGGCGGTCGTTGTCGCCGAACAGGATCGGCCGCTCGATGGCGCCGGCGCAGAGCACGGCGCGCTTGGCCACGATGCGCCACAGACGCTGGCGTGGTTCATGGGCCGGCGGGACCGGCACATGGTCGTTGACCCGCTCGATGGCGGCATAGGTGCCGCCGTCATAAACGCCGAACACGGTGGTGCGGCGGAGAATCCGGCAATCGGGCAGGCTTTCCAGCTCGGCTTCCGCGGCCTTGGCCCAGTCGCGTGCCGGCTTGCCCTCAATCGTGTCGCGCTCGGCAAGCAGGCGCCCGCCGAGGTGGAAATCCTCATCGCACAGGATCACGCGTGCGCCGGCCTTGGCGGCGACGAGCGCCGTCGATAGCCCCGCGGCGCCGGCGCCGATGACCAGAACGTCGCAAAACGCATTGGTCTTCTCGTAGTGATCCGGGTCGGGGAGGCTTGCGGCGCGCCCCAGACCGGCGGCGCGGCGGATCATGGGCTCGTAGACCTTCTCCCAGAAGGACTCCGGCCACATGAAGGTCTTGTAGTAGAAGCCCGCGCCGAGCACGGGCCCTGCGAACTGGTTCACCGACAGAATATCGTATTTCAGCGACGGCCAGCAGTTCTGGCTAGCCGCGTTCAGCCCGTCATAAAGCTCGACCGTGGTGGCGCGGGTGTTGGGCTCGCGGCGCGCATTGGTGCGCAGCTCGACCAGGGCGTTCGGCTCCTCGGAGCCGGACGTGAGGATGCCACGCGGGCGGTGATATTTGAACGAGCGGCCGACAAGACGCACGCCGTTTGCCAGCAGCGCTGAGGCCAGGGTGTCGCCGGGATGCCCCGGGAAGCGCGTGCCGTCGAAATTGAAGCCGAGCACCTTCTTGCGGTCGATCAGGCCCTTATCCCGCAGGCGATTGATTTGCGGCGGGGCCATGTCAGCGCCCCTTCCCGGCAAAGGCGACGGCGGTGATCTCGTGGGTGCGCGTGTCGCGCGTCACCTCGAGCCAGGCATGACAGCCGGCGCTGTGGTGCCAATGCTCCTTGTGGGGTCCTGCGGGATTGTCGCGGAAATAAACGTAATCGACCCAGGCGTCCTTGGCGGACTCATCGAGGCTTTCGGGCCGCGTGACGGTCGCGTCGCCACGATAGGTGAATTCTTCCAGCGCGCGCTCACCGCAATAAGGACATTTGATCCGCATGTGTTTCTCAGTGCAGGTTCGGTTGGGCGCCCATGCCCTTCTCGTCGATGACGCGGCCTTCCGCGAAGCGATCGAGGCGATAGGCGGCGGCGTAAGGGTGTGGCTCGCCGGTGGCGATGAGATGGGCGAAGCACCAACCGGCGGCGGGCGTGGCCTTGAAGCCGCCATAGCACCAGCCGCCATTGAGATAGAGACCTTCGACCGGCGTCGTATCGATGATCGGCGAGCCGTCCATGGTCATGTCGAGCAGGCCGCCCCAGGAGCGCAGGATGCGTAAACGCCCGATGATCGGCATCAACGCCATGCCGCCTTCAGCGACGTCCTCGATCACCGGCATGTTGCCGCGCTGGGCGTAGGAATTGTAGCCCTCGATGTCGCCGCCAAAGACGAGCCCGCCTTTGTCGGACTGGCTGCAATAGAAGTGACCGGCGCCGAAGGTGATGACGATGTTGAGGAGCGGCTTGACGCCCTCGGTGACGAAGGCCTGCACCGCGTGGCTCTCGATGGGCAGGCGCAAGCCCGCCATCTCGGCGACGCGAGTCGAATTGCCGGCAACCGATAGCGCCACTTTCTTGGCGCCGATGAAACCCTTCTCGGTCTCGACGCCCGTGACGCGGCCGTTCTCGATGCGAAAGCCGGTGGCGGCGCAATTCTGGATGATGTCCACACCGCGGGAATCGGCGGAGCGCGCATAACCCCAAGCGACCGCGTCGTGGCGCACCGTGCCGCCGCGCGGCTGGAACAGTCCGCCGCGCACGGGAAAGCGCGCATTGTCGAAGTCGACGAAGGGCACGAGCCCCCTCACCTGCTCGCGGTCGAGCAATTCGGCGTCGGCGCCGTGCAGCCGCATGGCGTTGCCGCGCCGCGCATAGGAATCGCGCTGCGGATCGGAGTGGAAGACATTGAGCACGCCGCGCTGGCTGACCATCGCGTTGTAATTGATGTCCTGCTCCAAGCCTTCCCACAGCTTCATCGACCACTCGTAGAAGGGCTCGTTGCCGGGCAGCAGATAGTTGGAGCGGATGATGGTGGTGTTGCGTCCGACATTGCCGGAGCCGAGATAGGACTTCTCGACCACGGCGACATTGGTGATGCCATGCTGTGAGGCGAGATAATGCGCCGTGGCGAGGCCATGACCGCCGCCGCCGACGATGACCACGTCGTATTGGGCCTTGGGCTCGGGCTCGCGCCACACCGGCGTCCAGTTCCGGTTGCCGGTCAGAGCATTGGTGAGCAGGCTGACGACCGAATAGCGCATGCCTGCGAGTTTCCAGCCCTTTTTGGCCCTCGGATTGACATTTTACGCCGCTTGTTTGACTTTTTCCGCCATGAGCCAAAATCCTCAGACGGTCGGCTTTCTTTTGGTGCCCGGCTTCGCGCTGATGTCTTATGCGGCCGCCATCGAGCCGTTGCGCGCGGCCAATCTGCTTTCGGGACAGACGCTCTATCGCTGGTGGCATGCGGCCCCGTCCGGAGAGCCGGTGACCGCCTCGAACGGCGTGGCCGTCATTCCGGACTGCGGCACCAAGAGCGACCGTAGCGCCGACATGGTATTTGTGTGCGCTGGCGGAAACCCCGCCACCTTCAACGACAAAACGAGCTTCGCCTGGCTCAGGCGTCTGGCACGCAAAGGCACGGCGCTCGGCGGCATCTCGGGCGGCCCGTACATCCTGGCGCACGCGGGGCTCTTGGACGAGCGCCGGGCGACGCTGCATTGGGAACATCTGCCGGCTTTTCGGGAAGCCTTCCCCGACGTGGCGGTGGTGCCGTCCCTGTTCGAGATCGACGGCAACCGCATCACCTGTTCGGGCGGCATCTCGGCGCTCGACATGATGGTGGCGCTGATCGAACGCGATCATGGGCGTCCGCTCGCCGCGTCCGTCGGCGATTGGTTCCTGCACACCCATATCCGCGAAGGGTACGGTCCCCAGCGCATGGATCTGCGCTACCGGCTCGGCATCGCCGACGAGAAGCTGCTGCGCGTGCTGGGCGCCATGGAGATGAATCTGGAGCAGCCCGTGCCGCGCGAAGATCTTGCGCGCGAGGCAGGGATCTCGCTGAGACAGCTGGAGCGCTTGTTCCACGCCCATGTCGGCCACGGCATCCATCAGCACTATCGCTGGCTCAGGCTCGAACGCGCGCGGCAGCTGTTGCGCGAGACGAGCCTGCCGGTCCTCGACGTGGCCCTTGCCACGGGTTTTGCTTCGTCGAGCCAGTTCTCCCGCGCCTACGCTCAAACCTTTAACGAGCCACCGAGCCGCACCCGGACAAGCGCCTAAATGTTCGCGCGCACGAAAACTTTGGTGCTAGGCTCGTTGCAATCTTGCGACGTGCTCGCGACGGAATGCGCGCATTAGGAGGCACGATGGCGACACGGCTCACTTCCAAGCAGCTTCGGGAGAGGACCTTTGCGCGCCAGAAAAGGCCGACGACGCGCGCCAAGCCTAAGAAAAACGAAGAGGCGAAAGTGAACGAAGCCTATGCGACCGGCTCCAACGCGCCAACCACGGGCGAACTGAACCTGGAAGTCTCTATCGGCCGGCGCGTCCGCTTGCTGCGCCAGCGATTGCAGCTCACCGCGACGGAGCTTGCGGCGGAGGCCGGGCTCTCACCGGGCATGCTGTCGAAGATCGAGAACGGAGGCACCTCGCCGTCGCTCTCTACCTTGCGGGCGCTCGCCCGCGCGCTGAACGTGCCGATGACGAGCTTCTTCGCGGATTTCGAGGAGCGGCGCGACTGTTCGTATGTGCGAGCCGGCCAAGGCGTCCGCATCGAGCGGCGCGGCACGAAGGCGGGACATCACTACGAGCTGCTGGGCCACTCGCTCTCGGGCGACATCGTGGTCGAGCCGTATTTTATCACACTGTCGGAGGACGCCAACCCGTACACGCAGTTCCAGCACGACGGCATGGAGTTCATCTATATGCTGTCGGGTCAGGTGGTCTACCGCCACGCCGACAAGCTCTATCCCATGGGACCCGGGGACGCGCTGTTCTTCGACGCGGGCGCCCCGCACGGCCCGGAGGAGTTGGTCGAGCGGCCCATGACCTATCTCTCGATCATTATTTATCCTCGGACCTAAGCGCTTACCGCCTGTTTCCGCCCGCCTTCCCGGTTCCTCTGGACTTTCCCCAAAGGAAACTTTATTTCACCTGGGTTGACGAGACCCGTGGCGCCGTAGCATGGTGAACGGCACCCAACCCGGAGCTTTTTAGCCTATGTGTGGAATTGTCGGACTCTTCCTCAAGGACCCTGCGCTCGAACCCGAGCTTGGCCGGCTGACCGCCGGCATGCTCGCGACCATGTCGGACCGCGGCCCCGATAGCGCGGGTTTCGCAGTTTATGGCGCGGGCGACGCAGGCCAGACCAAGCTGACCGTGCGCGGGGCCTCGCCCTTGGCGATCGAAGAGCGGGCGGCCGCGATCGAGAGCGCCTTTCCGGGCGCGCATACCTCTCTCCACGACACCCACGCCGTGATCGCGGTTCCCGACCAAGAGGTGGAGGCGCTGATCAAATGGCTGGAGCGCGAGGCGCCGGAGACGGAAATCGTCGGCCGGGGCAACCGCATGGAGATCTTCAAGGAAGTCGGCCTGCCCGCGAGCGTGGCGGAGCGCTTCGGGCTCGCCACTATGCGCGGCACGCACGCCATCGGCCATACCCGCATGGCGACGGAGTCGGCGGTGACCACCGACGGCGCCCACCCCTACTCCACCGGCAAGGACCAGTGTCTGGTGCATAACGGCTCGCTCTCCAACCACAACAATTTGCGCCGCTCGCTGAAACGAGAAGGGCTCACATTCGAGACCGAGAACGATACGGAAGTTGCCGCCGGCTATCTCACCTGGCGCATGCGCGAAGGGCTTTCGCTGGGCGATGCGCTGAAAGTGAGCCTCGACGATCTCGACGGCTTCTACACTTTCGTGGTCGGCACCGAGAACGGCTTCGGGGTGCTGCGCGACGGTGTCGCCTGCAAGCCGGCCATCATGGCCGAGACCGATAAATATGTGGCGTTCGGCTCCGAATACCGCGTGCTCGCCGACCTTCCCGGCATCGAGCAAGCGCGCGTGTGGGAGCCCGAGCCCGCCACCGTCTATTTCTGGGAACGCTAGGCATGCCTGAAGTCGATCTTGGCGTCACACCGCTCAGAGAGCTGAACGCGGCGCTCCACCGTCTAACACCGGAAACCAATGAACGGCATTGGACCATCGAGCACCCGGCCGGGCGGCACGCCATCGCCGCCGGCCTCAACGTGCCGGTCACCGTCGAGATCAACGGGCCGGTGGGCTATTACTGCGCGGGCATGAACAAGCTCGCCACTGTGCACGTCCATGGCAGCGCAGGCGTCGGCGTGGCCGAGAACATGATGAGCGGCTTCGTGCATGTGTCCGGCAATGCAAGCCAAGCTGCCGGCGCCACGGGGCGCGGGGGAGTGTTGCGCATCGACGGCAACGCCTCGTCGCGCTGCGGCATCTCCATGAAGGGCATCGACATCGTGGTGAAGGGCTCGGTCGGCCATATGAGCGCTTTCATGGCGCAGACAGGCCACCTCGTGGTGTTCGGCGATGCGGGCGACTCGCTCGGGGATTCGATCTACGAAGCGCGGCTTTTCGTGCGCGGCACCGTCAAGAGTCTCGGCGCCGACTGCATCGAGAAGGAGATGCGCGATGAGCACAAGGCCGCCGTGCACGACGTGCTGACCCGGGCCGGCTTCGATGGTGAAATCGACCCTAGCGAATTCAAGCGTTACGGCTCGGGCCGGAAGCTTTACAATTTCAACGTCGATCACGCGGGAGAGTATTGATGGACGCGACGCCCAGGACGACGCCACGGAAATCCGCGACGTTCGACGACTACAGCCTGTCGGAAATCCGGCGCGCGGCGGCGAGCGGCCTCTACGACATCCGCGGCGGCGGGGCGAAGCGCAAGGTCCCGCATTTCGACGATATCCTGTTCCTCGGCGCCTCCATGAGCCGGTATCCGCTCGAAGGCTATCGCGAGAAATGCGCCACGGATGTGTGGCTCGGCACCCGCTTCGCCGAGAAGCCGATCCACCTCAAGATTCCCATCACCATCGCCGGCATGAGCTTTGGCTCGCTCTCCGCCCAAGCCAAGGAGGCCCTGGGCCGTGGCGCGACGATCATGGGCACCTCGACCACCACGGGTGACGGCGGCATGACCGAGGAGGAGCGGGGACACTCCGAGATTCTGGTCTACCAGCTTCTGCCCTCGCGCTACGGCATGAACCCGGACGATTTGCGCCGCGCCGACGCTATCGAGATCGTCATCGGCCAGGGCGCGAAACCCGGCGGCGGCGGCATGCTTTTGGGGCAGAAGATCACCGAGCGCGTGGCCGAGATGCGGACGCTGCCCATGGGCATCGACCAGCGTTCGGCCTGCCGGCATCCGGACTGGACGGGGCCCGACGACCTCGAGATCAAGATCCAGGAGCTGCGCGAGATCACCGACTGGCAGATACCCATCTACATCAAGGTCGGCGCCTCGCGGCCTTACTACGACGTCGCGCTCGCGGTGAAGTCGGGCGCCGATGTGGTGGTGCTGGACGGCATGCAGGGGGGCACAGCGGCCACGCAAGAAGTGTTCATCGAGCATGTCGGCCTGCCGATCCTCGGTGCGATCCGCCCCGCCGTGCAGGCGCTACAAGATCTCGACATGCACCGGAAGGTGCAACTCATCGTCTCGGGCGGGATCCGCAACGGCGCCGACGTCGCCAAGGCCATTGCACTCGGCGCCGACGCGGTGTCGATCGGCAGTGCGGCGCTGGCCGCGCTCGGCGACAACGATCCGGCGCTCGAGGAGGAATATCAGAAGCTCGGCACCACGGCGGGCGCCTATGACGACTGGCACGAGGGGCGCTGCCCCGCCGGCATCAGCACGCAGGACCCGGAGCTCGCCGCGCGTCTCAATCCCGAGCTTGGTGGGCGGCGCCTTGCCAACTACCTAGCCGTCATGACGCTCGAAGCGCAAACCATCGCGCGCGCCTGCGGCAAGAGTCATGTGCGCAATCTTGAGCCGGAAGATCTCGTCGCGCTTACGGTCGAGGCCGCGGCGATGGCAAAGGTACCGCTCGCCGGTACCGATTGGGTTCCGGGAGCGAAGTCCGACTGGTAGGGCGAGGCGCTAGAAGCAGCCTCGAAGTGATAGCGAAGGGGAGTTCCATGACGGTCGATCTTGCAATCGAGGCCCGCGAGCGCGGGATCAAATATTTTCTGATTTCCTTTGTCGACCTGTTCGGCACGCTCCGCGCCAAGCTGGCACCGGCCAGCGCCATCGCCGACATGGCCAAGGAGGGCGCCGGTTTCGCCGGTTTCGCCAGCTGGCTCGACATGACGCCGGCTCATCCCGACATGCTCGCCGTCCCCGACCCCGACAGCCTTATTCAGCTTCCGTGGAAGCCGGAAGTGGGATGGCTCGCCGCCGATCCTTACATGGGCGGCAAGCTTGTCGAGCAGGCGCCGCGCAACACGCTCAAGCGAATGCTGAAGAAGGCGGAGGCCGCCGGCTACACGGTGAAGACCGGCGTCGAATGCGAGTATTTCCTGGTGAGCCCGGACGGCGAAGCGCTTAGCGATCCCGCGGATACCCAGGCAAAGCCCTGCTACGACCAGACGGCGTTGATGCGCCGCTATGACGTGATCAGCGAGATTTGCGATTGCATGCTGGAGCTCGGCTGGGGGCCCTACCAGAACGACCACGAGGACGCCAACGGCCAGTTCGAAATGAACTGGGAATTCGCCGACGCGCTGACGACAGCCGATCGCATGGCCTTCTTCAAATACATGGTGAAGTCCATCGCCGAGAAGCATGGGCTTCGCGCCACCTTCATGCCGAAGCCTTTCGCCCATCTCACCGGCAATGGCTGTCACGTGCATGTGTCTTTGTGGAAGGGCAACACCAACACCTTCGACGACAAGGGCGATGCCTTGGGCCTGTCGAAGGAGGCTTACAATTTCATCGGCGGGCTAATCGACCACGCCGACGAGATCTGCTCGATCACCAACCCGACCGTGAACTCCTACAAGCGCATCAACGCGCCGGTGACCACGTCGGGCGCCACCTGGTCGCCCAACACGGTGACCTACGCCGGCAATAACCGCACGCACATGATCCGGGTGCCGGGCGGGGGCCGCTTCGAGTTCAGGCTCGCCGATGGCGCAGCGAACCCCTATCTGTTTCCGGCCGCGGTCTTGGCCGCAGGGTTGGACGGCATCGCGCAAGGGACCGATCCAGGCAAGCCGCTCGATATCGACATGTACGCCGAAGGCCACAAGGCGCCGGCCGACGTGAAGAAGCTGCCGCTCAACCTGTTGGATGCGCTGCGGCTCACCGAGAAATCCGCGCTGTTGCGCCGGGAGCTGGGCGATGAACTCGTGGACTCCTACGTCAAGCTGAAGACGAAGGACTGGAACGAGTTCTCGCGCCAGATGACGCCCTGGGAGCGGGCCACCACGCTCGACTGCTAGATGGCGGCTCCTGAGGAGCTTCTTGTTCGCGACCCTGAGCCTTCCGACGAGGCGGCGTGGCGCCGGCTCTGGGCCGGCTATGTCGAATTCTACGAGGCCGAAGTCGACGACGCGGTGACCGCGGGCACCTGGACGCGGCTGCTCGATCCACGCTCAGGCATGATCGGGCGGCTGGCCGAGCGTGACGGTGTCGTCGTCGGCTTCACGGTGTCCGTGCTGCATCCGGGATCCTGGACACTTCAGCCCACCTGCTATTTGGAGGATCTGTTCGTCGATGCAGCCGCACGCGGTCACGGCATCGGCGCCGCGCTGATCGACGATCTCGTCGATCTTGCCCGTGCGCGGGGCTGGTCGCGGCTCTACTGGCACACCAAGGGGTCCAACGACACCGCGCGACGGCTCTACGACCGTTACGTGGAGGCGGACGACTTCGTCCGCTACCGCTTGTTTCTCGACACGTAGGATCAATAGCCCAAAGAAAATGGGGCGCCGGCCTTGGCCGAGCGCCCCAGAGGGTACGATGTTCGCTTCAGTCCGGCTCAAACAGGATGGTCGTCCAGAGCCTTCTTGATCGACTCCTTGCTGCCGTATTTCTTGATGTCCTCGGCATACTCCGCCTTCTCCTCGCGGAGCTGGACGATGTGCCAAAGGATCCACAAGGCCACGGCGATGATCACCATGATCAGTTCAGAGCCTTGCCAGGGATAGACGGCCCCGGTGTCGGCAAGATCCACTGCCCAAGTATTCATTTCGGTTCTCCTCGATCTCTATCGCCGTGACCGTCAGACGAGCGCCTTCTCTGCGGCGCGGACGTCATCGCGTGCTTGCTCTTCCTCATGGAGCGTCTTGAAGTCGAGGCCCATGAGTTCCACTTCGCGCGGCACCCGCAGGAGCCCCGCCCCATCCAGGATCTTCGATACGATCCAGGCCGGCACGAAGCCGAGGACGAAGAACATGATGACGGCACCGATGGTGTTACCCAGCGGGTTGATCGCCGCATACCCCTCATACGGCGAGGACGGATAGCCCCACAGCACGAAGCCGGCGATCACCAGACCGATGAAGCCGGCATAGCCATGAACCGCCACAGCGCCGACGGCGTCGTCGATCTTGAAGGTCTTCTCCACCCAGAAATGCAGGTAGTAGGCGAGCCAGATACCGACACCGCCGATGATGAAGGCCTGGATCGGGTGGTAAAGGTCGTTACCAGCCGAAGCGGTGATGATGCCGGCAAGGCCGCCTGAGTAGGTCCAGAAGGCATCGCCCTTGGAGATCAGGTAGGCCACCATCAAGCCGCCCGAGAGCGACATCAGGAAGTTGACCGTGATGGCACCCAGCGTGGTTGGTGTCAGATAGATGGTGGTTGCCGTCCAGGTCTCGCCGGTGATCTGACCGCCGATGCCTTCGGGTGAGATGATCGGCACGTTACAGGCGGCATAGAAGCCCCAAAAGCCGGTGTAGATCAAGAACAGACCGATCGTGACCAGCCAGGGATTGTGGGGCACGAAGACCCGCGGCGTGCCGTCCGCTCTGAAGCGGCCGAGCCGCGGCCCAAGGACCACGAGAACGCCGAGCGCGGTTCCACCGGCGATCCCATGGATGACGCCCGAAGCATAAGCATCGTGATAGCCGAGCAGCTTCACCATCCAGCCTTCGGGATGCCAGCCCCAAGCTGCATCAATAATCCAGGTCACCGAACCGATCATCACAGCGATGATCCAGAACGCACCAGACCTGATGCGCTCGATGACCGCGCCGGAGACGATCGACGCCGCAGTCCACGAGAACAGCAGGAAGGCCGCCCAGAAGACGCCGCTGATGCGGTCGCCGAGATTGGTGGCCATGGTCTCCGAGGTCGGCAGGTTCGCCGCCCCTGCTTCGAGATTCAGGCCACCGGTGATGAACGGTCCATTGGGGAACGCCCAATAGATCCACCAGCCGAAGAAGAAGAACGTGATGGTGACCAACGGGATCAGCATCGTGTTCTTCATCAGGGTGTGCATGTGGTTGCGCCGGCGGCTGGCGCCGACCTCGTACATGCAGAATCCAACGTGAATGAGAAACATGATGACGACCGTCACCCAGTAATAGAACTCGGTGAATACGGTCGTCAGCGCATCTAAGTTATTGCCCATTGATGTAACCCCCCTAGGTTCGCTAACCGGCAGGACTCTGGTGTTTTGCCTTGGGTCCTACGGCCTCGATTGGATGATTCAGCGGCGCGAGCCTCGAACGGCCCTCGCGGCAACTGCGACAGCGCCCTGCCGAACTTCTCCCATCGTAAGCGGATGCTAGGCGGCACCCCAAAGTGCGTCAACCGACATGAAATTGGGTTTCCTGTAGGGAAAAAGCCGAGAATGTCAGGGAAATCCAATTTCTTCGGGGAAATACAGCCGCTTATTGCCACGCAAGACAGCCTTCGTTGAAACCAGCCGGTGCTATTTTTATCACTTGAGTGGAAAAATAGCCGATCCGAGAGGCCAAAGCGGGCCGAACAATTTCCGGATTGGGCGGCAAAAAGCACCGATTTCCAGGCCTGTGCGGCCGCGGCGCGGGCGAATCCCCGTCTCGACGCCAGCCGCGAATTGACGGGGAGCATGATGGCGGGCAGTGAGGCGCAATGGCCAAGCCGAAGCACAAGGTCCTGAAGCAATCCTTCCTCATCTGGCAGTGCCAGATCCGGCAGGTCGCCATGCGGGAGCATGGCGGGCGCCCCTCGCCCGGGATGTGTCCACGTGTGGTGGACGCGGCGGGCGTAAAGCTGGCGTCCGCCTTGACCGTGCTGCTTGTCCCTAAGGCGCCGGAGGAGTCGACCGCGTTCTTCCGCTTCCAGGTGATGAAGTCGGCGGATCCACGAGAGACCTACGAAAAGACTCTCCGCTATCTGCAAGCGGACTACTTCCAAGCGCCACGGTCGTTCAGCGATCGGTTGCTCGCGATCATGCCGGCGGATGCGCCGCTCGCCGACGCGCTTCTTGCGGCGAAGCGCTGCGTGCTCGACTTCGCGCAAGGCCGCTATGCCTTTCAGGTGCCGTGCAAGATTAAAGAACTCAAAGACGGCGATGCGAAGCGCGATGCCGCAATGTGGCACAACCGGATTTTCAATCCGGGCCTTTCCGATAATGGGGTGCGGGTCTTGGCCTTCAAGCCGGATTGGAAAACGGCCGAGACCAATCTCTGATCTCGGCCGTTCCGTCCAGCTTCTGCGGCGGGGGAGGAAATGCGATCGCTTGCATTACCGCCTTAGAATTTTCGGTATGCCTTGTTCAGCTCGTGCAGCGGATGGTTGGGCGAGGTTTGGAAACGGATCAGCAGCTCTCGCGCCAGCATGTCGCGATCCTGTTGGTTGTTGGGCAGCTTCATCGATTTGGGGATGCGCACCCAGCCGTTGATGTTGCGGTCGAAGATGGCGGGCTCGCCGGCCTCGTAGCCCATGTGGACGTCCTCGAGCCAGTTGAGGTCGTCCCAACCCATGAACTCCATGTACTCCTTCAGGAACGGCGTCAGTTTGCTGTAGTCCGGCAGCAGGTTGACATCGTAGCGGTAGCCGATGTGCTGGCCGATCACCTTCTCGCGGTCGGTGTCGAGACCGGCGGCATCCTTCAAGTACTTGTCGACGTCGTCGCCCTTGCCCGACTTGTCGTCGGCCTTGCCCTTCGGGGCGGCCGTGCCGTTCTTCATTTTTTTGGCCATGGCTTCTCTCCCCCTCAACCCAGCTTGTGATAATTCTCGACGCCGACGGTCATGTCGGTGCCAGCCAACGGCACTTGCGCCATGGCAGAGGCTTCCATGGTGAGCGCGGCGAGATCCTCCGGCTCGAGACTGTGGATGTTGGTCTTGCCGCAGGCGCGCGCCAGCATCTGCGCTTCCATCGTCAGTGTGTGCAGGAAGTTGTAGACGCGCTCGGCCGCCTCGTCCGGGTCGAGCCGCTTGCGGAGCTCCGGGTCCTGGGTGGCGACGCCGACCGGGCAGCGGCCGGTGTGACAGTGATAGCAATAGCCCGCCGGCACGCCGATCTCGCTTTCAAAATCGGACTCCGGAATCTCCTTGTTGCAGTTGAGCGCCATGAGCACCGAATGACCGATGGCGATGGCGTCGGCGCCGAGCGCCAAAGCCTTGGCGACATCGCCGCCGTTACGGATGCCGCCGGCATAGACGAGCGTGACCTCGCCGCGCTTGCCGAGCTCGTCAATGGCGCGGCGGGCCTGGCGGATGGCGGCGATGCCGGGCACGCCGGTATCCTCGGTGGCGATGTGGGGGCCGGCGCCAGTCGAGCCCTCCATGCCGTCGATATAGATGGAATCGGGACCGCATTTCACCGCCATGCGGACGTCGTCATAGACGCGCGCGGCGCCCAATTTGAGCTGGATGGGGATCTCCCAATTGGTGGCCTCGCGGATCTCCTCGATCTTGAGCGCGAGATCGTCGGGGCCGAGCCAGTCGGGATGGCGCGCCGGCGAGCGCTGATCGATACCGGCGGGAAGCGAGCGCATCTCGGCCACCTGGTCGGTGACCTTCTGGCCCATGAGATGGCCGCCGAGGCCCACCTTGCAGCCCTGGCCGATGAAGAACTCGCACGCATCGGCGAGCCGCAGATGATGCGGGTTGAAGCCGTAGCGCGACTGGATGCACTGATAGAACCATTTCGAGGAATAGCGCCGCTCGTCAGGGATCATGCCGCCCTCGCCGGAGCAAGTCGCGGAGCCCGCCATGGTGGCGCCGCGGGCGAGCGCGATCTTCGCCTCGAAGGACAGCGCGCCGAAGCTCATGCCGGTCACATAGACCGGAATGTCGAGCACCATCGGGCGCTTCGCCATGGGGCCGATGACCGTCTGGGTATCGCATTTCTCGCGATAGCCCTCGATGACGAAGCGGGTCAACGTTCCGGGCAAGAAGGTGAGATCGTCCCAATGGGGGATTTTCTTGAACAGCGAGAAGCCGCGCATGCGGTAGCGGCCAAGCTCGGACTTCACGTGAATGTCGTTCATGACATCCGGCGTGAAAATCTGGCTCTTGCCTAAACGGAAGCGGCTTGCCTCAGCCGGCTCGTTTGCACCGTTCCCGTTTCGCTTCTTGTTCTTTGCCATGCCCAGCCCTTCTTCGCTTTACAGCACCATTTTCTTTTCGGTCGGCTCCAGATTGTCGTAGTTCCACAACTGCTTGCCGCTGCCGATCTTGCGGAAAGACTCGATGCCGCCTTTGGGCATGACGCCGTATAGGCGCAGCTTCTGTTCGAGCCATTGGCGGTCGAGATCTGTGATCTCGTTCCACACCGCGTCGACACCGAGGCTCTGCGGCTCGCCGGCGATGTAGATGACGCCGTCATACATGGAGTCGCCGAGATTCTTGCCGGCGTTGCCGCAGATCACCATGCGTCCGCGCTGCATCATGAAGCCGGTGAAGGCTCCGGTGTTACCGCCGACAATGATGTTGCCGCCCTTCATGTCGATGCCGGTGCGCGAGCCGACGTCGCCCTTGCACACGAGGTCACCGCCTCTGATCGCGGCGCCGAACTGCGATCCGGCGTTCTTCTCGATGAGCACGGTGCCGCTCATCATATTTTCGGCGCAGGACCAGCCGACGCGGCCGGAGATGCGCACATTCGGCCCGTCGATCAGGCCGAGGCCGAAATAGCCGAGCGAGCCTTCGACGATGAGATTGAGCCGGTTCAAGATGCCGACGGCGAGCGAGTGCTTGGCGCCGGGATTCTTGAGGACGATGGAGCCATAGCCCTCTTTCATCATCTCGCGAATGCGCAAGTTGACCGTCTTTGCGTCCATGTTGGAGGCATCGATCTCGCCGCGCTTGTTGAAATCGACCTCGAAGCTATCGGGCAAAGAGAAGCCGTGATGCTCGTCGCCGAGATCGATGTCGAAGAACTTCTGGATCGAGCGGCCGGTGAGCTTCTCGGTGTGCATGCCCATCTCATGGGACAGGCGCTCCTGCTCGGTGGGGGCCGATCGTGTTAGCGCTGCCATACGCGCACCTCCTCATCGTATGGGTCTGACGTATCGATCTCGCGCGGGACGATGGCGCGGATGGCCACCTCCTCGGAGGCAAGCGCAACAATGTCGTCGCTCTCGTAGAGAACCATGGGCTTGGCGGCCATGGTGTCCTTGGCGAGACCCAACTCCTTGTCGGTGGCAACGAGATAGGTGAACACGCCGTCGATCTCGTTGATCGAGGCCTTCAGCGAGTCTTCGAGCGTCGCGCCCTGCTCCAGATTGTTGGCGGTGTACACGGCGAGCAGCTCGGAGTCGCAGTTCGACATGAAGCGGTGACCGAGGCGCTCCATCTCGCGGCGCATGATCCAGTAATTGGTGATCTGGCCGTTATGAACGACGGAGATGTCGTTATACGGGTAGGCCCAGTACGGATGCGCAGAGCGGATATCGACGTCGGATTCCGTGGCCATGCGGGTGTGGCCAATGCCGTGGGTACCACGAAAGTCCCCGAGCCCATAGTTCTGGGAGACCTGGGCCGCATCGCCCAGATCCTTGATCAGTTCGAGCGCGTGCCCGAAGGACAAAACCTCGGCGCCCTCGATCTGCTCGATGTCCGTGGCGAGCTGCTTAGTGTCGCCGGAATAGCGCAAGCGATAGCGGAACGCATAGGGCCTCGGCTGCTGCACGTCCTGGGTCTCGACGCCGAGTTCCGACAACCTGTTGTCGACCAGGCCCTGACGCTCCCTGATTTTGTCCCGGATCTTATGGTCGGTCTCCAGGTCCTCGGCCTCGGCGAGCTTCAGCCGCATGACATATTCATCCGGGCTGGTGACGCCGTAGACGGCAAAACCGGTCGAGTCGGGGCCGCGATGCTTCAAGCTCTGGAGCATCGCCGTCATCTCTTGGCCGACACCGACGGCGGCGCCCCGATGGATTACGCCCGCAATCCCGCACATTGGTTTTATTCCTCTCTTCTTCTTTTCTTCGCTACCGCTTCGCTGCTTGAGCGCTTTGTCCGTGCGCTACCGCGCTTCGCGCTACTTGAGCGCGAGTGCTACGGCAGGCAATCGAGATAGGTTTCCACATCCCACTCCGTGACGGTGTGGTTGAAGCGTTCCCATTCGTCCTGCTTGTATTGATGATAGAGCCCGTACATCTCGCCCGGCATGCCGCGCTGCACGACCTTGTCCTCGGCCAAGGCCTCGAGCGCCTCGCCAAGCGTCATCGGTAGCCGCTTCACATCCTTGCCGGCCTCGATCGCCTCATAGATGTTGCGCTCCTCGGGCTCGCCCGGATCGAGATTGTTGTCGATGCCGTCGTCGGCGGCCGCAAGGATCGTCGAGCCCATCAGATAGGGATTCACCATGGAATCCACCGAGCGATACTCGAACCGTCCGGGCGCGGAGACACGCAAGCCCGTAGTGCGGTTCTGGAAGCCCCAGTCGGCGAAGACCGGCGCCCAGAACCCCGTGTCCCAAAGCCGGCGATAGGAGTTCACCGTCGAGGAGCCAACGGCGGTCAACGCACGCAAGTGGCTCACAATGCCGCCGATCGCCGCCAGCCCCGCCTTGCCCGGCATCTGCACATCGTCGCCGTCGGGCATGAAGGTGTTGTCACCGCCCGAGACATACATGTAGTTGTGCGCCAGGCCCGGCAGTTTGTCGGGGTCGTTGCCCGTCGGACGAAGCTTGTCCTCACCGCCACGCCATAGCGACATGTTGTGGTGGCAGCCATTGGCCGACACGCCCATGAAGGGCTTGCACATGAAACAGGCGATGATGCCGAACTCGCGCGCCACTTGGGCGCAGATCTGGCGGTATGTCGTCAGCCGGTCGGCATTGCGCAGCACGTCGTCGAACATCCAGTTCAGCTCAAGCTGACCGGGCGCGTCCTCGTGATCGCCCTGGATCATGTCGAGGCCCATCTTGCGGGAATACTCCATGACCTTCATGTAGACCGGGCGCAGGCTCTCGAACTGGTCGATGTGGTAGCAATAAGGATTGGAGTAGCCGCCGTTCGGCTTGCCGTTCTCATCCTTCTTCAGCCACATCATCTCGGGCTCCGTGCCCATGCGCAGATGCAGACCGTCGTGCTTTGTTTGGAAATCCTGGTGGAGGCGGCGAAGATTGCCGCGGCAATCCGCGGTGAGGAACCCGCCTGGGTTCTCCTTTTCCTCGCGGTTGCGGAACAGCGTGCAGTACATGCGCGCGATCCGCTTGTCCCAGGGCAGTTGCATGAAGGTCTCTGGATCGGGAATGCCGATAAGCTCGGCCGCCTCCGGACCGTAGCCTAGATACTCGCCATGACGGTCGAGGAAGAGATTGACCGTGGCGCCATAGACGAGCTGGAAGCCCTTCTTGGCGACGCTTTCCCAATGATCGGCCGGAATGCCCTTGCCCATGATGCGGCCGGTGACCGACACGAACTGCAGATAAAGATACTCGATGCCGAGCTCGTCGATCTTGCGGCGAACTTCCTTAACGCGTTCCTGACGTTCCGCATCGTCTACATAGTGTTCGATATCCATCGGCATCTCCCCTGCCTCAACTCCACGGAAACGGACTATGGGAGGTCGGGTGCAACTCACCCTTTGCGAAGCGTCCAAAGCGGAACGGCTCCAGTAGCGTGCTCTTCTCTCCCAGCAACTCTTGCGCCACGAGCTTACCAACACCGATCATCTTATAGCCATGGTTGGAATCGGCGATGACGTATACGTTCTCGCGGAAACTATCGAACACCGGAAAGTTGTCCGGCGTGAAACAGCCAAGGCCGCCTGACTTTTCTTTGTGCTTATAGGCCGAGATCTTGCCCTGAAACCGCTTCTGGCAATGGGCCAGCATCGAGCACCACATGTGAATGAAGTCGTCGCCGACGATGAAGTCCGGCGAGTCCGGGCCGTAAGGATCGATGGCGACGTTATCGGCGTCCTGCTCCACCTTGTAGGGCGAGGCGCCGCCTTGGATGCCGCCGAAATTGAAATCGGGCTTGTAGTAGAGGCCCCACAGCTTGTCGGTGATGAGCGAGCCGTCGACGTCTGAATAAAGCGGCGCGTCGGTATCGACATGGATGACTGGGGGCATGCGGCCGTCATTCGTCTTGTGCATCTCCGGATCGACGCCGAGCGTGCCCTCCTCCAGGCACCAGAATTTCCACATGGGCACGTTGTCGTGCAGCGTGCCGTCACTGTCCTTGATCGAGATTGCCTTCGGCAGCTCGAGCATGTCCCAGAACTTGAGGACCCACGGGCCGGCGCCGACGACGACGGTCTCGCACGAAATCACGCCTTTATCGGTGATGACGCCGGTGACGGCGCCGGAGTTCGAGCCATACTCGAAACCCGTCACTTCGACGCCGGTGGCGATACGCACGCCTTCGGCCTCCGCCTTGCCGGCCAAGCCGTAGAGCGAGGCGGTATTGTTGGCGTAGCCGCCACGCGTCTCGTGCAGGACGGAGGTGATGTTCTTGGCCTGCCAATCGTCGAATAGGCCGAGCATATATCTCTGACAGTCGGCGGCGCCTTCGATGAAGGTCGACTCGTAGCCGATCGCCTTCTGCTGCTCGTAAATGGTGCCGACCTGCTCGTGCATCACCTCGGGGCTGATCTGCATGTAGCCGACCTGATGATAGCTATAGGCCTTGGGGTCGCTCTCCCAAACCTCGACGGAATGGGCCATCAGCGCGCGCATGGCGGGCTGGTAGTAGTTGTTGCGCACCACGCCGCAAGCGATGCCGGACGCGCCGCCGCCGATCGCGGCCTTGTCGACCACGAGAATGTCGGCGCCGGAGCCCTTGCCGGTCGCCTTCAGCTTTTGTGCAAGATGGTAGGCGGTGCTGAGGCCGTGAATGCCGGCCCCGATGATCACGTATTTGGCGCCGGTCGGAAGCGTCATCGCAGACCAGCCTCGAGAGCGAAATTGGTCTTCAATTGGTCCCGTTCGGACCGCACTATGAGAACAAACGACATGCGATGCCCAACGCCATGTCCAACCTCAACAATGGTTATTACTGCACGTATGCTGACCGATTGCAAACCAATTAATTGTTTACGAGCCCAAAGTGGTCGGATAAGGTCCTGGCGGAAGGGAGATAATGCCGTGACCGAACAGCCAATCAGGGGAGAGGAAGCCGTGTTCGCGCGCCTGGGGAAACCCGTCTCGGGCGTCGGCACGATCTCGGCTTATCTGCAACGCGCCATCGAAACCGGCGCCTATTCGGAAGGCGACAAGCTGCCGCCGGAACGGCAATTGGCCGAGACCTTCAAGGCCGCACGCTCGACCGTGCGCCGCGCGCTCGACAAGCTCGAAAAGGAAGGTCTGGTATCACGCCGGCTCGGCAGCGGCACTTTCGTCGGCAACGCCCTCGCCGGCAGCAGACGTCCCGCCGATCTCGTAGACGAGGTGAGCCCCTTGCAGCTCATCGAGGCCCGTCTCGCGGTGGAACCTTTCACCACGCGGCTTGCGGTGCTGCACGCCACGCGACGCAATCTCGACGACATGGAGACCATCCTCACCAGGGCAGAAGATTCGGCCCACGACAAGGACGAGTTCTCCAAGTGGGACGGCGAGTTCCACTTGCTCCTCGCACGCGCTTCGGCCAACCCGCTGCTGATCAATGTCTATCGCCAGATCAATCATGTGCGGTTGCACGCCCAATGGGACGCGATGAAAGAGAAGATTCTGACGCCACAAGTGATCGCCGACTACAGCCGGCAGCATCGCGGCATCCTCAACGCCATCCACGTGCGCGACGCACAGCTCGCGCAGCTCTTGATGGCGGACCACCTGGACAAGGCGCGCGACGATCTCGTGAAGGCGGCGAACCCGTAGGCGCATGCCCGCGACATAGGCGCGCGAATTTTATCTCCCGGAAAAAATGTTTCTCGCGACGCAATCGCGTGCGCTAGCATGCTTCGCCGTGTGCAATGCCAAGTTCCCGGGAGCGCTAAGCCAATGCTGACACCGGCCAAAGATCTCGAAACCCTTCGCGAGCAACTCGGCGCGCAAGGCGTCGAATACCTGATGGCAAGCTTCTCCGAAATGCATGGCGTGTCGAAGACCAAGATGGTGCCGCTCGCCCATCTCCAAGACATGATGGCGGGCTCGGAGCTCTATACCGGTGCCGCGCTCGACGGTGTGCCCCAAGACGTGAGCGACGAGGAGGTCTCGGCCCGGCCCGATCCGGCCTCATGCATCGTGCTGCCCTGGCAGAAGAACGTCGCCTGGTTCGCCAGCAATTTGTGGTGCGAAGGCAAGCCCTTCGAGGCCTGTAGCCGCAACATTCTCGCTCGCGCCACAGCTGCGGCGGCCGACCTCGGCTATGTGATGAATCTCGGGCTGGAAGCCGAGTTCTATGTTCTGAAAGACAGCGCGGCGGGGGCCGTCCCGGTGTCTGAGCGCGATACGCTGGATAAGCCCTGCTATGACAGCTACGGCGCGCTCGACAATCTGGACTGGCTGTCGGAGCTGGTAGCCGCCATGGAGGCGCTCGGCTGGGACGTCTATTCGTTCGACCACGAGGACGGCAACGGCCAGTTCGAGCTCGATTTCCGCTTTGCCGACGCCATGACCATGGCGGACCGCTTCGTGTTCTTGCGGATGATGGCCAACGCCATCGCGCGGCAGCACGGTTATTTCGCCTCTTGGATGCCAAAGCCGTTTGCCAACCGCACGGGTTCCGGCGCGCATTACAACATGTCACTTGCCAGCCTCGAGACCGGCGAAAATCTCTTCAAGGACGCGAGCGATCCGCGCGGCTGCGGGCTCTCAAAACTCGGCTACCAGTTCGTGGCGGGCGTGCTGCGGCATTTGCCGGCCATCAGCGCCGTCGTGTCGCCAACGGTGAACAGCTACAAGCGCCTGATCAAGCAGGGCTCCATGTCCGGCTCGACCTGGGCGCCGGTGTTCGTTTGCTACGGCAACAACAACCGCACCAACGCCTTGCGCATTCCGCTGGGCGGCGGACGGGTGGAGCTGCGCGCGGCCGACTCGGCCAACAATCCCTATCTCGGCGCGGCCATGGTGCTGTCGGCGGGGCTCGAGGGCATTCGCGAAGGGCTCGACCCGGGCGAGCCTCACACCGAGAACATGTACCGGAAATCAGACGCCGAGCTGAAAGAGATGGGCATCCAGGTCCTGCCGCGGAATTTGGAGGAGGCGGTCGATGCGTTCGAGGCCGATCCCCTGTCGGCTGAGGTCATGGGCGAGGCCATGTTCGGGGCCTATGCAAGCTTCCGCCGGGCCGAGTGGGAGGCCTATCACAACTACGTCTCGGACTGGGAGCGCGACCGCTACCTCAAGTTTTTCTAATGCGTGCTGCCTAAGAGCGCCGCTCCGTTAAGCATTTCGCCGCGATCTTAGGCAGCCGTTTTTCCGCCGTTTCGGGCCCGCTTTGGGCAACAGCTTGATTCGCCGGACTCTCCCTCCATGGCACGCTCCTTGCGACAGTAAATATTGTTTCCTCTAAGGAAACGATATTGCCAGCGTGGAGCTGGGCACTCGGCACGGCCGAAGGCCTCGTTCCCATGGATTGGGGCTATCACGACGTCGGTTGTGCCGGCCTGATCCATGTGGTCGCCGGTTTCTTCGCGCTCGGCGTCCTGATCAATCTCGGGCCGCGTATCGGCAAGTTCAATGCGGACGGCACCGCGAACGATCTGCTGCCGCATAACGTGCCCATGGTGTTGATCGGCCTGATGCTCATTATCGTGGGCTTCTTCGGCTTCCTCGGCGCCTGCCTGATCTTCAATCCGGGTGCGCAGTGGACCAATATCAACGCTTTCGGCCTATGCCTTCAATACGCTGATGTGTTTCTCAGGCGGCATCATCGGTGCCTGGGCAACGCCGCGCGATCCATTCTGGATGATGTCGGGTGCTCTGGCCGGTATATTCGTCGCGGCCGCCGGCCTCGACGTCTGGTACCCGCCACTGGCCTTCCTGCTGGGCATGCTCGGCGGCGTCATCATCAAGCCCGGCAACGACTTCCTCGTTCGCATGGGTATCGATGACTCCGTGGGCGCGGTGTCGGTGCACGGCTTCTCGGGCATCTTAGGCGTGATGGCGGTGGGCATCCTGGCGGCGGGTTATCCCAATCCGGGTGACGCACCTCCGACCTCGTTCATCGGTCAGCTGGTCGGCGTCATCGTCATGATGCTGTGTGGCTTCGTGCCGGGCTATCTCATCTCCTTAGCGCTCAAGGCCGCCGGTATGCTCCGCGTGCCCGACAAGGCCCAAGAGATCGGCCTCGATCTGGCTGAGATCCCGTCCAAAGCCTTTCCAGAGGCTGTCGGCTCGAAGAGCGCGGCCCTCATGCCTGCGGAATAGACGGCCGCTGACGCGACCATCAGAAAGGAGACAACGATGGATACGAGTCCGATCACAGCGTGGGAAGGCGCCGCCGCCTATTTCACGTTCGCCGACAAGCCGGCGGTCATCTACCTCATCTTGGCGGTTGCGGTGATCTTGTGCTTCGCCACGATCATAAAGGCCAACATCCATGAGACCGAGGCGTTCAAGAAGTTAGACGGCAAGGAGTAGCGTACCCCTCCGTGCGAGCAGGCCTTGTCAGCCCATATTTGGGCTGGCAAGGCTTCTCTACGACTGGGGGCATAATAAGATCGATCCAGAGGAAGGCGGCCCATGGAGCAGAAAGTCTCGGACGACGTCGCGGCGCTCGAGCAATCCCTCGCCGGTCAAGGCGTCAAATTTCTGATGGCGAGCTTTTCGGACATGCACGGCGTGTCTAAGACGAAGATCGTGCCGCTCAGTCACATCGATCAAATGCTGGAGGGCTCTGAGCTCTATACGGGAGCGGCGCTCGACGGCGTGCCCCAGGACGTGAGCGACGAGGAGGTCTCGGCGCATCCCGACCCCGATTCCGCGATCGTGTTGCCTTGGCAACCGGACGTCGCCTGGTTCGCCTCCGATCTCTGGTGCGAGGGCAAACCGTTCGAGCCTTGCTCGCGCAACATCCTCAAGCGCCAATTACAGGCCGCGCTCGACCTCGGCTATGAGATGAAGTTCGGCATGGAGGCCGAGTTCTTCGTGTTCAAGGACACAGAGGACGGCGGCTACGCGCCCGTCTCGACCCTGCCGCATCTCGACAAGCCCGCCTATGACGGCACAAGGCTGCTCGACAACCTGCCGTGGATCTCTGACCTAGTCAGCGCCATGAACAGTCTCGGCTGGGGCGTCTATTCCTTCGACCATGAGGACGGCATCGGCCAGTTCGAGATCGACTTCGATTATGCGCACGCGCTGACCATGGCGGATCGCTACGTGTTCTTCCGCTTCATGGCGAATGCAATCGCGCGCAAGCACGGCGCCTTCGCCACCTTCATGCCCAAGCCGCTCGGCGACCGGGCGGGCTCGGGCGCACATTTCAATATCTCGCTGGCCGATCCTGAGTCAGGCGCCAACCTGTTCGCGGCGGCGGAAGACGCCCGGGGCAATAAGCTCTCCGAGCTTGGCTATCACTTCTTGGGCGGTGTGCTGCGACACGTGCCGGCGATCTGCGCGGTCTGCTCGCCGACGGTCAACAGCTACAAGCGCCTCATCAAGCAGGGCTCGATGTCGGGCTTCACCTGGGCGCCGGTATTCGCCTGCTACGGCAATAACAACCGTACCAACTCACTTCGCATTCCGCTGGCGGGCGGCCGGGTGGAGCTTCGCCCTGCGGACAGCGCCTGCAACCCCTATCTCGGCGCGGCGCTGGTGCTGGCGGCGGGGCTCGAAGGCATCCGCGAGAAGATCGATCCGGGCGAGCCGTACCGCGAGAACATGTACCGCAAGAGCGCGGAAGAGCTCGAGGCGCTCGGGGTGAAGCTTCTGCCGCGCACGCTCGAAGAAGCGGTGGATGAATTCGAGGCCGATCCGCTGACCAAGGCGGTGTTCGGGCCCGCCATGCACGAGGCCTGGATCGACTTTAAGCGGGAGGAGTGGTCGAGCTATCATAACCACGTCTCCGATTGGGAGCGGGATCGCTACCTCAAGTTCTTCTAGAGCGTGACATGACCGACAGCGCTGTGCAGGAATTCGTCGCCGATCTCGAGCGGCAAGACGGCGCGCCGCTGCCGGGAGCCAAACTCGTCTACAAGACTTACGGCACGCTCAACGCCGACCGCTCAAACGCGATCCTGTACCCGACGCGGTTCGGCGGCACGCACGAGCAGAACGAATTTCTGATCCGGCCGGGCTTCGCGCTCGACCCGGAGAAATACTTCATCGTCGTGCCCAATATGTTCGGGAACGGCGTGTCGTCGTCCCCGTCCAACACGCCCGAACCATTTGGACGCGGCGCGTTTCCCGCAATCACCATCTACGACAATGTGCGCTTCCAGCATCGCCTCGTCACCGAGGTGCTGGGCATCGAGCGTTTCGCCTTAGGCGTGGGCTGGTCCATGGGCGCGCAGCAAGCCTTCCAATGGGCGGCCCTTTATCCCGACATGGTGCCGCGGCTCGCCTGCATTTGCGGGACGGCGAAGACAGCGCCGCACAACCGGGTGTTCCTGGAAAGCTTGCGGGCAGCCATTCTCGCCGATGGCACGTTCAAAGACGGCTTCTATGAGGCACCGCCGCTCGGAGGCTTACGCGCCGTGGGGCGCATCTATGCGGGCTGGGCCTATTCGCAGGATTGGTACCGCGCGCGGGGCTTTCAGACGCTCGGCTTTGAGACGCTCGACGACTATTTGGCGGGCTATTGGGACGCGCTCTACGAACAGCGCGACGCCAACAACATCATGGCCATGACGTGGACCTGGATCCACAACGACATCAGCGCCAACGCGGCGTTCAACGGCGACCTCCCGGTGGCGCTCGGCGCCATCACGGCGCGGACGCTTCTCTTGCCATGCATGACGGATCTGTATTTTCGCACCGCCGACAACGAGGCGGAACTCCAGCACCTCCGCGAGGCGCGGCTCGTCGAGATCCCGTCCATCTGGGGACACATGTCCGGGGCGGGCCAGAACGAGCCTGACACGCTGTTCATCGACGCGAACCTCAAGGAACTTTTGGCCGCCCCGTTGCCAAGCTGAGCGTTCGTTACGGAATTGTCATTAACGCTGCGGCGCAAATGCGTGGCATTTCGGTCGAAGCGCCTTCAAATCAAAGAGAGATTTCTTAGGCCACTCTAGCCCAGGGGGCGTTTGCTCCTTAGATTGGAACACCGAAGGGCCCGCGATGGACGTGGGCCAGGACGACGGAAGATAAGCCATTTTGCCGACGCGCCTGCACCAGACCAGATGGCACATTTGCCTCGGCTTCTTCTTGGCCGCGCTCGCCTATCCGGGCAGCGCGATCGAGGCGCAAGCCATCCCGCCCGTGGAGACCGAAATGGTGCAAAAGGCACCGGTCATCCGCAAGCTCGAACTCTCCGGCACCGTGACCTCGCCCCATGCCGCGCAGATCTCCACCTCCGTGGAAGGCTTGGTCAGCGCCGTCCATTTCGACAGCGGCGCGCATGTGAAAAAAGGCGACCTGCTGCTGGAGCTTGATGCCGAGCTGGAGCAGGCGGCTTACGACCAGGCCGAGGCGCAAGCCGCTCAGGCGGCGGCCGAGGTCGTGGATGCCAAGCGCCGCTTGGCAATCGCCGAAAGCCTAGCCAACCGCAAATATGGTCCGCAGAACGAGGTGGACGCAAAACTGGCCGAGGTCGACATCGACACCGCCACCTATGACGGTTTCAAGGCGGAGCAGAAACGGCGCAAGGCCATTCTCGCCCGCCACCAACTGCCGGCGCCCTATGAAGGCGTCATTTCCAAGCGCATGGCCGAGGTCGGCCAATGGGTGGAACCGGGTACCGCGGTGTTCGAGCTGGTCGCCATGCGCGACTTCCGCGTCGACGTGCCGGTGCCCCAAGACTATTACGCGCGGCTGCGGGACGGCGCGGAGGTGGCGATCGAGATCGACGCGCTTCCCGGCGAAGAGGTGCCGGCCAAGATCGGCGCGCTGATCCCGGTGAGCGATCCGGACGCGCGCACCTTCACGCTTCGCGTGCTGCCGCAGCGCGACGATATTCCCATCACGCCCGGCATGTCGGCCCGGGTTCTGGTCAATCTCGATACGGGCAAGCGCGACGTTGCGGTGAGCCGCGACGCGCTGATCCGCTATCCGGACGGCCGCATCACCGTCTGGGTCCTGAAGGACGAAGACGGCGACAAGGCGAGCGTCACGGAGCGCCGGCTGGAAATCGGCCTGGCATTCGACGGGCTCGTCCAGGTGGTTTCGGGCCTGAAGGAAGGCGAGCGCGTCGTGGTGCGCGGGAACGAGTCCCTGCGCGAAGGCCAAACGGTGCAGCTTGCCAACGATGCGAAAGGCTAAGAGGACAGCACCCTGATGCTCGAGCGGATCGTCCAGCGCGGGACCTTGGTGACGGTGGCCACGCTCATCGTGTGCGTGCTCGGCATCATGGCTGCTTTCCGCATCCCCGTGCAGATGATCCCCGATTTGGAAGTGCGCACGATCACCGTGTTTACGCGCTGGCCGGGGGCAACGCCGCAGGACGTCGAAAAAGAGATCGTCATCGAGCAGGAGGAATATCTCCGCTCGATCCCCAGCCTCGAGCGGATCATCTCCCGCGCATCGAGCGGCGAAGCACGCATCGAGCTGGAGTTCCCCTACAATATCGATCTCAACGAGACGCTGATCCGCATCAACAACGCGCTTAGTCAGGTGCCCTCTTATCCGGAGGACGTGGACCAGCCGCGCGTGCGCGCAAGCTCCTTCAGCGCAAACTCCTTCATGTATTTCCGCGTGTCGCCGCTACCCGGCAATCCGCGCGACCTCGACATGGACATGATGCGCGACTTCGTCGACGACAATGTCCGCGCGAGGCTCGAAAGCGTGACCGACGTGTCCGACGTGCGTCTCGGCGGCGGTGCGGAGAAGCAAATCCAGATCCTGTTCGATCCGGCGGCGCTAGCCGAGCGAAAGATCTCGCTCACCGACGTGCGCCGGGCCGTGGCCGCCCGCAACCGCGATACCTCGGGCGGCGAGATCGAGAGCGGCAAGCGGCGCTATCTCCTGCGCACGATCGGCCGTTTCGACACCCCGGAGGATTTGAACGATCTGATCATCGCCCGGCGCGGCGACAACATCATCCGGCTCGAGGACGTGGCCGACGTCCGGCTCGGACATTTCGAGATCTATACCCGCGCCTATGTGAACGACCGGCCCATCATCTTCCTGTCGATCCGCCGCGAGGCCGGGTCGAATGTCATCTCGATCAAAGAAGAGGTGATGAAGGAGGTCGAGGCGATCAATCGCGAAGTGCTGGCCCCCGCCGGATTGGAGCTCGCGCGCACCGCGGACGACGTCACGTATGTGGAGGCCTCGATCCGCAATGTATGGACCAACCTGACCATCGGCGCGATCCTCGCGACCTTGGTGATGTTCCTGTTCCTGCGCTCGGCCAAGGCGACGGCGGTGGGGATCATCGGCATCCCGATCTGCACCATTGCAGGCTTTATCGGGTTGATGCTGGCGGGACGCACCGTCAACGTCATCTCGCTCGCGGGCATCGCGTTCGCCATTGGCATGACGCTCGACAATACCATCGTCGTTTTGGAGAGCATCGATCTGGAGCGGCGGCGCGGCCTTGGGCGGCTCAAGGGTGCCATCGAAGGCGTGCGCAAGGTGTGGCCGGCGGTGCTGGCCTCCACGCTCACCACGGTGCTCGTGTTTGTGCCGATCGTGTTCATCCAAGAAGAGGCCGGGCAGCTTTATTCCGACATCGCCATCGCCGTGTCCGCCTCGATCCTCGCCTCGATGCTCGTGGCTATTACCGTGGTGCCCACGGCGGCGGCACATTTCGACCTCACGCCGCAGGACAACAAGGCGGTGGATACCGCCGACGGCGCCATCGTCAGGGCCGTGGGCTGGCTCATGGACGGACCCATCAGGCGCCTGTTCTGTATTTTGGGCGCCGCGGGCGCGAGCGCAGCGATCATTCTTCTGCTCACACCGCCGGCCGAGTATTTGCCCGAGGGCGAAGAGCCCAAGATGTTCGCGCGGCTCAACGCGCCGCCTGGCTATAACCTCGACACCATGACGGAGATCGGCACGGACCTCCAAGAGTGGCTCATGCCCTTCATCGAGGACGACCCGGCGCGGTTCCATCGCGGCGAGACGGAGGTGCCCGCGATCAAATATTTCTTCCTGATGATGGAGGCGGACGGCTTGCGCATCATCGCCGAGACCATCGACCCCAGCGATATCGACAATCTGATGAAGGTCGTCGGCAAGAAATACGAGACCTATGCGGGCATGCGCCCCTTCGTCTCGCGCGGCTCGATCATCACCAGCAATGACGGCGGGACACGGAGCGTCAGTCTCGATATCTCGGGGCCGAGACTCGAAGAGGTCTACGACGTCGCCTCGAACGCCTATCGCCGCGCCAACGAGATTTTTGACGGCCCTCGCATCCAAGCCGATCCCTCGACTCTAACGCTGTCACAGCCTTTGATCGAGGTGCGTCCGAAATGGGACCGCGCGGCGGAGCTCGGCATGACGTCCGACGATGTGGGCTTCACCGTCGCATCGCTGACCGACGGTGCCTATGTCGGCGAGTTCTTCCGCGACGACGAGAAGATCGACATCTATTTCTATAGCAAGGACAGCTTGCGCACCGGGCTCGACACGCTCGGGCAAATGCCCGTCTACACGCCACAAGGCGCGATCGTGCCGCTCTCTTCCATCGCCGAGATCAGGGAGACGGTGGATACCAACACGATCCGGCGCATCGACGGCAAGCGCACCGTGACCCTCAACATCATCCCACCGGACAATGTGGCGCTGGAGACGGGCGTGGAGATCGTGCGCAGCCAGCTCGTCGATCAGATGAAGCGCGCGGGCGAAGTACCGTTCGAGGTGAGCATGACGATTTCCGGTGCGTCCGACCAGCTCGACGCGACGCGCAGCGCGCTTGCCGGCAATTATTTGGTGGCCATCGTCATCATCTATCTTCTGCTGGTCGCCATCTTCACCCATTGGGGCTATCCGCTGCTGATCATGACCACGATCCCGCTGGGCGTCGCCAGCGGACTGGTGGGGCTTGCGCTGATGAACGTGATCGGCGCGGTCCTGCCGCGCTTCGGGCTCGACCCGATCATTCAACCCTTCGACATGATCTCCATGCTGGGCTTCCTCATTCTCATGGGTACGGTGGTGAACAACCCGATCCTGATCGTGGACCGGGCGCTCTACAATGTGCGGGAGATGGGGCTCGACGCCAAGAAGGCGGTGATGGAGGCGGTGTCGTCGCGGCTTCGCCCGATCGCCATGTCCACCGTGACGACGATCTGCGGGCTGGCACCGCTGGTGTTCATCCCCGGCGCGGGAACGGAGCTCTATCGCGGCGTAGGCGCCATCGTGCTGTTCGGGATCTTGGGAACCGCCATCATCACCCTGACCTTCCTGCCGGCGCTGTCGATCACCGTGTTCCGCTTGGCGGGCTACGAGGCAAAGCCAAAAGTCAAAGCGACCGGCATGGCGCCATCGCCGGCGCCCGGCGAATAAGGCTTACGACAGTTTGGCCTCGAGCACGGGCAGAAGTTCGTCGGGGGGCACGTAATGCGGGTTGTCGGACGTCCAGCCATCGGCACAAAGATGCGGATGAGCCCGGGCGACGTCCTCGAGCGATGACGCCGAGAAGCGGGTAACGTCACACCACGGCCTCGCCATAGAGCGGCAGGATATGGTTCAAGCGGCTTTCGTAAATCGGAAGCCGTTCCACGCCCGCCACCTCTTGCAGCGCCCATTCCATGTTGGCCCAGGCCCGCGTACGCTTGTAGCCGAGCTGACGCCCCTTGTTGATGATCTCCTGCACGAGACTGAGCATCGCGTCGGGATCGAAGCCGCCCTGGGCCAGATACATCTCATCCCACGACGAAATCTCGAGCTGACCTTGGCGCTCCGCTGCCTCCACGTCCATACCGGCGCGGCGCAACCGGTTGCGGCGCTCTTCGCGCTCGTTCGGATCGACGATGGTTACGATGCGCTCGCCGTCCTCGAGGCCTTCCGTCACGAAAGGCACGAGTGATGCGTATTGCTCTTCGGGGTGCGCGTAGAGCGCGCAAACATGGCAGGCAGGTGAGGGCACGGTCGGCCAGGGTGACCGTGCTTGTCGCAGCCAGGCCGCGATGCCTTTTGCCCTCCGCCATCCTGGAATGCCCCTAGCCGAAAAATACATCCGTGGGCGCTCATTTTACAGAATCGCGGCGGTATTCTCACGCCAATTCTGAAGAGGAATGAGTTTGGTGGCGCGCCGGGGAAGATTCGAACTCCCGACCCCCAGATTCGTAGTCTGGTGCTCTATCCAGCTGAGCTACCGGCGCAAAAGCCGAAATTCCGCAACAATTTGAGCGGGATTGGCTGAACCGAAGCGCGCCGGCGAGCGGCGGCTCAAGTTGCGCCTACGTAATACTTTGGGAGATCGAAGGCAAGGCTTGGGAACCTTGGCCGAAACGATATCGTTTTCAGGTATGTTGGGCTGATAACAAATAGGGAGAAGCACAATGGACCGTTTTCTGAGCAAAGCCGCCGTCATCCTCGGGGCCGCCTTTTTTGCCCTCGCCCTCGCGAGCTGCGACGCCCCCTCGGGCGACGCCGACAACAGCGAGTTCGTGGGCAAGTACATGACCGAGGACACCCAAGGCAAAGAGATGACCATCACCCTTGACGACAACGGCTCCGCCTCCGGCAGCCGGGCGGACGAAAGCCTGTCGGGGTCATGGAAAGAAGAAGGCGACTCGGCCGTCATCACCTGGTCCGACGACTGGTCCACCAAGATCACGAAGGACGGCGATACGTATATGAAGTCGGCCTATAAGGGCGGCTCTCAGGACGGCGCGCCCGTAAGCGCAAAGAAAGTCCAGTAGCGGCCCTTCGAGGCTTTAAGCGCGGCGCTGCCTCGCGCGCTCCAGCTCGACCACCACGTCGGGAATGGTAACGCGGAAGGTAGCGCCGCCTTCGTTGCTGACCAGTGCAATCTGGCCGCCATGGGCTTGGACAAGCTCGGCGGCGATGGCAAGGCCGAGACCCGAGCCGCCTTTTCGCGCCACGCTTTGAAAGGCCTGAAACAGGTGTGCGCGTGCCTTCTCTTGCACACCGGGACCGGTATCGGCGACCTCGATGACCGCCACCGACCCCTCGCGGCGCCCCACCACCTTGATCTCGCCCATCCCGCCACGCTCGCTTTCGAGCGCCTGAACGGCGTTGCGGCAGAGATTGCTCAGAACCCGATAGAGCTGATCGCGGTCGGCATCGACCTCGAGGCGATCCTCGATATTGAGCTTCCAGCTAATCGCGCCCCTGCGCGGTAGAGCGAGGCTATCGCCGATCTCGCGCACCAACGGCTCAAGCTCGAAACGCTGCCGCCGCGGCGGCGTCTCCTGGGCCTGGCCGAAATCGAGGGTGTGGACGCAGAGCCTGATGGCGCGGTCGAGCGAGGCGATCAGCTTCGGCACGAGCCGTTGCACCGTGGGGTCCTTCACCTCGGCCAGGCGGTCGGACAGAAGCTGGGCGCTGGACAGCATGTTGCGCAGATCATGACTGATCTTGCTCACGGCCAGACCGAGCGCCGCCAGCCGCGTCTTTTGCGACAGCGTCTCGGAAAGCTCGTGCTGCATGGCCGAGAGCTCACGCTCGGCGGTGCCGATCTCGTCGCGCCGGGACGACGGCGCGATGATCCTGCTTGGGTCTTCCGGTTGCTCCGCGAAACGGACCATGTTCCAGGTGAGCTTGGTCATGGGCCTCACCAGGAGCCAGTCGAGCGCCAAGTAAACCAGAGCCGCGGTGATGATCGAGATGAGGATCGACAGGCCGAGAATGTCGAACCCGTATTTCAGCATCGCCGCCTTCAGCGGGCCCTCCTCCATAACCACGTCGATGGTCTCGCCCGGATCGAAGCCCGGCTCACCGACAACGCGAATGACGTTGTCATCAGGGGCGACATACACCATGAGCGCATCGGTGATGAGCGTCAGCCAGGAAGCATTGCGCAGATCGTAGGAGGCATTGACCTCGGCGGGCATGTCCATCTCGATGATGAGCACGCGCGCATCCTGCCGTTTTACCGAGATTGCCTTGACCCGGGCGCTGTCGAGAAGTTCGTCGCGGAGCGTCGAGGGAAGCTGGCCGCCGGGCGCCGCCTCGGCCGCAAGCGAGGCGATCTGCGCGGCCGCCAGCCGCTCCATCAGCCATTGGCGGCGGAAATTGGAAACCGAGGGCACGAAGACGAGCACCTCCGCCACCATGACGAAGACGATGGTGAGCAGGAGGAGCTTGGTTGAGAGTCCCGCGACATATCGCGAGACCCGCTTGGGCACCGGCCCCTTATCTGAAGCCTGATCGTTCACCGGCTACACTCTCGAAGGCGCAAAACGCGCAAGCACCGGGGCCGCACCCCGGCGCTTTAGCTATTCTACTCGAAAATGGGGCTGATTTCCGTAAATGCCGTACTCAGCCCAGCTTGCGCAAAAGGCCAATAATGGTGCGGAGCCAGCCTTTTGACAGGGTGGGTTGGTAATAGGCGAACGCCACCCGCTTGGAGAGCTCCGACAAGGTCGGATACGGCAGGACCAGCGAAATGAGATCGCCGATCCGGATATCCTTGGCCATGGCGACGATCCACAGCTGAAGCAACTCACCAGCTTCCGCCCCGACAATGGTGACGCCGAGAATAGTGCCGTCTTTCTTGGTGATGACCTTGATGAAGCCTTCGGTCTGCTTCTCGCACTGGGCCCGGTCATTGTCGGCATAAGGCCAGCGGAAGATGCGGATGCGCCGGTGCTTCTTCTGGGCCTCCTGCTCGGTGAGGCCGATCTGCGCCAGCTCAGGATCGGTGTAGATGACCCGGGGAATGTTCACCGCGCTGACATCGGGCTTCAGCCGGAACAGCGCGTTCTTGATGACGATGCTCGCGTGGTAGTTGGCGAGATGGGTGAACTGCTGCCCGCCGATGGAATCGCCAATGGCGTAGACGCGGCGGTTGGAGGTCTTGAGCTGCTCGTTGACCTTGATGCCGCTGTCGGTGTGGGCGATGCCGGCGCGGTCGAGGCTGAGCGATTTCAGGTTCGGTTTGCGCCCCGTCGCCACCAGAAGATGCGAGCCCTTGATGATGACGCTCTCGCCGTCCTTGTGGAAGTGCACGGACATGCCTTGCACGGAGGGCTCGACGCGCTCGACCCGCGTATTGGGGTACATCACCACCTCGGTGTCTTCCAGCCGCTTGAGCAGCACCTTGGCCGCCTCGGGGTCTTCCTTGGCGAGGAAATCGGCCGTGTCGAAAATGGTGACGTGCGAGCCCAGCATGCGATGCGCCTGGCCGAGCTCGAGCCCGATCGGGCCGCCGCCCAATATGATGAGATGCTGAATACGCTCGCCGATGTCGAAGATGGTCTCGTTGGTGAGATAGGACACCTCGTCGAGCCCGGGGATCGGCGGCACCGTCGGCGAGGAGCCGGTGGCGATGACGAAACGGCGCGCCCGGACCAAGACGCGGCCCGCCTCCACGGTGAACTTGTCGAGGAAGTTCGCTTGCGCCTGAATGACGCGCACGCCGAGCCCGGTGAAACGCTCCACGGAATCGTTGGGGGCGATGTTGGCGATGACGCCATGCACATGATCATGCACGCCGCGATGGTCGATCTGGGCTTCGAGCACGTCGATGCCGAAACTGGACGCGGTGCGGACCGCATCGGCGCGCTTGCCCGCGGCAAGCAGCGCCTTGGAGGGGACGCAGCCATAGTTGAGGCAATCGCCGCCCATGAGGCCTTTTTCGATGAGCACCACGGGGACCCCGAATTGGGCCGCCGCCGCCGCTACCGAAAGGCCGCCTGAGCCCGCGCCGATGACGCAGAGGTCGGGCTTGAGCACCTCTTCCATGTTTGCCTAGTCCCCCTTAGCCAAAAGCTCAGGCCGCCCGCCGCCTGAACCACTTCACCGCCACCGGAATGAGCGCCACGATACCGAGAGCCGCCAGTCCGGCAATCAATTCCGGCGTCAGCAATGCGCTTGGATCCAGCCCTTGCGGGCAAGACTCTTGACCGCCCTCTCCCGCCTTTGCAAGGCAGGATTGGTGCGCAGCTTGCTGCGCCGCGATAACACTGTCGAGCCCATTGCCCGCCAAAGAAAATGCAAATGTTCCCGGGATGATGCCGAGGAAGGTGGTCACCACGTAGGTCGTGAAGGGCACGCCCAACAGACCCGGGGCGAGATTGACCAGCCAGAACGGAAAGACCGGCACCAGCCGCAAGAACAGAAGATAGCTGAACGCGTCCTCGTGGAACCCGTCCCGAAACCGGGAGAGCCAGGGGCCCGCACGGGCCTGGAGCACGTCGGACAGCGCGCTCTTGGCGATGACGAATACGACAATAGCGCCGAGCGTCGCGGCCACGACCGAGGTTATGCCGCCCAGAACCCAGCCGAACAGAAAGCCGCCGGCAATGGTCAGAACCGCGCCTCCGGGCAGCGACAAGGCGACCGTGACGGCATAAAGGGCCACGAATGCCGCCAGGGACAGCAGCAGGTTGCTCTCGATGAAGCTGCGCAAGAGCTCGCGGTTGGCCGCCAGATGCTCGAGGGTGAGGTAGCGGTGCCACCCCATGGCAAAGATGAAACCGCCCACGCCGAGAAGCACGAGCAGGGGCCAGAGGCGCTTGAGCCAGCCTGCGGCGCCGCGCGCCAGGTGCGATACGGTGTCCATGCTCAAGGGTACTCCCTGCCTGCCAAGAGCCAAGAGATAGGCAGGCCCTATAGGCCCTGGAAACGGCATTTCGCGCCCTTGTGATGGGCCGTCACTCGACGTGATGGGAAAGGACACGATGCGCGCGGCTTGGCGGTCTGGCATGCTTTGGCGGACTGGCTTGAGACAGGCGGATCCAAAAATGCACCCGGCCTCGCGAGGAAGACTACACTGATTAACCGACTTTTGTGCACTGCCACAACAGTTGGCGCGCGGCCTTCACGCTCGAAGCCGCTGAATGCGGGCCAGAGACCGCCTCGAAGCGGCATTCCGCGCAGAATCGGCCCGATTTGTTGACTTGCGCGCCCCTAGAACCTATAAGCCGCGCGTTAGCTTTGAGCCTCCAGGGCCCGCCTCATTGATCGAGGTGTGGACGGACGGCAGGAGAAAGTCCTTGAAACGCACCTACCAACCATCGCGGCTCGTCCGCAAGCGGCGTCACGGTTTCCGCGCGCGCATGGCGACGAAAGCCGGCCGGAAGGTGATCGCGCGGCGCAGAGCCAAGGGGCGCAAGCGCCTCTCGTGCTAAACGCGGCGGAGCCCCGCCTTACCCCGTGACGGCCATCGGACGTCTCAAGACCCGGCCTGAAGTCCTCTATGTGAAGGGCGGCACGCGCTTCACCACGCCTTCGCTCGTGCTTCAGGCGCGGCGGCGTGCGCCCATCTCACCCGCGGGCCCTCATCTCGCCCGGTTCGGCTTCACCGCGACCAAAAGCCTCGGCGGGGCCGTCATTCGCAACCGGGCCCGTAGGCGGCTCAAGGAGGCGGTGCGGCTTACCGGCGCTGCACATGCGTCACAGGGCTATGATTATGTGTTGATCGCGCGGGGAGGCACGGTACAACGGCCCTTCACCGAGCTGATCAAGGACCTTGAACGCGCGCTCAGCAAGGTTCACGAGCCCTCTTCGGCGAAGACTCGCCGCAAGCCTAAAACCGATTAGCTTCCTCCACACACGCTTGGCGAACGAGCGGCCTTAGAGCTGAAAGCGACATGGACGAGAACAACCGCAATTTTATCCTCGCGATCGTGCTGTCCATGGTCGTGCTGTTCAGCTGGCAGTTCTTCTTCGTGCCGGAGACGCCGCCCGAGGAGCAGCAGCAGACGCAAGCGCAAAGCGAGCAGGGTCCGCCCGCACCTTCGGCCGGAAGCGAGGCTCACCAGCCAAGCACCACGCCGCAGCCTGGCGCCAGCAGCGCGCCGCAGCCGGAAGGCTCGCCAACCGGCCAGACCCGCGCGCAGGCGCTGGCCGCCTCGCCGCGTATCAAGATCGACACGCCGAGCGTCAGAGGCTCCATTGCGCTCAAAGGCGCGCGGATCGACGACCTGACGCTCAAGGACTACCGCGTCACCGTGGACCCCAACAGCGAACAAGTCATTCTTCTGTCGCCCACGGGCGGCCCGCATGCGTATTACGCCGAGCGCGGCTTTGTCGGTCCAGGCGGCAGCAACCTCACCCTGCCCTCCGCCGACACGCTGTGGACCGCCGAAGGCCAGGGCGCCCTGACCCCGAACTCGCCCATCACGCTCAGCTACGACAATGGCGAGGGGCTCAAATTCACCCGCACCATCTCGGTCGACGACAAATACATGTTCACGATCGACGACACGGTGGCCAATACGGGCACGGACGCCGTCACGCTTTACCCTTACGGCCTGGTTTCCCGGCATGAGCTGCCGCAGGTGCAGGGCTTCTACATTCTGCATGAGGGGCTGATCGGGGTGGTCGACGACGGCCTCGAGGAGATCAGTTATTCCTCCGCGCTCGATGACGCGCCCGCCAGTTTTAGAAGCGAGAACGGCTGGCTCGGCATCACCGATAAATATTGGGCGACGGTGGTTGTCCCGGAGCAAGGCAAGCCTTTCGACGCAAAGTTCGCAGGCACCCAGGCCGGCGAGCGCACGCGCTTCCAGACCGACTATTTGATGGGGCCGCTATCGGTAGCGCCGGGCGGCACCGCGCAGGTGTCAGGCCAGGTGTTCGCCGGCGCCAAGGAAGTGAACGTGGTCGACGGCTATGCTGCGACCTACGAGATCCCCAAGTTCGACCTCCTGATCGACTGGGGCTGGTTCTATTTCCTGACCAAGCCGATGTTCTACGCGCTCGACTACTTCTACCGGCTGGTCGGCAATTTCGGCATCTCGATCCTCATCGTCACCGTGCTGATCAAGCTCGTGTTCTTCCCGCTCGCCAACAAGTCCTACGTGTCAATGAGCCGGATGAAAAAGCTCGCGCCCGAGATGCAGAAAATCAAGGAGCGCTACGCCGACGACCGCATGCGCCAGCAGCAGGCGATGATGGAGATGTACAAGAAGGAGAAGGTGAACCCGGCCTCGGGCTGCTTGCCGATCCTCGTCCAGATTCCGGTGTTCTTCGCCCTCTACAAGGTGCTGTTCGTCACCATCGAGATGCGGCACGCGCCCTTCTTCGGCTGGATCCAGGATCTGTCCGCGCCCGATCCGACGAGCGTGTTCAATCTGTTTGGGCTCATTCCGTGGGACCCCCCGACATTCCTGATGATCGGTGCATGGCCCATCATCATGGGCTTGACCATGTGGTTCCAGATGAAGCTGAACCCGGCGCCGCCGGACCCGGTGCAGCAGAAGATCTTCACCTGGATGCCGGTGATCTTCACCTATCTGCTGGCCTCTTTCCCGGCGGGTCTGGTGATCTATTGGGCGTGGAACAACACCCTGTCGGTACTCCAGCAGTCCTTCATCATGTGGCGCCAGGGCGTGGACATTCCGCTTCTGGAGAATCTCGGCATCAGGCCGCCCCAGGAACCGGCGGACACGCCTGACGAGGTCAAGTCCGCCAAGACCGAAGCGGAGCAG
>Ga0307378_10001404_pt1 | contig 39320 bp, 34 predicted proteins | sample UN1MG_FD_202238 | JGI IMG/M metagenome (GOLD analysis project Ga0307378, IMG submission 202238) | Soil microbial communities from Risofladan, Vaasa, Finland - UN-1 | ecosystem: Environmental > Terrestrial > Soil > Coastal area > Acid sulfate soil | place: Finland: Risofladan, Vaasa | collected...
GAGGAGCACGACGATGCCGAGCAGCAGGATGGGGATCAAGGCGCCGAACACCATCTGTCCCCCGATGAAGCTGAAGGCGAGCTTGGAGCTCAAGAGATGGGCGATGACGATCCACTCCTCGTTGCGCTCGTAGGCCAGGTTGATGATCTCGAGCAATTCGAGGGACACGGTGACGATAATGAAGAGCCAGAGCCACTGGCAGAGCGACTGGACGCACGGCCCCTCGATGGGCTTTTGGGAGAGCTTCATGAGGGCCTGGTAGAGGACGATGATCATGGCGATTCCGGAGGTCACGGCGGAGAAGAGAAAGATGATGGGCATGAGGGGCGTTGACCACCAGACGTTGGCCTTGACCGAGCCGAACATGAATCCGACGTAGCCGTGGAGGATGCAGGCGGCGGGGATGCCGATGGCAGCCAGCACCAAGATGATGCGGTGGTCCAGCTCCGCCGACTCCTCGGAGGTGTCGTAGACGCCCAGCGCGAGGATGGCGAAGATCCAGCGCTTGAGTCCCCGGCTCTGGCGCGCGGTGATGATGATCTCGCGGCGGTAGATGAGCCAAATTTCCAGGCTGACCAGCACGAGGTAAATTGCGTAGATCAGACCGAACGCGGCCATGGCGGAGGAGAAGTTCGGCGTGATCATGATGTTGAAGGCGCGCTCGGGATGGCCCAGGTGATTGAGCAGGGGCAAGGTCGCGACCAGAAGGAAGGCCAGGGACGCCACCATGGATAGGCGCGACACGGGCCTGAGCTCCTCCCTGCCGAAGACGTGGTAGAGGGATGAGACGATAAAGGCGCCGGCGACGAGTCCGGTGATGTACGGGTACATCACGATCATCAGGCTCCACAGAATATGGACGTCGTTGGGAAACGAGAAGTTGGCGAGTTCCGGGTTCATCAGCGCACCTCCTGGCCCATGCCCAAGTAGTAACAGTTCGGCTCGGTCAGCAGCTCCGGCTTGAGGCGGCGGACCTGCATCGTGGCCACCATTTCGACCACGGGATCGCCGGGCCGCTTGCGGTCTCCGAACATCCGGGTGCCGGTGGGACAGGCCTGGACGCACATGGGGAGCAGGCCCTTGGTGATGCGGTGGTAGCACAGGGTGCACTTGGTGGCGGTGTGCGTGACCGGATGGATGAAGCGCGAGCCGTAGGGGCAGGCCTGCACGCAATAGCCGCAGCCGATGCAGCGCTTCTCGTCCACTAGCACCACGCCATCCCTGGTCCGGTACGACGCTCCGACCGGGCACAACTGCACGCACGGCGTATGCGTGCAATGGTTGCACAGCTTGGGCACGAAAAAGGCCTTGGTGATGTCCATGCCGGTGTCCACCGGGGGGAAGCTCTCCAGGCCGCCGTGGGGCGAGTCTATATACGTCTCGCCGGTGCGCGAGACCAGGTAGCGCTCGACCCAGGTCCGGAAATGGAGCGGGGGCACGTCGTTCTCGGCCTTGCAGGCCCGCACGCAGGAGCCGCAGCCGATGCACTTGTTGATATCAATTAGGTAGAGGTAGTCGTGCCGGGTGATGTCATAGCCCGACTCGACCGGGACCTCCTGGGCCTTTGCCGGCCGGCCGGCGAGCCATACCGCCCCTTCCCTCCCGAACGCGAGAATCATGGCCGCGCCGCCCATACCCGCGGCCGCCTGCTTGAAGAAGTCCCGGCGCCCGCCCTGGGCCGCCGCGGCCTGCGCCGGTGCTTGCTTGATGTCGTTTTCTCTCATGTCGGTCTCCTCGGTTGCCTTATTCCTGCAACGGATCGTGCGGATCGTGGCACATGAAGCAGATCTTTGGGGGGATCGTGCCCTTGACCGGTATGTCCTCGCTGATCAGGTGCTCCCGGAAATCCACCTGCGGAAAATCCTTGGGCCGGGCCTGGAGCGGCTGATGACACCATGCGCACAGCTCCCAGGACCTGACCACCTGCGCGTCCGCCGACTTCTCGCCGTTGGCCACGTGCAACGCTAGCGGGCCATGGCAGTTCTCGCACCGCACCGCCGCGTGCTTGCCCATCTCGTGCGCATCGTACTTGTCCTGATGGCACTTCCGGCACGAGGCGTCGTTACCGTGCATCACCGGCTTCGCCATGTACTCGCCGATGCTGTCGAAACGGAAATGGCCCATCTTTCCGAACGATGCCGGGACCAGGAAGTGCCGGCCGCTGACCACGAAGACGACCCCGACGGCCAGCAGGATGAATACCCTCCAGATGTGTTTTGAGTGTTCCATTTAGCCTTCCTTGTCTGTTTTTATTTTCCCTTCACGGGCCTTAGCCGCCGGGGCCTCGAGTTCTTCCGGACTCGCCAGCCAGCGGAGCAGGGAGGGCCGGCGCGGCGCTTCCGTTTCCTCGCGCGGCAGGGACTCGAAGGCCAGCAGATTTTTCACGAATCCGGGTCGGGGCGCAGCGCCGTCAGCCGGCGGTTCTTCGCGGCCCAGGGGTTCGGCCTCGAAGATGAAACGAAGCAGGCCCTTGGCGGGAGCCGCCGCCCGCGCAGCATCCGATGGCGTCCCTTCGGGCAGGAGCAGCCAGCGCCAGAACGGCCGTCGTGCGGCCCCTTTGGCCGCGGCCGCTTCCGGCTCCGCGAGTTTTTCCGGCAGGGCCACCCACTTGATGCCCCCGGCCAGCCTGGCCGCGGCCGCCGCGATCTTTACGCTCAAGTCCATGAATGCGCGCCTATCCGCCCTCTCCCTTTTCCGGATACGGTTTTTGGTTTTCACCCGCGGGGTCGGGCGCTCCCTGCTCCGAGGCAGCCTTATCCTCGCTCTTTTCCAGATTATGCGGGATGCCGTAGAGGTCTATGTGATAGGGCCGGCCGCGCCAAGTGACGTTGCGTTCGGACATGGCGCCGACGATACCGAAGAAGAGGGCGAGCAGCAACCCCACGGTCCCGATCATGACGCTCACGGGCCTCTTCAGGGGCCGGCGCTCGCGGCTGCGGTCGAGGAAGGGCCAGAACAGGAGGAGCATCATGGGGATGCCGGAGACGAGGATGCCCAGGAGCTTGGGGAAATATTTAAGGAGCTGGTAGCTGGGCAGGAAATACCATTCGGGCTTGATGCCCTCCGGGGTGACGAAGGGATTGGCCTTCTCGCCCAGCTCGACCGGGAACAGGATGACGATCCCGAGCAGGAAGACGAAGAAGAGCGGGAACACCACCAGCTCCTTGAAGACGTGGTCCGGGTAGAAGGGGATGCCCTGGCCCGCGGGCACGTGCTCGCCCTCTCCCACCGGGTCGAGCGGGGCGAGGCCCTGCACCCGCATCAGGATGATATGGAGGCTGACCATTCCGACCAGGACCCAGGGCAGGACCACGACGTGGGCCACGTAGAAGCGGGACAGGGTCTCCTCGCCGACGGCCTCGCCGCCGCGGAGCAGGTACTTGATGAAGGACCCGAACCAGGGGATGGCGCCGGCGACCTCGGTCCCCACGGTGGTGGCCCAGTATGAGAGCTGGTTCCAGGGGAGGAGGTATCCGGTGAAGCCAAATCCGAGGACGGTGAAGAAGATGAAGCATCCGAGGACCCAGGTGAGCTCGCGCGGCTTTTTGAAGGACCCCATCATGAAGGTCCGGAGCATATGCAGGACCAGGGTTGCGATCATGATGTTGGCGCCCCAGGCGTGGAGCCCGCGGATGAGCCATCCGAGCTGGGCCTTGGTCATGATGAACTTGACGCTCTCGAAGGCGGCGTTCCCGGTGGGCCGGTAATAGACCATGAGCAGGATGCCGGTGATGATCTGGTTGGCCATGAGGAAGAGGGCGAGGCTGCCGAAGGTGTGCAGGTAGCTGACGTGCGCGGGCAGGGGCTTTTGGGCCTGGCCTTCGAGGAACTCCTCGGCCTCGGCGAGCGGGTAGCGGTCGGAGAGCCAATTTCTGACGGTGCTGATCGCTTGCTGAATCATGGCCGCACCTCAACTCACCTTGACGCGGACTTCGCCGCCGACCACCATGACCGGATAGGCCTTGAGCGGCGCCGGGGGCGGTCCGGAAACCACCTGGCCGTCGGGCGAGAACACGCCGGCGTGGCAGGGACAGGAGATGACCGTGCGCGCCGGGTCCCACTCGACCACGCAGCCCAGGTGCGTGCAGATCGCGGAAAAGGCCTTGAACTCGTCCGCGCCCAGGCGCAGCACGATGATGGGCCGGCCCCGGCTCTGCACCATCTTGGCGGCGCCCACCGCGAGGTCGTTCACGGCGCCGACCTTGACCACGGCCTCGGCCGGGCCGGACGAGCGCGCGGGCCACAGGTACACGGCCGCGGGCACGGCCATTCCCAGTCCCCAGATGGCGCCGCCCATGGCCAAAAGCAAGTCGAGCGCGCCGCGCCGCGTCATCTTTTTTTCCGGCTGTTCTTTTTCATCCGGTGCCATTGCTCCCCCCGTTGGAGACTCATTTATTTGTCTTTTTAAATGTAGAGTTGCCGCGGAAGGTGGGGCCGACACTCCTGTCGGCCCGGACAGAGGGGACAAGAGTGTCCCCTCCACCACCATCAAGTATGTCTTTGCCCTTGCACCGATCAATCATCGTCATCCTTATGCAGTCCCCGCTTTTTCAGCCAGAAGCCGAAGCTCATGGCGAGCATGAAGGCGGACAGCGGGATGAGGGCCAGTTTCCTGAGCCGGGCCGCCTTTTTGATGTGGGCGATGGCGCTCTCCACGCCGGCCGAGGTTTTTTTCACCTGGCCGGAGACCTCGGAGAGCCGCTTGAGGTCCATGGTGTGTTGCAGCGGCGCGAGCTGGGTCAAATAGGTCTTGGCGTCGGCCATCATGACCTCTTCGTCCTCGGTCTCGAAGCCGGCCTTGGTGGCGGCGTTGACCGTGTCCTCGGCCGCGGCGTAGGTCTTCCGGGTGTCATCGAGCAGCGTATAGATTTTCTTGGCCCGCTCATAAGGCTTCTCGCCCTCGCTGTGGCAAAGCGTGCAGACGCGGAATAGTTTGAGGCCGGCCGGGAGCACCTTGTGGTTCGAGTGGCAGGTGACGCAGGCCTCGATCTTGCCCTCGTTGGCCGGCGCGGCGTGCGGGCCCTGGTCAAAGAATTCCTTCTGCTTGACGTGGCACTTGCCGCAGACGGCCTCCACCTTGGCGAAGCCGGGCGGGACCGCGCCGTGGTTGCCGTGGCAGGTGGCGCAGGTGGGGGCGGAGAGGTCGTCCTGGTCAAAGAGCAGGTGCGCGTGCACGCTCTTCTGGTAGTCGGCCTCCTGGTTGGTTTCGAGGCCGTGCCGGGCCATCTTTTGCTCGTCGCCGTGGCAGCGGCCGCAGGTGGAGGGGACGTTCTTCGCATAGACAGGGCTCGCGGGGGCGCGGATGTCAATGATGCCGTGGGCCCCGTGGCAGTCCACGCAGGTGGCCACGTCCGGGTCGCCCTTGCCGAAGAGTTGCTCGCCGTGGTGTGAGGTCCGGTACTGGGCGAGCTGGTCGGTGGGCAGGCCGTAGGGGTTCATGCGGCGCACGTCGGCGTGGCAGTCGCCGCAGGCCTCCGGGATCCTGGCCTTCCCGATTTTTCCGGTGAACCCGGCGGCCGCGGCATGGGCCGCGTCCTTGTCCCCGGCCTTGGCGTCGCCGCCGTGGCAGTCCACGCAGCCGATGCCCGCCCCGAGGTGCATGGAATCGTTCTCGTCAACGTGGTATTGCCCTGGTTCCTGGAGATGGCAGGCCGCGCACGAAGACTGTTCCTCCGCCCGGGCCGCCGCCCCGGGCAGGGCCGCAAGCAGCCCCGCAAGACATAAGGTAACCAGCCTTGTTTTCATGTGGTTCTCCATTCCGTCCCTACAACTGGTTTCATAACCCGGACCAGCATCCCGACCAGAAGATTCGGAACAAGGATGTTAAGGATAATAAGGATAACTACGGGATTTTTCTTATCCTGTTCATCCTTGACATCCTTGTTTTTTATTCCGGCAATGGTTATGAAACCGGCCCTATTATACTTCGGCCTTGTGCAGTTGCTCGATCTCCCCGGCCTTTTGCTCCTAGCCCTCTTTTTTAAGCCGGCGCGGCCTGCCGAAGAGGAAGGTCAGGTTGATGGGGTAATACTCGGGATCGAAGATCACCCAGTACCCGTGCCAGACGATGATGGCGGACACGGCCAGCACCGCTTCGAGGAAGTGGATGGTGTCGGCCAGGTTCACGACCCACAGGGGCATGAACGCCAGGATGAAGTCGGTGAGGAGCAGGACCACGCCGGTGATGCTCATGACGACTCCGCCCCAGATCAGGGCCCAGTACTCGGCCTTTTCCACGTAGCCGTAATGGGGGAGCGTGAGGGGGTCCGGGTTCCGGCCCAGGTATTTCATCATCACGGCCCAGGCGTTCTTGACGTCGGCGAACCCGGGCTTGAGGGCCTGGAGCTGGGCCCGGCCGCGCGCGGTGAGCGCCAGGTACAAGAGGTGGTACAGCGACACCGCTCCGAACACGGCGGCGGCGCCGCGGTGGATCCAGCGGCGCACGTCGGCGCCGGTGGTGATCCACTGGAAGGGCTGGGCGATCAGGGAATCAGGGAAGCTGAGCGCGAACCCGCTCACGGCGAGACAGATGAATGACAGGGTGAGGAGCGCGTGCTGGATGCGCTCGTTGCCGGTAAGGCGCGGATCGAACAACTGCTCCTTTTGGTAAGGCACTCCCTTGGTGGACTTATAGAAGAGGTCAAAGAGGTTATGGGCGAGCATGCCTCCGATGGTGCCGATGATGAGCAGGATGTAGATGTTCTTGACCAGTCCCACGATCCAGTGGGACTCGGTCTTGGCGATCTTGTGGATGGGCTCGTAGATGAATCGCTTCTCGGCCCCGGGGTGGCATCCGCCGCAGGTCTTGCCGAGGTTCTTGGGGTTGACGGTGGAGCGGGGGTCGGAGGACGGGAGGATGGCGTGGTTGCCGTGGCAGGAGGCGCAGTTGGCCACGCGCACGTCGCCGAGCGTGCCGGACAGTCCGTGGTAGGAATCGAGGAAGGACTTGACCATGCCCTTGGGCATCATGAACTTGGCGTTGATGACCTCGGACTGGTGGCAGCTGCCGCAGGTCTGGGTGATGTTGCCGACCCAGGACGGGGACATGGGGTCGCGGCGGGAGCGGATGTTGTGCTCGCCGTGGCAGTTGGTGCACACGGGCGCCTCGCGGTATCCGTTCTGCACGGTCTTCCAGTGCTTGCTGTCCACGTACTCGGAATACTCCTTGGGATGGCACTTGCCGCAGGTCTCCGGGATGGTCGCGTAAAACACGCTGGAGTCGGACAGGCCCATGCCCTCGATGAAGTGGCTGCCGTGGCAATCGGTGCACACGGCGGAGCGCAGGTTGCCCCCGGAGGCCGCCACGCCGTGGATGCTGTCAATGTAGCCGTCAATGGCGATGGGCTGGACCTTGTCGTGGCAGGTGAGACAGGTCTTGTACACGTTGGTCCGGTTCACGGGGCTGAGCGCGTCGCTCTTTTGCCGAAGATGATGGATGTCCTTGCCGTGGCACGACATGCAGATGTCCTGGAGCTTTACCTCCCCGGTCTGGTCCTTGATGTAGGTCTGCATCTTCTTGCCGTGGCTCGAGCTGCCCACCGCCTTCACCTGGTCCTCGTGGCACATGGTGCACTTCACCGGCGGCGTCTGGGGCGGACAGGGCGGAAAGTCGTCCCCCGGATGGCACTCCGAGCAGGACAGGCCGGCGTGGGCGGAGTTGCCCAGCACCGAGATGATGGGGGCCTTCTTGTCCTTGCCCCCGTAATGGCACTCCATGCAGTCCTCCGCCCGGGCGGCCGCGGCCGTGGCCAGAAAAACCGCTCCAACCAGTATCAACATCCTTTTCATGGCTTGCCTCCGGGGCCTCGCCGCCCCGCTGATGTGTCTTCAGGTTGCATGTTGCCGATCATTGCTGTCCTCTATTGCCAACATTCAATACGCATAAGTTGGTTGTTTTTTTCGCCGCAGATGAACGCGGATGAACACAGATTAAGAAAGAAAGTAAAAGATTATCTGCGTTAATCTGCGTTCATCTGCGGCTCATTAATCCTCCTGATACTTAAGTAGCGGCCCCAAGGCCGCACCGGATCAATGACTCAAGACGTAACTCACGAAAATGGCCACGATCAGGAACAGCCCGATGGAGAGCGCGGCCAGTCCGAAGAGCTTGCTCTCCAGCATGATGCGGGAGTTGGGGGCGTCCACCACCAGCTGGTCCAGGAGCCCCCCGCTCTTCAGGCGCTCGTACTCCTCCGGCCGCTCCTGGATCAGGCGCGGGAGCGGCATGGTCCCGGTGAAGATGTTGATGTCCATCGGGATCACGCCCGGCCGGAGGTGGTTGTGGAAGAAATGGAACGTGAAAATAAAGCCCGCGGCCAACAGCGCCTCCTCGCTGTGCACCAGCGACGCCACGTTGAGCCAGCTCCCCGGCATGAAGCGCGAGAAGAAGTTGGGGAAGAGCATGACCAGCCCGGTGATCACGACGATGGGCACGCCCCAGAACAGCGCGAAGTAGTCGAACTTCTCGTAATAGGTCCATTTGCCCCAGCGCGGGGGCGGGCCCAGGTAGAAGAAGAACTTGAAGTTATGGTAGAGGTCCACCAGGTCTTTCCAGCGGGGGACCATGGTGTCGGGTCCGTAGAAGAGGTGGTACTCCTTTTTGATGAGAATGCGCTTAATCAGGGTGCCGACGTGAAAGAGGGCATAACCGATGGTGACAAAAGCGCAGAAGCGGTGAATCAAACGTGAGACCTCCACTCCGCCGTAGATGCTGCCGAGCACCTGGGCCCACTCGGTGAAGTGATAGCGCAGGGGCAGCCCGGTGGCGACGAGTCCCAGGAACGAGGTCACGATGACGATGTGCATGACCACGGCGGAGGTGGACCAGCGGCGCACGTGCTTTTGGGAGTCCAGGTGCAGGGTCGCGTATTTTTCGCCGCGCATGAAGGCCACGATCGAGCGCTGGAGCCAGAGCAGGGTGTGCGCCCCGAAGAACCCGAAGACCCCGAAGATGAGGAGTTTCATGAAGATGTTGGTGTAGTAAAGCAGCGCCGATTTTTTCTTGTCTTCCGGATCGGGGTGCGGGTCATATTTTATGAAGTTGGCGGAGACCTTGCCGTGGCAGTGGCCGCAGGTTTCCTGCAGGTGCGCCGGATTGACGGTGGAGTCGGGGTCGTTCGGGGGCAGGTTATCGTGCGCGGTGTGGCAGTCGGAGCACTTGGCTGCGGCGAAAAATCCCATGGAGGTGGTCTTGCCGTGGAAGGTGTTGCTGTAGGTCTGCTCGGACTTGAGGTGGCAGCCTCCGCACTCCGTGTCTATTTTGAAGATGGTGAAGAGCTGGAGGGCCGGCGCCTGGATGGAGTGCGAGCTGTGGCAGGTGGTGCAGACCGGCCCCTTCTTATCCTTTTCCTCCCATAGCTTGCCGTGCGAGCTGTTGACGAAGGTGTCGAAAATGCCCAGGTGGCATTTTTCGCAGGTATTGGGCACGTTCTCGCGGTAGACGGTCGAGGTCGGGTCGTTCTTGGGCCGGATGCGGTGGGTGGCGTGACAGTCAATGCAGGTGGCGGAGACCAGGAGTCCGAGGACGTGGACGCCTCGTCCGTGGACCGACTGGGTGTAGTTCTTGATGAATTCCGGCGGGGGCAGGTTGGGATGGCGCTTGGCCACGCCGGGGTCGGTGTGGCATCCCATGCAGATGAGGTCGGCCTGCAAGCGGTTGGTCTTGGAGGTCGGGTCCGACGGCGGCAGGACGTCGTGGGCGCCGTGGCAGCGGGTGCAGGTCGGGACGTCGGGGTCGTTTTGTTCGAGCGCGTTGAAGTGGATGCTGTTCTCGAAATCGAAGATCTCGTCCTTGTGGCATTTGCCGCAGGTCTTGTCAACGAGCTGGCGGCTCACCGGCGAGCCCGGGGCCTCGGGCCCGTTGATGGCGTGGTTGCCGTGGCAATCGGTGCAGACGGCGGCCGGTCCGGTCTTCCCCTCAGCCACCGCGGCGTGCACGCTGCGCAGATAGATGTCGGGCTTGTAGTCGGGCAGCTTGTCGTGGCAGGCCTGGCAGGTCTGGACCACGTGGCCGCGAAAGGCCGGAGCTTCCGGGTCGTCGTGCTTGCGCACCGTGTGCACGTCCTCTCCGTGACAGGAAAGGCAGATGTCCTTGAGAGTGGGCGATCCCCCAGTCTTCTTGAAGTACTCGAGCATGGCCTTGCCGTGGCTCGATTTTCCCAGGTCCGTCACCTCGTCATCGTGGCAGAGCTTGCAACCGGCCGCCGGGGCCGATAGCGGCGCCGTCGGGGCCTCCTGGTCAGCGTGGCACTCCGAGCATTGAAGGCCGGCGTGCGCGCCGTATGGCGGCACCGTCACCATGGCCGCCGGCTCGGCGGCCCCGCCCGCAGCGGCCGCGGGCTCGGCGGCGGGCGCGGGCCCGGCCTCTTGGCCCAAGGCCAGGCCGCGGACCATGAGCAGGATGACCGTGAGCATCAAGGCCAGGATCGCGAGCCTGCGCGCGGACTCCGGATGCGTGGTCGCCTTGGCTTGGGCCGGCATGTCAATTTGCGCTTTCCGGCTGACGGGTGACATCAAACCTCCCCACCTGGATACACTTCCCGGCGGGCGAACGCCGTTCCCCGCTCGCCCGGATGGATCTGATTATTTATTGATATACGTGGAGGCTCCCTCCCGCGGTGGGCAGGAGGCTCATCCCGAGGTATGTGAAGACCACGGCGCCGAAGGCCAGGGCCAGCACCCACATGGCTTTCCTTCCCCGATACTCCGGGCCCATGAGGCGGAGGTGCAGGTAAATCATGTACGCGAGCCAGCTTACCAGGGCCCAGTTCTCTTTGGGGTCCCAGGTCCAGTAATCGCCCCACGCCGCCTTGCCCCACACCGCGCCCATCACCAGCCCCAGCGTCAGCGCCACGATCCCGAACACCGCCGCCTCATGCGCGTAGCGCTCGAATTCCGCCGCCTCCCGGGCCGTCTGTGCCTCGTCTGAGCCCTTGCGCTCTCTCCACCAGGGCAGGCCGAGCGCCAGCGCGGCCAGAGCGAACGACACGAACAGCGCGGCGTAGGCCACGAAATAGGTGACCACGTGCGGCACGAACCACCCGCTCTGCAGCGCGGGCGGCATCGAGATGATCTCCATGTCCGGCCGGTAGAGCGCGAAGGCCAGGCCGAACACGTTCACGCCGGTGGAAAAAGGCGTGAGCACATTGAGCCGGTGCAGGTAGATGAGCGCGAACGTGACCAGCGACACGCACCACGGATAAAAAAGCAGCGTCTCGTACATGGTCTTGAACGGCGGCCGGCCGGCCTCGAGCCACCGCGCCGCGATCACGTAGGTGTTGAGCGCGAACGCCGCCGCCATCAGGACGAGGCCCACGCGCGCGAGCTTCCCGTTTTTCTTGATGGCGGCGGGCGTGGACACGGCAAAGGCCGCCGCGTAGATCAGGGTCATGATGATGACCAGGGAGTAATGGCCGCTCAGGTTTTCAACCGGCATGATTTTCCCTCCCGCTTGCGATCCGGGGCCGGATGTAATAGGTGAACACCACGCCGAGAGAGACCATCACGAAGCCCAGCCAGATCAGCGGCAGGCCCGGGTCCTTCACCACCTCGATCCCGGAATAGGTCGGGTCATCCTTGCTGAACGACGACTGGTAAAAGCTGAAACCCCGGTAGGAAAGAGGATTGTTCACCGCGATGGTCTTCTCCAGGGCCTTGTTCCCGTTCTCGATCACCGCCAGCGTGCTGCGAAAGGCCTTGACGTCGTCCGGCTTTTCCTCGAAGGTCAGGATGGTCTTGCCGTCGGGCAGCCGGAGCGGCTCGGCGTGCGAGCTGGGCAGGAGCACGGTCCGGACCCCGCCGGCCTCTCTGAGCTCGAGCTCCGCGACCGGGTTATTCCACTCGTTGGACCTGCTTACGTAAACGTCTTTCTCCCGGGCCGATTCCAGGATGCGGAAAGCGGAGGCGTGGAGCTCGGGGATGCCCGCGCTCTCCGGCCCGAGCGGCGAGCGCTTCGCCATCTTGCCGTTCTCCACCTCGATCAGCTCGCGGGTCTTGCCGGCGATGATGATGGCGCGGGCGAGCGGGGCGGAGGCGGGGGTGAGCTTATAGACCATTTTGGGGCCGATGTCGGTATTGCCGTGGCTCATGGAAAAGTCCGGCATCTTGGCGAAGAGCCAGCTCGTCTGCCCGGCGGCGGAGCCGTTTTTCGTAAGCTCGACCTGGAGGGCCGGGTTGTTGGGATTCGGCGAGCGGGTGCCCGGCGCATGGGTGTCCATGTCGTAAACGAAATCCGGGAGGTAATTGAGCACGCGCAGTCGGTACTTTCCATCGAGGACCTGGTATGACCCGCCGGGCGCCGCGTCCACGTCCTGGCTTTGGCCGGTGGCGGGGTCGGTGATCGTCACCACGTGCGACTCGGGCCGGGCCTCGGCCGTGGCGGCAAGCTCGGCCTCGTCCGGAGGGTCCCAGACGAACCTTGCCGGCGGGGCCGCGGGGGAGAGGTCAATCTGCCGGCGCTCCGGGTCGCCCGCGAACAGGTTCACGCTCTCCACGGTGGCGCCGTGGACAAAGTCCAGTCCCAGCGCCGGCCGTCCCTGTCCCGGGGCCGCGGCCACGAGGTCAGAATGCATCGCGAAGTCGGGATACGTCCTGGTCAGCCGGAATTCGAGGCCGCCCGCGCTATGCCAGTCCGCGGCGTCCTTGAGCCCGTAGAACTTTACGGCCGTGAAGTTCCCATCCTGGTTCTGGTACAGGTAGATGCGGTACTCGGGGGAGTAATGTTCGATCTCGAACTTTTCGAGCTCGATGGCGAAGCCGGGCAGCACGATGCCCGCTCCGCCTCCGGCCATGGCCCGGACCGACGAGACCTGCTTGCCTTGGTTCAGGTCCATGAAGCCCTTGAAGCCCCGGATGGAGCCGACGAGTCCGCCGAACAGGACCACGGCCACCCCGAAGTGCGCGAGCAGATGTCCCCACTTGCGGACCCGCCACATCCTCTTCTTCACCGCCGCCAGCACCAGGCATGACGCCAGGAGAACGAGGAAGCCCTGAAACCACAGGGTATGGAACAGGTCGTTGATCCCGAAGCCGGTGAAGAGCCTGGTGAGAGTCGCGCCGTAGGCCGCGCTGAGCTCGGCGGGCGTCCCCTGCAGGATGAAGGTGCCGAGGGCCGTGGAGATGATAATGGCGATCATCGTGGCCACGGCAAAGGAGAGCGAGGTCAGGGTGCGGTAGAGCGGTCCCCGGAACACCCAAAAAGCCAGGCCAAGGATGGCGGCCGTGGCGACGGCCGCCCCTTGGCCTGGCCAGGAGGAAACAAAGGTTTTGAGTTCAGGCCGGGCCAAGAGCCGGCCCAGGATGAGCAGCGCAACCCAATACGACGCGATGTAAAGCAAACATGAGGAAATTCCGGGAGGCGGCGCTTTGATGGTGGCGGAATTTTTTATCATATCTTTTTCCTCAGCGCTGTCCAAAATAAACGGACCGGAGAACCGCCAAGACGCCAAGAGCGCCAAGGATTATTTTTAAACAAGATTTTAAGAGGGCTGGGGTGCGAATGTTTCTTGCTTGGCGCTCCCGTCGGCCGGTCCGCCAAGCCGGTTGGGGCCGACGCTCCGGAGCCGTTCTTTGCTGGGCCGCAAAGGAACATCATGATTTACTTGGCGATCCTTGGCGCTCTTGGCGTCTTGGCGGTTTTCTTACGGCCTATTTTGGACAAGAGTGCTTTTTCCTCTAAAGTGGACATATCGTTTGGCCAAGCCTCCCTTCAATCTCATTTCCTCCTTCTCCATCGGCTCCGGGTTCCGGTCATGGCCGCGGCCCTTCCGGGCCGCGGCCACAACGCATGGTGCCAAGTCACGCTGCAATAACGCAATCAAAGTCTTACTTGGACTTGCGCGGATCAGGATGCGCGATCTTCTTGACGAACTCGTCGTACTTGAATTCCTTGTAGCTCGGGCTTTCGGAGTTATGGCAAGTGGTGCAGACCTTGGCGTCCGGCTTGGCGTTGATCTCGCCCGCGGGGATCTGCTTGGGCTTGTCATCACCTCCGCCGCCGAACACGTCTCCCTCTTCCTCATTGGCCGCGGCCATGAGGCGGGCCTTGACGTGATTGCCGCCCGGGCCATGGCAGGATTCGCACTGCACGCCCTGCTTGGGATCGAACTTGGGGTCCTTCATGCCGGCCGGCTCGGAGTAGGCCGTGACGTGGCACTTCAGGCACTTGGGGTCGGTGGCGGGGTCGGCCACGCCCTTGGCCTTCCCGGCTTCCTTGGCCTTGTCGGTGGACAGGGTCTCCACGGCCACGGCGTGTTTTTCCTTTTTCCAGTTCCCGTACTGGTCGCCCTTGGCCGCCGAGCTGTGGCAGTTCTTGCACTTTTCGGCGCCCACGTACTTGTTGCCGGAAGCCTGGGCGAACACCACGCTGACCGCGCCCGCGGCCAGCAACAGGGCCAACACCGCCATCTTGATTATCGTCCTTTTCATTTATAACCTCCTCTGTTTTCCCGGGAAAGATAACACCTCTTTATGTAAGCATCATTTTATCTATGGCAAGCCCGGCAACTGTCTCCGTTGTCGTAATGCGGGATGTTGAGGACATGGCACGTGCGGCAGGCGTTTTCGGAGGCCGTATCGTGCGTGATGTTGTCCGGCCGGGGCGGGGCCAGGAGATGGCCCGCATTGATCTGGTGGCACGCGCCGCAGCCCTGACTGTTGAGCGGCAGGTGGCAGGTCATGCAGTGCCGGTCGCGGGGAGCGCCCCATCCCGCGTTGTGACTTCGCGGCTCGGTGTCCTTATGGCAGCGGTCGCAATAGTCGGTGCGGTGGCAGGTGGCGCAACTATCGCGGTCCATCTGGGCCATGATGCCGTGGCCGCGCTCGCGCCACTGGTTGGTATGGCTTTGCGGCTCCTCGTCCTGGTGGCAGCGGTTGCAGGTGGAGTCGGTATGGCACAGCGAGCAGCGATTGTCGTAGGGCATCTTCTCGTTCTGCCGGACCACCTGGCCGTGGTAGCGCTTCCAGTTCGCCTGGTGGGTCTTGGGCGCCCAGTCCTGGTTGATGGTGTTGTGACAGGTTGAGCACTCCACGCTCACGCCCTTTTGGGCGTGGCAATTCAAGCAGTCGTCCTTCGCCACCTTGAAGCCGGCCACGGTCACGCCCTCGCTCTTCTTCACGCCGGGGTGGCAGTCCTCGCACTTGAGCTTGCCCTGGTCGAGGTGGGTCTGGTGCGAGAACTTGACGTCGTCCGAGATCCTGGTGGCCCGGGTCCAAACCACCTTGTTGTCCACGGCGAACGGCTTCAGGTACTGGTTCACCTGCTCCTCGGTATCGTGGCAGTTCCGGCACACCGCGATGCTCGGCATGCCCGCCTGGTCGGATTCCAGGGCCTTGGTGTGGCAGCCGTCGCAGTCCAGCTCCTGCTTCACCACGTGCGTGTCGTGGCTGAACTTGACGGGCCGCGTCTTGTAAATGGGCATCTGCTGGTCCAGACCGAGCCTCGAGAGCACCGAGAACTGACCGGCCGCCACGCACCCCGCGATCGCGATGGAGAGCGATACCGAGGCCGCCTTCAGGTTATTCCAGATTTTACTTTTCATTGCTCTTCCCGAATTCGTAGGTTGCGCCGATTTCCAGCCAGTTGAAATCATCAAATTCGCCGTCCTCGTACCGGTATTGCAGGTCGGCCTTGAAATTGTCGGTCAGCGAATAACGCAGCCTTGCGTAGTAGGTCCGCACCTGCTCCTGCTCCGTGTCCAGGTAAAAATCGAATTTGTACAGGGAGTAGTCCGTGCCCACCGAGAATTTCATCTTCTTCGGCGATTTGTAGGTCAGGTCCGCCCCGTAGGTCTGGACCAGGTCCTCGTTGGTGTACGAGTCCCAGACCTCGCCCGTGACCGACGCCTGCCAGCCCTCCCGGGCCGCATTATTCAGGAGCAGGGTAACGTAATAATGCAGGAACTCGTGGTTGAACTTGCTCTCGTCATTCGCTTCTTTAAGCTTGCGGCCGTCAACCCCGGCCTCCACCCCGTACTTGTCGCCCAGGCCCTTGTAAATGAGCGCGCTCACCTGCCAGTAGGGCGCGTACTCGCCGAGCGGCGCGTAGAACGGGTCAAAGTCAATGGCATAAATCTTCTGCGGCTCCAGAAGCTCATAGTAGCGGACCTGGATCAGCACGTCCTTTGCAGGGTTGTAATAGACCGCGCCGGCCCGCAGGTCCCGGTCCTTGTCTTCGAGCCTGGTGTAGTTCACGTTGAAGCGGCAGCGCTCGTTCACGGTCTGCCACCAGCCCAGCCCGTAAAAATCGTCGTTCTCGGCGCCGTAGAGGTACTTGTTGTCGGCGTGGGTCCAGTCCAGCCGGACCTTAGCGCCCGGCCACGGCCGGAGTTGGGCCAGGGCGCCGTACATGGCGTTGCCCTCGGGGTCCGGCTCGTAGAGGTGCACCGGCAGGCCGCCGTACGCGCCGAATTTCAGGCCCATCAGGTCCTTGTTCTCCGCCGTCTCCGCCCGCGCGCCGTCCAGGTACAGGACCACCGGCGCATCGTAGATGAGCTGGCGGCCGAGCCGCACCACCTCCATGCCCGGGATCCGGTTCACGTCGGCGTAGGCGTAATAGATCCTGCCGTTGTACTGGCTGTCGTAGGTGTCGGTGATGCTGTCGAACACGTAGTAGCCGCGCTCATTCTGGTGTCCGTCCAGGTCAACGGTGCCGCGCGTCAGAAGATGGGCGCTCACCTTGCTCGACAGCGGATTGCCTAAGTCCAGACCCAGGTATTGATACAGGTCCTGGTCCCGGGCATTGGCCGTGGCGCGCAGGCGGTACCTGGTGGTCAGGAACCCGCTCAAGTCCATGCCCTGGGCCAGCGCCGGGGGGCAATACCCGGCCGCCGCGAACGCGAGCAGCACGAGTATCGCCGTTGCCGTTCTCGGGAGGGGCAGACCCGGCCTTGCTCCCCTTGCGTATTCTTTTGCCTTCACGATTTACTCCCGCTCCGCGTCCGATTATCGGTCTGAACCATGGCCCAATCCATGCTTGGCCTCAGGGCCGGCCATTGGTGGCGCTCAGGAGGTATTCCTGGGCTCTGGTCAGGGTTTCCCCGTCCAGGACGCCCGGGTTGGCCGCTGCCAGGGCGGTCAGCCTGGCCGCCACGGAATCGTTCAAGGCTTTATCGTCCATCCAGTCCATGGAGTCATAGATCAAACGCTTGGCGTAGTAGCGGTTATGGGCAAAGGCGCCGGGATCGTGCTCCAACAGGTTGAAGTTGAAGCAGGCGCCCATGTTGGGCTTTCCCCAGGCCGCGGTCCCTTCGGTCCAATTGGTCACGCCGGACCCGCCTACCGGAAGGGTGAAGAAATAAGGATTAGAGGGCCGGAAATTAAACCCGTGGCCGCCGAGCAGGGTCTTGAAGAACTCCATGGCTGCTTTGAACAGCTCATCCTGTTCCTCGAGTTCGGTCAGGGTCAACTCGTGCTCGCCGCTGTGGCAGGCCGAACAGCCGGTGCTGGTGATGCCCGTTACCGTGTCGCCGTCCCTGGAAACCGGCAGGAAGAGGTGCTTTTCAGGATTGGAATGCATGTGGCAGCCCACGCACGGGCCATTGATCCCCATCGCGGCCTCGACCGTGGCCCCCGCCGCCGGCAGGCCGATGATGTCATGCTCATAATAGGGCACGTTCGAGTAATCCAGGCCCGGATACTCATAGCCGCCGGCGGTGAAAATGATCGCGCCCGCGGTCAGGTAATGCGAATTAATGAAGCTCGTGTTGGAGAAGTCCGCCGCTGAGGCGGCGATGCTGCCGCCGCTCGCGCGCCCGTTATGGCAGGCCATGCACACGTTGGACCCGGAAACGTCGGGGAACTCGATGGTGGAGCCGTCCATTGCCGCGTAAGGAGCGGTGATGGGGCCGGGGTTGCGGAGCTGGCCGCTGTAGCTGTTGGTGATGACCGTGTTGCCGTGTACCACGTTCACCGAGGCGTGGCAGGCCCAGCAATACAAGGTCTCGCTCTGATCGTTGGTGTCCACTCGCGCCCCGGGATCATCATTTCCGAGCAGGTAGCTGTAATCGTTGGCCGCGGAATCATATACGGTGCCCATGATCAGGCTGTCGGCGTAGTTGGCGAAGCCGGTGGAGGTATGGCAGCGCTGGCAGTCCGCCCGCCCCGAGTGCTTCCAGTCGTAATGGATCCAGGGATCGGCCAGGGGCTCGCCGTGGCCGGACCGCGCGTATTGCTTGTTGATCACCGCCTGGCCCTGGTGCGGGCTGTGGCAATCAGCACAGGCGTTATTGCTGCCCTTTTTCACGAAGTAGAGGGACTTGGCGTTGGCGCCGGTGTTGAGCCGGGTGTCGCCGGGGACCGCCGCGTGAGTGTCGGGGATGATTTCGTCATAGTTGCCATGGCTGTTGATCATGGGGTCGTGGTAACCGAAGGAGTCGCCGTTCAGGATGGCGGAGTCGCCGACGGTTCCGGCCCAGATGATGGTGGCGCCGGCCAGCAAGCCGCCATCCACATTAACCAACTGGTGGCACGAGGTGCAGGTATTGAACTCGGATGACTGGGTATCGCCGTTGACGTTGGTGGCCGCGATCCGGGTCAGGTTATCCCCGGTGGCCTCGTGCGGGTTGTGGCAGGTGCGGCAGGTGACGTCGGAGGAGTCGGCCAGGTCCGGAAGACCCGTGAAGAAGTCCTCGATGGAGTCGTGGCCGGTGGTGCCGGGGACCTGGCTTATGTACTTTCTGAATCCCTCATCGGTATGACAGCGGCCGCAGGTGGCCCTCACGTCCTTGCCGTTGGCGGCCAGGTTGTGGGAGTTGATGGAATGGGAATGGCCGCTCATCGAGTAATCTTCGTAGATGTTGTCGCCGTTGGGATGGTAAGTGTTATGGTCGAATTCCTGGTTATGGCACTGGCCGCAGCGCTCGGCGTCGGGCTTGGCGAACGGGATGTTGCCCGCGCCATAGTGCTCGGCGCCGCCGCCGTGGCAGGCTTCGCAGCCGATAACCGGCCGGTCCACGTTGCCGGTGTAGCCGGGCTCGAGACGGCGGCCGTCGCCCTGCGGATCATGGCACTCGTAGCAGTAATGGCCGGTGGAAGTCATGCTGGGGTCCCCGTTGGAGTCCAGGAACTGGGCGTAAGTGGGATGGCCCACGCTGTCCAGGTCGCCGAAGGCGGTCCCGTGCTGGCCCAGCAGCCACTCATCCACCTGCCGGGTATGGCAGAAGCCGCACACGTCAATTCCGACCGCCGCCACCAGGGCCGGCGGGGTCTTGGAAATGATGTTGTGGAACTTGAGCTCCTCGTCCGAGCCGGGCTGACACCCGAGCATCACCGTCACGGCCGCCACCAGGGCCAAGAGCCCGACCCGGAACAGCCACCCGCTGTTTTCACGTTTTGCCATAACTCGCTGTCCTCCATCGTTCCTGAATTTCGTTAAAAGCCAGGATGCATTGCCGCAATGCCGATGCTCCAACCTGCAATCTTCAGCGCAACCTGAGCTTGCCATTATCATCAATTCCTACGTACCAGGAAAAAAAGCTGAAGCGATAGCGCATGATTATCGTTATAATTGACAGCAAGTCTTATGCCGCAGGAAGCCAAATGCTTGGCCATGCCCTGATATTCAACCAGCCGAGGCAGCTTCATCTTTATAAATAATTGTTTATTAAGAACTTAATCCACGTGCCGACAATTCAATAAATTACGATTTTAACGCCTGCCAAGGCGATGGATGGTACGAAACATGTTAATGGGCCCATTGAAGCCTCATACCTTGCCGAAATATTGGTCAATCATGCTAATATCCAGGCACAAATCTTAATCATTCCGGTTAAATAGTCAAGCCCCAAAAACCACGAATGTGCATCGGAAAATAACCTTCAGACTCCTCGTATTTGCCCGAAATCCTGGCCCGCGGCGATCCATTATCACTCAACTCCTCGAATATCAATGATAATTTTTTATACGGCCTTTGCATCCCATGTAAAACTATTTTGCGCGCTCACCGAGTCCTTCCAAATTTTCGGCGCGTGTTGAATTTTTGGAATTGAGCTTGCAATTTCCAATTTCCTGGCTAACTTAAAATTAAGAGATTCGGCCAACTTTTTGGCACATAATAATATCTATTCCGCAACTGGAATCGGGCAAATGTTTAATAAAAATTTCCCCAGGAACCTCATCGTCATCTTGGCCGCCATCCTGTTCATCGGATTGACCTGCGCCTCTTATCTCGGGCTGACCTACCGTCACATTGATGCTGCGGTGGACCTGTCGTCCCCGCCGCTTCCCGTGACGGCCCAGTCTCTTCACGAAGGTCCCAGCTTCCGGGTCGCCGTGGCCAACATGCTTTCCCCGATGAAAGGCTACCAGCACTACGAGGACCTGGCCGACCTCCTGGCCCATGAGTTCGGGCTCCCGCTGGAGCTGGTCACCGCCGAGTCCTATTCCGAGGTCAACACCATGCTGCGCGAGAGCAAGGTGGACCTGGCGTTCGTGTGCGTGGGCGGGTTCGCCTCGGCCCGCTCGGACATGGACGTCATCGCATCGCCGGTGATTGACGGCCAGGCCCGGTTCAACTCCCTGATTATCGTCCCCGCCGACGGCCCCGCCCAGGCCCTGATTGACCTCAAGGGCAAGCGGTTCCTGTACGTGGACCCGGAGTCCGCCACCGGCTACTGGTACATGGCGCAAAGGATCAGGGAGCTGGGCCACTCCCCCGAAACCTTCTTTGCCCAGGTCTCCTGGACCGGCAGCCACGACCACTCGATCACCGCCGTGGCCCAGCACATTGCCGACGGCGCCTGCGTCTCCAGCATCATCTACCGCCTGATGACCCACAACGACCCGTCCCTCGCCCGGCGCATCCGGATCATCGAGACCTCGCCCCCCTACCCCTCCCCGCCGGTCGTGGTCCGGACCTCCATGCCCGTGTCCCAAAGAAACCGCCTGGCCAACACCCTGGTCAACCTCGCCGATAGCCGGGACGGCCGGGCCATTCTCAAGGACCTGGGCATTGACGGATTCGTGCCCGCGCGCAATTCCGATTACCTCGCGGTGGAGCCGCTGGAGGCCTCGCCATGAAAACCCGGCGCCGGCCCGCCCCCCGGCTGCTCCTCGGCCGACGGCTCACCCTGGTCGCCGCCGGCATCGCGAGCTTTTTAGCGCTCGGCTACATGCTCGCCGGGGTATGGTTCGCCAAGATTCAGCTCGAGCGCGAGTTCCGGCAGAACTCCGAGCTGGCCGCGGCCTCCCTGGCCTCGTCCCTGATCGAGGTCATGCTCACTTACAACATCCACGAGATCCCGGACCTGCTCGACAACGCCCACCTGGCCAATCCCGACATCCGTTACGGCTTCGTCACCGACGCCAGGGGCAACCCGGTGGCCCACAGCCGCACCCTGCCCGCCGGCGTGCCCGGCGACCTCCAGCGCCTCGCCCGGCAACACGTCCAAACCGGCGGCGGCGAGCGCGAGTATTTCCTGCGCACCCAGGAGGGCGACGTGTTCCACCTGGTGTTTCCGCTGGAGGGCAGGCCCGGCGGGTATCTGCACCTCGGCTTCTCCCTGGAACCCATCACCTCCAAGCTGCGCATCACCGCGCGGCACCTGATCAGCTCCATGTCCGTGGGCCTCTTGCTCTCCGCCCTCGCCGGCGGGCTGGTGTACCGCCGCATGGCCCAGCCCATCAGCGAGCTCACCAGCGCCGCGGCCGAGTTCGGCGCCGGCAACTTGACCCGCCGCGTGGCCCACGACGCGAGCACCGAGGACGAGGTGGGCCTACTGGCCCAGGCCTTCAACCGCATGGCCGACCAGCTCCAGGAAAAGGTCACCGAGCTGACCCGCTCGCAACGCGACCTGGCCGATGAAAAGGCCAGGGTCCAGGCCATCCTCGACGGCATGATGCACGGCGTGGTCTTTTACGAGCCCGACGGCTCCGTGGGTTACTGGAACCAGACCGCGCGGAAAAACTGGGGCATCAAAGAGGACGGGCCCACGACCATGGAAACGCTCCACGCCGGGCAGACCGAGGTGATGAACGCCCTCGAATCCGCCGCCCGGGACCAGGAGTTCAGCCGGCGGCTCCAGGTCAAGCGCGGCGACCGCACCCTCGACCTCTTTATCTCGCCGCTTGTCCGCGAGGGAAGAGGGTTCTTGGGAACCATCGAGATCAGCGCCGACATCACCGAGCAGGTCGCGTCCACCCGCGCCCTGGCCCACGCCGAGAAATTGAACGTGGTCGGCCAGCTCGCCGCCGGCATGGCCCACGAGATCAACTCCCCCCTCGACGGCGCCATCGAGGCCGCCCGCATCATCGAGAGAGGAGACATGGACCCGGAAGAGGTCCGGGAGTTCGCCCGGGCCCAGCGCACCGCGCTCGAGCGCATCGCCGCCATCATCTACCGGCTCCTCACCTTCTCCCGCATGGAGCAGGCCCGGCAGGGCTCGACCCGGCTCGAGACCTCGATCACCGAGGCCGTCGAGCTGGTCCGCTACCGCCTCAAAAACTCCGGCCTGAGCATTGAAGTGCCCGACGCCAAGGCCATGTTGCAGGTCATCGGCGGCGCGGCCCTGGAGCTCTCCCAGATCTTCGTGAACCTGCTCGGCAACGCCATTGACGCGAGCCCGGCGGGCGGAGTGATCAGGATCGAGGTCGAGGAACACGACGGCAGGGTGGACATCGCCGTCATTGACCAGGGCCCCGGCATTCCGGAGGAGGCCGAGCGCCGGCTCTTCACCCCCTTCTTCACCACCAAGGAGGTCGGAAAAGGCACCGGATTGGGCCTGGCCATCAGCAAGAACATCGTGGAACAGTTCGGCGGAGCCATCGAGTTCATGAACCAAGCCCCGCCCTGGGGAGCGCGCTTCACGGTCCATCTCCCCTGGGACGGGACCAGGGCCAACGTATAACCGGACAACTTATTATGTCGCGAGGCGAAGCCTAGAAATCATGAAAATTTTTTCAGACAGGATTTACAGGATTATTAGACAAGAGGCATATTCCGAAAATCCTGTAAATCCTGTTAATCCTGTCTTGAAATTATCTTAAAAGGCTGCGACGTGAAAGGACAGCGAGAATGAAGAGAACGGTTTTAATAGCGGACGACGAAATCTTGAAGCTGATGACGCTCAAGAGCCGTCTCAACAAGGCGGGGCTCAACGTCATCACCGCCACCGACGGCCAGACGGCCCTGGACATGCTGGCCAGCCAGGAGGTGCACGCCATCGTCACCGACGTACGCATGCCCGGGGTGAGCGGGCTCACGCTCCTGGAAAAGTCCAAGGAGCTCGACCCGTCGCGGCCGGTCCTGGTGATGACCGGCTACGGCGCGGTGGAGGACGCGGTCCGGGCCATGCGGGCGGGCGCCGAGGACTACATGATGAAGCCGGTGTCGGCCGAGGAAATCCTGGTCCGCCTCGAACGCGCCTTTGCCCTGTCCCGGATGAGCCACGACTACCAGCGGCTTCGAGACGAGATGGAGCGACTGAGCGGGCCGCGGGAACCCGTGGCCGCCTCCGAAAAAATGCGCGCGGTGCTCGAAAAGTTCCGCCGCGCCGCCGAGACCGAGGCCACCGTGCTGGTGGTCGGAGAAACCGGGACCGGAAAAGAGGTCTGCGCCCGCTTCCTCCATTCCCGCTCCCGCCGCGCCGCGGGTCCGTTCGTGGCCGTGTCCTGCGCCGCGCTCGCCCCCGGCGTGGTCGAGTCCGAGCTCTTCGGCCATGAGAAAGGGTCGTTCACCGGCGCCGGCGCCCGCCGGGAGGGACGGCTGTACGCGGCCGCCGGCGGCACCCTGTTCCTCGACGACGTGGACGACATCCCGCTGGAGGTCCAGGCCAAGCTCCTGCGCGTGCTGGAGGACTCGACTTACGAAAGAGTGGGAGGGTCCGAACGGATCAAGGCCGACGTCCGCTTCGTCGCCGCCACCAAGAAAAACCTCGAAGAGCTGGTGGCCCTGGGCCGCTTTCGCGACGACCTCATGTACCGCCTCAAGGTCGTGCAGATCGAGATCCCGCCGCTCCGCGAGCGCCGCGACGAGATCGCCGTGCTCGCAGAATATTTCCTCAAAAGGAGCGTCGCCCGCATGGGCCGGCCGCCCAAGCAGTTCACGCCCGCGGCCCTGACGGCCATGAAGAATTTCATCTGGCCCGGCAACATCCGCGAGCTGGAGCACATGGTGGACAGCCTGGTCGCCATTCATCCGGGCGAGCAAATCCGCGTCGAGGACCTGCCCGAGCGCCTCAAAATCACCGGGCAAAATCCCCTCTTTACCCTCAACCTGAGCGGCAAGGAGTCCATCAACCTCGACGACGCCCTGGCCGAGTTCGAGAAACGCCTGCTCGCCTGGGCCCTGGACAAATCCCAGGGCAATCAGGGCAAAGCCGCCCAGCTCCTCTCCATCCCCCGCTCCACCTTCCAGTACCGGTGGTCCAAGCTCAAGGACCAATCGGAATAAAATGGGGGGGAAGCGTTAATTTATGGTCAGAAAATTTGGAGACAGGATTAACAGGATCAACAAGATTTTCTGAATAGACCTTCTATTTCTTTTCATCCTGTAAATCCTGTTAATCCTGTCTGAATTCTTTTCATGATTTCAAGACACCGCGTAGCCGCCGATGATCAGGTACTCAACCTTCCTTGAGTTCAGCAATCTCAAGAATTCTTTGAAGTCTTTCGGAAACTCGATCACGGCCGTACATCACCCTCCGCATGAATTCCATGGCGTTCAGGCGTTCCTCCGGGGTGCGGTCCAGCCAATAGTCCGAGTCGTCGGCTTCCCGCAAGGAGACAACATCAAACGCGGTCCGGTCAATCCTGTCCCCGGTCATATCCGGCCCTTTTCCATACTGGTACTCATTATAAATAAACTCAGACTGCGCCGCAACCAGGGGCCGGCGGGATGCCCCCCACACCCTGGCCGGACCCGCCGGTTGTTTTCATCCACCCTCCATGTCAACATAGATATGGATCGCGTGGACAAGGAGGGCAGCCGATGAGGGAAGGAAAATTTTCATTATTCGTTTTACTGGCGGTGTTGCTCGCGGCCTTGGCCGCGGGCGGGGCCGGCGAGGGGCAGGCCCAGGCGGGCGCGAAGTCGCCGCTGGACCGCTTTTCAGCGGAGCAGCGGCAAAAGCTCCTGGCCGGCGAGGCCGTCTACGAGCAGGTGAAGACCCAGGACGCGGACGGGGTCACGCACGGCCACGGCGAATCCTACGTGATCATCGCCGCGCCGGTGGCCGAGTGCTGGAAGATCTTCACCCGCTTCGATGAGATGCAGCTTTATTTCCCGCGCAAGAAGCTAAGCGAGGTCATCGAGTCGTCGCCCGGCCGGGCGGTGGTGAAAAAGGTCTTTGACTTTTACGTGATCGAGATGCAATACACCATTGATTACAAGATTGACGAGCAGGCCCGCCGCGTTGACTTCCAGCTCGACCCCAAGTACCCCCACGACATAAATGACACCGCCGGCTTCTTCCTGTTCGAGAAGATTGACGAGAAGCGCACGCTCTTCTCCTATGCCGCGACCAAGGTGGACACCGGGGTCAAGGTCCCGGGGTTCATCCAGGACTACCTGACCTCCCGCGACCTCCCCGCCGTGGCCGCCAACGTGAAAAAAAGAATCGAGTCGGGCGGCAAGTGGACCAAGGACTGATGAGCAGACACCGGAAGGAAAATATTTCTAACAGGGATGAACAGGATATTCAGGATAAAAATAATAATTCTTGGCGTTCTTGGCGCCGTGGCGGTTTTCTGATCCTTTTATTCAGGGCAGTATTGCACCAGCCTGATGATCTCCCGGGCGGACTCTTCCGGGCCCATGGCCTCGGTATCAATGACGTAGGTGGCGCAGGCGCGGTAGAGCGGCTCGCGCACGATCATTACTTCCTCCACCTCTTCGGTAAATGACTTGCCGGTAAGGGACGGCCGCTGGGTGTCGCCCTGGATGCGGGCGACGATGGCGGGCACGGAGGCGGTAAGCCAGACCACCGGTCCGGCGGCCTTGAGCTTGACGCGGTTTTGCTCGCGGAGGATGATGCCTCCGCCGCAGTCGAGGACCTGGTTATCGCCGGCGGCGGCGGATGCCAGGACTTCGCTTTCCCGGTCGCGGAATTTCTCCCAGCCGAATCGCCCGACGATCCCGGGGATGCTCATTCCGGCTCGTTCCGCGATCATGGCGTCGAGGTTTTTGAGGGCCATTCCGGCGCATTCGGCGATGATTTTACCGATGGTGCTCTTGCCGGTGCCGCGGTATCCGATCAGGGCGATATTCATGATGGTCAGAGGGCGGAGGCGGCGTAGACCACGTTCCTGGTTGTTTCCTTGCCGCGGTACATGGCCCTGTCGGCCAGGTGGATGAGCTCGGACTTGGACTCGGCGTCGTCGGGGAAGGTGGCGATGCCGACGCAGCAGGTGATGTTGATGGTCAGGCCTTCCTTGACCGGGTAGGTTTCGTCCTCGATGCTCTTTCTGATGCGCTCGGCCACCTTGTCGGCGCCGACGCGGTCGGTCTCGACCAGGATGATGATGAACTCGTCGCCGCCGTAGCGGACGACCACGTCAATCTCGCGCACGCAGGTCTTGAGCACCTCGGCGATCTCGATCAGGAGCTTGGAGCCGGCGAGGTGGCCGTGGGCGTCGTTCACGTTCTTGAAGAAGTCGAGATCAATGAACAAGAGCGAGAGGTGGGTCTTGAAGCGCTTGGCCCTTTTCAGCTCGGTCTGGAGGCTGAGGTCGAGGTATCTGGTGTTGAAGAGTCCGGTGAGGTCGTCAATAAAGACGAGGCGCTGGGCGTCCATGTACTTGAAGGCGTTCTCGAAGGAGAGGTGGACCTGCTCGGCGATGAAGCGGGCGGTTCCCAGGTCCATGCGGTCGAAGGGCTGGTTGGGGTCCTTCTTGAAGATCACGAAAATGCCTTCCAGGGAGTGCGGGATGGTGATGGGCATGATGAGCCCGGAGCGGATGCGCAGGTGATGGCCGCTGGCGCCCTCCCTTCCCACCGACGGCGAGTCCACGGTCATGATGCGGTTGGGCATGATGTCGAGCTCGTGGTCCAGGAGCTCGCGCATCATCGCGTCCGCCTCCTCCTCTTCCATGCCCCGGTGCGCCTTCATGGTCCAGTCGCCGTTTTGGCGGAAAAACGAGAGGCCCAAGTCGCCCTGCAGCGCCTGGATCACGGCGTCGAGGGACAGCCGGTAAAGCTTGTCGAGATCGAGGCAGAGGCTGACCCGCTGGCAGGTCTCGTAAAGGGTGAGGAGGTTCCTGAGCTCGGCGTTCTCGTCAAAGAGGTGGCGGAGCTCGATGGTGCGCTTGATGGTGAGCTTGAGCTCCTCGGGGTTCAGCGGCTTGGTGAGGTAATCGGCGGCGCCGCTTTTCAGGCTGCGCACGGCGCTTTCCACGGAGGCGTAGCCGGTCATCATGATCACGTCCATCTGCGGGTTGATCTGCTTGGTGGCCTCCAGGATCTCGACCCCGTCGGCCCCGGGCATGATCAGGTCGAGGAGCATGATGTCGAACTTCTCGCGCTTGAGGATCTCGAGGGCCTCCTCGCCGGTGTAGGTGGATTTGATCTGGTAGCCTTCCTCGCCCAGGATCTCGGCGCAAAATTCCTGGTAAAACTGGTCGTCGTCCACCACCAGGATGCGGCCTCTGTGCATTGTGCGGTCTCCCCCCCTCCGTGATCTATATAACCTGATACCGGAATCTATGTCAATACGAGGCGTGGGAAGTGAGGCTTGAGGCTTGAGCAAACATTATCGAGTCATCCTCCCCTCAAGCCCCAAGCCTCAAGCCCATATCAGCTCTTCCACCCTGACCTTGCCCTCGCTCCCCGGCCGGTCCACCACGTAAGCCGGGACGGGGTCCCCCGCCAGGCGCCGGGCCTTTTGGTAAATGCTCCATCCCTCTTCCAGCCCGAGCGTAAAATGCATGGCCCCCCGCACCCGGTCGGGGTGGTGGAGGTAATAGGGCCGCACGCCGATCGCGCGGACGCTCCGGAACAACTGGGCCAGCGTCTCGGGCCGGTCGTTGACTCCGCGAAGCAGCACCGCCTGGTTCTCCACCGCGATCCCGGCCCGCGTGAGCGTGTGCGCCGCGGCCCCTGCCGCCGCCGTGACCTCGACGGGATGGTTTGCCTGCGTGACCAGGCGCCGCACTTTTCTCCCGGCGAGCAGCGCGGCCAGGCGGGGAGTGATGCGCGACGGCGCCGCCACCACCGCCCGGCTGTGCACGCGCAGCTCCTTGACACTCTTTGCCGTGAGCAGGAGATCGAGGAGCCGCGCGAGCCGGTCGTCCGCGAGCGTGAGCGGGTCGCCGCCGGAGATGATGACCTCCGTGATGCCGGGATTTGACCGGAGCCAGTCGCGCCAGGCCTCCATGGTTTCCGTGGCCGCGTCGGGCGCGCCCCAGCTCCGCTTCCTCATGCAGTGCCGGCAGCGCATGAAGCAGCCGGAGGTGGGCATGACCAAGGCGCGGTCCGGATAGCGCCGAATGAGGCCGGGGACCGGGGACCAGTCGGATTCGCGGACCGGGTCGTCGCCGCCGCCGTTGTCGAGCTCGGCCGCGCTCGGCGCGACCTGCCGGAACACGGGGTCGTGATCGGCGGGGCTGCGGATTAATGAGAGGTATTCGGGCGCGGCGTTCGGCGGGTATACGCCTGCGGCCTCCACCCAGCCGGCGTCGGGGGCAAAGCCGGGAAAGCGCCGGCAAAGATACGCCGCCACGGCGTCGCCGCGTCCGGCCGGAGCGCTGTTTTCATAGGCGGGCGCGGTCGCCGCGCGCGCCCTGCCCCCCGGTGCGCCTCCAGCCGCCGCGCACTTGCCGGCCTCACTCACCGGCGTCCCCGGGGAAGCGGTAGCGGAGCACGGGCTTGCGCGCGGCCCGGACCTCGTCCAGCCGCGAAAGCGGCGTGGAGCACGGAGCTCCCTTCACCGCGTCCGGGTCGGACGCGGCCTCCGCCGCGATGGCCGTGAGCGCCGCGATGAACCGGTCCAGCGTCTCCCTGCTCTCGGTCTCGGTCGGCTCGATCATGAGCGATCCGTGGACCACCAGCGGGAAGTAGATGGTGGGCGGGTGGAAGCCGTAGTCCATCAGCCTCTTCGCCACGTCCATGGTGATGACGCCGTTGGGCAGTCCCTTGTCCGAGAACACGACCTCGTGCATGCACCGGTCCGGGTGCGGCAGGTGATACGTGTCCTTAAGACAGGCCCGGATGTAATTGGCGTTGAGCACGGCCAGCGCGGCGGCCCGGCGCACCCCCTCCGGTCCCAGGCTGAGAAGATACGCGTACGCACGGACCATGATCAGGAAATGGCCGTAATACGCCGTGACCTTGCCGATGGATAGCGGCCTCTCCCATTGCAGAACGGGACGGCCGTCCGCCTCCGCCAGCACCGGCGCCGGCAGGAAGGGCGCGAGCTGGTCGCACACGCCCACCGGGCCGGCGCCGGGTCCGCCGCCGCCGTGGGGCGTGGAAAAGGTCTTGTGCAGGTTGAGCTGGATCACGTCCACCCCCATGTCGCCGGGCCGGGTGATGCCCATGATGGCGTTCAGGTTGGCGCCGTCGCAATAGAGGAGCGCGCCGGCTTCGTGCAGCGCGTCGGCGATCTCGGCCACGTTGGTCTCGAACAGGCCCAGCGTATTGGGGTTGGTCATCATCAGGGCGGCCACGTCCTCGGAGAGGTTCTCGCGCACGGTGGCGGCCTCGAGGACGCCGTTCTTGGCGGTGGGGATTTCCTTTACCTCATAGCCGGCCAGGGCGGAGCTGGCGGGATTGGTGCCGTGCGCGGTGTCGGGAATGAGCACGACCTTGCGCGCGCCGCCCCTCGCCTCGTGATAGGCGCGGACCATGAGCATGCCGGTCAGCTCTCCCTGCGCCCCCGCCGCCGGCTGCAGGCACACGTGGGCCATGCCGGAAATTTCCTCGAGCATCTTTTTAAGCTCGAGCATGAGGCGGAGCGCGCCCGGAACCGACTCGGGCGACTGGGCGGGATGGAGGTCGCGCAAGCCGGGGAGCGCGGCCAGGGCCTCGTTGATCTTGGGGTTATACTTCATGGTGCACGAGCCGAGCGGATAAAAGCCGTGGTCCAGGCCGAAGTTCCAGGTGGACAGCCGCGTGAAGTGCTGCACCGCGTCGCGCTCCGTGACCTCGGGAAGCCGCGGCGCGTTCTTGCGGGCCAGTCCCGCGGGCAGGCCGGTCCCCGCAAGCTTATCCTCCACGTCCGGCCGCGACGCTCTGAGTCCGGGCCGGCCCTTCCTGCTCCGCTCGAAGATCAGCGGCTCGTCCCAGGTCATCCCCAGCCGCTTCGAGGATGTCTCTTCACCACTCATAGTCCGTCCCCTGTCCGCATTCGTTTCCGGAAAGCAGATCGGCGAGCACGCGCGCGTAGGCGTCCAGGTCGTCGCGCGCGAGCATCTCGGTCACCGTGATCAGCACGGCGTTCTTGAGGGCGGGGTAATCCCTGCCCAGCGGTATGCCGGCCAGCCAGCCGCGCTGGCGCATGGCCCGGAGCACGGGCCCGGGCGGGCGGCCGATATCGAGCGCGAACTCGTTGAAGGTCGGCGCGGAGAACACGGGCCGGCCGGCGCCCTGCTCCTGGAGCTTTTGTTTCAGGTATTCCGAGCGGCCGCGGTTGACGGCGGCGGTCTGGGCGAGTCCGCGCGGGCCCATCAGGCTCAGGTAGATGGTGGCGGCCAAGGCGAGCAGTCCCTGGTTGGTGCAGATGTTGGAGGTGGCCTTGGCCCGGCGGATGTGCTGCTCGCGGGTGGCCAGAGTGAGCACGAAGCCGCGCCGGCCGTCGGCGTCCACGGTCTCTCCCGCCAGCCGTCCCGGCATCTTGCGCACGTCGTCCTCCCGGCACGCGAACAGGCCGAGGTGCGGTCCGCCGTAGCCCATGGGGATGCCCAGGCTCTGGCCCTCCCCCGCCACGATGGCGGCCCCGAACGAGCCGGGCGGCTCGAGCATGGCCAGACTCAAGGCCTCCGTCACCACCACGATCAGCAGCGCGCCGGCCTCATGGCAGACCGCGGCCACGTCCTCCATGTTTTCCAGGCAGCCGAAATAATTGGGGTGCTGGACCACCACGCACAGCGCGCCCGTGGCCGTCTTTTTCAGCGCGGCCAGGTCCAGCGCGCCGGTCAAGTCATGGTCCGCAGTGACGAGCGGCCGGCCGCAATGCTTAAGATAGGTGTTCACGGTCATGCGGTAGAGCGGGTTCAGCGCCCCGGCCAGCACCACGGCGCCGGCCTGGTTCTTGGGACGCAGCCGCTCGGCCATGAGCACGGCCTCGGCCGTGGCCTCCGCGCCGTCGTACATGCTGGCGTTGGCGGTCCCCATGCCGGTCAGCTCGCACACCATGGTCTGGAACTCGAAGATGGCCTGGAGCGTGCCCTGGCTGATCTCCGGCTGGTACGGGGTATAGGCCGTGTAGAACTCGGCGCGGGAGATGAGCTGGTCTATGGCCGGCGGGATGTAATGGTGATACGTGCCGCCTCCAAGGAAACAGGCCGCCCGGCCCGCGTCAGTGTTCTCGGCCGCGAGCTTCTTCACCGCGCGCATGAGCTCGGCCTCCCCCAGCGACGGCGGCAGATCGAGCGGGCGCTTCAGACGGATGCGCTCCGGCACCGCCTTCCACAAGTCCTCGAGCCGCTCCGCGCCGATGCGCCGGAGCATCTCCTTGACATCATCTTCAGTATGGGGCGTGTAGGGCATGGAATCATTCCCCTTTACTTGGACGGATGATAAAAGGGCAGCGGCTCGACCCGGGCCTTTTTCAGCTTGCCCCTGATCTCTATCTTCACCTCGGTCCCGGCCGCCGCGTCGGCCGCGGGCAGGTAGCCCAGGGCGATGGCCGAGGGCAGGCACGGCGTCTTGGTGCCGCTGGTGACCCTGCCCTCGCCGTGCGGCGCCACGATCTTATGGCCGTCGCGGGGCACGCCCGGCTCGGCCATGACCATTCCCGCCCGCGCCTTCTTCAGGCCCTCCTGCTTTTGCCTGATGAGCGCGGGCTTGCCCACGAATTCGGGCTTCCCAAGCGCCACGAACCGGTCGAGTCCGGCCTCCAGCGGCGTGGTGTCCTCCTTGATGTCGTGCCCGTGGAGCGGATAACCCATCTCCAGCCGCAGGGTGTCGCGCGCGCCCAGCCCGCACGGCAGCAGCCCGTCATCCTGGCCCGCGTCCATCAGCGCCTCCCACACCTTGACCGCGTCCGCCGCGGGCGTGAACAGCTCGAACCCGTCCTCCCCGGTGTAGCCGCTGCGCGCGGGGAGCACGTCCACGCCCGCCACCCGGGCCCGGCCGATGTGATAGCGCTTGATCTCGGCGAGCGATCCGCCCGCCGCGCGCTCCACGATCCTCACCGCCTTCGGTCCCTGCACCGCGATCTGCGCCCACTGTGCGCTCTCGTTCTTGAGCTCGCAGTCAGGATGCGCAAGCGAGCAAAGCCACGCGAAGTCCTTGTCCGCGTTCGACGCGTTCACGCAGATCAGGTACTCCCGCTCCTTAAGGCAATAAATGTAGATGTCGTCAATGATCCCGCCCGCCTCGTTGAGCAGCGCCGCGTACTGGGCCTTGCCCGGGTAGAGGCGGGAAGCGTCGTTCATCGAGGCCCGCTGCAAAAAATCCAGCGCGCCCGGCCCCCGCGCGAACACCTCGCCCATGTGGCTCACGTCAAAAATCCCGGCGCGATTCCTGACCGCCAGGTGCTCGTCGTTGATCCCGGAGAACTGCACCGGCAGCTCCCACCCCGCGAAATCCACCACCCGGCCGCGATACTTCCCATACACCGGGAAAAGCGGCGTGCGCTTCAACTGAGACATTTTACTCCCCCTCCGGAACCTCGAATTTATCACCGGAACCGGATATAAGCAATAAGGGAGAGGCCGGGATAAGGAAACATTATGCGGGGACTTCGCGGACCGGCGGCGGGTTCAGCGCGGGGCCGGTTCGGATGGCTGGCTTTGCTGACTTTTGCCGGTGGTCCCGGCGCCACTGATTTTGGCGTTCAGGAGTATGGCCCGGTTTTTGTCAAGGCCGTTTTTCACGGCGAGGTCATAGTAGTAGCGGGCGGTCTTGGCGTCTTTCACTTGGGTGGCGTAAATGGAGCTGAGCGCGGCCATGGCTTCGAGGTCGGCGGGGAAGGTGGTGAGCAGTGACTTGAAGGCGTCAATGGCTTCCGGGTATTTTCCCATTTTCAGACAGGTGCGGGCCAGGTTGCGGCGGGCCGTGGCCATGCCGGGGTCCAGTTTGAGGGCCTGCTGGAAAAGCTCCAGGGCCTGTTCGTTGCGGCTCAACTGCATGTAGTTATAGCCCAGGTTGTTGATGACCTTGGGATCATCGGGCGTTCTTTTCCAAAGCTCCTGGAGCAGGGGCAGGGACGCCTCAAGCTGGCCGGTCTCGAGAAAAGAACTGGCGGCCAGGTGCACGTCCTCCGTGGTCCGGGCCGGAGACATGTCAAGCGCCCGCTGGCAGCTTTTAGCCGCCGCCGAAAAATTTCTTTTCTTCATGTCGAGAAGGCAGGAGCCGTGGAAGGTATAATAATTGTCCGGCGCCTTGATGATCATCATGTCCAGCCGCGACGAGGCCGGGCCCATCCGGCCGGCCTCCAGGTCAAGGCGGATCAGCCAGCTCTGCACCCGGTAATCGTCCGGATTGGCGAGCGCCATGACCGCGAGCTCCTTCGCGGCCCAGGCCGGACGGCGGCCTGACTCCAGGGCCTTGATCGGATCGCGCAGCTCCACGTAGGCGATTACCGCGGCCGCGATGACGCCCGCCGTGAGGACGCCGGCGATGATAATGATAGGAGCTTTGCTTTTCCCCGCCATCTATCCAATTATATCAGGAATTGGCGCGGCCCGCCACTGATTTTTTCCGCCCCGACTTTCTGTTCAGAAAATAATTTTTGACAGGATTAACAGGATGAACCGGATGAAAGAAAATAAGTCACTCTTGTCCCAAATAGATTTTTATCAGCGCAAAGGCGCAAAGAACGCAAAGCAAAATCGCGTTTTTTCCAGGGGGAGGCAAAAAGCCAAGCAGGGTAACCTAGTTTCCAATAACTCCGGAAATGAGGCTGATAAAACGCTGCCTCTCCCAACGTACAGATAAAACAAAAACCTTTGCGCTCTTTGCGTCTTTGCGCTGAAAAAAAATCTTTCATGCGATTTCAGTGCTGTCCAAAATAAACGGACCGGAGAACCGCCAAGACGCCAAGAGCGCCAAGGATTATTTTTAAACACGATTTTAAGAGGGCTTGGGTGCGAATGTTTCTGGCTTGGCGCTCCCGTCGGCCGGTTCGCCAAGCCGGTTGGGGCCAACGCCCCCGAGCTGTTCTTTTTTGGGCCGCAAAGAAACATCATGATTTACTTGGCGATCCTTGGCGCTCTTGGCGTCTTGGCGGTTTTCTTACGGCCTATTTTGGACAAGAGTGATGCGATTTGTGTTTGGGACAGCAATGAAAATAAGTATCTACTCGCTCCGGAAAATCCTGTTCATCCTGTTAATCCCGTCAAAAATCTTTTCATTGTTTCAGGGCGCCGCCCCGCGGCCGTACCCGGTTTTGACAGCGCCAGTTTATGGCCATAGAATGGGCCGCTGAATCATCCGCCATATAAAAACTTTAAAAAGAGGTGCATAAATGAAAGAGACGGTCGTTGTGGGTGCGGCGCGGACGCCGGTGGGTTCTTTTCTCGGAGCATTGGGCACGGTGCCGGCGCCCCGGCTCGGCGCCATCGCCATCAAGGCCGCGGTCGAGCGCGCGGGCGGCAAGCTCAAGCCCGAGATGATTGACGAGGTGTTGATGGGCTGCGTGCTGCCCGCGGCGCAGGGCCAGGCCCCGGCGCGGCAGGCCATGATTTACGCGGGCCTGCCCGCCTCGGTCGGCGCCGTCACCCTGAACAAGGTCTGCGGCTCGGGCATGAGGACGGCCATGCTCGCCGACTCCATGATCCGCGCCGGCGACGCCGAGATCGTGGTGGCCGGCGGCATGGAGAGCATGAGCCTCGCTCCCTATGCGCTCCCCGGCGCCCGCACCGGCTTGCGCATGGGCCCATCCAAGACCGTGGACACCATGGTCAACGACGGGCTGTGGGACCCCTACCAGGACAAGCACATGGGCAGCTTCGCCGACCTCTGCGGCCGAAAATACGGGATCAGCCGCGAGGAGCAGGACCTCTTCGCCAAGAGAAGCTACGAGCGCGCCATCGAGGCCACCGCCAAGGGATACTACCAGGCCGAGATCGTAGCCGTGGAAATCCCGCAGAAAAAGGGCGCGCCCCAGCTCGTGGAAATTGACGAGGAGCCGCAGAAGTTCAACTGGGAAAAAATGCGGAAGCTCCCGCCCGCCTTTAACAAGGACGGCACCGTGACCGCCGGCAACGCGAGCTCGTTAAACGACGGCGCCGCGGCCATGGTGCTGATGAGCCGCGACAAGGCCAACGAGCTCGGCATAAAGCCGCTCGCGTCCATCATCGGCCACGCCGTTTTCGCGCAGGAGCCGGAATGGTTCACCACCGCGCCCGCCTTCGCCATGAAGAAGGCGCTCAAAAAGGCGGGCCTGGCCAAGGAGCAGATTGACCTGTGGGAGATCAACGAGGCCTTCAGCGTCCAGGTCATCGCCGCGGCCAAGGAGTTCGGCGGGCTCGACTGGGACAAGGTCAACGTCAACGGCGGCGGCGCTTCCATCGGCCATCCCATCGGCTGCTCCGGCGCCCGCATCCTCGTCACCCTGATCTACGCATTGCAGCGCAAGCAGGGCAAGCTCGGCGTGGCCAGCCTCTGCATCGGCGGTGGAGAGGGGACGGCCATGATTATCAGGAACGAAGCATAAAAAGGTATCGTCGGGCGTAGAGCGGAGGACGAATAGCGTGTGATCGGCCCGCGGACCATGCTTTCTTCACGCCCTGCGCCCTTCGCTCTACGCCCTACGTTATGAAGGAGGATCAAAATGGCGGAAGAACTCGTGCTCCTTTCCGTGTCCGAAGGCATCGGGCTGGTGACCATCAACCGGCCCCAGGCCATGAACGCGCTCAATCCCGAGGTGCTCATCAAGCTGCGCGAGGTCCTGCTTGAGTGCGAGGGCCGCGACGACGTGGGCGTGGCCATCATCACCGGCGCCGGCGACAAAAGCTTCGTGGCCGGCGCCGACATCGCGGCCATGAAGGACTACGGGCCGCGCGAGGCCCTGGCCTTCGCCGAGCTCGGACAGGGGGTGTTCGGCGTGATCGAGCAGATGTCAAAGCCCGTGATCGCCGCCGTCAACGGCTACGCGCTCGGCGGCGGCACCGAGCTCGCCATCTCCTGCGACATCGTCCTCGCCTCCGAAAAAGCCAAGTTCGGCACGCCCGAAGTGAACCTCGGCGTCTTCCCCGGCTTCGGCGGCACCCAGCGCCTCACCCGCCTCGTGGGCAAGGCCCGCGCCAAGGAGATCATCTTCTCCGGAGAGATGTTCGACGCCCCCCGCGCCCTGGCCATCGGACTCATCAACCGCATCTGCCCGCCCGAGGAACTCCTCGACGAGGCCAGAAACCTGGCCAGGACCATCATGACCAAAGGACCCGTCGCCGTCGGACTCGCCAAGCGCTCCATCGAGTCCGGGGCCGACCTCGACCTCGAAAAAGCCCTGCTCATCGAGCGCACCCTCTTCGCCCAGTGCTTCGCAACCTCAGACCAGAAAGAAGGCATGACCGCCTTCCTCGAAAAACGAGAGCCGAAGTTCAAGGGGAAATAAAAAAGGGATCAGGGCCAAGATGCATCGTTTCCTGGTTGTCATAGAGAAATCTGCGAATAATTTCAGCGCCTACTCTCCAGACCTTCCCGGCTGCATCGCCACCGGCGCCACCAGAGATGAAGCGGGACTGAACATGTACGAAGCCATCGAGCTCCACCTCCGCGGGCTCAGGGAAGATAATTTGCCTATCCCCGAATCGAATTCCTCCGCGGAGTTTATCGCCATCCCGTCTCTTGAACCTTGATTATCATGCCTGCGGGTTGCTCCATTTTTTCAGCCATCGGTTATAACGATCATCTTCCTCTAAAATCGAATACACCATATCTTCAACCATTCTCTCGACATCCATCAAGACCCCGCTACTGTATGTAACTCTTGCAAGAGTCCCGCCCGTACCTGGCCCCTCCGGCTCCGCCAGAGCACTATGCCACTCGAATCGTGTCGAAATCTGTTCTAAAAAGAATTGGTGCGGATCTTTGTCACCGAAATGATTAGGTGGAAAATAACTTGCCAGTGCAACCAGTACTCCTTGTAGCGAATCAATATATTGATTTGAAGCTTGTGCCATTTGATAATCTACTCCACTACTCCAACCTGATTCAGCCAGAGATTGCAGAAATATTTTGTATGCAGGCAAGGCATTAATGAAATCGACCGGATCAATAGCCTTTAGATAGTTATTGAAATTTATTTCTTGTTCCATTGGTGGAAATCCCGCTTTTTCGCCGATCGTTTTCTCCACGGCCATTCTGTCAGAATCTTGTCTCCTTTTTATCACACGGCCATACCAATCATCTCTATACTTGACAATGACCGGTTTTGTCAGCTTGCGGCCGAATCCTCCCGAAATCTGAGTTTTATTGTGACACTCAAAGCAGAGTATCGCGAGATTGATAGGATCATGATTTTCCGGATTGCCATCCAGGTGGTGAATTTGGGTGGTCTTGCCTCTTTCCTGGCAAACGCAGCAGGTTCCATCCGAATTGAAATGCAATTTAGCCGCGATGTCCGCAGGTACAGGTGAAGCTTTTTTCATATATCGGCCTTTCCATAGAAAGGTAGCGGCCGGATATCCTTCAATGCTTCCCCTTCCTCCCTCTCTGAGCAATACAGGTCCCAGCGCAGTTGGAGGCTCATCCAGAAATCCGGAGACACGCTGAAGAACCTGGCGAGCCGCAGGGCGGTTGAGTGGGTTATTCCCCTGCGGCCGTTCACGATCTCGTTGATCCTCTGGTGGGGAACGTGAATGGCCTCGGCCAGGCGGCGTTGCGTCAGGCCCATGGGATGCAGGAATTCCTCCCCCAACATCTCACCCGGGTGGGTCGGTGCGCGATTGGTTGGTATGCGAACCATGGCTTTTACCTTGCCAATATTTGTATCACGAGTTCCATGCCTCTTCCAGCCCATAAGAAATGTCCCCAGACTGGTTCCTACCATTGTTGTGGTCTAAACTTGCCCACCTTTGGGTCTTATGCTTTAATAATAATTCAGGATGGAGAAGAATCATGCGTGAAGATATGGAAAAGATCTATAGTGAGGCGCTTGCGTTGCCCGAGGAAGCGAGGATGAGCTTGATTGATAAGCTCCTCCAAAGTCTGCATCTGCCCACGCAGGAGGAGATTGATCGCGCGTGGGCGGAGGAGGCTGAGAGACGCTTGGCCCAGATTGAGAGAGGTGAGGTTGAGCTTATCCCGGGTGAAGAATTTTTCGCCAAACTGCGCGAAAAGTACCGGAGATGAAATATTCTCTGCATCCCGGGGCCGCGGCGGACATTGTTGAAACCGCGGCTTTTTATGAAGCGCGCCAACCCGGTCTCGGTTTCGAATTCACACAAGAGGTTTACTCCGCTGTTGCCCGCATCCTTGAATATCCCGAGGCCTGGACCACGGTCAGCCCCAACACCCGCCGCGCCCTGCTCAAGCGCTTCCCTTTCGGCGTGATTTACAAAATCAAATCCGACCATCTCCTCATCCTTGCCGTCTCCGACCTGCGACGCCTCCCGGGATATTGGAAAGACCGTGCTTAGAACGGGTGTTCCCAAACCCACGCCCTTGACATTCCCGCCCGGCGATTGAACAATAGCCTTGCTGCCGAGAAGATGTAATCCCTTTCAGGAGGCAAGTGATGTTTGAGCTTACCGAAGAACAGAAGATGATCCGGGACATGTGCCGGGACTTTGCGAAGAAGACGGTGAAGGCCCGGGCGGTGGAGGTTGACAAGAAGCACGAGTACCCGGCGGACCTGATCAAGCGGATGGCGGAGCTGGGGCTGATGGGGGTCGAGGTCCCGGAGCAGTGGGGCGGCGCGGGCATGGACGCGCTGTGTTACGCGATCGCGGTCGAGGAGATCTCGGCGGCGTGCGCCTCGACCGGCGTGATCATGTCGGCCCACAACTCGCTGTGCGTGGCGCCGATCATGAAGTTCGGCACCGACGAACAGAAAAAGAAGTACCTCACGCCGCTGGCCAAGGGCGAGAAGATCGGCTGCCTGGGTCTGACCGAGCCTTCCGCCGGCTCCGACGCCGCCGCCCTCAAGACCAGGGCGGAATTAAAGGGCAACGAGTGGGTGCTGAACGGGACCAAGCTCTTCATCACCAACGGCAAGGAAGCGGGAGTGGCGGTGGTGATGGCGCGGACGGAGGACGACCCCACGCACCGGGGCATCAGCTCGTTC
>Ga0307378_10001406_pt1 | contig 39315 bp, 86 predicted proteins | sample UN1MG_FD_202238 | JGI IMG/M metagenome (GOLD analysis project Ga0307378, IMG submission 202238) | Soil microbial communities from Risofladan, Vaasa, Finland - UN-1 | ecosystem: Environmental > Terrestrial > Soil > Coastal area > Acid sulfate soil | place: Finland: Risofladan, Vaasa | collected...
CTTCAGTTAATTCTACTATCATATTGTTTGTTTTTAGTGTTGTTTTTATTTTAGAATTTCTTTATTAGAACTAAATCGTAGTAAATGCATATATTGACTAAACACTTATAGCTTAGTCCAGCTTTACCGTTTAGGTAATTGTATATTGGCGCTGTGTGTGAGCCTATTGCTTTTGCAAGTTCAGAGGGCTTTTCTCCCCTGACTCGCATTTCTTTTATTATTGTTTCTCTTATCATTTATAATATTTTTCCAAGTGAAACCCCGTTTAAAAACATTTTAAATGCATTATTAACGTTGCCATCGCAATAATATTGCTGCCTACCCCAATTACACTTAGCTTCTTTAGTTAGTCCTTGAGCACCCATACTTACTAATTGCTTCGCGTTTTTCTCGAAAACATTCATTATTTGGTAAAAATCTTTAGTGTGTAACATATTTTTTGTTGTTTACTTGTGCGTTATTGCTTTACAAATATAACTATAAATTACATATAAACAACAATTATATCATTTTATTTTACTTTTAACGTGTTTTTATTTTCTCATTGCTCTATCTATCTGTTTTCTGGCTTCTTTTATAAACTCTTTTCCAACAACATCATTCATAGACATAGCGGCTGCATCATTTAAGAATGCACGCCTTTTCTTTAGCTTAACATGACCATCTTTGATATATGAGGCTATAGGCTTGACATTAACTAGCATCTTGCGAGGGTCTTTTTTTGTCGGCTTTCTTGATTTAATGCTCATCACCTTGTTTAATGCGCCTCTTTTGCCATTTTTTATTAATAAGCCTGATTTATTTCTATAAGCCTTTTGAGCTTTTCTTATGTATGCGTTTGAATTACCTTCTGAATAAGATTGTGAGCTATCATATACCTCCGGTTTCTGGCTTAGTATATCAATGTTCGCTTTTGTCTGTGGCTTTGTTCCTAATGGGTTTATACTTCGCTTTATTGGCGTTGCGGTTTGTTGATTGCCTACCTGCTCTGTAGCTGTTTCTTTAGATTTCCGACCCTTTGTAATACCTATTTCTGCCTTTAGTTTATTAACGTTGTAATTAAAGTCTTTTGCGCCATTAGTCTTATAGCCTGAATTTGCTTGGAAGAATGTTTTTTTATTAATATCAAACTGTTGTTCGGTAATCTTTTTTAATGTTCTTTTCTTAATGTCACGAGCTACAGCATTCAATGAGTTTTGCACCGCAATAGGTAGCGCAATGTCATTAATCTTCTGTAAGGCTAATGTATAGTTTAATAATTGCTCTGATTTAACATAGAACTTGCTCATGTATTGTTAGATTAATGGGACTGTTTTTATTCCAGCGGCCTCTTCTAGTGCTGATTCACTTACGAATGCTGATTGTGAGCTTATACCCATGTTATAAGCCAACGCATTAGCATTGAATAGTGTTATATTATACGAAGTTGTTGGAATGGCTATAATTGCTGTTGCTTGCTCTGTCAATAACTCTAAGCTTGAATTTGTGTTACCGTATATCTGATTAGGCAATGATATTACACTTTTAAATGCATTCATTACCCTTTTACTATCTAGTGACGCTGCGCTTAATTCTGCTTTCAGGTCATTAAATGCGCTTACTACTGCGCTATTTTGTATAGCGTCATACAAGGAGTTGAGACTGTCTGTTAGATTCTGCAATATGCTTCTATCTTGCGCTGATAACTCAACATCAAAGTTATCTGTTGTTTCTGTATCTATAGCCTGAACTGCAACGGTGTTTTCGTCTTGTACGTCTTTTTTCTTTATTTGATTATCAGGTGTATGAACTGCAAAAGTACACCTACATATAATATCGGCTTCAGATCTTGTTTCGTATACAATAGAGCCTATTATACTCCCAAATATAGCACCATATAGTGGGTGCTCTATAACAACATGTGTTAACTTTCCGTAAGTTTGATTGTCAACTGCATCAGCTTCGCTTGTGACTATTTTTTTTATGCTTTCCTTGAATGATACTAATTGAGTGCTGTGTATAGCAAAATTCAATGAGTATTTATCTGATGATGTTGAGTTGTGGTATATTTTAGAGCCTATAAAATCAGGAAAATTATATAATGCGCTTCCAAAGTCGGTACTTACGGTTTCTTTTGACTGCTGATATTTGACGCTCCAAACTTTATTATCTAAGGTGATTATATTCATGGCTATTCTGTTTTTAAATTTTCTTTTTTAGCATCATCAATGCTTGCGGTAGATGGATTACCGGCTGATGTTGTAGCGGTAATAACTCCAGGTGCTGGCGTTGCGCCTACTGTTGCTGTTGTTATGTGTATATGTGAATTGTAAGAGCTAATTAAGTTATTCAAATCTTCTTTTAATTTATCAAATCCCTCTTTTAATTTTGTAAAGCCAGCTAAAAAATCGACATCACCGTTCTGCTCCATTGTACCATCGTTTCGAAACTTAATATATCCCTTTAATTCAGTGCCTGTTTCATTTGTTGAAAAGCTTACCGATTCGCCTTTTTTCAAATCAGTTATTTGAAAATCATTTAAAACACCTAATGTATAAGACTCATCTTTATTTCTCGAATCGGTTGTAAGTACTCTTGTATTGTCTGGCGCGTTGAAGTCTGATCCAAACGATGCAATAGAAAAGTACTTTCTTTGGTCATTAGAGCCAATGCAGTTTACTATGAATTGTCGAAACCCGTTATCATCTTCTGTAGTGCCTTTTATGTGCCCGTTCTGGTTCATCTTTCGTATATTTTACTGTCTAAAAGTGAAATACTTGCAACTTCTCCACCTGCGTTGTAAGAATAGTTTAATTGATTAATAACTAACCTTTGGTCGTTAATATAAATGAAATCACCTATATTGCAAAAGAAATTATTAAACGTTAGCCCTTGGTTAATCGCCTTAAGGCTGTCTAATCGCATTCCTTCAGCTTTACTTTCAATAATATCTATACCGCCACTATCTTGTATTTTAGTTATATTCCTTCGCTCATCTATGTTACTAAATGATGCTATAGCTTGAATATCGTTGCTCTGACCTATTGGCGCTTGGCCTAATGCAATGTAATTATGATAGAATTTTTTTAAATCAAATGATTTATTATTACTAGTAAACTTTGGTAGTATTAATTCTGATTGAATAATTTCCTTAGTAACAATAAGCCTACCATACGAATCATGCGTTAATATTAAGCCTGATTGAGTTACTAACTGGTTTATAATAGATGAGGCATTTTCTCCAATTCCTAAGTTAGATAGCTTATAATTCCCGTTCGCCTCTGATACTGTTGACTCATCAAAAATAACCGATATTTCAAAAAAACTACATATGTATTCAACTATATCTTTTAGAGTTACATTCTCAATTTGCAATGGATATGATTCCGTTGGAAGTGTACATTCTGATAGTATGTGAGTTTTTGAAGCTGCTTTATAATTAAAGGGTTTTGGTGGTATTTCACTAGGTATCGTTTTACTTATAATTTCACCTGTAAATATTAATATACCATCCCTATACACTTCAATAGGCGCATAACCAAAAGCCTCATAATCAACGAATGAGTTAAATGAAACACTACTATAAATTGCATCAATTTGGTCTGAAAAATTAAAGCTATCATAAAATAATAGCTTTTCCCCATTGACTTTTATTTCTAGATTAGGCATTATTTGTAATAGATTATTTTAGTACCTTTTTTTATAATTGGATTATTTGGGTCAATATCAGTTCTATTATATGCGTGTAAATCATTAGCTGTTATTAGCTTTTCTATGTTTTCATCATTAACGACCTTATAAGTCAGAAAACATAAATCAAATATAGTAGTATCTTGAATTGGTGTTATTGAAAATTCTGTTAACCCGTCCTTTTTTAGGACTTCTAAGTACTGAATAGAACTATATGTACTTTTTTTAGTATTTGCTATTAATGTTTCTGAAGTCGTATAGCTCTTATTATTTGAGTCAATATAGACTAAGCTATCGATATACGCTATATATTGATTGTATAGCTCATTTATTGAATTTATGGTATTTTTAAGCTCTACTTTGGTAAACATTTTATTTATTTTTAATTAAGTAATAAAGTCGGAAATACTACTTCATTGCAGTACTTGTTGCTACAGTTAGATTCGATTATCTTAATACCAAAATCTCTTAACACACTTCTTGTGTCTATTATGTAGTTTTGTTTTTTCACAACTTATTATCATAATACAAAGATAGTTAATGTTAATGACTTAAGCAACAGAGTTATTTAATCCTCTATATCTTCGCTCTTATCAATAGCGGCTTTTAATTGGTTTTCAAACTCGCTAACTGCTCTATCTTTTTCTAGATATTCACCAGCAGCGGTATTGCTTCGCTCTTCTAAGCTCTTTAACGTGTTTCTTTGCCCTTCAACAATTATTACAGCGGCATCGTATCGAGCTTTAAATTGCTCCCTGATAAGTTTAGCTTCTTGAAGCTTAGCTTGTATCTTCTGTATTTCTTTGCTCATATCTTTATTTTATTATAGTCAATAATACCAATAGGTGCGTTTATTCGGTTGTTAGCCACAATGGGGCGAACCTGCATTGTGTTTTTTAGCATTTGTATATAATTCAGTTTTACTAGTATAATCATTAACCCACCCCATCCTCGCACGTCTAAATCGTTTCTTATTTGTATCTAAGTTAAATTGCATCTGCATAAGAAAGTATCTGCCAATAACTTCAAAGCAACCCACGTCAACCCACTGGCTGTACTTACGCCTTTTAAAAGTTGCTAACAATGTATAAAGCAAATTTACTCTCTTTTTTGTACTGTCGTTTGTATTCATATCTTTAGTTCTTTCAATTAATATTCTACTGTAATTCAAGGCAAACTTGCCTTATACTCACCGTTAGGCACAATAATTTTTGAGGAAGAAATCAAACAAAAAACTACCATGTAGTTGCGAAGATTCTGTTTTAAAATTACTGTCCTCTACATAGAAGTTTTCCAAGTCCTCTACAACCTTTCCTATCTCGTAGTTATCTTGCTTATATAAGTTCTCTCCACCAATACACAGGTAGTCATAACCGTTTTTTGTTTGATTTAGTCTTATCAAGTAAGCTTTTTGCTTATATCCAAGTGCTGCTGTTGTTTCGTAAGTTTGCATAATCAAAAATTAAAGACGCCTAACAATAAATAAAATGAATAAAGCATGTTAGGCTTGTGCGTTTATTCGGTTGTTGTATGTCATTTGTTTGCTATGCTTTCCCATTTACCACCGCATTTCTCACAATGCCAAGTTCCATCAAGTAAATAAGTTTGTTTCGGTGGATGACCGCAAACAAACGATTCACTTCGTCCTACAACACTCAATAAACGCAATAACTGCGTTTGTGCTTCTTTGAGTGTCATACTACCTTCTTTTAGGTCACAGGCTATACTTAATATTTGTTCTCTCATATCGTTACTGCGTTTATTTTTTACGTTCCATTATTTTAAATCATGAATAATTCGAAATTCATCTTTTTTAATCAAATAAGTACCTACCGGTTTTACTTCGCCTTCAATTCGTACTGATATTTGCTTTACTCCGCAATCGTCAGAAACTATATACCACTTCATGTTTTTCGAGTAACCAATAATTACTCTATCGTGTCCGCTGCACTGCGTTAAGCTTTCAGGCGTTGCGCAAGAGCTTAAAAAGAATATGCTTATTATTGATATTATAATTATAGCGAATAAGCTGGTATAAGCTATTGTTTTCATTTCTGCAATGTTTAAGTTGTTTTTTTTCATGAGAGTTATTTATTATTTATGTTTTTGTTGTGATTTATCATAATTATCATGCATTCGCTTTGAACGCTCGTTAGCTTCATTAAATATATTTTCAACTTCTATCTGTTCTTTTTCTAATGCGTCAAATAACCGGTTGACTATCTCAACATCTGTTTCAATGTTTTTAAAAGTCAACTTGTCGATAAATTTTCTTATTAGTTTCATGGTGTTCGTTTCTTAAGTATACGTAAAGATACAGCGAATGTTACGCCAAAAGAATGATATTTATCATTTTATTGAATATACTTATAGTCGATAATACTAATAGGTGCGTTTATTCGGTTGTTACCCACCATTAAGCCCCAACATGCTTAATTCTTTTTCGGTGGCTTTTCTAACAAATGTACATTTATCGTCTCCTAGTTTCCACCAGAAAGTATTTAGGTAGCATGTTTCCCCAAAAGGAGCAACTACCCCGTTTGCACCATTGTTCTCAATCACAAAGTAATTCTCATCGCAGAACATTATCACATCCCCACGCTCAAAAACAGTGGGTAACACAGCGTCATAGTTAATATTTTTAACTTGCTCCAGGGCGAACTTTACCCCTGCCTCAAATCCATTACCGAAGTATGCGTTGTGTCCTGCCTTTTTATAGGCTTTATCTAACCCTTGTTTTATCTGCTCGTCTGTTATCATCGTTATTTAATTTTAGTGTTTCAAATCCGTTAAAAATACTAACCATACGCTAATTCGTTAGGCGTAATGCTAAGAGCCACTACCAGCGCAATCCCTGTTTAAGTTCTTTTTGAAAGGTTTAAATTCATATATTCTAAACCAACCATGTTTTAATCCTTTGTGGTAATCATTATAAGTCCAACTACATTTCCAATTATCAGTTACTTGAAAATGCCACATTAATAATCTGATGTTAATTCTTAAATTACTCATTTCGTTTTGATTTAAAAGCACATACGCACACACAATATATAAAAATAATAGGCGGTTTCTGCTTGTAGGTAGTTTATAATCATTTAATTAACTCTTTCTGTTTGCGAAGTTCAGCGTTTCAAATCGCCTACTATTCTTATACTCAACGTTATAAATCATGTTTGCTTAAAGTACTCTTTGCTACATTTGGTGCTGCAAGTTGGCGGTACATGGTGCTGTTTGAGTTGTTTACCACAAATAATGCAAACACGCTTAATAACACGGTGTATAGTGCAGTTGCTTGTACTCGTATCAGAATTATTGCCACCGCTCCCGTCTTTAATAGCTCTGTACTGTATTTCAACACCCAACCGCACGCTTACCATGTCATCAATGCTTATTCCGAATAAATCACGCATCTTTAACAATGTGTCTAATTTTGGAGTATTATCCCCTCGCTCGTAGGTGCTTATTGTAGCCCGTCTAAGTCCAAGCTTTTCAGATAGTTCTAACTGCGTTAATAAGTTAGCTTTTCGCATTACTATTAAATTGTCTTTAAACATATTTTCCATCGCTTCGCTTTTTAAATTATTAGTTTCGTTCATTTAATCAACACCATTGCAAACTTGTCATAATTATTTTTGCCCTCGCACGTGTTCTTCGAATAAATCATACAAGTAATCAGTTAAGTTTTTACCTGCTTTTGCAGCCATTACAGCTAACTTATTGGCGGTTGTACCTTTTTGGTCAAGCTCACCTTGTATTTTAACTATCTTTTTCATTATAAATCAAATGTTAAAAATGTAACTTTTGCTTTTGGAAATTGCTCTTGCAATTCAACCATTTTATCAACTAATTTAACTTTATCGGTTTGGTCAAAAGTAAATTTTGTTGCTTTGCCGTCTAATACGACTTGAAATAATCGTGTCATAATCTTAGTATTAATTTGTTTCTGTAAATATATAACATATATACGACATACGCAAATAAAAGTTACAGAAAATAACCCCTCCCCAAAAAATAATTATTACGTCCGTGTTTCAAATGTAGGTAAGTGTTTAAACGCCAGTGTATAACACTAAATAAACGGCATTAAAACGACCGTTTATTATTAACGTTATGTGCAACCTTAAAAAAGCACGCCCTGTTTTTTGTGGTTTTTGAATCGTTCTACTGCCGCTCGAAAATAGTCGGGGTCGAGTTCAATTCCTACAAATGTCAGGTTCTTTTTATCTAAGGTGTTTGCTTTGTCTATTGCTATTGCAATGCTTCCGCTCCCTAAGTGGGTGTCAAGTATTTTAAATCCATCTTTACAATATGTATTAATTAAATATTCATATAACATAACTGGTTTTTGTGTTGGATGTATAACGTATTTATCTTTTATCAAAAATCCGTGATGTTGTATTTTTACAATTTTACAAACGCCACAAAATGAAGTGTATGCCATTTCAAAATCAGAATGTTTAAAAGAGTATTTATCTTTATTCCACACAATCCATTCCCGCGTTGGGGGCAACATGTCCGTAAAATAATTGCCACCCCATATAATAACATCTTTTGAAATTCGAAATAATTCTTCAAAATATTCTTTTTCTGGTTTATAATCCCAGTTCTTTTTTTGCCTCATTAACTTATTCATTCTGCACCCGTCAGTAAAACCACTTATACTTTTTTTATCATTAATTTGATACGGCGGGTCAACAATAGCCAAATCAAACTCTTTGTCTTTAAAAGTCTTCATTATAGCCATATTATCGGCATTGTAAAAAGAGAAAAAAGGCAGCACATAACCCGGTATATAACCAATAGCGGGTTCGGTGGTTTGCGAAGTTTCGGTTGTATCGTTCTTTTTTGTCATTTTATCAGTTCTTTTAAAGTTTGTAATTCTAATTAGGGCGCAACGAACGCCATACAATTTACCGTTGTAAAACATTAAAACGATTTTACGACACGGTATGTAAATAATAAAAACACTAACCTAAGTGCTTAGATTTACTTTCGTACCAACTATTTTGGTTACTTTTAAAAATTCATCTATCAGACTTATATCATTGGTATCAACTGCATGCCCTTCTCTCATTTGCATAAAAGCCAATAACAGTTCACGTTGTTGGTTAACAAGCTGTATATTGCAGTTGATATCGCTCTGTTCAGCACCGTTCGCTTGCTTTAGTGCAACTCTTTCGTTTACATATTCTGTATTGTCAGGGTTGCTAAAACTATCTTCTGCAAAGTCATATCCAGCACTAAACGCTATTTCTAAATCTTCTCTTGTAAATATTTCGTTTTTCATAATTCGCTCACTATTTAAGTTATTTAAAATTAGTGCTTTCTATGCGCAACGACAACTTACACTCAACGTTATATGCAATTACCCACCGCACTAATACCAGTAAGCTATTGCCGCTTTCATAAACATACACTGTTCTTCTTTAGGTTTGCTACTCAATTTTTCTCTAACTAACGTTAATCTAATCCAATCAATTGAAGCGTTAAGCTTCTTCGTTACTTGGTCAGCAGTTTCCTTTATGTTGTACTTCTTTCCATTTAATAAAGCTAATGTTGTCATTGTTTCTAAGTTTTGCCACCGCACTATAAAAGCATATAACAAAGTATATAATTTATAGGCAGTTATGTTTATAATCTATTAATTTCCGACTCACAATTTAAATAATATATAATAGCTTTAAAAAGGCCGACGGTGGAGATTCCAGTCATAACACCGAGTCCAACGGCTCACCGCCTCACTTTTATTGTGATTGCCTTTATAAATTTAGTTTAATAATTCATAAATCAATTCATGCTGAGGAACTGTTATCTCATAAGATTCTAAATATTTATCTGCTACCATCTTTATAATTGATTTGTTTTGAGGTGCTTTTTTGATACAATCTAATAAATAAGTCATTTTCTTGCGTGTTGGTTATACTGATTATACGCAGGGGAATTAATTATGTTTCGTTTTTATTTAAATAAGTTGTGTTTATTCACTCATATCTATTTCAAGCTGATGTATCTCATAGCCTGTTCTTTCCGGAAATCCATCCAGTATATTATGACGCAATTCTCTTTCGTCATAAGTATCTTTATCTACCTTTATTGTAATTGTAATTTCTACTACTTCCATAATTTACGTGTTTAAAATTCCTATTGTAAAATCAACATCTTTAATATTTTTCAAACCCTTTTCAACCTCTCGAAGCTCTTTATTATAATGTTTTTTCATTCTGTTTAATTCTTCGCGGCTCCATTTGTAATCCTTAAACTCTTTGGCGTTAATTAATAAGCGTGAAAATTCGTATATTCCTATTCGTTTTCTTAATTTATCTGAATAATTAGCCCCATTACCATGATTATACTTGTTGCAGTACACTGTTTGCCCATGACAATTATCAGGGTGGAATATTGTTCCGGAATACATCTCAGCAGTCTTGTAATGCCCCCCATCGTAGTCGCCTATATTGAAAGGTAGGTTTTTGTCGCAACAAATACATTTTTTACCGTGGTCACGAATCCGGATTAACTTTTGAAATGGCATTCTAGTTTCTTGAATAAGCTTTGCAATGCTTTTGCTTTCATTCTTAAGTTTTACATGAGCCTTTTTTCTGTCGGCTTTAACTTTATTCTTTCCGGTTATAGCTGATTTTTTTAACGTTTCATTTCCTTCGGGCGTGTTGAATAGCCAATTTTTAAAACAATTTTTACATAAGCCGTATTTATGAGTGTAGCATAATTCGCCACACCCATAACCTTTAGCTTTTGAAGTTCCTTTACATTTCTTTTTTTTAACTTCCATATCAGAAAGGTAGATCATTATTTTCGTCTGTTGGCTGTTGTGCCGGCTCATTATTACTCTGCCCTTCCAACTTCTTACCAAGCATCTGTATAGTGTAAGCTCTTATCTCTGTCATATACTTTTTATTGCCTTCCTTATCTTCGTATTCACGGTATCGGATAGAGCCTTCAATATACAACTGCATACCCTTTGTTATCCACTTTTCAACTACATCAGCTAGTTTATTATTGGCTGAAATATTATGCCATTCTGTATTAGTTACTTTTTCGCCATTTTTATTAGTATAGCTCTCCGATGTGGCTAAACTAAATGAGGCTATTTTACCCCCGTTGTCAAAAGTTCTTATCTCTGGGTCTTTTCCTACGTTTCCAATAAGTGTTACGCGATTAATGCTCATATTATTTTTCTTTTATAAATTTAATTGTTTTGTCAATTAATACACCTACTGAATTATACATGGTATTATTTTTTGTAGAATCAAAAGTGTATTTTGTTTTCAAGGCTTCAAGGTCTGCAATTAAATCTTTAACCTTTTCGGCATCACCTTTATTTAATTCTGCCTGCAATCTTGCCGCCTCTTCTTCTTTGGCTTTGTTTTCAGCTTCTTCTTTAGCTTTTAATTCAGACGCTAATTTTCTTGCTTTTTCGGCTTGTATTCTTCGATCCTCTTCGGCTTGTTTATGTTCTGCTAATAGTTTTGCCTCCTGCTCTTTTCTTTGTTCTTCTTCTTCTGCTCTTTTTTCAGCTTCAATCTTTGCTAATTTTTCACGTTCAATAGCCTCTTTTTTTAATTTCTCGTTTTCCTCGGCTATTCTTTTTCTTTCTTCGCGTTCGGCTTTTTCTTTTGCAATTCTAGCCTCTTCTACTTTCTTTTCTGCCTCTATTTTGTCACTATACTGTTTTTCTATTCCGGCCAAAAAGATATTAAAACTTTCGTCGCCCATAAATTCAAATTCGTCTCGGGTAATTTCAGAAGAGAATTTAGCAACTTTTAAAATACGCTGTTGTGTTTTTAATTCCTTTTGTTCGACTAAATATCGCTTTGCTGTCTCTTCTTTCCATCGTGCATTTTCTTCTAATTCCTTAGTTAGAAGTTGCATTGTTTGCTTTGCCTTTAACCATAATTGATCCTCAGTCTTATATCCTATCATCTGCTGTTGAACTTCGGCTCTTTTTGCATCAAATGTTTTCTCCGCGTCTAACCTAACATTTTTAACTCCTAATCGTATAGTATTAGCAAGCTTCATATTTATGATGTCGTTTTCATCAGTAACAACAACTGAGTTAAGCTGTTCTTTCATTTTTTCAACGCCATTAAATACATGTGTTAGTACGACTTGTACTTCGTTCCTTTTTTCTGCTGGCACTTTTTCAGATATAATAGTAATCTCCTCAGGTAATGCAATTAATTTATTTTCCATGATTTTTTTTTAATTTGTTTCACCCAAAAACCCCGCATTTATCTCAGTGCGGGGCAAAACAATCATGAAAACCTAATCAGCAACCTTATTTTATTAACTGCTAAATTACAGCTTTGATTTTGGAATTAATATGATATTTATCATGGTTATGTATTTTCTTGTGGTCTTATTGACTAATAGGTGCGTTTATTCGGTTGTTAGGGTGCATTAGCTAAAATCAAACATTTCCACCCATTTACCGCAAAACTTGTTTATTTTACCTTCAAACTTAACTCCTATGTTACAAAATGTATCTCCGTTAATATCTCCGCATTGGTGTTCGCAAGTAAAACAAGTTTTTCTACGTTCGTCCCAATCGCATTCTTTTTCGTGCCGTCTAATCACATCCTTATCTTGTGCTATTTTGCTACAATGGTCACATTTCCATACTTGTATCATAATAAAAACGCACCCTAACAATAAATATAAAACAGTGGGTGTCAGGGTGTCTAATTATCCCAATCTGTTTAAGTTAAATTAATTCAATTTTCAAAGTCGGTGAGTAAAATCCCACCGTTTCATATTATCAACGTTAGCTATAATTTTCAATATCAAAATCGAATCTACTATCGCTAAACCCATCAGTGTAGGCTTCTTTTACCTTTTCTTCAAAAAAACTACCGCTAACATTTTGTATATGTAATTTTTTAACCTCGCTTTCGAGCCACTTTACATATTCATCACTATAACTACCATCGCTACCACCGCAGCCGCAACACATATCATTTGCGTAAACATCTTTATTTGTTTCTTCTCTATACTTATCTTTCATCTTTTCTGCATTTTAATCGGTTAAAAAACTACACATACAATTTGCCGTTAGGCACAATAATGAGAAGCCCAGTAGTCAAATAGATAAGTTCCGTTTAATTCAGAATCAGTTATTTTGAAAGTTGTATCTTCCAAATAAAAATCTTCTAAATCTTCAACTATTTTACCAATTTGATACATTTCACTATCATTAATATTTTGTGTGCCTATACATAAGTAGTTGTATCCATTTGCACTTTTATCTAATCTAATTAGAAATGCAAGTTGTCTATAACCAAGTGCTGCATTTGTTTGATATATTGTCATTTGATAATTTACTGTGCACACACAAAGGCTAAAATTAATAGCCTTATCAAGCTGATTGTTTAATTGATTAGTTCATTTCTTAGGCTACTAATCTTAGCCAAACCGTTAGTGCCAATTATAAAAACGGCACTCGTTCAATTCGATAGCCTTCATATTCGATAGGCAGTTTTCGTTTTGATAAAGTATTGTAAGCCCAACCATGAGCAGTACAAGCCTTTTTTAAATTACCCCAGCATTCGATAGTTTGCAATGTAGGTGTAATTATTACTATTACTGTTTGTCGTTTCATTATAAACTTCTTTTATAAGCGTTTTCCATCATTGTAAGCCACAATGATGCGTTATATCTATCTTCTTTATTAAATGCGGTTTGCCCGTTTACATAAACAATAATGTCACCATTACTATTTTTCTTTTCTGTTACTTTTGCTTCTGGTATTGTTTTTAAAAAAAGTGCTTTCATAATTGTAAGTTTTTGTGTTATTATTATTATGTAAATATACAACGTATTTCTGCATTTACCAAATAAAAAAGCAATTATTTTCAAAATATTTACTATTTAGAATGATAATAAATAACAGACTATAACAATTTATAAAATAATAGCGCATATAGCCTTTGTTCTATTATTCTTTTAATTATTCATTTTACTGATGTCTGAAATCTTCAATTTTTGGGAAATAGTTAGAAACTTTAATAGCTTCATCATAACAACATACCCCTATATAATTAGCATATTCAACCGATTTATCTTCTAAAAATTCTTTCCATTTTTCACTAAAATCAGACCTTAATTCAGGGTCATGTGATTTTAAAAAATCTTCCATAGAGCAAACTAATTCAAGGCTATCCCACCAAATGTAAGTATCACCTAATCCACCACAAGCAGCCGAAAAAACAGGATATTGTAATGCATGATAAATCCCAGATTTATTTTGAGTTCCAATATAATAAAATGGAGATTTTGGGAATATATCTGGTAATTCGCTTAAATTATATGATTCTTCGCAAATAACACAAGTATCTATATAGTGATGATTATAGCAATCTTCACATAACACCTCTTTTTTCTCAATATCTATATTTGGAAAATCATCTAATTTAAAAATTGATTCGCTACAATTATCACATTCGCAATCCCGTTCAATAAGAAGTTGTATTTCTTTTTCATTAACATCGATTGGCGAACTGCTATATTTTTTTTTAAAGTGTTTTAAAATCTTATTTTTCATGAATAGAGATATTTATATTATTTATTCATTTTAGACATAATTTTTATTGTCGTAAGTTCATTAATACCGTCTCTATGAATGCTGGCTTGAACTATTTTTCGAGAATACAACGATATAGATTTACATACCAATTGCAATTCAATAGGCATTTTATTTTCATCGTGATTACTTACCTTATAAGCTACAATTAGCTTATTTAATATTTCGTATAAATTTAACATATCTGTTTTTTTTAAATATCGATATTATTATAAACCTTAATAACTCTATAATCTTTGTTATTTCTCAAATCATCATAAGATAAGCCTGTAATCTCTTGGACTATCTCTATAGCAGTAATTGAGCCTTTTTGAACAAAATCTAATACGTATTCTTCCATAATTCTAAGTTATCAAATCCAGTTACTAATCTATGCTGCTCAACAGGTCTTGTGCTCCAACTGCACTTTTTCATTATTGGATTATTATTTTCGTCTACTATTAAGTAAGTATTCACATTAAATCCTATGCGAATTAATCTAAAATAATAATCGCTTGGTACGTGCTTAAATACTTGGCCTATTGTTGGTGTGCTCATGTTATTAATGTTGTTTATTATGTATACGGTAAAAGTATAATTTAGGTTTCGTTTTAATTAAAAATAAATTCCATTCTCAAAAGCTCTTCCGCATTCTTCACAGATAAATAGCCCTTTAACTTTTTTTAAGTTGATGTTTTTTGGCTCACACTCCCAACAAGATATAAGTTGAGGCTCTACGCTTTTAATGTCTTTTTCTAATAGCTTAATAAATAGCTCGGCTTGCTCTCTTGTTATTAATACACCGACCCAGAATTTATACGAAGCTTCATCGCTAGGTTCATTGCTGTCAAATGACAGTGTAACCTTATCTTTTAATTCGTCAATTAATTTATTAATATCCATGTTTTTTTTTATTTAAAATTAGTATTTCCATCGCATCCTTTTGGGCAATCTTCATATGTTTTTGTGTATTTTAATATTATCATTTTATTTAGTTTTAGAATAAATTACCATCGTTATATACTCCGAAGTTTATCATTTTAATATTAAAAAGGGACTTCATTGCTTGCACCTTCAAGCCACGCATCAGGATTATAAGTTAAATCATCATTATTATTGGATGACATAGTCTTTTGAACTGGCTTTTTATCGAACTGGTCAAATGGGCAAAATCCATTTTCGTCTGAAAATCTATTTGTAAAAATATTAAAATTCATTATTGAAGTGCCCGGAATGCCTGTTAATTTTCTTTTCTTTATTTTCTGGCTAACAAAAAAACATTCAGTATTGGATGGTTCCGTAATCGCATAAGGCCTATGATAACACAATATATTATCACACTTATTGTTCCACATTGCACCACCAGCATATTTATATACAGTAGGCATTGAGTAGTTGCCGTTAACCATTTCTAAACTTGCATTTGGGTGTCCAGCAATATAATATGCTATGTCGTGTTTTTGAGCAAATCGCTTGCAATTGCTTAAATATTTACTAATATATAAATCGTCCCTACCTTCACTCCTCCAATCGTTATCTAGTTGATTAAATGGGTCAGTAACGCACGCATCTATATTATGTTTTTTTATTACATGAGCAAAGCATGAATTTATATATGCCGGTGTTGGGCTTTCTGTTTCAGGAAATATAAAAAAGAAATGTGCCTCAATAAACTTCATAGCCTCTTGATATTCCTCACTTGACATTTGATTCTCGTGATATGGCTCTGTAGATTTACCAACGTAAGTATGTATTAATTCATTATAAAAATCGTCTGGTGGATCTTGCTCTGGTGTAAAAAAAGCAAATTTCCAATCTTCTGCAATTGCTTTTATCACACATAAATTAGTTAGCATTGTTGTTTTTCCGATATTTCCGATACCACCTAAAAAATTAACCTCTTTTTTTCTCCACGTCCAATGATTGTCAAATGTAGGGTAATAAGTTGTAGTACCTCTTGCTTTCCCAGTTTTAAAACCTTCAAACATTGATTGCCTTACATTATCAAGATAAATAATATCCTTATCATGAAGCTCGACATCAAATATTTCTTGTTTTACTTCCTGCTTTGTTGCTGTGTATATGGGCTTACCAGTCCTTTCAAAATGCGCGGTGCATGAATTTGAAGAAAAATTAGAATAAATTCTATTTACAATTTTATCAATATCTGATTGAGAAACTTTTCCAGCCCTTGAGCTATAATTAAAATATAGCCAGCTAGAACAATCCATTTGATTAATTCCAAATCTTAAGCAAGCAGCGGATAATTTAACTAAATAATTGTGTTTATTACCATCAATATAAGTTTCTCTACCATCTAACCAAGTTACTATTTTATCGTATATTTCTTTTGAATCAGATAATCTTTCTGTAGGATAAAAAACCTGTGTATTTACCGTTTGCTTTTCATCCAGAAGTTTTGAAAATACTTTTGAATCTTTATTTATAAAAATATCTTCGTCATAGCTAATATAACACACCCTTGCAATATCTCTAAATTCGTCTAATGTTTCTTCTTTATAATAATCGGTAATCGCTCGGCATGAGCTTGCATGAGTAGAAATATTAGCAGGTATTTTAATAATAACCTTCAATCCGTCACCTGATGGACTGACAAAACACATATATGTATACTGGTCGTTGCATATACGTGTCTTAAACGCGCTCAAATCACCTACATGGTCAAAATCTACACATACATAACCTGAGTGCTTTTTTGCGGAGTCATTTGCCCTTTTTGTAAATTCGCCAGACCAGCAAATAGATGGTAATGTTGCTTTTATTTTATCGCGTTCTTTCTTTTCGGATAATGTTCTTAAGTTTTCAATCTTTTCTTTGTACCTACCGTTTTTTATATAGCTGTAAATTAATTCAGGTTGTACAAAGTGCGGATTTTTAGAGTCTATAATATTTTTAAATACCGTAATCATTTTACAAGCCTTTCATAGTTGTGCATTCTAAGAATATTATCTTTCATATTCCAAATAGTAAGGCCTTTATAAACTATTCTGTATTTTGTTTTTTCATGCCATAAAAACTTTTGGAATTCGCCTATTTTAAATTGGCCTAAAAATGTTCCTGCGTTATTAGCTTCGCCAAAATCACCTTCAATTTCATGGTCATGCATTTCTAAACCTTCACGTAAATAATAACCAGATATCTGAGGGCACGTTATTATTAAACACTTACCGAATCCTCTGAATGATTTAGTAGAATACCTTTCCGCTTGCTTTAGCCAGTCTGCTAATAATCGGCCTGTTTTCTTTGCCTTAACCTTTATTTCCATTCCTATAGGGTATTTCTTTTCTTTATCTGAATGGTGAATTAAAACTAAATCTATTCGGCTTGTCATATCATCACTACATACCTCACTAAATACATAAAAGTATTTCTTTAAGAATTTAATCATTTTTTCATGTAAAACTTTTTCGCTATCTGCCATCCCAATCCTTTTTTAGTATTGCTTCAAATGTTTGATTATTCTTTCCTAAGTTTTTTGTTGCACTTATTCCGTGATAAGGTGCATATTCATCATTATAATTTTTATCAGATAAATACGTCCTTGCTTTCTTTGGCATTTTACCTTTGCCGTAATCTTTTATGTTATCATAATAAACTTGAATATTATCAATTGCCTTTTGCATTTCTTTAATAGACATTTCTTTCCAGTATTTTTCGGCAGGTTTTCTATCAGTTTTATCTTGTAAAGTTATGCTATGGTAATTATTCCAAAAAATTTCAAACAACTCCTTATCCTTATCCTTATCCTTATCCTTATCCTTATCCTTATCCTTATCCTTATCCTTATCCTTACACCCTTGTAAAGGGCTTGTAAGGGGCTTATTATTTTTTAATAAATTATTCTTTTTTAGAATCTTAATAACTGAATTATGAGCTCGATTGTTTTCATTTAAATCTCCATATTGAAACTCAATAAATGATGGTATAAACCACTTTGAACCATCGTCTATTTCTACTATCCTTATTTCATCGCTATTAAAATATAATATAGCATCTTCTTTATTTATCGGCATGTCAGCACCGATATAGATTTTTGCTATATCAAAATCAACTATCCAAATACCAGCGTGATCGCAGTCATGATATAGGTAATCCCAAAACAGCTTGTAAGCCCCTTGTAAGCCCCTTATAAACGGCTTTTTATATTTATTTGTGTCCGTGAATCGTTTCGCCATAATTTACACTTTTGTAATTATTTTTTGGTGAAAAAGCCTATACAAGGCCTAATTTATTAAGCTTACTTATTTCTCCTAATGACCAAGAATTGTCTTTTAATTTCCCGTATAGAGCCGGCCTATTTATTCCAAGTTCATTAGCTAACCAGCTTTTGTTTCTTCCCTGCTCTTTAAGCGAGAATTCTAATTTCTTTGATGTTGTTAATCTTTCCAAATCTGTAATTTTAAAAGGTTAAAAAGACGCAATCTGGGACACTGTTCTTATGAGAAGTGTATTGCGTACTATTGCTACAAATATACTTATTATTGTTTACACTACCAAGTTTTTTTTACCAAACATCATTCCTAAGTTTAGATAAACTACGGGTTAAATCCATTGATGAACGCTTTAAATCGCCAGTTTCTTTGCTCTGGTATGTTTCCTTAGTTGAATATGGCTTGTCATTATTTTTAACCCTATAGCCATTCAATTCGCTAGATTTAAGCTCTTTAATTTTAACAATAAATCTTTTAGCCTCTTTTTCAGCTTCTAATATGTTTTTTATCTTCATGTTTTTGTTTTGTTTATAAATGGTCAATATCTATATCTTTCCAATTCATCCCATCCGTTGTATATTTATCTAGCATTAAGTCGTATACGACCATGTTTGTTTCAGGATTAAAATGATTTTCATATTCATACCATTTTGTTAAGAATGGCTCATGACCATCTGATATTATTAAATATCTCATGTTTTTTCTATTTAAATTCCTTTTTATTTCTTTTTGTTTTTTGCCAAACTAGGTAAATGAATCAATACATTCAAGTATAGTAATAGCTTTTCTAAGCTCGTATTGGTAGTTTAAATCACTTTGTTTTACGCATGGCTCCTGTTCATCAATCGAGCGGTTAATATCGTATAATTCTTCTTTTAGTTTTATTATTACGTTTTTCATGACTCATCATTATAGATTAATGTTAATATACTTTGCTTTATAATCTCTGGAGAAAAATAATATATCTCATTTTTATGGCCAAATGATAAATAAGTAACATTGCCTTCTGCGGCTTCTTTAAGTAATTTTTTTACCATACTAAGTTCTTCTTCGGTTGTTTCCGTAGAATCTCCATAGTAAGCAACGCCGTTATACTCTAATTTAATTTTTACTTTTTTCATAATTCTTTTACTTTTTCAATGTTTTTAAATTCGCCTTCTTTCAAGGTAATTGATTCGCCATCATTTAGAATAAATACAATAGCGGCAATTTTTCCATGCACTGTGATTTCTTGCGTGTGTTTATTTTTATAAGTTAATTTATACATATTTTTTTAATTAAATGAAGTGTAATCCCCGTTTAAATAATCGTGGAAAAATAGCAATGCTTTATAAGGAGACAAACCGACCTCATTACATTTTTTAAAGTAGTCTAGATTATCATCTATCTGTTCGTTAGTGTAATTATAAGTGATATACTCAGACCTATACGCTTTCGAAGCGTTGCAATATAGTTGTTCCTTTACCTTTTTTAAATAATCGTTCATTACGTGCCTTAATTGCTTTTCATTCTCGTAGATTAATATGTTATTTTCTTTTTTAATTCGAGAAGCTATTGCAATATTTTTTATTAATAATATAACCACTATTAACATAATGGCTAGTAAGGTAATTATCATTATGTCAGTCATTTTATTTGTTTAATGCGCGGCCTTTTTTTTACTTGATTCTTCTAGCATTCTAAGGTTGTAATCCTCATCGCCTTCAAGATCTCTTATTAAAGGATACAAAATCATATCCTCAACGTGACTATCGAAAATATCAACATCTATATATACATGAGTTGCTTTATTTTCTTTAGCTTGGTTTAAAAAGTCTATTAATTCATTTATGCAAAGTCTATCTGAGCAATATGCTTGGCTCATGTCTATACTCATTAATAATGATTTTTCTATTATTTTTCGCTCCATTATTTTATTTATTTATATTTTTCCTCCGCAATTAAAACACCTTGTTATTATCTTGCCTTTTTCTGTGAATGTGCAAGGCTCTTTTATTTTGCAATCACAGTATAGATTGCTTGGGTTTTGAATTGGCTTTTTAGTCATCTGGATATATTTTATATTTTAGGCAAATTTCGTGAATTTCTGGAATTGCGCGAAAACTACACCTATAATCAACGTCAACGATAAATTGATACAGATATTTTTCACCCTTAAGTATCTTAAAATCTTTACTTCTATATGTAACTATAGCTCTTATCTCTGTAAAAGTCATACAAGAATAATCTTCGCAGCAATTTTTTATAAATTCGCATGCATCACAATAATAATCTTTTTTAGCTTCCTGTATTTTATTTTTTAATAAGTGCATCTGTTTTTTTTATTACATTTATTCGATTGTTAGCTATAATTTAACCCATATTACAGCCCCTTTTTTATGCTTATAAGGTATAGGATTATCATAGCGTTTTGCATCAGACAATATCCAAGGGTATCTCCATTTTATAAGGAGTTCAGTATCTTCAACCTTATGTTTATCAAAATATTTATCATTTGGCTTTATCGGTATATGGGAGCAACCAATTAAATTAGCTTCACCAATTATCAACCCCGTTCCGCTTTCAATCAATCCAATTTTCCCAGTAACATTTGTTTTGGTGCTTCTCATTTCCCAAATCTTGCCTTCATCAAATATTTTATCAAGCCAAAATTTTCTTATTATCAATGCTCTATCCATTATCTTAGTTATTAAGCACTACACATAACAAAAGCTAAAAATCATAGCCATGCAAAGGCAGTGCATATTTTGAAGCGTGATTAGTTGGCTACGCTTCTTAGCCAAACCGTAATGCTAATTTAATCTTGTTGGTACTCGAATGTAAACCTTAACACCTGCTTTCTCAGCTGACTTAATCAGGTGTCGGATGTGAGCGGCTTTTTGTTTAGCATATTTATCTACCATAGTGTTATTTTTTCTTCTTGTTTACCGATAGCTATAGACATCATCGTATCATGATGATACTGATAACTGATAGAGTTAATTTCAATCAACATCTCCTGTCTTTTTATTAGCTCCATTGTTTTTTTTAACTTAGCCCTGTAATCTTCGGCGCTATACTCTCTATTTGTGTTAATTGCTCCTTTTGTCTCTGATTTAAATATAAATTCAAATCCTTTAATAACCTCTTTTGTTTCTGTAGTTAAATTTTTCATGTCGTTTGTTTTAATGTGTTATATATAGTTAAACGCACATTATTTTAAAAGGTTACGTTTTAATTCAAAATAGTTACGTATAATATATAGTTAGCTTTCTTTTTGCCAACGCTCTTTGTACCGATTTATAAATTCAGGCGCAATTTTCGACACCCAACCACAAGAGCAAACAAATTGTTCTTTTTCATCATCCCATTTGGTTTGTGGCATCCCTTTTCTGCAATCATCATCACCGCAATAAGGAGCATATCCCTTTTTGTTCATTAAATTGTTTCTAATAATACTATTTTCCATATCTAATTTAGTTTTAAAGCCGCGTCTGCTATATCCATAATTTGCGATTTTATATTATCAATATTAATATTAATCAATAATCCTACTCTTAATATGGTTTTCGTTCTTAAACTTAGACCATTGATAGTAAGGAACAATGCTATATTCCCAAGATTTTAGAAATCTTTCAACTCTATCGCATCTGTCCGCAATAATCGTTATCGTTTTTCCTGCATTTTTCGTATCAAATTGTATTGTTTCCATAATTTAAAATGTTTTTTCGGCTACTGTGTTTAATATAATTAATGCGTAATTAGAACACGTTACCTTATTTTTATTTGAATAAAATAAAAGAGAATGCATTTTTTTATAAAATAACACTCTGTTTTTCATTGAATCTAAAGAGTAATTACTGTGCTTAGGATGCGTTTCGCCGGCGAAAATTTCGCCTACAAGCCTGTAAACAGGGCATTTGTCCGTAAACATAAAAACTCCAAGGCTTTGTATTGACTCGAGCCCCGAAGCTTCTTTACTTATGATATAGCCGTATTCACCTATAACATTAACAATTGCATCTAATAAGTCTTTTTTATTAATTTTCATGTGAGTTTTTTTAGTGTTAATTAAACTGAATAATAATCATCTGATTTTAAAAACTGGTTCCAGTCGTTTGGAGTATTATTTTCTTCACTTTCAAATTCATCCTTACTAAATACATTAGTTCTATACTTAGCGGTTAATTGGCCGTTCGAATAAGTTCTGATTGTAAATGTTCGCTTACTTTGGTTGGCTTTTACTTTTATTGTTTCGTTTAAAGTTGTCATGATGTTTTTTATTAGAGTATACGAGAATAGTTATATTAATGTTTCGTTTTTTTTTATAAAGTTTCTAAAAAAGCGTCAACCGCTTCCGAAGTGTATTTTTTGTTGAAGTGTTGCTTTCTGAATGGGTTTGAAGAATCATTTAACCATTTTCCAAAATCACCTAATTTTTTTAAGCTCTTAATAGGAGCTAATATGTCCGCAGATGCTTTTTTGTTTGCTTTTAATTTCGCTTTGCTTTCCGCTGCTTTTTGTTCATATTTTACTTCTTCGCTCAAAAAGAAAAGTTTCCACTTTTTCTCTAATTCTTTATTCCCATTGCGAATTGAAGTAACAATGTTATTATGATACTCACTGCGTTGTTCAGCTTCATTAATACCTACTATCTCAGGTTGTTGAGCTTCTACCGTTGTAAACTGCATGAATGAGTTATAAGATTCTTTTGCTTTTTTTATTTGTGTTTCTGAGTAATTCATGTCGTTTGTTTTAGTGTTTCTTTATTCTTATACGGTAAAGATATAACGAAGGTTACGTTTTAAATATGATAAATATCAGGTTATTTATTTTTTAATGAAAAAACCCTGCATTTGTTAGTGCAAGGCTTTTTGTGTTTCTGTCACGTATATACAAAGCTATATGCCCAACGTACTTCTAACCGTCCATAATTCGCCATTATTATCCGTAATCATTGCCCCGTCAGTGGATGGTGTCACACATATTTCTTGCTCGTAAAAAGGCTGTACGTATTGCGCCAACGCTTCAATATTACTAAGTGCTATTAGGTATTTTTCCTCTGCTTTATCTACCTTTCTACGTATGCTGTATAGCTCTTTTTTTGAATAAACATGACTAACTTCCTTCATTTCATTTAATTTAATTAATAATATCCGTTTTTCTCCAATTCTTTAGCGATTAGATCAATCTTACTCGGAAAGTGAATACTAACGCCTCTATCTCCGAAGAACTTCGACAATACTTCTAATATCGCATTTATTTGCATGGTATCAAGTTCGGTAGTGCTTTCTATTTCAAACAATGTTAATTGAATTTGTCGCCAAATAATTTGTTTAACTAACAACTCATTATATGGCATTTCCATTTCTAAGCCCTTTAATCCTGTGTAATTAAATGTCATTCCTAACCGGTTTAATTCAATAGCAATCATTTTAAAGAATAAGTGAAGCGCCCTATTCTGGGTGATTGTGCGCTTAGAATTTACCTTGGTAATTTTCAACTTGTACTTTTTTGCTAAATCTAATAATACAATGCTTTTTATCGCTTCACTTCGCGTGCTTTCTGATTCTATTAGTAATTCCATTATTTATTAATGTTTTACCGGAGTAACACTAATTGAAATCTTTGATGGGACTTTAATTGCCGGCTTAATAATTTCACCAGTTTCCTCGATTACAATATTTTCCCCTGTTTTCAACGCTAACTTAGCAATCTCCTCAATTTTAGATAAATCCTCTTTACAAGACTTCCAAGCGTCAATATGCTTATAGTCATATCTAGCTGATTGGGTTTTTCTTATCTCAAATCCATTATGAGTTATTGTTTTTTCTTGATACATATCAACCTCATCAATAGCAGAAGTTAATAATTGATTTACACACAACTCTAAGCTTTTTTTTATGCTAACTAAATCAGTATACGCCGTGAGTGAGTTTATATTCCCTTCTAATGCATTATTTTTTATAGCCTCAATAGCTTCTAATAATTCTAATTTGCTCATGTTCTTTTTGTTTTTTAAGTTCGTTTATTAATTCTTTTTCTCGCTGTTCGAAAAACATTTGTTTACTTCTTTTCATCTGGCTTATATTTTGCGTTAGCTTTAAGTCTTTTTATTTGGTCGGCTGAAACAATAATTTTTTTATTATCAATATAAAGCGCGTTTCCGGCATATAATCTCCCATTCCATTTGTCTTTAACTTCTGACAGCGTAATATCTCTTGCCTCGAAGTTTGTTTGCTCTGTCTTTTTTTGTGGAACAACAGGCAAGTCATTACTATGTGTATTATCGGAATCATCTATCTTGCCAACAGGAGTTAAAAAGGTGTAAAGTAACATGTTTTTAAATGCGTATGTAGTAGCTTTTCCGGCCCCCTTATCTTGTGGGTCTATTCCGTGGCCATAACCGGAAAGCTCTACGCTTTCACCACTATTATGCAATAATAAGTATTTCGTTTTAACTTTTGTGAAAACTGATTGCTTTTGCTTCATGCCTTTGGGCGTTGATTTACTCCATTCATCCTCCTCTTCCCATCTATCAATGGTTGTTTCATCCTCAATACTTATAGGAAGTATTGCAAGACCATTAGCTTCTAGCGCATCATTAAACACTTCCGCGACATCTGAATATTTTGTTCCGTCATATTGAGCTTTTCCGGTTCCGACTTTAGAATTCTTCTCCATTCCTTTAACCGATTTCATTACGTTGATAACGGCCTTTGCTAAGTTTTCCATATTATTTGTTTTATTGTCCTTTAATAGGTGGTTTATCTGACTCATTCGCATTACTTAATATTTTTAATATTATTAAATCGTTATTTGGAAAGCAGCTCAATCCAATAATCAATATTAACATGTTGCCTTCTATAAAAATCACACACAGAATCACCGTGCTCAAATGTTTTATGCTCCCAGTGTTTAAACCTCACATGATACCTATCGTCCATCGCGTCTAAATCACCTACGTAACTTAATGATGCGCCTTCCGCGTGCGAGCTTATATAAAGAACGCATTCACCGCCATTAAGGATGCGCTTAATACACAATTTTTGAACCTTCGCCAATTTAGCAAATAATTCGCGTTGAAGTTTTTTTGCTTCTTTCTTTTTCTCTGCTATTGTTTTCAATATATTTTGTTTAAAAAGTTATTAACTATAAGTTTAATTTCTTCTATATTTTCAAAGAAATATTTTCTAATTTCCGGTTCTAAATTATAACCCCAAGATTCTTTGAAGTAAACGCATTCGATATTAACAGTATCAACCTCAATCATGCCGGAATCAATATCTAGATGTGTTTCATAGCTTGTGATTATCTCCGCTACACTAAATCGCCTTTTGCCGTATTTAATGAAAACACTCACCTCCTCTTGCATTACTGCGTAATCGTCCTGTTCTATTTTTGTATATTTCACAACGTTTTTAATTTAGTTTACGTAAAACTAGTAATTAGGTTTCAGAATAAAGCTGATATTTGTCATGGTTGTTATAGTCTTATTGACTAATAGGTGCGTTTATTCGGTTGTTGTGTGCATTCCAGTCCACGCTATCTGTTAAATATTCAATTGTATAGTTGTCTCCAAAGTTGTGTTTAACCAACCATCTGTTTCCGTTTTGGTCGGTCATTATGTTGCTTTTTGTGCCTAATTTATCTCTTCTGTCTTTATCTGAATCGCACCCCACGCCAATAACGCACGTTAACACTAAATATAGGCAAATTGCCGTTTTACTAATTAAATTTCTACGCTTCATAATCTCTGTATTTTTAATTAAAATTTGTACTGTTTTGGTAGGGCAATCAGCCCATATTATTTTCGTTACCACCCATTTAAAGCGGTCTGTGCAAATCTATGTTTATTGTGATATAATGGAAAAACGTAATCGTTATATAAGCATATCCTTTCATAAATGAACGCCTGTAATTAATTAACGATACTTCTTTGTATTTACCACGTTTTTCTTCGTCCTGTACAGGTGTTCTGCGTTTTATCTTATAGTACCATAAATACCAATCTACGCTACTTTGAGTTTTCTCGAAATAGAATAACCGGGTGGTAACAATAGATAAAATCCATTGCTTAAATTGTGCTAATTTGTTATTTTTCTGTTTCATATCAATATTTTTATAAGTTTGAAAATTTGTAATTCTAAATCGCAACGTATCTTATCTGAGCCGTTAGCTTTCATTTGCCAACCCACGCCTAAAATATTCATCCTGCAAAAATATCTGCATTGTGTATAAATCGCCATTGCTTATAAATAATTGGCATTTATTCAAATACCCTATCCAAATAACTTTTACTATTTTTCCGCCACCATTTCCAAACCGATCTTTCCATTTTGGAACACTCTCACCTAATCTAAAGCCATAAAGTTTCTTCATGCGTGTCATAATATTGTTTTTTTTGCCACCGCTCAAAAACGAAAAGCTAACACTAAATAAATGCCATTGCCTTTCTGGTTACGGTGTGGGTTTATAATTTAATTTACATCATTCTATCTACTTCAACGGCATTTATTATTTCCGTTGTGCCTAATACTAGTGAATAAATTGCTTTCCACATTCTTTGCACCTCCAGTAGTTGCCATTTGCATATTGGTCAATATAGGCTAAGTAATCCAATCAGTACAGTAAGGCTCGTTTTCTTCATCTTCGGGTAAAGTACTAGGCACGACACTTTGTATAGGTAATACTAGTTCGTCTCCCGTAATTACACCGTTCGCTAAGCTTATCTCATACCTTTTGCTATCTATCTTACCCATAACATCAGCTAGGCTTTGTCCACTCATTCCAGAGTGTAGGTAAAGTTTTGTAATGCCTTTATCTAATTTGTCTAATTCTTCAATTGTCCATTCCATAATCGCTCTCTAATTTGGTTATTTCAATCCTTATTAATTCTAGTTTCAATTTCTTTAAAAATAGCGACACAAGCCTCTATTATCAGTTCTGTATCATCTTTCATCATGTATCTTGGTATGATATAAGATATTTTTAGAGGTTCTTTTGATACCCCTATTCTAACCTCATAAGGTCGCCCATTATCATCTTGGCCAGAAGTGTACGAATAAACATACGAATCTGATATTTCTTTTTTTAATCTAAGCATTTCTATATAAGTATTTAATTTCCATTTCGTTTAATGAATTAAAGTTTCTGCCGAATAATCCATTTACCATCTTGCTATTTTTCTGTTCGTACGTCAATTCATACCACCAGATTAAAGCTTTTTTAGGCTCATCAATCATTTCGTTTTCAACAAATGTAATTACCTCATATGAAAACCTCAAGAAGGCGGCCATATTTAACCAATACCTATTGACACCATAAGCGTACAATTTAGAATCAAACCCGTAAGCATTCATTTTGCTATTATTAATCACCTTTAAAGCAAACGACATTCTAGCCGAATAATCACCAGTTAATTGTTTAACTATACAATGCGCTAATTGCATTTTTAATTTTAAGTTAAATTTTATTGCTGAGTTCATATCGTTTGTTTATATTCTTATACGGTAAAGATATAACGAAGGTTACGTTTAAAGTATTTTACCAAGCATGACACCGTTAAAAAATAGTTTAAAGGCATTATTTGCATTGCCATCACAATAATAATGTTGTTTAATCCATTGGCTTTTATCCTCTTTATTTAGCCCTTGATTCCCAGTTCTTACTAATTTAGTAGCATTTTTCTCAAAAGCTTTCATAATATCGTAAAATTCCTTAGTTTCTAGCATCTTTTATGTTTTAGTGTGTTTCTTAATCATACGTAAAAATACACCCAAAGTTTCACTAAACTCATGATATTTGTCATACTACATAAAAAAAGCCCTGTAAATTTAATTACAAGGCTACTTAATTAAAAAATATGGCGGTTATTTTTTTCTAGCCATTCCTTTTCTATTACCGGAAGTAGCTATAGTTAATTCCAGTTCCTTTCCATTCAGCTATTTGCGTGGCAAATATTTCTCTTTGAATTTAATATTATTAAGTCGAGCATCTTCCCTTACGTGATCTAACTTTTCGTGCATTTTGTTATGAAATTCAGAATTACAACAGCTGCATTTATCCGTATCCATGAATTTACATAAAAATTCATTTCCACGCTCGCACTTATACCAGCGCTTTGTTGGGTCATTCTTAATAGATTGAGGTACTTTTGTGCTCATGATGACATATTATCATTACCACACCTTCGAGTTGTTCTATTAGCCGAGCGATAAATGCTATCATTATTCCTAATCTCATTTGATTTTCGAGATAATATACAGTCTAATATCGGGTTCCAATTTGGTTTTACTTCTAAATATTTCATAATTAATTGATTTAATTGCATAAATTATTTTCGTTATCTAAATGCATAAGTTTGACTATATTGCTTCTTTGTTCAAGCTTAACACCTTCGCGTAATTTCTCCCCAAATAACTTAGCCTCTTTTAAAAACTCAATATCTTCATAGTGTCGCTTACGGCTAAGAATTGGCGAATCTTTAACTTGAATCTCGTTAATCCGCTCGTTATGAAAAATGTAAACATCCTTGTTGTTGCTAGTTATCTTATAACTCACAATGTTGTTATTTTTTAGTATTTCTTTAATCTCCATTTGATTGTTTAATGATTTATGTTATTAATTCTAAAGCTTTTAACATTAACCTATAAACTAGCCTCTTATTCTCACTAGACACCCTTAGCTTTGACTTTCTTTTTTATCGTCAACATTCGGGATGAAAACTCTTAATCTTTTGTTTTTGTGTGCTCCTGTATTCTTATACGTAGATTATTTGTTAATGTTACGCCAAAAGAATGACAATTGTCATGGTTGTTATAGTCTTATTGACTAATAGGTGCGTTTATTCGGTTGTTAACCACAATGCTCAATATCTATTCTTATGGTTTCTACGCTTATATCGCCAAGTATATTATCGGTTCTGTGTTCAGTTATTTCTATTGGTACGGTAAACCCTTCATTATCTACATACTTCATGCAAAACTTGGCTTTACATTTACTGGCTTCAATCATTACTCTTTCAATCTGTTGTAAAGCACAGTGGTTAACACGTTGTAAATGCAAACCGCTGTTATCGTTTGAAGTTCTTGCCTCCACACGCTTTTTAACAGCATCTAAGCTTATGTAAGTTGCTTCCATTTTCATAGCAGTTGCAAAGTCAATTACATGGTCTACAAATGCTTTAATCTCTTCAAAGGTAAGTTCTCTGTCAAACTTTACAGGTATTATAGTGTCTTTTCCCATCGCTCCTTTATTTTATCGTTTATATCTCGTTTCAACATTAGTGCTAGTTTGGTAAAGCGGTCAGCACTTACAACAATACGTTAGCTGCAACCGCAAGAAAGCACCTCGATAGCTTTATTCGCTTGTTCGAGAGTTAAACCTTCCATTGAATCACAGCAGATAAAATTGTCTTTATGTTCTAAAAGCATATCGGAATCATCGTCTAAAATTACATAGTTCCAATCTTTGCCTAATTTCTTTCTATTCCAATCTTTGCCATTATTTGAATGAATATTGGTGTCAATCCATTGTTTAATTTCAACGCCTCGTGGAATAGATAAATGAATACCCTTTTCAATATAATGGTAAGCTCGAATAGTTATACCTACAATTTCATCACAGAATCTAAAGCCGTGTTCTTTCATGTGTTCAATCGTGCTTTCTAAAGTATGTTTTCGCCAACTACTACTAAGCACTATTTTTGCACCTGTTTTTTCGAGTATCATCCCAAGCAAATCTTGCTTTTCGGGTGTTAATCCCCACATACCATCTTCTAAAGTGTTAGGCGTTGCAATTACTCCGTCAATATCGAGAAAGATAAAACGGCAGCAGCTAACACCGTGTATAAAACATGGAGGGGTTTCTGCGTAATTTAAAGTTTCGTTCATTCTATTAAGTTATTTATAATTAGATAATTATGTGGTTTCTATCCCACCACGTTTCATACACAACACGTTATCGGCAAGCTTGAAAAAACCACCGCTTCAATTCTTCGTAAGACCCACAATTACGCCAACCATCAGGAAACCCTAATCGTTTTGCTTCACTTTCGCAATAATCACGAGTATCTGTAATCACTTCTTCGTCCCATTCGCCACCTTGCTGATATATAACTGCATAGGTTAATAGTTTCGCAAACCTCTTTTGTTCACGTTTCGACCGAAAGCCAGCCGATAACACTGTATAACCATCAATGGCGGGTTTAGTGCTTAATCCATCGTTTTTGCTTTCTATTATGTTCTTTTCTTTATTCATACTTTCTGCTTTTTAATCCGCCACTGCTGTTATACTTTTTCGTTATACACAAGCGTAAGAAAGTTTCGTTCATTTAATAAACGCCCGTACAAACATACCATAATTATTTTTTGCCCTCCCGCTTTCGGTTTTTCAAACCGATTTGGATTAAGTCCCGTACTTCACGGTTAAAATTGCCTTCATTGTGTTTGTCGGCACTTTCTTGTATTTCAACCTTCATACTTTTAGGCATTCGGGTCATTTGTGGCTCTTGTAGTTCTTTTTTAATATTTGATTTCATCGTTTTTTATTAAATCAATAACTTTTTTATTTTAGTTTTTATTTCTTATTTATTTTTTTTTGGAATTTCGTCTAAAGTTCGTCTAAAGTTCGTCTAAAATATTACTGTTAGTATTGCGCTAACACTGTTAATGCGTAGTTTTTCGCACCTCTTTTTGTATTCCAAATCTGACTACTTTTGTCTATTATTATTAGTCTTGTGGGGTGTGTAATTGTTAGTAACCAGTATTGTCCTTTATTTTCAATTGTTGCAGTTACTCCGTTGTTTTCGTATTTGTATATGTTTAGCTTTTTCATATCGTTATCGTTTTTGTATATACAAATATAACTCTTTATTTAGTATATACAACTATAATACTAAAATAAATTAAAAATAAAAAAGCTCTCCCTAAAAAAATAATTATTACTTTCGTGTTTCAAATGTAGGTAAGTGATTAAACGCCAGCGTATAACACGTTGTCATACGTAATGGCTTTACGTGCTATTTTTCATAATCTTTTGTTTTTGTGTGCTCCTGTATTCTTATACGTAGATTATTTGTTAATGTTACGCCAAAAGAATGACAATTGTCATGGTTGTTATAGTCTTATTGACTAATAGGTGCGTTTATTCGATTGTTATAGGGCATTTAAGAAATCTGCCAACTGATAGATTTTACCCATTCTTTAAATTCACTTTCTTGCTTTTCTGCTGCACCTCCTTCTAATGGACAAGCATCGGACGTTCTTTGCCAAAACAGATAAAGCAAATTACCAATCTCTTTATCTGTTGCAAATAATCCAATGGTTGTATCTCTATGGTGTTGCAAATCTTTTATTATCTTTTCGTAAATTTCATTCGCCACGTCAGAAAAACATTCAGAATCCAACGCCTGAAAAGAATCTCCAAGTTCCCCACATGATCCAGCACTATGCACTTTATCTGCTGATTTGTTCATTAAATCAATAATCATTTTTTTAGTATCCATAATTTTAGTATTAAAAACGCCCTATAACAATTTATAAAAATAATAGCGCATATAGGGCTTTACGCTATTATTTATCGGTTGTGGTTGCGCTACTATTCTTATAATAACGTTATAAGCCATTTAGTTCTTCGATGTATCTATCAATTACACCGTCACTAATCCACTCACCTTTTTCTATTCCCCACTCAACACAATAGGTGGTATCATCTTTTTTGCTTTGGTCAAATTCCTGCAAGTCAATACCGCTTTTCATAGCTTGTAAACGGGTTATGACATCAGGTATAGTTAATTTGCCGTTTTCTGCGTTTAATCCAAGTTTACTCATTTTATTGCCTTTTTTAAGTTATTAATCATTCGTTCTTTGTATGACAAACTAACCATACCGTTATCGTTACCAACATTTAGCACCTAACAAAATATACCCATAAGCTAAGTTGTGCAATATCTATACTTAGCATATATTTCCACCCTGCAATCTTTGTTGTTTTGCATAAACCTATCCCAATATTAAACTGCTTCCAATCGAAATAGGCATGTAAACGTTGCCTAACACCAAATAAAATCAATTTGGCATAAGCTTTTACGTTAAACTTAGCTCGTCTTGGTGTTCTTTGTGCTATTCTTTCAGCTACTTTACTTTTCATTCCAAACTGTTTTTATTAATAACGTTATAATTAATAATACGTAAAAATACAACCAATGTTTCAAAATAACCATGATAAAAGTCATACAAACAAAAATACCCGAAGCGCGAACCTCGGGTATAAAATAAAAAAACATGAATATACTTAAAAACTACACTTTCTTAATCAGAAGCCGCCAAGTAAACTTAACGGCTTCGTTTCTCTTTCAACACTAACACCTTGCGGATGGTTGGTGAGTATATTCAAAGATACTAATTTATTTTTTAAATAAATTCTTGTTGTGGACTCCGCCACCTTTTTTAAGATTCGGGATAAATAAGTCGATAATCTTCTCGACAAATTCAACAACCTTAGTTAATATAAGATTATCCTTTTCAGATGGTGTTAAATTTACTACAATCTTTGCAATAGCGTATACTATTAGCGCTATTTCCACGATTAAAGCCCAATTTTCTTTGATAAATTCAATCATAATTTTAATTTTTCGTTAATTCTTAAGTTTATTTTTACGTCTTAATTTAATTCGTGATATAAGCCCATTTTTAGGCTCTGTAGCTTCGTATGTAGGTGTTATATTATTTTCGATATTAGACCCTTTATTATTCTTCGAAACTATCTTTGCGCCATCATACTCATTATTAGTTGTAGCTGTATCTTTTTTGTATAATAAAAATATAGTAAATAGTGCAATTAATAGCGAAGCAACTGCAAATCCTAATAAAAAGTTGTTCATAGCGTTATCTTAAATTTGAAAATGCGGCCAATCCTTGAACTTATGCCAATTACCGCCCCATGCTATTCTATTACTTATCTTATCATCATTAAATAATTCTTCTGCAACTTCCATGATATGAAGACCAACTTCTAAGTAAACAGCCGATGACCACGTAACATCACCATTTACGTAACAAATAATGTCAGCGGCAAATGACGGTAAGTAATTATGTTTAGATTTCTTTTTATAACCATCGACATAAGTTACTATACTACCTTTCTCTGTTCTTCCTTGATTGTATAATTCGAGCTGCTTGACAGGCGACCTGTGCCCCCAACTAATGCCAAAATCATAAGGGCTAGTTTTAATAGCCTCAATCATTAAGGTTTTTAAATCTTCATGACACGTAGATAATCGGTCTAAACTTTTATTACTTAGTTTGTATGTCATTTTTAAAATAAATTACACATGCCAAAGTTAAGAAAAATATACGGCACCTCCAAAAAGCCTATAACACAACTATTATTTGGTTATGCCTTATAGTGCTTTTGATAAATCCAATTAACCTGACTAGACATCGTATCTAGAGTTGATTTGATTTCTTCTTGTGCTTCCATTAACACTCTTATTTTTAAATCTGTGTTTTTTTCTGATTTTTTAATCTCAGAATCGACATAAATTTTATCTGCTTTTTTATTCATTTCATCCCTTTTAAAGCGCTCATTACTTCTCTTAGCAAGAGTAAGGTTTAATACTAAACTTACAACCGCTAAGAATAGCATAATTAAGGGGTAAAGAGCTTCCGAAATAGTGAGTATACCAACCATAATAACGATAATATAATATTTAATAATATGAGATACTTTGTTCTTATAAACATATCTAACATAAAATCAATGCCAAATGTCATTCCTGTAAGTAAAAAAAATACAGAAACGCTTAAAATATAATAATCACATAACTTTTTTAAATCCATTGATATGCCAAATAAGACCCCCCCAAACCCCAAAGGCGTACCTATAGCGTACATTGCTTTTAAATTTACACTAGGAATATTAAAGCATAAATCTAAGATATAGGGCGCCGAAAAACTTAGTGCCCCTATTATTGTTGATACAACAATAATTCTATCTCTATAAAGGCTCAGGCGACCAACCATCTCCATCATCTATTGAATCCGTACTTGTACTATCACTATCTGCCGTGTCCGGCTCCGGCATTCTCTGCCATTTGTTTAATCGTTTCATAGTTTAATTTATTTAGCGTCTAAAAAATATCATTTTATTATTTGCTCCTATTACTATTAATTTTCCTGTTTTTATTGCTGTACTTCTTAAATATACTACATATGCGCCTATACTGTAATAATTAAATTGCTCTTTTGTTGATACATTAGGCCATATAGTAGTAATATCTAAACCCTCATTAAACCCTGCTATTGTAATACCTTTACCTATAGCATTAGAGTTACCTATAGGCCATAATTCAGTGCTAGATTTAAGCAAAGGATTTGTGTTGTATGAATTTGCATCAAACCCTGTTAATTTCCAATCAACAAATAAACTATCTGAATTTGATATTCTATTATTAACGCTAAATACATTATTATAATTTATCGTATTATTTAGATTATCAACTAGATAACAATATGTTTGTGAAGAATTATTAGGCGTATTGTCATATATAATATTGTTCAATACGCTAACACCAACGCTTGATGTATAAGTGGGGTTTTCAATTATAGATATTCCGTAATTCTCTGATGGATAAGCGTTTTCCATGTAAATGGTATTATTGTAGAATTTTGTTGAATCATATCCCTTTGCTAATAATCCAGCTCTACAATTTTTATATACGTTATAAAACGCGCCTCCTATACTATCGGCTTGGTCCGTACTCTTGAAAACTGTACCAATACCACCACCATCTACATAATTATACTCAACAATACAATTAATATTTCTAGTTATAAATATAGCGTGCGAGCCTCCGGGGTCTGATTGATAATTGCCTGATAACGTTAACTTATTTCCTCTAATTATAGTACCGTTTAAATTACCATCACTCGCGCCTATTGTTTCGTTTCCTATTATAATTACCGCGGAGCTACTTATTCGGTATCGTTTAAAATCATTATAACTAATTAATACACTTTCCGCTGCAATATTAAGGGTGTTTATATTGCAAAACTGAAAATCAACATTAGTGCCTGAACCGTCTATTACATTATTTGATATTTTAATGTTTTTTTGGTCTGTCAAGTTTGCAAAAGTAGCTCCAAAAGTAGCATCGAAAACCGCTGTATTATTATCTATATCCCAATCATAATCAACTAATACAACGCCTAATGGTGTTGATATTAAAGAACCTGAATTTAAAGTAGTGCTGAGCGAATTCCCCTTAATAACAATATTCCCTGTATAATTGCCATTCGTAAAAGTCCCGAAGTTTTTTAAATCATTAAATTTAAATGTGAAATTACCTGTGCCATTAACTAACATTCCACCTGTGCCGTTACACTTACTATACTGGACTACTGGATTGCAATTCGTAGATACTACGGAATTTATGTATAAAAATGATAAAGTTCCACCAACATAACACTCGTTTATTAATGGTGAATTAACCGCAACTTGTACTCTAAAAAACTGAGCTACATCACCCACGCAACTATTAAGCGTAACCCCTGATGATATATCTCTAATAAAATATATTCCGTTGTCAATATATACGTTATTGAATACATTATTTGTTGATGATTGAATTTGTAATGGATAAGTCAAGCCCTTTCCGTCAATGTAAAGGTTGTTGATTGTAACATTAGAACCCGTCATTAATATAGCATTATTGGCGCCAGAATATAGAGTGAAGTCTCCAATAAAAGTCCATTGATAAGACCTACTAGCAAGCCAATATAAGCTAAATACCTCAGAGCCACTTTTCACATATATATTCGTTTGTGATGTTAGAACTAAGCTTTCAACGTGTGCAATTGTCTTATATGGATTAGCTTCTGTACCAGTACCTGTTCCGTCATCACCATTTATCGGGTCTACCCATACGGCAGAGGGGTCTTTTGCTGTGCCAGTAAAACTTCCATCAGTTGTTGGTGCAGAGTAGTGTGCAATTCTTGTGATACGCCTTTCGATAGTTTCAATTGAGTCTATGCCAATCTCATGGGCAGCCACTTGCACATATAGCGTATCTGCATAGTTTAGATTCCAAAACCACGTTACCAAAGGAATAGTGTCAGTGTTGTATAACAATATTTTAGCAATAGATTTTAAAGGCAAATATGTTAAATTTATATCAAAATCAACATCTATAAGTTTATAATTAGAATTACCATCGAGAGTGCTATCCGAGCCGTTGATAGTGTTATTCCATTCAAAATCCTGTCCGAACAATACAACGGGTAAAAGTGCTATTATTATAAGTAGTTTTTTCATAATTAATCTCCTAAGTAAATCATCTTTAATATTCCATCGTTAAAGACCGCATTTCTTGTTGCAATAGTTAGGTTGGTTATTTTAATTGAAATCCAATCTCCGCTAGATAACTGCAAGGTTTGAGGAAACGAATTAACTCCCTTAGATACATTAGACACAGAACGTAACATCGAAAATTCAAGAGCTCCGTTTATAAAAATACCTAATCTGTAATCATCTGTTTGAGTTGCGGAATTATAAAGAGAGTACGCTAGATCTAAATCGTAAGCTCCTGCCACATTTACTAAAAAAGAGTCGGCAGTGGATGAAAATCCTACGCTATCTTTAATTGTGTATAAATCACTTGTTGCATTGGTTATAAGTGAATATACTCCCACTCCTGCGTTAGTGACATTAATAGTTTGTTCAGTAAATTGAGCTGTCAGTATTGGCCTCGGATTGTACACAGGCCGTTCAATGCTAATATCTACCTGTCCGCTATCGTTATCGCTATATACTATCTCTCCAACATAAGTGCATAAGCAAGGTGCTATAGGACAAGAGTCTATTAATTCACCATTGTAACCTAGATAGCCAGATGTTTCATTCAGCCCAACCCAATTTTCACCCCTAACATCTCCGCTTATAGTTACTATTCCTACTCCATCTGGGGCGATTTCTACGGTTGTCATACCGTATACTCTTGCACTATCTTCTGTTGAGCATCCGGCAAGTGCTACCGCTGCTATTATGTCACCATTAACATAATTACCTACTCTTCTCACAAGCCTTCCGCTTGGTATTGTTAAACCAGTTGAATTGTGTACACGCCTAACATTCTCATAACCTAAGTTATGGGTAAATCCAGAAATATCATTGTAAAAAGATAGACTTTGCGTTTTTCCTTGAAAAAACAATTTCCCAGATGTATATGCTTTTGTTGCTGTATCAAAGTTTATTTCTGATAAACTCTCGGCCTCAATAGCGTCTTTTAATTCTATAAATCCAGTTGCTGAATCTCCATTCAATACAATTAAGTTAGTTACTAATTTTTCTAAAAAACCGCTAACACTTGCGAATATATTCTTGAACTTTGATGTCTGATTTTCTGCAAAAAGCGTATCGCCTACTAATTGTATGGTGTCGGTTGCGTTTACCAACTTATCTGGTTCTGCAATTGATAAGTCTGTATAATCAACCCCATTAAGGTTAATCGTATCAGTTATTACTTTTTCGGTAACTATTTGTTTAAACTCCGCTACCATAGAAGTATCTCGAATACTATCATGATATATTTTTAAATCGTTTGTTTGTCCATCTTCTACAACTCTAAGCCAGATATAAGGCTCAACGCCAGAATTGTTCGCTCTAAATTGCGCAATCCCATTATCGTATGAAAAACCGTATACCGCTTGTTTCCCTAATTGATCCATTGATATTAAACCAGAAAATCCATCTTTAGAAATTTCCGTAAAAAAACTTGAATTATTAATAGAAATATAATTACCGCTTGAATCTTGAATAAATAACGTTCCGCCTGAGTCGAAAATTCTATGTAATTCATTCAATCCTATTTTAAACTCATCTCTCGTACTATCTGATTTCGGAATAGTATCTTGCGTCCATATACCTTGGTCTGATACATATACTGAATCCATTAGGCCACCGCCACCACCGCCATTAAGAGCAAACAAAGCCGTATCGGCAACCCTTGAAGAATCTATTTTTGAACCTTTAACCGTCATTGTATCAGAAGGGGCATTACCTTGATATTTTATCAAGTATCCATTAGATGTGAATTTCCAAAGCGTGTCAGATGGGCTATTTTGATTTAAAATAGAGAATGTACTATCTATCGTTCTAACGTAATATAAGTTAGCTTGCCCGAAGGATAGTATAGGAATTATTGTTAATATTAATAATTTTAGTCTCATTTTGTCTTATTTAAATATTTGAATGTTATAATTAAATTGATCCAATATATAAATGTAATCGCTAGACGCAGAAATAGCTATTGGAGTTTTAAATTGACCATCTCCTGTACCTTCGTTGCCGAATTTTGAAATAAAAATACTGTTTAAATCAAATATCTGAACATCATCTCTTTGAGCATCTATTACATAGATAGATGTTTTTGTCGTAATTATACATGTAGGATTTATAAATTGCCCATCACCAGTACCGGTACTGCCGAATTTAGAAACGAAAACACCATTTAAATCAAATATCTGAACATCATCTCTTGTTGAATCTAATACATAAATATAATTTCCTGATACAGAAATACTCGTAGGTGTTTGAAATTGCCCATCACCAGTACCGGTACTGCCGAATTTAGAAACGAAAACACCATTTAAATCAAATATCTGAACATCATCTCTTGTTGAATCTAATACATAAATATAATTTCCTGATACAGAAATACTCGTAGGTGTTTGAAATTGCCCATCACCAGTACCGGTACTGCCGAATTTAGAAACGAAAACACCATTTAAATCAAATATCTGAACATCATCTCTTGTTGAATCTAATACATAAATATAATTTCCTGATACAGAAATACTC
>Ga0307378_10001408_pt1 | contig 39279 bp, 22 predicted proteins | sample UN1MG_FD_202238 | JGI IMG/M metagenome (GOLD analysis project Ga0307378, IMG submission 202238) | Soil microbial communities from Risofladan, Vaasa, Finland - UN-1 | ecosystem: Environmental > Terrestrial > Soil > Coastal area > Acid sulfate soil | place: Finland: Risofladan, Vaasa | collected...
GGACGAGCCGGCCGAGGGCGGCTTCGAGGGCTTCGAGACCCGTTTCTAAGGGATACCCGCATGTGGCGTCGTCCGCTCTTCGTGTTCCTGCTTGCCGTCCTCCTCAGCGGCAGCGCCCACGCCTTCATCATGCGGCTCTACTCGCTCAAGGAGGTGCTGGACGAGTCGAACCAGATCTACGTCGGCCGCCTGACCAAGGTGGACGCCGCGAAGCGCATCGCCGCGGCCCAGGTCGAGCGCGTGCTGAAGGGCAAGAAGGACTTCGAGCTGGTGAAGATCAACCTGGGCATCGGCCCGGGCGACCACGCCGCCTACCTGCTGAACGTGCTCAAGGAGGGCGAGCCCGTCATCATCTACGCCAAGCGCGAGCGCAACGACATCGCCTCGTGCGTCCACGCCGGCGACACGTGGTTCCAGCTCTTCGCCACGGCCGAGCCCAACCCCGCCAACACCTGGTGGCGCATGACCCACGTCGAGATCGCGATGGGGCGCACCTTCAACGGCACGACGGCCGACCTGATCAAGCTCACGGGCGACGTCGTCGCCGGCCGCGCGGCCCCGCCCAAGCCCAACCCCTCGGTGCCCAGGGTGGACGTCAAGAAGCTGAGGAAGCCTGTCCAGGTCGCCACGCCGCCGCCTCCCACGCCGCCCCCAGGGCCGGCGGACGGCCTCGAGGCCATCCGCGGCTGGGCCGTCGAAACCACCTGGGCGCGGCCGGCTACGGTGACCGTCGAGGAAACGCGCGACCGCGGCAAAGTGCTCCGCGCCCGCTCGGACGGCGCCGCCGGCAAGAAGCTCGCCGTCACGCTCCTTCACAATATGGATGTCTCGGCCCAGCCGCTGTTCGCCGCGCTCGTGGATAACGATAGCGACCGGCCCATCGAGGTCGCCGTGGCCTTCGGCTGCGCGCCCGAGTGGACCATGCTCGAGGCCCCGCCCGTGCGCGTCGCGGCCAAGGCCAGGGCCGCGCCCGTGAGCTTCTCGGTCGCCGCGCGCCACTTCAAGTGCGAAGCCTCGAAATGGGAGCACAACCAGCCCGTGCCCAATAACGGGCGGGTGGACAAGATCATGCTCCTCGTGGACGGCTTGCCCGCGAAGGGCAGCGTGGCGTTCGACCGCATCGCGGGCGCACGCGGCGGCTTCCGCATTGCCGGCGAATTCGCCCATCGCGGCGGCGAAGTGCGCGGCATCTCGTGGGCCGACGCCAACGGCGACGACCGCCTCGACGCCCTCCTGTGCGTCAGCGGCGCCAACCTCCTGCTCGTGAACCAGGGCGACGGCTTCCGTGACCTCGCGCGCGACCTCGGCATCGCCGGCGGCTCGCGCGCCGCCGCCTGGGCCGACTACAACGGCGACGGGCACCCCGACCTGTTGACCAGCAGCTTCCAGCTCTTCACCGCCGCCGGCGGCCGCTTCCGCGACGACTCGCGCCTCCTGCCGGCGCCCCGCGGCCGCAACCCCGAGGGCGCCGGCTGGCTCGACTACAACGGCGACGGCCTGCCCGACATCCTCATCGCCAACGGCGAGCACGGCATCTGCCTGTTCGAGAACACCGGCAAGGGGCCGCAGCGCTTCCGCGACGTCAGCGACAAGGCCGGCCTCGGCCCCAAGGGCCTGGGCGTCGGCAACGGCGACTTCATCGCCTTCGCCGACTACGACGGCGACGGCTACACCGACTTCCTCTACAACCTCGGCGACGGCATCCTCGCCCACAACGAGGGCGGCAAGGGCTTCAAGCTCGACCCGCGCGCCGGCATCCGCTTCCACGCCTCCAACGAGGCCAAACGCGGCATCGTGTTCGCCGACTACGACAACGACGGCGACCTCGACCTCCTCGTGCCCGGCCCCGCGATGCCTCGGCTGTACCGCAACAACAACGACGGCACGTTCAGCGACGTGGCGGCCTCCGCGGGCGACCTGGCCAGGATCGCCGAGCCCACCCACGCCGCCGCCTGGGGCGACGCGAACAACGACGGCAATCTCGACCTCTTCGTCTGCTTCGCCAAGGGCCCGGGCCGCCTCTACCTGGGCGATGGCAAGGGCGGCTTCAAGGACGCCACGGCCGCCGCGGGGCTCGACAGGCTCGGCCCCGCCCTCGCCGCGTCGTTCGCCGACCTGGACGACGACGGCGGCCTCGACCTCGTGCTGAACCTCGAGCGGAAGGCGGCCATCGTCCTCAACGGCATGGACCGCGCGCCCGATTGCGGCTCGTTGGGCGTCTCCATTGCTGTCGCCTCGGGCTCCGTCGGCGCGGTCGTCCGTGTCGTGGATGCGAAGGGCAGGCCGGCCGGCCTGCGCGAGCTGAACGGGGCGGAAGGCTGGGGCGGCCAGGCGGCGCCCGTGGCTCACTTCGGCCTGCCAGCGGGCAAGTACCAGGTCTCGATCTGCCTCACGGACGGCCGCGTCGCCCAGAGGCCCATCGCGATCGAGGCGGGCAAGGCGGCCCGGCTGGCCCTGGATGCCACCGCCTTCAAGTGAGCCGCCCATCCGCCTGTCTGGAGGCCCGGACCCGTGAGCAAAGGCTACGACGCGCGACACCTGAACGACACGAAGCCCGTCCCTTGCCCCTGCGGCCAGAGCTGGCGCATCTTCACCCGCAAGGACGGCTCGCCTGCCAACATCCACGTCACGTCTATCCAGGACTCCCGCCGCCACTTCCACAAGCACTGCACCGAGTTCTACTACATCCTGGAAGGACAGGGGACGCTTGAGGTGGGCGACGACACGCTGACGCTCACCCCCGGCCTCCTCGTGCGCATTGACCCCGGCACGCCGCACCGCGGGCACGGCGACTTCAAGACCCTCGTCATCGGCGTCCCCGCCTGGGACCCCGAGGACGAGTGGTTCACCGATGACGATTGAGCCTTGCCCCGCCCATCCCGAATCTGTAATCTGTAACCAGTACCGGAAGACACGCTTGCGGAGGTCGGGCTCATGAGAAGTGGCTTTCTTCTGCCTGTTCTGTCCCTTGCGTCCCTTTTGTCCCTTTGGTCCCTTTCCGCCTCTGCCGCCGACTGGCCTCAGCTCGGCAATGGGCCGCAGCACACGGGCTACTCCGCCGAGAAGCTCAAGCCGCCCTTCAAGCTCAAGTGGAACGTGCAGTTCCAGCCCGAGCGGCTCTATCCCGCGATGCAGCCCGTCATCGCCGGCGGCCACATCTTCCTCGGCACCGAGGGCGGCAATCTCCATTGCCTCAACGCCGCCGACGGCAAGCGGCTGTGGAAGTTCCCCGCCGCGGCCGACGAGCGCGTGGGGCCGATCCTGCACAGCGCGGGCGTCGAGGGGGGAAAGGTCTTCTTCGCCTCGATGGATGGCTGTGTCTATGCTGTCGAGGCCGGGGCACCCGGAGCTGGCGACGGGTCCGGCAAGCTCGCCTGGAAGTTCGAGTCGAAGTTCCGCACGGGCTTCTCGACCGCCGTGCTCCTCGCCGAAGGCAAGGTCTTCGCCCCCAATCGCGGCGGCACCCTCTTCGCCCTGAACCAGAGCGACGGCAGCGTCGCGTGGAAGGCCGACTTCGCCTGCCCGCTCCTCCAGTCGCCCGCCTTCAATGGCGGCTGCATCTACGTCGCGGGGATGGACTGCCGCCTCTACGCCCTCGACGCGAAGGACGGCAAGGAATTGTGGAAGACCGAGCCGCTCAAGGGCGCGCTCGCCTTCAAGGACTACTGGCCCGTCGTTCACAAGGGCCTCGTCATCGTCCGCCCCTTCGGCCCCTGGGAGGCGACGGCCTTCGACGAGAAGACGGGGCAGCCGGTCACCCTGGCCATCCCCGGCGGCATCACGATGAACGGGGCCGTCGCCCCGCCGTGCGTGGACGGCGAGGGGCGGCTCGTCACCGCCAGGGACAGCGGCTGGTGCCGCGTGGACGCCGCCTCCAAAGAGATCGAATACATCTCCGAAAAGGGTGGCCCAGGAAAACGCGCGGGTGGCGTGGGCAACACAGACGAGAATATGATTGCCGGCGCCGCGGGCGGCCTCATCTTCGTCATGCACTGCCAGGAGGGCAACGCCCAGTTCACCGGCTGCTACGAGATTCCCACGAAGAAGTGGACGCCCATTGGCGGCGGCCCGTGGCAGAACCTCGTCAGCAACACCCAGGGCGGCGGCGCCAGCCAGCCTGTCGTCGCCGACGGCCATCTCTTCCACGCCAGCCTCCACGGCCTCCGATGCTTCAGTGGAGGGCAGTAGCATGGCCCCCAATCGTCCTCGTCGTCGTCCTCGATTCTTCTTCCTTCTTCTCTTCCTGTCGTTCCGCGCCCTCGCCCTCGCCGCCGCCCCCGACCCCGATTGGCAGGCCAATGCCAAGGGCCTCTGCGAGGGGCCGATGTGCTCGCAGGATCTCCGCGTCCGCATCGGCAAGACGCTCGACCTCTTCATCCCCGACGGCTCGATGGACACCGGCTGGAACACCCTCGGCCCCGCCGACATCCCCCTCGGCTCCATCGGCCTCCCCTCCACGCTCGCCGTGACCGCCGTCGAGCGCACGGGCGACTGGTCGCACTCGAAGGCGGTCGTCACCCTCGAGGGCGGCGCCAAGCTCACCCTTTACGCCAGCATGCTCTCCCCCGGCATCGTCGTCGAGACCTCCACCGACCGCCTCCGCCTCTTCGCCGGCCAGCACGAGCGCATGGTCACTCTCGACGAGAAGGGCAAAATGAAAATCCACGGCCACATGGGCGGCAACCTTGCGCCGAAGACCACGATCACCCCCGCCCACATCGCCGTGCCGCAGGGCGACGGCGTGAAGGTCGTGGCGACGAGCGACGCCATCCCCGTCCCGCCGGCGGCGCAGCCCTGGGTCCTCGTCTGGTGGGGCAAGTCGAGCCACTTCGTCGGCACCGACTGGCCGATTGCGGGCCATGGCTACCACAGCGAAGCGTTTCTTGGAGACCGCCCCGTTCACCTCATCTTCAACCGTCCGCCGACCTCGGTGACGGCAGCCAAGGAGGGCGGCCTCGACTTCGCCTTCGCCGAGGCGGGCACGAGAGTCGTCATCGCCCTCGTCTCACGAGCGGACCGGGCCTCGGTCACGCAGGGATGGAGCGAGGGGCTGCCCGCAGATGTCGCCGAGCGGCTTGGTGCGGCCCTCCCGCTGTGCGTGCCCTATCCGCTCTCAGCGCGGGAAGGTTTCCAGTATGACGCCGCAAAGGACGAGGCCGCGTTCACGGAGAAGGCAACCTTCCTTGGCGGGGAGTCCACCTCCTACTGGCCGTACCTGTTGCCGATGGCCGCCTACGTGACCCGACCCTTCGGCCGGCTGGTCACAACTCCCGCGGAACAGGAGGACCCAAGGCACCTGAAGATTGACACGCTCACGTGGAACGTCAGAGGTTTGGGGCAGTATGCGAAGCCACCCGAAGCCGCTCGATCCAGTGCGAAGGCTCCTGGCGCGCTCCAGGCCGAGCTTGAGACCCAGGTGGAGAAAATGCTGGGTGCGGGCCGGCTGGCGCCTTGGGTCTACGCGGACAACATCCCGATCAACGCGAGCCGGGGCGAGTACTATTGGGGCGAGCCGGGCGAGGCGCTGTATCTGCTCGCACAGCTCTATCCCGTCGTGAAGAAGGAGCAGCAGGCGGCGCTGCTGGAGTGCATGGCGGACATTCGCAAGGCGTTCCCGCCCGAGACGACGCCCCTGATGCCGCCCGACAAGGGGGCCCGCCGCGGCGGCTACGACGTGGGGCCGTGCCACGCCTCAAAGACCATCGCCGAGGAGCGGGGCAAGCGGGTGAGCCTGTTCGCCCTCTACGGTCTCGAGCGCTACTACGCCCTCAGCGGCACGAAGCCGACGCCCGAGGAGTGGGAGGCGTGCAAGAAGGTCATCGCCTCCGCCTTCGAGGAGCAGGGCTGGGCGACCCTCTATCACCTCGGCCACCCGAACCGCTTCCTGCCCTGGATGGGCAAGCCCGAGGAACGCGAACAGCTCCGCAAGGAATACGGCGCGACCGACACCTGGCGCGGGGATCGCCCCGCCGCCGTGGTGAACGCCAATCGCCGCTTCAGCGGCGCCATCGGCGCGATTCGCCTTGCCCGCCTCGTGGGCGACAAGGAGACCGAGCAGCAGGCCTGGTGGCTCTTCGCCCGAACCGCCGTCCTCCGCTTCGCGATGGGCAAGATGGCGCAGTGGCGCTACCAGACGGGCCTCGTCAAGCTGCCGCCGAAGCCCGACTGGTTCTGGGCCTGGCGCGGCCGCGGTCCGTGCAACTGGTGCGGCGACCTCGAGACGACCGACTGGTCGAAGCCCGAGCACGACGTCCAGCAGGTCATCGAGTTGGCGCCCGACCGCGTCGAGCTGGGCCACTGGGCGGGCGTGATGGGCGACAAGTGGACGCAGCTCTGCACCGTTGAGCCCGTGGCCTTCCGCTATCTCACGCCCGAGCTGGCCGCCTTCCTCGCCGATCACCTGAAGCCCGAGTGCGCCGCCTACGCCGACCGCATCGCCTGGAACCAGCCGACCTGGTACGCCAGCTTCGCCCCGGCCATCCTTGGCTACGAGCACAACATGAACCACCCGAGCGACGCCTTCGAGCACTTCATGGCCCGCTCGATGATCCTCGGCGAGAAGCCCGAACAGCTCGGGAAGTGGATTGACGTCCCCTGGCTCGAACGCGGCGACCTGTTCTACCTCAACAAGTTGGCCGAGACCGTGAGGAGATGCCGCCCGTGACGCGGATTGCGGCCGTCCTGACCCTCGCTCCGCTGCTGGGCTTCGCAGGGGACGCCGAAGAGCTGCGCAAGGAGTGGGCGAGAATCGAGGCATTCAACTACGAGGAACTCGAGCAGGCGCCCGTTCGCGGCTGGGGGAGCGACGCGCTCCAGGAGCCGCTGCGCCGCATCCACCGCGCCGTACGGGAGCAGGCCGGGCCGAAGCCCGAGGCCCTCGCCGCCTCGGGTCTCGAAGCCTACGACGCGATCCTGGACGCGCTGAAGCTCAAGCCCATCTGCACCCTCGCGCCCGGCGAGCAGGGCGCCTCGGTCGTGGACAACGTGAAGCCTCAGGTCGTCCTCCATCGCGGCGTGCCGTCGGCGCTCGTGCTGCGCGTGCTGCCGTCGCCGCGCGGGGGCAGGCTGAGCATCGCGCCCGTCGAGGCCGAGGGCATTCGCATTGAGGGGCAGGAACTCGATCTGCCGCGCCATTTCGCCGCAATCGTCGTCCTGCCCGCGATGGCCAGCGGCGAGCCCGTCGAGCATTCGCTCGCCCTCAAGGTCGCGTGCGCGGGCAAGGCGAGCGAGGTGCCGCTGCGGGTCGGCGTCGCGCCGGCGGCCACGCTCAAGGGGAGCATCGTCCGCAAGAGCGATGGCACGCCCCTCGCCGCCAAGCTCTACGTCGAGGACGGCAAGGGCCGCCTCTACGTCGTGCCCGGCGAGGCCAACTACCGCACGCAGTCGTGGTACGCCTTCCTCCAGCCCCGCTACTCCTATGCCGACGGGCAGTTCACGATCCCGCTCCCGCCCGGCTGGTGCCGCGTGACCGCGATGAAGGGCTACGGCCACAAGAACTGGCAGAAGGGCCTCGAGGCGAAGGCCGACGAGCCGACCGAGTGCAAGGTCGAGCTGGAGCCGCTCTGCCCCGTCGAGGAGGACGGCTGGCTCGCCGCCGACATGCATCTCCACGGCAAGACCACGCTGGCGATGCTCCGCGCCGAGGACGTGAACGTGGCGATGAACTGCCATTACTCCAGCCACCAGCCGCGCGAGCTGCCGCTCTACCGCGAGTCGTCCGACGCCACGCACCTCGCGTGCAGCGGCCAGGAGATCGAGCACTGGAACTTCGGGAACGTCTTCTACTTCGGCATCCCCACGACCGTGCTCGACCCGAAGACGCCGACGCCCGAGCTGACGCCCTTCTTCCACTACGACGAGCAGTGCCACAAGATGGGCGGCGTGACGATTCGCTACCTGCGGGCGCGGCCCTTCGCGCCCAAGGGCGGCGGACAGCAGCAGCCCGAGCTGGCCGTGAGCGCCGCGCTCGGCCTCATGGACCTCTGGTCGGTGCTCGACAACAGCATGCAGAACCTGCTCGACGACCCGAAGGCCAAGTGGTCGGGCGACGGCTGGGACGGCCAGCCGCTCTACGAGCACACCTACAAGACCTGGTACGCGCTGCTGAACTGCGGCCTGCGGGTGCCCGCGTCGGGCGGCACGTCGTGGCAACGGCTGAGCCGCATCGGCTTCAACCGCGTCTACGCCCGCTGCCCCGAGCCGCTGAGCGTCAAGGCATTCGCCGCGGCGTTGAAGCGCGGCGACGGCTTCGTGACCAACGGCCCGCTGCTGTGGCTCAAGGTCAACGGCCGCCTGCCCGGCGACGGGTTGGCCCTCGACGCCCCCGCCGAGGTGAAGGTCTCGCTCGAGCTGGCCAGCCGCCACCCCGTCGGCCTCGTGCAGATCCTGTGCAACGGTGAGGTCGCCGCCGAGCGCAAGCTCGAGAAGTTCGACGGCCGCCTCTCGTGGGAAAAGGCGTTCCGCGTGGACGCCCCGTGCTGGTTCGCCGCGCGCTGCTTCGGCACGACCAAGCCGCGCTACCCGCACAGCGCGAGCCACAACCAGTTCGCCCACACCAGCCCGCTCGTCGTCACCGTGGGCGGCAAGCGGCCGGCGTCGGGGAGGGACGCGGCCCGCTTCGTCGCCGAGATTGACGCGTTGGTCGAGTTCGCCCCGAGCATTCCGACGCCCGACCTCCGTGCCCGCGCGCTCGAAGCGTATGCCAATGCCCGACAGTTCTTCGCAAACCAGATGGAGGCCCCCCGATGAGTGCGTCGCTCTCCCTGGCGTTCTGCGTCTCCCTCGTGGCCCTGCTCGCGGCCGCGGAGCAGGCCGACCTCGTCGTGCACAACGGCAAGGTCGTGACCGTGGACGCGAAGTTCCGCGTTGCCCAGGCCCTGGCCGTGAAGGGCGACCGCATCGTGGCCGTGGGCAGCGACGCCGAGGTGCTCAAGCTCGCCGGCCCGAACGCGCAACGCCTCGACCTGGAAGGCAAAACCGTGCTGCCCGGCCTCATTGATTCCCACTCGCACCCCACCTCTGCCGCCTTCTACGAGTTCGACCACGAGGTGCCCAACATGGAGAGCATCGGCGACGTGCTGGCCTACATCAAAGCCCGCGCCGCCGTCCTCCCCGAAGGCTCGTGGATCGTCATTCAGCAGGTCTTTGTCACCCGCCTGCGCGAGCGGCGCTTCCCGAACCGTGCGGAGCTCGACGCCGCGGCGCCCAAGCGCCCCGTGGTCTTCCGCACCGGCCCCGACGCCGCGCTCAACTCGCTGGCCCTCCAGCTCAGCGGCATTGACCGCGACTTCAAGGTCACCGACGGCAAGCCAGGCTTCATCGAACTCGACCCAAAGACTGGCGAGCCGACGGGCATCCTCCGCAGTTGCACCCGCCTCATCAAGTCGGAATCCTCCGCCCGCCAGCCGAGCGAGAAGGACCGCTACGACCGCCTCAAGGCACTCCTCGCCGCCTACAACCAGGTCGGCATCACCAGCGTCACCGACCGCGGCGTCGGCGACGGCTCGCTCGCCCTCTACCAGCGGCTCAAGGACAACGGCGAGCTGACCTGTCGCATGTTCCTCACCTACAACGTGGACGCCCAGGCGCCCCTCGACAGGATCGAGGCCGCCATCCTCAAGGCCGCGAAGCACCCGCTGCACGCCCACGACGCCCTGCTGTGGCTCCGCGGCATCAAAATCTACCTCGACGGCGGGATGCTCACCGGCAGCGCCTACATGCTCAAGCCCTGGGGCGCCAGCCCCATCTACGGCATCACCGACCCGGCCTACCGCGGCGTCCTCTTCGTCCAGCCCGACCGCCTCTACGAGATCGCCCGCCTGGCTCTGGCGAACGACCTCCAGCTCACCGCCCATTGCGTCGGCGACGGCGCCGTCACCGCGCTCGTCGGGGCCTACGAAAAGGTGAACCAGGAATTCCCCGTCCGCGACAAGCGGCCCTGCCTTTCCCACGCCAACTTCATGACGCCCGAGGCCATCGCGAAGATGCGCGAGATCGGCGTCGTGGCCGACCTCCAGCCCGCCTGGCTCTGGCTCGACGGCGCCACGCTGCGGCAGCATTTCGGCGACGAGCGGCTCGCCTGCTTCCAGCCCTACAAGACGCTGTCCGACCAGGGCGTCGTCGTGGGCGGCGGCTCCGACCACATGCAGAAGCTCGGCCGCCGACGCTCCATCAACACCTACGACCCGTTCCTCGGCATCTGGACCGTTCTCACCCGCCAGCCCCGCTGGACCGATCAGCCGCTTCACCCCGAGCAGGCCGTCACCCGCGAGCAGGCCATTCGCCTCTACACCATCAACAACGCCTTCCTCAGCTTCGAGGAGAAGCTCAAGGGCTCGCTCGAGCCCGGCAAGCTCGCCGACTTCATCGTCCTCGACAGGGACATCCTCACCTGTCCCCTCGACCAGGTGAAGGACATCGAGGTCGAGCAGACCTGGCTCGGCGGCCGCCGCGTCCACCCGCGGCCGTGAGGGCTGTTGCCCCGCACTGGAGACCAGGCTCTTGCGGCAGCCGCTGACGCCTGATACCCTCGGCCCCCTGCTCGAAGCCCACGGCTTCGCACCGCGGAGCTTCCAGCGAATCGCCACGGGCAAGTTCAACGACAGCTTCTTCGCCACGCTCGACGATGGCCGCGAGGTTGTCCTCCGCATCGCCCCGCCCGACGACGCTGGCTTCCTCTTCTACGAGCGTCGCATGATGGCCCAGGAGCCGACCCTCCACCGCCTGCTGCGCGAGAAGACCGCTATCCCCGTGGCCGAAGTCCTCGCCTACGACGACTCGCGCCGCCTCCTCGACCGCGATTTCCTCGTGCTATCCCGCCTCCCTGGCACCGCGCTCAGCGATCTGTCGGTCACGGGCGACGCCGTCAATCGCGTCCTCGAACAGGTCGGCCGTCACCTCCGCCAGCTCCACGACACCTGCCGCGCCGACCGCTACGGCTACCTCGGCGAGCATCGCCCGATGCAGCCGCAGGACACGTGGGCCGCCGCCTTCCGCGTGATGTGGGACAAGCTGGTCGGCGACATCCACGCCTGCGGCGCCTACGACGCGGCCGAGGCCCGCGCCGTCCGCAGCGCCCTCGACCCCCACCTCGCCGCCTTCGACCGCCCGGTGCCCAGTTGCCTCCTTCACATGGACATCTGGTCGCAGAACATCCTTGTGGACGGCGAGGCCACGGTTGCCGGCATCGTGGACTGGGACCGGGCCTTGTGGGGCGACCCCGAGATCGAGTTTGCCGTTCTCGACTACTGCGGCATCTCCGAGCCCGCCTTCTGGCGCGGCTACGGCCGCGAGCGCGACACCTCGCCCCGCGCCCGCATCCGCCACGCCTTCTACACCCTCTACGAGCTCCAGAAGTACATCGTCATCCGCACGTTGCGCAGCCGGCGCCCTGCCGATGCCCTTCGCTACAAGGCCCACGCCCTGCGCCTCCTCGACGGCCTGTCCACGGAAGGTGTGTGAGACGTGGGGCGCACTATCCCCTCCGCGTCAGAGGTGGTGGACGACCGTTCCATACCTATTCAGGTATGCAATGGTCGCCCTCCCACCTCACGACGCGGGCGCACCATCCCTCCCCGCACCGTGCGATGCGGGAGGAATCCCTCCCGAAGGTTCCAATACCTTCGGGAGGGTAACTGAATTGTCAAAGAGCAGGTTCGGCGGCCCGACGCGACGGGTTTGGCTATGCCGTTCGCCGGCCGCCTCGGAGCCACGCTCGAACAGGAGGATGCGTGCCTGCCGGCCAGGCACGCGCCGAGTGCGGAATGCGGAACTCGGAATGCGGAATCCAGAACCTTCCGCACTCCGCATTCCCCACTCCGCATTTCCCCTTGCCGGGCTTCTCTCAGCCCGGCGGGGCGGCTTCTTCGGCCTGGTTCAGGGGCCTTCTTCGCCGCCCTCCGAGCGCCGCTCGTACCACGGGAGAAGGCCCCATCTCCGGGCCGGGCCTTCTCCCGTGCGTAGTTCATTGGCCCCCGACCACCCAATGGTGGCAGGGGCGCGATTGTCAAAGAGCCGAGGGACCTATGGGACCAATGGGACCCATGGGATAAGAGGTGCTCGGCGTCCCATTCGTCCCATCTGTCCCATCTGTCCCATATGTCGCATTCTTCTTCCTCTACCCTTACCTACGCATCGCGTCCGACGCCTCGCCAGTAGCTCCGGGGCTTATCGCGGCGGGGCGGGCTGCAAGGGATTGATGTCAGGGCACTTCGGACGGGAGGGCTCGACGCAAGAAATTCTCGCCAGGCGCGCAGATTGTGCGCGGTGGGCGCGCGGGTCAATCGTCGCGGACGCGGACGCCGGGCGCCAGGCGATACCCGCCCACCGGCGCCAATGCGGGAAGGATGACTGTGCGCAGGAGATCCTCGCCGGTGGCTCTGCGGAGCCTGCGGCGGAGTTGCTCGGCGGCGCGGCGCCAGTCTGCCCCGTGCTCATTCGTCGGCGTCACCTCGCCGCGGCCGCGGCGCTCGGCGAGGAGCTCGATGAACGCCAGCTCGCGGCCCACCGGCAGGGCGATGCGGGCGCCGTCCACCGAGAGCACCTGGCGGCCTCGGTAGAACGTCACGCGGTGGCCGGGTGGTCGCTCCTTGTGGGGGAGGGCAGGGAGGCGGGCGGACTCGAACAGGGCGCTCAGCGGCGGGCGATCCTCGTCGGCCGGCAGGTCGCGGAGGAAGCGGCAGATGGCATCGAACTCCCCTCGGTTGCGTGGCACGCGCGGCTTGGCCCGCCCCCACGGCAGCTCGGCGCCGTGCAGCACCAGCACGTCGGCCACGAGATCTATCCCCGCCCGCAACGCCTCCCGCCACGCATGCCACGGCACGCGCACGGGCTCCTTCTCGGGGCGCGTCTCGAAGAGCCCGGTCAGCACCTGCGTCGAGCGGCTGGCCGGGTCGTGGACGCTCGCGAGGAAGCGCAGCGTGCTCCACGCCGCGGCGTCGGGCTGCCAGGTAGCGCCAAGTTCTCCGCGCCAGCGCGTGCGCCGCAGCCGCTCGTGCTCGAGGACCAGCACGGCATAGTCTCGGTATGCTTGCGCCGCCACCTGCTGGCGAGCCAGGCGAGCGATCGCCGCGCGCCGCGCATCCATAGTCACCTTGTGCCTCCTTCGGACGGTGGCCGCCCTCAGGCCTCGGACAGCGGGGTCCACTCGATTCCGAGCTTGCGGGCGGCGTAGCCGAGGGGCGCCAGGTGGTCCCCATAGGCCATCATCCAGTGGGAGTCGCGGGCCTCGGCGATGAGGCGCTTCCAGTCGCCCTCGATCTCCACGTCCTGCTGGCTCCGGCAGATGTCGTAGAACGGGTTGTCGCGCACGACGCCGCGCATGCCGAGCCACCGCGCGGTGCTGTACTCCGGGTTCACAAAGGTGACCCGCTGGCCGATGGGCATCTCGACCTTCGGCGCCGCACCGAAGTCCGATTCGTAATGGGTCACGATGCGCACCGGCTCGTACCGCTTGCCGTCCATCCGCCGAGGCGCCGTGCAGTGGGCGCACGTGACCATCGCCTTGTGCGGGAAGGTGGAGTTGTGGAGGAACACGGGCGTGCCCGCGACGTAATGCAGCAGAATCCCCGCGGGGATGATGACGAAGTCCGACTCGCAGAAGGCCATGTAGCCCTCGTCGTTGAGCAGGCTCAGCGCCAGGCAGGCCGTGGTGTTGGCCACGTTCAACACCGTGCCCATGCAGGCGTTGATGGTGAAGGCCGGGGCGCGGTGCTCGCGGAGCCAATGCTTGATGATGGCGTAGAGGACGAAGGCGCTTGGGATATGCTCTCTCTTGGCCTCCAGGGTGGTCCTGCGCAGAGCCAGGTAGCGCTTCGCCCACGCTTCGGCCTGCGCGCGCAGCTTCGCGTCGGCGAGGGCGACCTTGAGCTGGGCGGCGAGCGCGTCGTAGCCGACCTCCACGATCTCCATCCCATAGCGCTCGCGTGCGACGGCGGGGGCCTTGCCGTCCCACTTCCCCTGCGCGCCGCCGAGGGCGACGATCCGCTGGCCGACGAAGTTCTTGAGGCCATAGAGGCCGCGGAGGCGCCAAAGCACGTCATCGTAGTCGTCCACCACCGCATCGTCGAGGGTCACCGGCCCGTGGTTCTTTGCGTTGTTCTGGCGGATCTGCTCAAGTGTGAGGGGCTGCACGAATCGGCGGCCAAAGGACTCATAGTAGTAGTACGTGGGGCCGGACTTGTGGCGGAGGAAGAGGATAGTATCGCGGGTCGGGGCCTTGGCGAAGCAGTCGTGGAGACTGCCGCCAGACGCGGCGTAGAGCAGGACGACATCGAAGTCGCCCTTATGAACCGTCTCGGCCTCCGCGCGCGAAGTCACTTTGGTGGTTGGGAGGAACTCAAGGGGGAATGTCGCGCGTGCCTTGAGCGCCTTGAGTTCGCCCTCGATGCGCTGGAGTTCTTCGGCCGCGGCGGCGTCGCTGATGATGCGGCTCCAGGAGCGCCACGAGGTCTTCGGCCGCGGGCTGTAGCGCGCGTGCATGAGAATGGGCTGGACGCGGAGCGGCTTGCCCGTGACGAGGAAGGGCTTATCTGGGTCCCACGGCTCAACGGTCAGCTCTTGGGCCTCCGCGGCGGAGAGGGCGAGAATGCCCCCCGCAATCCCCGCCGCGGCCATTCCCGTGAACTCCCTTCGGTTCATGCAGTGACGGCACATGAACTTCTCCTGACTCAGGGTGCAACACGTCGCTCCTGCTGCTATTGTGCCAGCCCCGTATCGCCTGTCAAGCGCTAACACGGGTTGCAGTGTCCTCCCTTTGCTGGTACAGTCAGCGTGTGCGTTGGGCAGGAGTGTGGAGGAACGGCGATGCGACGAGAGATCGGCCTGACCTTCCTTCTGGCAGCATGCACGGCCTGTGGTCCGACGCAGCATGCGGCGCCTCACAGAGTCCCGACGCCCACCGAGGTCCGAGCCGACGTCAGGCGGCTACTGGCTAGCCTGCTCGAAGGCGGCCCCCCGCGGTCCTTCACGGCCTGGGACACCGTCCGCGTGCGCGGGCGAGTGGCGGTGGCGCCGCTCGGGCCGTTGGCCTTCCCCGCATTGCTGGCGACTGCGGAGGACTCGAAGGCGACCCCTCCTGAGAAGTTTCTCGCCCTCACCGTGCTCACGGAGCTGGATGCCCAGGGAACCCGCGCCCGAGAGCTTCTCGGCCTGCTGGCGGAGGGCACGATCGCGATCGGACCCGCCTGGGACGAGCAGTACGAGAAGCCGATCGTCTACGTCCAGGGATGCCTGGCACGTTTCCTTCAGGAACCGAAGGACCTGGAGAAGCTGTCTGACCTGCTCGCCCGGGACAAGGTCCAGCTCCGCGTCTTCGCCGGCCGGACCTCTCATGAACTGCCGATGCGGACGCAGGCACGCCTGTTTCCGATCCTCCTGCCGCGAGTCAGCGGCGACCCTGTTGGCTGGCTCCTGGGCCATGTGGACTACTACGTCGGCGGCGAGGCGACACGCAACCTGCTCCTGGCGATGGCTCGTGACGAGGCGCGGCCGCCAGCAATCCGCTGGGACGCGGCAGTTGCGTGGGCCTCGCGTTGCACGAGGGCCGACTACAATCAGGTGCGCGCGCTCCTCATGTCCCTGCAACCCTGGTCCGAATACCCGCCCAGCACCGTGCTGGAAACCCTCGCGATGCTGGACTGGGGCCAGGCTCGCGGGGAGTTCGCCGAGGCATTCCGCGCCTTCCGCGACGCCGCTGCGCGAACGCCCGAAGGCGTGCCGCGCCCGCCGTTCCCCTATGGCTATTACGAGGCGCTCGGCACCTTGGGGAGCGAGGAGCAGGTCCGCGAAGTGCTCGGCGCCCTGGTGCAGTTCCTCGACCGAGCAGGGAAGATTGCCCCGAACGGCCCGGAGCAATACCGCCTCGTCACCTGGGGGTTCCGGGAGGCCGCGCCCCTGGTCCTCCGGGGCCGCTTCCCCTCCGTGCACCCCAAACTGAACGTTTGGTTCAACCTGGGCCTGGACCCGGAACCCATGGTGAGGTCGGCGCTGGCAGAGGACCCGCCGATAGGGGCTCTGGGGTTGATTGCCTCCTATGAGAACTGGTGGAGCTTCCCGCGGCGCCTGGCAAGGGAGCACGCGCACGAGTTCGTGGCCCTGGCTGAGCGGGTCCTGGAGCAGGATGGCAGGGACCGGGGACAGGACGCCATGGCCCCCTACAACGCATTCGTGACGCTGTGCCGGCTGGCGCCCGAGAAGGCCGAGAAGCACATCGCGCGGTTCGCGACACTGCGCGCCGAGGGGGCCTCGCACCGCCTGTGCTCGCCGCGGGCCAGGCGGGAGCTGGCGAGGATCTTCGAATCGCAGCTCCTGCGCCACGAAGAGCTGGACAAGTGGGATGTCTACCGGTTCGCGGAGTCGCTTCACGCGGTGAGCGGGAAGGATGGCCTGAGATTCGTCCAGCGTCTCCTCGGCGTGGTGCCCGACGCCGAGAAACGCTTCTTCCTTGTCCGCGCGCTGCGTCGCGGAGCGCCTTCGTTCGCGTCCGCGGAACTCACCCGCCTGCTCAGGGCTGAGCCCTGCGAGAAACGTCGGCTCGAGATCGCCGAGAGCCTCCTGCGGACCCGCGTCGTCCTCGACCGCGAGCAGCGGCGGCTGGTGACGTCCGAGCTTCTGGCGGCCATGGAATGCAGCGCCGGGGCGCCGCGGCTCGACCTGGCCGCCGAACTGGCCGTTCTCAGCAACGAGGAGGGGGCCTCTGTTTACCAGGCATTTCTCCGAGGCCAGTGGCGGCCCCGCACGAACTTCCACGCTTCGGTCCGCCTGCTTGCGCTGTTCGCCCAGGACCACCCCGAGCCATATGCCGGCCGCGCGCGCCAACTCCTCAGCCAGGCCGTTCAGGAGGCCCCCGACCCGAACGTGCGCGCCTGGGCAGTCCGCGAGTGCGGCAGGCACCTGGGCGCTTCGGGCGCCAGAGGCAAGGGCTTCCTCCTGGTTGACCTGCTCATCGCGCAACTGGACCCGCGTAAGGACTGGCGTGCCCGGTGCGAAGCGGGCCTGGCGCTGCGCAGGGCATTCCGAGAAGTCAACCCGACCTGGGACTACTACCACTTCTGGCCCCCGGAACGCCAGCGGCAGTCCGCCCGAGAGTTGGCCGAGTGGTGGGAGCGGCACCAGAGCCGCCTGGAATGGGAGGCCGTGTGCCCCTGGGTTTCCTCCGACGGCTACTTCGTCTTCAAGCGCTGAGTTCGTTGTGTTGCTGTCTTCAGGCGTATGGCCTGCATGATGGTGTCGTGGGGAGGAGGGAGCACTGGAATGATGTGGGCGAGACTTCTGTGTGCCTTCGCGGCCGGCCTCGCGGCCGGTGCCGAAGGGCCGTGGGCGGCCAGGGACCAGCCGGACCTGAAGTCGCTTGTCGAGAGGGCCAAGGCGCTGGCGGTCGAAGAGCTGGGCGTGCCCGTGACCTCGGTGCGCCGCGGCGAACTGATGCTCGTGCCCAACCCCGATGGCAAGACCCATGACTTCCTCCAGTGGTACTTCAAGGGCTACGGCGGCCCGACCACCGTCTTCATCGGCGACCTCGCGACCGGCGCGGTGAAGAGGGACGGCATCCCAGATAGGCGGCAGATCCACATCTGCGGCCGCGTCCTTGGCCCCGACGGCAAGCTCTACATCGCCACGCCCGACTGGCAGAAGGGGATGGAGGTCTACGTCTACGACCCCGCGACGAACGAGCTTTCGTGCAAGGGCGTCGTCGCGCCCGGCCTCGCGGGCGAGACGCGGCCCATGTGCATCGGCACCGACGGGATGATCTACGGCAGCGGCAGCTACAACCAGGAGCGCAAGGCCGGAGCCTACCAGATCGATCCAAAGACGGGCAAGGTCACTGAGTACGGCCCCATCGGCCCGAGCCACGCGCCCAACGGCTGCTGGGGCTATTCGGTCGCGGCCGACGACCGCTACGTCTACGTCGCCAGCGGCAAGGTGCCCTGGTTCCTCGTCGCCTACGACCGCCAGACGGGCAAGGACGAGACGCTCGTGACCACCGAGACGGTCGGGGGCTACGTCGGCGTGAGCCAGCAGCGCCACGGCTGCACGGCGAGCGCCAGCAAAGTCGTCGGCACCGACGGGAAGGCGATCCAGTACTGGCTGTATCAGGGCAAGGCCATCCCGAAGAAGGCGCCCAACGAGAAGCCGCCTTGGCCCGAGCCGCCCGACTCGAAGCCCTGGGTCGGTCTGCCGCCCAAGCCGGAGTTCTTCACCGACAGCGCGACACCGACCTCGGATGGCAAGGCGGCGCTCTGGTATCGCACGCCCGAGACCAAGGCCGAGGACCGCGAGTGGAAGGCCATTCCCCTCCAGGTGCCCACCTATCCGATGACCATCAACCGCCTGACGGAACTGCCCGATGGCCGCGTCCTCGGCACCGCCGACTCCTACGAGGGCAACTTCCTCTTCGACCCCGCCACGGGCAAGAGCGTGCACCTGGGCAAGAATCACCTCAGCCACTACGCCACCGCCATCCTCGACGGCAAGGTCTACATGAGCGGCTACCCGTCGTCCATCACCTACGTCCTCGACCCCGCGAAGCCGTGGACCATCGGCTCCGGCGACCCCGTGCACAAGCCCATCCCCGAGACCGACGAGCGGAGCAACCCGCGCCTGCTCGGCTACCTGAACAAGTGGGCGGGCACCCACAAGATGTATGCCGCCGCGGTCGGCGCCGATGGCAAGGTCTACTTCGGCGGGCGGTGGGTCCGCAACGGCTCGGGCGGCGGCCTCGCCTGGTGGGACCCGCAGAAAGGGGAGGGCGGGGGATTCTGGCGCGAGTTCAGCAACTGCCAGATCACCCACATGGCCGCCGCCGAGGGTGGGGGCCTCATCGTCATCTCCACCATGCGCGTCCGCGACGCCACGCTCGGCAAGCCCGAGCCGAAGCAGGGCAAGCTCTTCGTGTGGGACACGGCGGCGCAGAAACTCGTCCGCGAGATCGAGCCTGTGATGGAGGCCAAGGGCACGGCCCTCATCGTCAGCGTCGGGGGCAGCCGCGTCCTCGGCTGGACCGAGGACCCGGCCGACCCCAAGTCGAGCATTCTTTATGGCGTGGACGCGTCGAGCGGCGAGGTCGCCTTCAGGAAGAAACTCCCGTTCCCGCTGCCCGTCGGCATCGGCTCGAACCAGATGGAGCCGTTCGACTTCCGCCTCGGCCCCGACGGCAAGGTCTGGACCTTCCTCGCCGGCGCCCTCATCCGCATCAACCCTGCCGACGCCGCCATCGAGGTTCTCGGCAAGATCCCCGGCGGCCGCCTCGCGTTCTCGGGCGGCAACGTCTACCTCTCGGGCAGCGCCCAGCTTCGCCGCGTCCGCGGCCCCGCAGCGAAAGAGTAAGAAGTGAGGGGTGTGTTGCCCCAATGGGACTGCTCGCCCTTCCCTGCGCCACCACGACGGGTTCGTGCCAGACACTCGTCCCGGGGTCATTCTGAGCGAAGTGGCACGGAGCGAAGAATCTCTACCGGCCTGGGAAGTGTGACGTGCCTTCGGAGATACGCCCGCACCCCTGGGCCAGGAGAGATGCTTCGCTTCGCTCAGCATGACCCCAGTGGGCGCTGGCCCCGGGGCGTCGGGGTCGTTCCGGCAGCGTTCGGCGCGTGAGGCGGTTCGGGCAACACGCCCCAAGAAGCTGGCACCAGTCTGCGCCAATCTGCGATGGTTGCGCTTGACATCCCAGAAACGTATGGCATGATATGGCTACATGAGGGAGGTCAGGGGGTGCAGGGATGAGAGCGAGACGGGCTTGTGTTCTGTTCGGGCTGGTGTGTCTCGCCCACCTGGCGGCTGGCCCCGCCGCTGCGGTCACCGTGGATTTCACCAATGCAGGCGGCGACTGGTTCTGGGGCAATCCCAGCAACTGGAGCCCAAGCGCCCCAGGCAGCGGCGATACGGTGCGGCATAACAGCACCATCGCCTCGCCGATCCTGGTGAACGGCGCGTACACGATCCAGCGACTGGACATGGCGGACAAGGAGATCTCGTCGGGGACGGAGAATATCAGAGTCACGTGGGAGGAGAGCGGCGCGGGGCGGCTGGTGACGATCCTGAACGACGTGACGATCGGCCGCCAGGGCACCAACAGTAACACTTCTTCGGACGGGCTTCGCGGGTACCTGACCACCGATGGGATCGACCTGACCATCGGCTCGCCGAGTCAGCGCGCCACCGTGACGCTGGGCTACAAGAGCTACGGGCAGAACAGCAACGTGACCGGGAGCATCACCGTCTCCAACGGAGCGTTCACCCTGTACGCCACGTCGCTGGTGCTCGGCAACAAGGACGGCACCGGGAGGTCGGGCAGCGGCACGGGCGTGCTGGACCTGGATGAGCCCGGCACCACCAGCCTCGTTGACGTGCTCAACAATGTCAGTCTCGGCTCGCTCACCGGGGCGTACACGTATGGCACCCTCCGGATGCTCAACGGCGTGGGCACGGTGGGCGGCAGCTTGAGCCTCTCGCACGCTGCCGACGGCGCGAAGGGCTACGTCTACCTCACCAACACCCCCTTCACCGTCGGCACGACGTCAGGCGGCAACGGCCGGGTGAACTTCTGGGGGGAGTACAACGCGACAGACTACAGGCGCCGCTACGCGCAAGTGTGGACCGATGTGGCGGGGCACTACAGCGGCCTCGACATCCTGACGGACACGAACGGCATCAGCTTCCAGACCACCCGGGGCGCGCCCTACAACCTGATTGACATCACGTTCTCGGCCGACCCGGGAGTGGCCGACCCCGACGGCTGGTACTGGGGCCTGCGGTGGCAGGGCGACCACGAGAGCTACTTGGAGGGCCTCTTGAGCGAGGCGAACGCCCGCCTCGTCATCCACGACTCCGCCCTCTCCGACGCCTGGCGGCTGCCCGGCCTCGCCGACTACATCATCTACAACTCAGAGACTGGCTACACCTACGTGGGCTTCGAGGTGGTGGTTCCCGAGCCGTCCACGCTGGTCCTGGCTGCCCTTGGCTCGCTCGTGCTCGCGCGCCGGCGGCGCGCCCGCGCCGCGCGCAGGTGAGTGCCTGGGCACGGATACGGGGGGAGTGTCCCCTTTCCCGCCTCTTGGTTGCTCCTACACCGAACCCCTGACACCGAACACCTTGCTCTCATACTGCGTCGGACAGGCTGGAGAAGGTGAATTCGCTGGCGCGGAGGGCGGGGAGGAGGGAGTTCTCGAAGCGCATGGGCTTCGACATCCCCGTGACTTTGCTGAGGACGGCGATGGGGGTTTCGTTGAAGCGGAAGTTCTTGACGGCGTGGCGGATCGCGCCGTCCTCGACCCAGAACACGCCGTCGCGGGTGAGGCCGGTGACGAGAATGGTCTGCGGGTCGAGGGAGCGAATGTACCAGAAGCGGGTGACGAGCAGGGCCTTTTCGGTCGCGGCGATGAGGTCGTCGAGGGTGCCCTTGCCGCCCTGGAAGATGAGGTTCGAGGGCCAGCCGGTCGGCTCCTTGCCCTGCTTGTGCGCCCAGTAGCGGTCGTAGAAGAGGCGCTGGAGCACGCCATTCTTGATCCAGACGTAGGGCTTGGCGGGGAGGCCGTCGCCGCCGAAGGGGGCGCCGAGGATTTCCTTGCGGGTCGGGTCACTCTCCATCGTGATGTTCTCGCCGACGACCTTCTCGCCGATCTTGTTGCCGCCGCCCTTCTTGGCGAAGAAGCTGCGCCCCTCGTCGGCCTGGCGGGCGTTCATGCTCCAGAGCGCGTAGGCGAGAAACTCGTCCACGGCCGCGGGCTCGAGGATGACGGGGTAGACGCCGGGCTGGAGGGTCTTGGGCTTCTGCGATGCCTCGGCCTTGGCGATGGCGCGGGCGCTGGCGGCGGCGTAGTCGAGTTCGGCGATGTCGCGCGAGTTGTCGGAGGCCCAGCCCGAGCCCTTGCCGTCGGCGGTGCGGGCGGTGACGCTGTAGTTGGCGTCGGTGGACTCGTAGTAGCCGAAGATGCCCTTGTGGTTGCCGACGGCGCGGAAGGCGGCGCCGTATTCGAGGTAGCCGGCGACCGTGATGTTCCGCTCGGCGGCGGGCTCGATGGCGGAGCGGGCGACCTCGGCGCCCAGCTCGGAGCCGGCCTTCGCCGTGCTCTCGAACCAGGGGCGGATAGGCAGGTACTCTTGCGGCGCCAGCTCGGGCACGTACTCGGGGTCCTCGGGGGCCACGCGGGCCATCTCCTCGGCCGTGGCGACGAGGCGCTGGAGCGACTCGTCGTCGGTCTCGCTGGCGCTGGCCGTGGCGTGGCGCTTGCCGAACCAGGCGGTGACGGCGATGGAGAGGTCGTCGCGGTCGCCGCAGGTGCTCACGGTGTTGACGGCGAAGCGGGTGTTGAGGGTGCGGCCGCCTGAGAGGTTCACGCGCACCTCGTCGGCGGAGGCGAGGGAGAGAACCTTTCCGATCAAATCTCTGGCCTGGGGTTCGCTGAGGATCATACCGTGCTCCTCGAAGCAGAGGTTCGACGACGACGACGAGGACGACGACGAGGACGAGAGGGATTCAGACCTCTCGCTTTGTGTTCAGGACGTTGACATTTCGGAAGCGTGCGGGGGCGGCGCCGTGGCTGCACGGGCTGCACTGGGAGGGCTGGCCCTTGCCGCAGTAGTAGGTGGCGCCCATCGCCCAGAAGCGCTCGTCGCAGATCGCGTCGCAGGAGTTCCAGAACTCCACGGTGTTCGACTGGTAGGCGACGTCGCGGAGCATCTGGGTGACTTTGCCGCCCTTGATCTCGAAGAAGACCTGGCCGCTGAACTGGAAGTTGTAGCGCTGGTGGTCAATGGAGTAGCTGGAGTCGCCGCGGATGAGGATGCCGTCGTCGGTCGAGGCGATCAGCTCGTCGGGCGTGAGCGGCTTCTTGCCGGGTTCGAGGTGGATGTTGACGTTCCGCTGGAAGGGGATTGAGCCCCAGGAGTCGGCGTAGGCGGCGCCGTGGGAGCGGGTGGCCTCGGGCAGGCCGGCGGCCTGGCGGGCGTCGCGGTACTCGGGCCAGAGCACCTGCTCGCGGGTGGTCTGGTAGTCCACGAACAGGCCGTCCTTGACGAGGTGCCACTCCTCGGTCTTCACGCCGTCGTCGTCGTAGCCGCAGGTGGCCATGCCGCCGGGGATCGTGCGGTCGGCGCGGAAGCTCACGAGGTCGGAGCCGTAGTTCAGCTTGCCCAGCTTGTCGGGGGTGAGGAAGCTGGTGCCGGCGTAGTTGGCCTCCTGGCCGATCACGCGGTCCAGCTCGGTGGGGTGCCCGACCGATTCGTGGATGGTGAGCCAGAGGTTGGTGGGGTGGAGGACGAGGTCGCGGCGCCCGGGCTCGACGGACTTCGCCGTGAGCTTCCGAACCGCCTCCTCGGCCATGCGAGGGGCAAGCTCGACCAGGTTCGCTCCCTCGACGTGTTCGTACCCGGCCGAGCGGGGCGGGACCTCGGCCGTGCGCGTCTGGAACTCCCCCTTGTCGGCGTCAATCGCCGTCACCGTGAAGCAGGGCCACACGCGGGTGATGTCCTGCTCGATCACGCTGCCCTCGGTGGAGGCGAAGAGTTTCCACTCGTTGCGGAAGAGCATGAAGGAGTTGACGTACTTGGCCCCCTGCACCTTGAGGACGGCCGCGTTGACGGCGAGGAGGAGCTCGGCCTTCTCGCCCACGGGTACGGCGAAGGGGTCCTTCTCGACGGGGCTGCGCCAGGTGTCCATGAAGGCGTCGGTGGGGGCGAGCTCGACGGGGCGGCGGAGGGCGGCCTTGTTGGCGCGGGCCATGGCGAGGGCGCGGGCCGCGGCGTCGGCGATGGCGTCCTTCTCGACGCGGTGGCTGGCGGCGAAGCCCCAGGCGCCGTCGAGGAGCACGCGGACTCCGAAGCCGAAGCTCTCGGCGTCGGAGACGCTCTGCACGCGGTCCTCGCGGGTGTGGACGGCCTGGTCGCGGTGGCGCGAGATGCGGATGTCGGCATAGCTGGCGCCGCCCGTGCGCGCCGCGTTGAGGGCCACATTGGCGAGTTCCTTCATGGGTCGCTCCTGGCAGTCGTGAGGTCCTTGAGCCTGGCATAGATCGCCGCGTCGTCGCTGGCCCCCTTGAACTCGAGGGGGAAGTACTGGTTGATTTTGCTGAGCATGAGGCCCCAGGAGCAGCGTGCGGCCGTGGCGGCCTCGGCGGCCCGGGCGCCCTCGTTGCCCACCTTATCGTCCTCGTTGCACACGATGGCCTTCTTGTAGCGCCGCAGCGCCTGGACTCGCTTCGGGATTTCGGCGACGGGCGTGCTGTTGAAGTGGATGAGGATGAAGTCGGCCGCCTCGCACACCTCGGCGTGGCACGTGCCGCCGCCCAGGCCGCTGGCCGACACGAGCAGGCCAGGGGCCGTCTCCCGGGCCAGGCGGATCAGCTCGGCAATGCCCTGGGGCGTGCGGAGGAGCTTGTGGTTGAAGCCGCCGTGGCCGAACTCGTTGGCGATCTCGATCGCTACGTGGCCGAAGCCGCTCTCGCGCACCCACCTGGCCACGTTGGCCACGCCGGCGCGGACGGCGTCGGCGTCCTTGAGCACCTGGTCCTGGCGCTGGTAGCAGCAGCCGAGGATGATGGCCGCGCCGGCGGCGTCGGCGGCGCGGATGACGCGCTCGACGCGCTTCAGGTAGTCGGGCCGTAGCGAGCCGTCGGGCTCGAAGGCCGAGTTGCGCGCGCCCTCGTAGCCGGGCATGCCGCCCTGGAGGCAGAGGGTGAAGGCGCGGACGCCGTGCTTCACGTAGTCGGGGATGGCCGCGATGAGGGCCGCCGTGTTCGCGTCGGGGTCGAAGCCCTTCGGGCAGGTCTTCGCATTGCGGTCCTCGAAGATGCCGTTGACCATGCGGGCGTTCATCAGGAGCCCTTCGGCCCGCGCGCCGGGGTGCGTGACGCGGCCGTTGAGATACCAGCGGCCGTCGAGGAGGGCGAGCCAGGTCTTCGTGCTCGCCGTGGCGACGAGGGCCACGTGGCGGGCCGCGGGTCGCTCCTCGGCATCGAGCTGGTCGAAGAGGCGCTTCTCGCGCAGGTCGAACGAGCGGCGAGCCCCCTTCGTGTCGCCCTTCGGGCTGCCGTTGTGCAGGCACCAGCCGGCGGCGCCGCCGTCGCGGGCCTGGCGGGCGTCCACGAGGAAGTCGAGGGCCTTTGGCTGCCACGCCCCGAAGTCGCGGCGGAACGGCTCCTGGTGGTGGACGGGTGCGATGCGGCCCAGCTCTTCTGCCCACTTGAGGCACTCGCGCGTCTTCTCGGCCGTCTGCCACGGCGAGCGGGCGTTGCGGGGCCTGTGGGGCGACAGGAAGTCGAGCTGGCACTTGACCAGGTACTGCTCGACGTCGTCGCGCGTCAGCTCGCCGGCGTGCGACGCGGTGACGAGGCGGTCGGGGTCGAGCTGCTTGACGCGGTCGCGGAGGGCTTTGACCTCGTCGAAGGGCACGTGGCGGCGGTCCTTGATGTTCCGTTCGTTCCCCACGTCGAAGTAGACGTTCCGCCACGGCTTCAGCGCGCCCGCGAGTGTTTCGACCGCTCTGAGGTGCGCGTCGAGCGAGGCGAGGCGCGGGTCCTTCGACACGGCGCCATTGCCGCGGGAGAGCGTGACGTCCACCGCCATGCCCCGCTTGTCGGCCTGCTCGACGAGCCATTTGAGCTTTGTGAGGTACGGCTCGCGGGGGTTGCCTGCGGGGTCAACGGCGGAGACGTCGTTGTCGTGAGCAGCCCACGTGGCCCACACGCGCACCCAGTTGAAGCCGAGGCGCGTCAGGTCGTCGAGGTCCTGCTCGATGGACTTCTCCTGCGCGCCGAGGCCGCCGTTCAGCGTGAACCTGGCACCACGGACGCCCAGGCTTGCGCCGGCGAGGGCGGCGGGAAGTCCTGAGGAAACCGCGAGGAGCCAGAAGCCGAGTCGTCGTGCACCAGCCACAGGGTTCTTGCCCTTCAGGGTTGCAGCGCCGGACAAGCGATTGTATAACGTTTTATGTCCTTGGCTGCAACTGCGGTTGCGCCCGACTGTCCGCCGGTGCGTGGATGTGAAGCGAAGGAGGTGCTGAGGTGAACGCCCGGGCTCTCACGATGGCCGCTGTCCTTGCGGTCGGGCCGTTGGTGGCGGTGCGCGGCGAGGACTGCTTGTGCCTTCAGGCCGAGCGGTTCGCCGAGGTGCAGGCGGAGCGGCGCAGCTTCCGCGGCGTCGTGGGCGTCGCGTTCCCGAAGAAGGAGAGCGTCATCAGGACGCCTGTCGAGCTCGCCCACCCCATCGAGGCACAGGTGTGGGCACGCGTGTACTTCCCGTGGGGCGGGCAGGACGCGCTGACGCTGAAGCTCGGCGAGCAGGCGTTCCCCGTCACGGCCCGGACGGCGACCGGCGGCGGGCGATGGGACATCGGGAACTTCCAGGTGTGGCACTGGGTGAAAGCGGGCACGGCCAGGCTCGCGGCGGGCAAGCACGAGCTGTCCATCGCGCCTGCCGCGGGCGCCGAGCAGCGCGTGGACCAGGTGGTGCTCTACTGGGGCGGCGAGCCCGCCTGGAGCCAGCCGTGGCTGGCGGGCGTGCCAGCGACCGAGGGCGTGGACTGGCGGCGCGGGGAGAGCCTGGCGCTCTCGGCAGCCGAGTTCGAGCAGGTGACTGGCCGCCGCGAGCGGCTCGGCAAGGCCAACGTGGTAGTCCTCGACGGGGATGGCGATACCCTTCGCACTGTCTTCCGCACGCGGCGGGCCGCGAAGGTGCGCCTCTTCGCACGCGTGTTCTTCGAGGGCAAGAACATGTTCGAGGGCCTGACCATGCAGGAGATGGCCAGAAACCTCTACCTCAGCCTCGACGGCGAGCTCGTGAAGACCGTCTACGAGCAGAACGCACGCCTCTGGCATTGGGTGGCGATGGACGAGGCGGTCGAGCTGGCGGCCGGCCCGCACCTCATCACGATCCAGAAGCAGGGCCCGCCCGTGAAGGTGGAGCAGGTGGTGCTCTACTCGGGCGACGCGGAAGCGGCGGAGGAATGGTTCCGCTCGCCGCCGCCCGCTCAACTCGCGTTCGGCGTGGGCGAGGGGCACGAACGCCTGCGGGCGGGCACCTGGCGGGCGCACTTCGACAAGGGGGTGGAGAAGCTGGCGCTCCTCGGCGAGCGCGAGGGGGCGGCACGGTTCCCCGTGGGCATTGCCTTCGGCCCGGAGCCGGCGACGCTCGACCTCGTGCGAGTCGTCGGGCTTGCGGACGATCCCGCCAACGCCGACCCCTCGCCCGCCCAGCAGCTCTGCGTGTGGGTGAAGAACGGCGGCGAGGCGCTGCGCGTGGAGGTGCTCTACACCGACCGCAGCGGCGAGGCATTCCTCCAGGCGATGAACGACGGCACGGCGTGGATGGGCTGGCGGCTCTTCTCGGTGAACGTTCCCCTGCGCGTCGAGAGCGGCGGCGAGGTCTTCTACGATCACACCGGCTACGCCGCGCACAGCGCGGCGACGCCCCAGGTCGAGGCGCCGCCGCGGCCCGCCGAGAGCTTCGGCATCCGCTGCGAGGGCGGCGACCGCAATCGCGTGCCCGACTTCCCGCTCGAGGTCCGAGCGGTTCGGCTCACCAAGCGCGCGGGGAAGAACGAGGCAGCCTTGGGGGAGCCGTTCCTCGACTCCCCCTTCGCCCTCCGCGTGCGTCTTGCGGGCCAGACCGACACCGAGGCAACAGTCGAGGTGGATGTCGAGAACCGCGCGGAGATGCAGCGGACAGCGGAGGTGCGCTACCGCTTCGGCGCCTGGGCGGCCGAGCCGCTCGACCAGGCCACGCGCCTGGCCGCGTTGCGGTCCGCCGAGGTCGCCGTTCCTCCCCGCAGCAAAGTGCGGCTGAAGCTGTCCCACAAGCCGCCGCAGCCGGGCCTCTACTTCCTCGAGTGCCGGGCGGGTTGGGGCGAGCCGCTGCGGCGGCTGTTCGCCATTGGACCCGCCTGGCAGGAGCGGCTCGCCGTCGTGCGCTCCGATTGGGAGCGGCGGCTCGGGGCCTTCCGCTTCGCGCCCGACGGGCAGGACCGCCCGCTGAAGAAGGCCGACGGCGCCGAGCTCCGTCGCGAGGACCTGGCCGCCGCCTACGGCGCGGCGAACGGCCTGGTGGTCATGGAGGACGGCGTGGACGTTTGCTCGCTCGCGTGGGCGGCGAAGCGCGACTTCGCCTATCCGCTCCGCCCGCAGGGTTGGGACCTCTCGGACGAGGCGGGCTGGCCCGAGATCGCGGTGCCCGGCGGCGTGCTGGCCATTGACCCGGTGCTCGGGCGCGGCAAGTTCTCCGAGGCCCGCCCCCAGAAGCTCCAGCTCTGCGCCGCGCTCCAGACCGGCTTCGGCGTGCCTGGGCCGCCCATCGTCGTGCGCGGCAAGCACGCCTTCGTGGGGCCGGGCGAAGGCCACTACAGCATCGTGGACATCTCGGACAAGGCGAAGCCTGACGTCATCGGCCAGATCAGCTCGTGGTACTTCTCGCACAGCCTGCTGCCGTTCCGCGACCGGGCCTACTTCGAGTCGTCGAAGCGTGGCCTGATCCTTGTGGACGACCTGGCGAACCCGCTTCGCCCCGGCCCGTTGCGCAGCGTGCGATTCAGCCGGGGCAGGCACGGCAGGATGGTGCATATTCTCGAGGATGCGGGCGTGGGCTACTCGGTCGGCGGCGGGCCGTCGGCCCTGTGGGTCCACGACCTCGCCGACCCGCTGTGCCCGCGCGAGATCGGCAAGGTGGAGGGCATCGCGGGGCTCTTCCTGCCCGGCCTCGTCTACGTCGCGGACGCGATCCAGTGGCTCGACACTACGGACCCCCGCAAGCCAAAGCTCCTCGCGGGTGCCGTGCCGCGCGAGAAGTCGGCCGATGGGAAGCGGAGCGCGAGCGTCATCGCGGCCTCGGCCGAGCACTTCGCCCTGCGGGGGGAGAAGGCGATTGACCTCTACCGCTACGAGGCGAAGGGGGCCTTCTCGGCGGAGAAGCTCGTCTCGATCCCCCTACCCGAGAAGTGCGGGAAACACGTCGTCGGCGCCTTCCACAAGGGCCTCTTCTACCTGATTGACGGCAAGGAGGGGCCGGGGCAATACAGCCTGGGGGCCAAGTCGCCCGACAGCCGCTGGTTCGTCTACGCGTTCAGCCAGGGCGCCGTCCAGCAGATCGGCCTCTACGAGCACTCCGTCCCCAGCGCCTTCGGCAGCATCACGATCGTGGGCGACACGGCCTACGTGGCCGACTACAACTACGGGATGTGGGTCTTCGACCTCTCCGACCCGAAGAGCCCGAAGCGGGTCGGCGGGGCCGTGACGGCCGGCGAGTCGGACGCCCTCTGGCTCGACGGTGACCGAGCGTACCAGTGGCAGACCTTTGGCGGCGCCGTTTTCCTGCTCGATATCGCCAACCCGCTCGCGCCGAAGCGCCTGGGCGAGTACTGGGATGGCGCGTGGCTGCCCTATGGCAACTCGCGCCGCGGCAACAACACGGTGGCGGGCAAGGACGGCTTCCTCTACGTGCCCCGCCAGGCTCGCGGCCTGCTCGTCGTGGACCAGCGCGACGCATCGAAGCCGACGCTCGTCGCCGAGTTCCTCGACGAGGCGGGAAAGCCCCTCCAGGTGAGTGGCGCGTGCATTGACGTGTGGGGCGACCGCGCGTTCGTGCTCGCCAGGAAGCGACTGCTTGTCTACGACGTGGCTAGTGCGGGCAAGCCGGCGTTCGTCTCCGCCCTCGACGTGCCCGAATCCGACCTCGTGTGCGCCAGGGGCGATAGGGTCTACCTCGGCCATGCGAAGGGCGCGTTCACCATCGTGGACGTTGCGGACGCGGCCAAGCCCGTGGTCGTCTCCACCCTCGACCTCACGCGCTGCTGGCCCGAGAAGATGAGCGAGGTGATGTCCGGTATCACCGTGGCGAAGGGCCACGCCTACATCACCGCCCGCGGCGCCGACCGCAAGGGAGCCAACTACCTGCACATCGTGGACGTTCGGGACCCCAGGCAGCCGCGTTGGGTGCGCACCTATGACCCGCGGCCCGACCTGCCCGAGGAGCCGTGCGCCGTGTGGGCCGACTTCGACCAGGACATCGTTGCCGACGGCAACTACATTTTCATTGGGAACTACGGTGCGATAGAATGTTATGACATCACGGAGCCGACGGCGCCGCGGCTGTTTGGCCGCCGCCACGTCGGGTACCAGTGGTCAGTCGGCCGCAAGCGGGGCGACTACCTGTTCGTCCCCGCCCTCAGCGGCCTGGTGGTCGTGCGTGCGCCGTGCAGCAGCCAGGCTCCGCTGGGCAAGCTCGAAGCGAAGGCGCGACCCTGAGGGGCAACAGGACACTCGATGCGAAAGCTCGGCTGGCAATTCCCCTACGCATCCAGCCGGATGCCGGTGCTGGCGCGAAACGTCGTCGCGACGTCGCAGCCGCTCGCTGCCCAGGCGGGGCTGCGGATGCTGCTGAAGGGCGGCAACGCCATTGATGCCGCTGTCGCGGCGGCCATCTGCCTCACCGTGGTGGAGCCGGTGAGCAACGGCATCGGCGGCGACGCCTTCGCGCTCGTGTGGGACGGCGAGCAACTCCACGGCCTGAACGCCTCGGGGCGGTCGCCCCGCGTGTGGAGCCCGGCCCGCTTCGGTCGCCGACGCTTGATGCCGCGCACAGGCTGGGATTCGGTGACCGTGCCCGGCGCCGTGTCGGCGTGGGTGGCGCTGTCGCGGCGATGGGGGAGGCTGCCTTTCGGGGCGCTCTTCGAGCCGGCGATCGCCTACGCCCGCGACGGCTTCCTCGTGTCGCCGAGAACGGCAGCGGCCTGGAAGGGGGCGAGGCCGCTCGCGAGGGCCTTCCCCGAGTTCGCGGCCGCATTCTTTCCGGGCGGCCGGGCACCCAGGGCTGGCGAGCGCTTCGCCTTGCCCGACCAGGCGCGGACTCTGGAACGCATCGCGGCTACCGACGGCGAAGCCTTCTACCGCGGCGACCTTGCCAAGCGAATCGCCGCGCACGCCAAGGCCACGGGCGGCGCAATGACCCTCGACGACCTCGCGAGCCACGCTGCCGACTGGGTCGAGCCCGTCTCCGTCAACTACCGAGGCGTCACCCTCCACGAGATCCCCCCGAACGGGCAGGGCATCGCCGCGCTCGGCGCGCTCGGCATCCTGAAGCACTGGAGCTTCCACGGCCTGCCCCCCGATTCGGCCGACAGCGTTCACCTCCAGGCGGAGGCGATGAAGCTGGCCTTCGCCGACGCTTACCGCTACGTGGGCGACCCTGCCGCGATGCCAGTGCCTGCCCGCCGCCTGCTCGCCCGAGGCTACCTGGCCGAGCGGGCGAAGCTGATCGACATGGGCCACGCCCGCCAGCACCCGCCCGGCGACCTCCCCGGCGGCGGCACCGTTTACCTGGCCGCGGCCGACGCCGACGGGCGGATGGTGTCGCTCATCCAGTCGAACTACGGCGGCTTCGGCTCGGGCATCGTTGTGCCCGGCACCGGCATTGCTCTCCAGAACCGCGCCGCCGGCTTCGTGCTCACCGAGGGCCACCCGAACCAGGTGGACGGCGGGAAGCGGCCCTTCCACACGATCATCCCGGCCTTCGTCACGAGGAAGGGCAAGCCCCTGATGGCCTTCGGCGTGATGGGGGGGCCGATGCAGCCGCAGGGACACGTGCAGATGATGGTGCGCCTGTTCGACTACGGCCAGAACCCGCAGGCGGCTGCCGACGCCCCACGCTGGCAGATCCAGGGCGACGGAGCGCTGGCGCTCGAACCGGGCTTGGCCCCCGGCGTGGCCGACGAGTTGGCCCGCCGGGGCCACGCGGTCCGCCCCGTCGCCTTCGGGCCGTCGTTCGGAGGCGCCCAGCTCATCTACCGACTCCCCCACGCCTACGCCGCCGCCTCGGAGCCGAGGAAGGATGGGCAAGCCGTGGGCTTCTGAAAGGACTATCGAGTCCCTCGACAAGAACCCGGAACCCGCCAAGAAGGAGGCGAAGTGAGATGAAGCGGCTCGCAATCATCGGATGCCTTGTGTTGAGCGGCCTTGTCGCGCAGGGCGCCAGCGTGACGGAATCGGCCCGGAAGATTCCCGTGGCGTATCAGGTGGATGTGCTGGTCGTCGGCGGCAGCACGGGCGCCGTGGCGGCCGCGGTCGAGGCGGCCAAGGGCGGAGCCAGGGTGTTCCTCGCCGCGCCGCGGCCCTACCTGGGCGAGGACATGGCCGGCACGCTGCGCCTCTGGCTCGAAGAGGGCGAGGTGCCCGCGTCGCCGCTCGCCGCGCGGATCTTCTCCGGCAGGCAGGAGCCGGTGGCCGACCTCGGCAACACGCTGCCCTTCAAGTACGAGGCCGACCTGCCCTCGGCCGCCATGCACAAGGACACCAAGCCGCCCTCACTGCTCGCCGACGGCAGATGGGCCAGCGCTTCGCAGCAGAGCGTGCAGTACGACGGCGACCCGACCATCATCATGGACCTCGCCAAGAAGCAGCAGGTCGAGAAGGCCCACGCGATGGTCTACAACGACAAGGACTATCTCTTCGACTCCGTGACCATTGCTGCGAGCGGCGACAAGCAGCAGTGGAAGGACCTCGCCACGCTGAAGAACGACAAGCCCTCGGCGGGCAACGACCACGGCGCGGCGCTCCTGATGTCCGCCCCGATCAACGCCGAGACGCGATACCTGCGGTTCACGATCAAGCGCCGCGAGGGCTCCACGCGCATTCTCGTCGGCGAGGTCGCCGTCGTCGGCCCTGGGACGCCGAAGCCTGAGGTCCCCGCTGCGGCGCCCGCCGTGCCGCCGGCCACGCCGCTCCAGGTGAAGCGGACGCTCGACCAGGCGCTCCTCGACGCCAAGGTGGTGTTCCTCTACTCGTGCTTCCCAACCGACGTGCTCACCGACGCCGAGGGCAAGCCCTGCGGCATCGTGATGGCCAACCGCGCGGGCCGGCAGGCCGTCGTGGCCAAGGTCGTTGTGGACGCGACCGAGCGGGCGACGGTCGCGCGAATGACCGCGGCGAAGTTCCGCCCGTTCCCCGGCGGCGCGCAGGTCGTGCGGCGCGTCGTCATCGGCGGCAAGCCGCAGCCGAGCGAAGGGATCGCGGCCTCGCGGATCGTCGGCTCCTTCACCGCCTCGGGCCGAGGGGGCTCCCAGGCCTACCCGATCATTGACTACACGATCAAGGTGCCGATGGCCGACGCCAGCTACGCCGCCTACGCCGCCGCCGACCAGGTGGCCCGCGACCTCACGTTCGACCCCGCCCAACAGTTCACCTCCGACATCCTGTTCCACGTCCCGCCCGACCCCGTGCAAGGGGTCAAGCCGTTCGTGGTCCCGCCTTCAGGCGGTCTTGATTCGGACGCCATTCTCGACGCCTGCCGCCCGGCGGGCGTCGAGCGGCTCTACATTCTCGGCGGGTGCGCCGACGTGTCGCGCGAGCAGGCCGAGAAGCTGATGCGCCCGCTCGCGCTCATTGACCTGGGCACGCGCGTCGGAGCCGCGGCCGCATCTGAGGCCAGGAAGCTGCCCGAGCCCAAGGACCCGAAGGTCGCTGGCGGCAAGGCGGCCCCCGTGGCCAAGGGGGACGTGAAGGAGATCCTTGCAGGCGTTCGCGAGTTCCAGAAGCTCCCGACCATCCCGCAGGAGGAGCGGCCGCTGCCCGTCCTCGGCACCTACGACGTGGTGGTCATCGGCGGCGGCACGGGCGGCGCGCCGGCCGGCATCGCCGCCGCACGCCACGGGGCGAAGACGCTCGTCGTCGAGATGCTCCACGGCCTGGGCGGCGTCGGCACCCTCGGCCACATCTCGAAATACTACTGGGGCAACCGCGTCGGCTTCTGCAAGACCATCCTCGACGGCAAGGCGGGCTGGGGCGTCGAGGAGAAGGCCGAGTGGTGGCGCGCCGAGCTGCGCGAGGCGAAGGCCGACATCTGGTTCGGCTGCGTCGGCTGCGGCGCGTTCGTGCACGACAAGCGCGTCCGCGGCGCCGTCGTCGCCACGCCCTACGGCCGCGGCGTCGTCCTCGCCAAGACCGTCATTGACGCGACGGGGAACAGCGACGTGGCGGCCGCGGCCGGCGCCGCGACGATCTACACCGACGAGAACGACATCGCCCTCCAGGGCACAGGCCTGCCACCCCGCAACCTGGGCGCCAGCTACACCAACACCGACTACACGATCACCGACGAGACGGACATGCTGGACACCTGGAGCCTCTTCCTCTACGCCAAGCGCATGGCGGGCAACGCCTTCGACCTCGGACAGCTCATCGACACCCGCGAGCGCCGCCGCATCGTCGGCGACCACACCATCACCATCCTCGACCAGTTCCTCGAGCGCACCCACCCCGATACCGTGGTGCAGGCCTGGTCGAACTTCGATACCCACGGCTACACGATCGACCCCTACTTTGTCCTCCAGCAGCCGCACCACAAAGGCGTCAAGACCCAGATTCCGTATCGGGCGATGCTGCCGCAGGGCCTCGATGGCATGCTGGTCATCGGCCTGGGCATCAGCGCCCATCGCGACGCCGTACCGCTCATCCGCATGCAGCCCGACATCGAGAACGGCGGCTACGCGGCCGGCTCCGCCGCCGCCATGGCCGCCAAGGGTGGCTCCGTGCGCACGATCGACGTCAAGAAGCTCCAGGAACACCTCGTCGGCATCGGCAACCTCACCAAGGACGTGCTGACGGCCACGGACTCCTTCCCCTTCCCGCCCGCGAAAATCAAGCAGGCCGTCTACAACGTCCGCGACAACTACAAGGACGTGGCCATCGTGCTCGCGAACGCGAAGGAGGCGACGCCGCTGCTCCGCCAGGCCTACGCCGAGTGTCCCGACGACAAGAAGCTCATCTACGCCCACGTGCTGGGCGTGCTGGCCGACCCGACGGGTGCGCCCGACCTGCTCAAGGCCGTCGAGGCCGCCCCCGACATGGGCAAGGGCTGGCAATACAAGGGCATGGGCCAGTTCGGCCGCAACATGAGCGACGTCGACAGCTACATCTACGCCCTCGGCCGCACGCACGACAAGCGGGCCACCGAAGCCATCGTGGCCAAGATGAAGACGCTCGAGGCCAAGGACGCCTTCTCGCACTTCCGCGCCGTCGCGATGGCGTTCGATCAGCTACGCGACCCCGCGGCGTCTGGCCCGCTGGCCGAGCTGCTCGCCAAGCCAGGCTTCCGCGGCCACGCCATCGCCACGCCCGAGGGCGCCATCGAGCGCGCCGAGAAGAACCGAAGCTGGACCGCCACCGCCCCCCGCAGCGACGCCTTGCGCGAGCTGGCCCTCGCCCGCGCCCTCTACCACTGCGGCGACAAGGACGGCCTCGGCAAGCAGATTCTCGATGAGTACACCAAGGACTACCGCGGCCACCTCGCCCGCCACGCCGCCGCCATCCTGAGGGCCGCAGCGCAGTGAAGGTGGGCTGCGGCCCAAGGAGGACTCCTGGATTCTGTCTGCCCACAGTCTTGCTGCGCTCCTCCGCGGGCTACACTGGGGTTGCGCTCCTCCCCGGCTGGTGTCCTTTGACCACCCAGGGGGCTCGGGACTGGCTCTGGACGCGAAGCCTTCTCACTGGATTCGTCATGAGCCAGAGGAAGGTCACGGTGCACTGACTCTTGACTCCCTCGCTGGTTGCGCTATCATCTTTCTCATTGGGAGGTGTGCCAGGCCCGACGCGCCGGGCCAAGGCGCATTGAGGAACGGTCATGACAGAGAAGGAACTTCGATCTGCTTTTCGCGCTCAGTTCGGTGTGTGGGACAGGGCAGACAAGGTGCGCCGCCTCCGGGAACTGCACACTCACGCAGAGCGCCTCGAGCTGCGGGTCTGGGCCAACCTGGTTGCGGCGCGCTTGGCGCTTGTCGAGAACCGTCTCGACGCTGCTATCCGGCTGAGCACTGCCGTTGCTTATGATCCAGTTGCAGACCCCGCCCAGAGAGCTTGGGCGCTGATCACCCGCGGCGAGGTGAACGAGATGAGGCGCAACCCGGGCCAGGCGCTGACCGACTACTCCGCGGTGCTGGCGCGTGCGGCCCCGGGAGAGGCGAGAACCAAGGCTCGCGTAAGGCGGGCCACGTTGTACGAATCTCAAGGTATGGAGACCCAGGCGTTTGCAGACTACACCGCGGCGATAGACGACCACGCTGCCCCGGTGGGCGAGAAGGCAGAGGCCCTCATCGGCCGCGGCGGCCTGTACGCAAGGCGGGGTGAAACTGCCCAAGCGATCGCGGACTTCACGGCGGTGATACACGACCTCGCCGCCTCAGGCGGTCAGAAGGCCCTGGCCCGCGTCCAACTCGCCGGGATCCGCGGAATGCAGGGCAACGCGGCACAGGCGCTCGCGGACTACAAGGCGTTGATTGACGAGCCCGCTACCCCGGCGAGCGCGAAGACCCTGGCACGGGTCCTTCGCGGCGTCGTGTATCTAGGGCAAGGCAGGGTGGCCGATGCCGTTCGCGAGTATACAGCAGCCATAGCCGATCCCGCCGCCGAGGCGGATACGAAGGCCCTGGCGCTGATCAAGCGTGGGGATGCGCGCTCGAGGGAGGAACGGCTGGCCATGGCGGTCGCTGACTACACGGCAGTGATAGAGGCCCCAGACGCTTCCGCTTACACCAAGGGCGAGGCCTGCCTCAAACGCGGCTTCCTGTACGAGAGGCAGGGGAAGTTGGGCCGGGCGACCACGGACTATACTGCGGTGATAGGCAACCCAGTTGCCTCGGCCTGCGACAAAGCCATTGCCCGCCTGAACCGCGGTTTGCTGTACGAACGGGAAAAACAGCCGATCAAGGCGATCGCTGACTACACCGCTGTAGTAGATGAGCCATCGGCGCCCCCTCAGCTCAGGGCCAAAGCACGCGTCGACCGCGGTGCCGTGTACCTTTTACATCAGCGCCTGTTGGATCTGGCGCTGGCGGACTTCACTGCTGTGGTACAAGACCCCGCGGCACCATCGGACATCAATGCCCGTGCGCGCGCCAACCGCGGCATCATATACGGGCTACAGGGCAGGAAGGTGCAGGCGGTCGAGGAGTTCAAGGCAGTTATGAACGACCCCGCCGCACCGGACCACCTGCGACAGGCCGCCGCTAGAGGGATTGCCTCTGTCACGAAACCTGGCTGAGGTGAACTCATTACTGAGGAATGTTGAGGAACCTGCGCAAGGCGGTGACCTGCAGGAGACTCCCTGGATTCTGTCGTCCATTAGCCGTTCCCGCTTACCTACTCCCATGTCCTCGGTGTCCTCGGAGACCCGTCTGAGGTGTCGGATCTCCTCAAAGTCGTCGAGAGCGCGCCCGACATGGGCAAGGGCTGGCACTACAAGGGCATGGGCCAGTTCGGCCGCAACATGAGCGACGTGGACACCTACATCTACGCCCTCGGCCGTACGCGCGACCGGCGGGCCACCGAGGCCATCGTGGCCAAGATGAAGACGCTCGAGGCCAAGGACGCCTTCTCGCACTTCCGCGCCGTCGCGATGGCCTTCGACCAGTTGCGCGACCCCGCGGCGGCGGGTCCGCTGGCCGAGCTTCTTGCCAAGCCGGGCTTCCGCGGCCACGCCATCGCCACGCCCGAGGGCGCCATCGAGCGGGCCGAGAAGAACCGAAGCTGGACCGCCACCGCGCCCCGCAGCGACGCCTTGCGCGAGCTGGCGCTCGCCCGCGCCCTCTACCATTGCGGTGACAAGGACGGCCTTGGCAAACAGATCCTGGAGGAGTACACCAAGGACTACCGCGGCCACCTCGCCCGGCATGCGGCTGCCGTGCTCAAGGCCGGGCAGTAGTGGCTTGGTGTCCTATCTGTCCCATTTCTTCGAGGAGGAAGCCATGAAATGCCTCGGCATCGTGGTCTTTGTGTCGGCCCTCATCGGCGGCCTGGCGCTGGCCGCTGAGAAGAAGGCCGACTTCGACCCCGACCTCCCGCCCTGCGTCGTCAAGACCGAGCCGGCCGACCGCGCGAAGGACGTCGAGTTCAGCCTCCGCGAGATCAAGGTCACTTTCGACCGCCCGATGGCCACCGAGAAGTCGTGGTCGTGGATGATCGTCGTCGAGTGCGGCCTCTACCCCGGCTACCGCGGGTCGGCCGAGCCGCGCTGGGAGAATAGCAATCGCACCTGCGTGCTCCCCGTCCGCCTCAGCCCCGACACCCTCTACGCCGTGGGCGCCAACAGCCCCCGCAACTGGGGCTTCCGCGACCCCAAGGGCAAGGCCGCCGTGCCCTACGCCTGGGTGTTCAAGACGAAGAAGTGACCCTTGGCCCGCTTCGAGGGACAGGCCATGGGCGACAGCGACTGGCTGCTCTGGGCCGTGCTGATTGTAGCGAGCGCGCCGCTCTACGTGCTCCTGGGCATCGTGCTCTACGGCGGCTGGGAGAACTACAAGGAGCTTTTGCAGGCACTGCGTGAGGAAGGCGTCTTCGGCGAGCCGCGCTGGCCCTGGGAGCTCTGGTCGGGAGGCTTCGAGCTTTGGAGCGAGCACACGCGCGACGTGCTCCGCCTCATCTTCTACATCGTCTGCTGCGTCGCGCTCGTCTTCGGCGAATACCTCTTCATCCGCTGGCAGTGGCCCAGGCCGTCGCCGTGGGACCATCTACACCACACGCCATAGGGCGCCTCGGCATGCGGGAGCTCACGACCCCGCCTATTCATTCACCCGCTGCTTCGGCGGCAGAACCCTCTCCGGGTGCTTCTTCTGAAGCTCTCGCAGGTGCTCTGCCCATCCGCGCAGGCCGCCGTACTTCCGCACGAGGGCCTCGCGCGTCCGTCGCACGTCGTCAATCAGCGGGTCGGCGGGCGGCTTGGCGCTAGCCTTCATGGCTCTCCTCACTCCAGCTTGTTCAGCTTTCGTGGATGTTGTATATTCCACCGGCAGTAACACGGCAGCCGAACGAAGTGCACGCCCCCACCGACCTCGTGTCGGTGGGGCGAAGGATTGACAGCTACGCACGGCGGCCCACCCCCATCTCTCTCTCCCCCGCCCGCCGCACGGCGGGCGGGGGAGAGAGAGATGAGCTAGAGGCACGTGGCACAGTAGCTGCCAATCCGTCGCCCCACTGGGGCAAGCCCAGTGGGGGCGTCTACTTCAGTCGTCTGAAGTGTTGCCACCGGCATTATACTGCGCCGCAACTCGCTTGCCAATGGAACACTTCAGGGTGAACCACATGACCCCCCGCGAACGCTTTCTCGCCGTGATGGAGTACCAGCCGCCCGACCGCGTGCCCAACTGGGAACTGGGCTGCTGGGGACACACTATCGAGCTTTGGGAATCCCAGGGCCTCAAGCCCCACACCTTCCACTGGAACTGGTTCGTGGGCGAGGAGTGCCTGGGGATGGACGAGCGGGAGTTCCTGCCCGTCAATATGGGCATGCTCCCAGGCTTCGAGGTGCAGGTGCTCGAGA